>ENA-OQER01000017-OQER01000017.1-human-gut-metagenome-genome-assembly--contig:-NODE-17-length-77047-cov-4.521490_pt1 | contig 77047 bp, 87 predicted proteins | sample MGYA00242797_ERZ504639 | MGnify/ENA primary metagenome ERZ504639 (study PRJEB26092, sample SAMD00036306) | human gut metagenome | host: Homo sapiens | study: EMG produced TPA metagenomics assembly of... | reverse complement strand
GCAGGCGCTTGGTGTTTCGGAAGTTGAAGCGGCCGCGAACGGAGAGGAAGCATTGGCGAAAACGGAAATTTCCGGCCGGATATCGTTCTTTCGGATATTCGCATGCCGGGCATGAGCGGTGTGGATCTGTGCCGAAAATTAAGAGAAAAATTCCCGGAGATCGAGATTATCTTTTCGACGGGCTATGCAGATAAAGAATATCTGAAAGCAGCAATCGATTTGCATGCAGTCGGATACGTGGAAAAACCGGTTAATGTGAAGCTGCTCTCGGAAAACGTCGAGGAAGCAGTGCAGCGTGTGAGAGAGCGCAGAAAAAGCGAACGCGCGAAACTTCGAAACTATCTTTTGGAGGTGGATACCGATGTTTCACTGGAACAGGCGGAGGGAGCCTATTTTCGCATTGTCATGATCCATTTTGACAGTGAAGGCTGTGGAGCCGGATTCTTACCGGAATTTGAAAAAATGGCCAAGGAAGCACTGCGACCATATCAGATTTCGATAACAATGACACTTTTTGATCCATTCTGTCTGATTTTGCTCCTTGGAAGTGAAAAAGAAAAACGTTGGAAAGAAATGGAACCGATTTTAGTTGAGACGTTGAAGAGCTGTACACAGGACGGTTCGATTTCGGGCTGCTTTTTATCGCATGGAAGAAGAGGCAGCTGTCAGAAAGACATCTTATTGTCTTATCGTCAGGCAAAGGAAGCGGGAAAAGCTCTTTCGTGGCTTGGATGGGGAAAAAGTGTCTGCTACGATGACATTCCGCCAGAGAAGCGTGGATGGATGACGCCAAGAAACAGAGATGAATTTTATCAACTCCTTATAGACAACAATGAAAAAGGTGCCTGCCTTTTTCAGGAAGAATTGTATGAAAAACTGGTTAGCCATCATCTGTGTATGAGTTCTGACATACGGTACCATTATTGTGTGATGCGTGATATGCTGGAAAAAGCAGCAGAATATCGATATCCCGGTATGCTGGAAAAGCCGTGGGAACAGAGAGGAACCGATTTCTTTATGCAGGCAGAAACGTTTGCGGAAATGAAAGAGGAGATGATACGCAGAATCGAGCAGCTTTTTGAAAAACAGAATGGAAAAACGAATACGCATAAAACGGAGAACCGTTATAATGTGAGCCGTATCACGGAATATATTCAGGAACATTATGCAGATCAGGATCTTTCTATTGGAACACTCGCTGAGCTTGTTTATCTGACACCGACGTATCTTTCTACCGTGTTTAAAAAACAAACGGGGCTTACAATTGGACAGTACCTGCTGGAAGTGCGTGTAGAGAATGCGAAACAGAAAATGCGTGATCCGCAGCTGAAATTCTATCAGGTATCTGAATGGTGGGTTATGAGGATGCCAATTATTTTGCGAAAATCTTTAAAAAGAAGACGGGGGTTACCCCGACAGAGTATAAGGAGAGCCTGCAGATGCGATGAAAAATCCATTACAGAAATTGTCAATGCATAAGAGAATGATGTTGTATTTCTCCGTTCCGCTGATTCTGGTGCAGATTTTACTCTGCTTTTTATGTTATCCGCAGGTGGTGCGCCATTATCGTGAAAAAACAGATTACTCAATGGAACAGTCGGTAAGCCAGGCGATTTCTTTTACGGAGAGTTATCTGCGGAATATGACGTATCTGGCGAATATGGTGGAGGACAATGGGGTAATTCAGAATACACTGTCAGCGGATGGCTTTGGAGAAGAAAGACCATACATGGAGCAGTGGCTGGAATACTATGAGCTGAATAAAGAATTTAATTCCTACGAGATTTCGAACTCGATCTATCGTTTCTGCCTGTACGTGCCGGATGAGGTGATGTATGCGGGAAATCAATATTATTTCGATGGAGTATCAAGGCTTAAGGAACGCAGCGATTACGTTGATCTGCGGTATGCTCTGAACACGGGAGAAGATTACGTTGCAATCAGTCGTGAGAGAGACGGTGTGGATCAGCAGGATACCTCGCAGATGGTTACCCTGTATCACCGGATTGCATCCAAAAAAGAAAAAGAAGAGGAACTTGGTATCTGCAGCATCAGTGTTTCTGCGAAATATTTCCAGGATATTATGAAAAATGCCAATATCACATCAGAAGGTCTTGTTTATCTGATGAGTGAAAACGGCAGGATGATTACCAGCTCTAACAGCAGTATTCTTCAAAAAATGCAGAAAAAAGGAATACTTTTAAACTATGGCGCGGAGCTTTTTTATGGAAAAAAAGAAGGAGGGACAGAAGGAATATTACATTACCCGGCAAAATGTGGACGGTGCATCCTGGCAGATGATCTTGATAATTCCCGAAAATGAATATGAGGATCAGTACAGGTTTCTGTGGCTCTCAGCGGCTCTGATGCTTGGAAGTATGATTGCCGTTATTGTATTGATGTCATATCTTCTTTCCGGTTACTACGTTGGAAGACTGAAAAAGCTGAATGTGGAAATGACGGGTCTGGAAAGCGGAAATCTGAACGCAAATCTGCCAATCACAACCGAGGAAGATGAAATTGAGGAAATTTATCACAATTTTAACGGTATGGTGCAGGAAGTCCAGCGGCTGATGCAGGAGCATTATCAACTTGGTAAGGAAGTTAAAATGGCAGAGGTACGGGCACTGCAGGCGCAGATCAACCCACATTTTCTCTACAATACGCTGGATCTGATTAACTGGATTTCCATGGACTACGGTGCAGAGGAGATCGGAACGCTGACGTGGAATCTGGCCCGGTTCTATCGGTTGAGTCTGAATCATGGAAAGAGCCTGATTTCCATCGGGGAAGAAGTCGAGCATGTTGAGGTTTATGTCAATATCGAAAATTATCACTTTGATAACGCCATTTCTCTCGAGGTAGATGTACCGGAAGACTGAAGAGCTATGCATGTCTCAATATTATTCTCCAGCCATTTGTGGAAAATGCGATCGTCCATGGGATTGCGGAGAAACCGGATATTGAAAGCTGTGAGATCCGGATCTGCGCGAGAAGAGAGGAACAGGATATTGTTTTTTCTGTGCAGGATGACGGACCCGGTGTCGATGTGAAAGAGATGCAGAAAGAGACACAGCAGGACATCCGGACAGCACAGCATGGCTATGGTGTGCGGAACATCAACTTTTCGCCTGAAGCTCTGCTTCGGTGAAAAGTATGGTGTTACGTATCTGGAAAGTGAAAAAGGAACGCATGTTGAGATCAAAATTCCGGTTATGACAATGGCAGAAGCGGAAGAGAAGATCTGAAAAGAAAGAGAGAGGAAAAACTCTCTTTCTTTTTGTATAAAAATTGTGAAAATGAGCGGAGAGATGTGGAAAGTACGCTGACAAATTGACAAGAAACAGGAAGAAAAACAAGATTTTTCCTGTGCAAGATCACAAAAATCATAAGAAATTACTAGAAATCGAAGTTTTGTTGGGTACAAAATAGCTAAATCCTTCGGTATAATAGGGTCATCAGTTGAGAACAAGCCCAAGACAAAGCGATGCGTGGAGGGTCTTGGGAGCACTCTTGTACAGGCCGGCAGTTGCATACAGTGCAGGAACGATGAAAAAGAAAGGAAGTCAACAAATGGGAAAGCATGTGAAAAGTTTTGTAGCAGAAGTAAAGAAAAACAGAGCCCTTTTTGTTATGGCGATGCCTGCATTTTTGCTGGTATTGATTATGCAGTACCTTCCGATGTCCGGACTGGTGCTTGCATTTAAGAACTATCGATATGATCTTGGCGTATTCGGAAGTGAATGGAATGGATTTGCAAACTTCGAATACCTGTTCTCATCCGGAACCGGATGGCTGATTACGAGAAACACAGTTGTGTACAACCTGTTAAACCTGGTTACTTCACAGCTTCTTGCGGTATTGATCGCAATTTTTATTTCTGAGATCAACAAAAAAATCTTTAAAAAAAGTGACACAGTCAATCATTTTCTTACCGTACTTCATCTCCTGGGTTATCGTTGGAGTTTTTGTTTACAATATCTTCAACTATGAAACCGGTATCCTGAACAGTATCGTAACCTTCTTTGGAGGGGAGAAGATCAATATGTACGATGCATCCAAAGCCGGTATATGGCCATGGATCATCTGTCTGTTCAACTCATGGAAATGGTGTGGATATAACTCCGTTATTTACATCGCAGCAATTACCGGTGTCGATGCTGAGATTCACGAAGCAGCTTCCATCGACGGTGCAAATATTTTTGAGAGAATCCGTTTCATCACTCTTCCGAGCATTCTTCCGACCATTATCACCATGCTTCTTCTGCAGGTTGGCCGAATTCTCCGTGGTGATTTCGAGATGTTCTATCAGATCGTTGGAAACAACGGACAGCTCTTCAACAAGACCGATGTTATTGATACCTATGTATTCCGTTCCCTGATTCAGAACTCCAACCTCGGTATGACAGCGGCAGCATCTTTCTATCAGTCCGTCATCTGCTTTGCGACTATTCTGATCGTAAACGCAATCGTAAAACATGTAGAAGAAGATCTTGCACTGTTCTAAGACAGAAAAAAGGAGGAATTAGTTATGCAAGCTGTTGCAAAATCACAGAAAATCAAGAAAAGTACTTCTACAAAAGTATTTTATGTCATCTGTTACACCTTTGTTGCGCTGATGGCTCTGGTATGTTTACTGCCGTTTATTATGGTGGTTTCCGGTTCGTTTTCATCTGAGCAGGCGATTCGGTTTCAGGGTTATGGCATTCTCCCAAGAGAATTTACCACAGCCGCTTACGCACTGATCTTCAAGAGCCCGATGACCGTTGTCCGTGCTTACGGGGTATCTATTTTTATCACCCTCGCCGGAACTGCAGTAGGACTTCTGCTTACGACAATGACCGCTTACGTGATCAGCCGTAAAGATTTCAAGTACAGAAATGCTCTGTCCTTCTTCTTCTACTTTACGACCCTGTTTAACGGCGGTATGGTTTGCTCCTATATTTTCTACATCCAGTATCTGCACTTAAAAGACAGCTACCTTGCCCTGATCTTACCGGGTGTGTTCAATGTCTTCTACCTGTTGATCATGAGAACCTTCGTATCCGCAATTCCGACCGCACTGATCGAATCTGCGAAGATTGACGGCGCAGGCGAGTTTAAAACATTTTTCAGCATCATCCTTCCGCTTCTGAAATCCGGAATGGCAACCATCGGTCTGTTCCTTGCGCTTGGTTACTGGAATGACTGGTACAATGCAATGCTGTATATGAATACAGAAACAAAATATCCGCTGCAGTACATGCTGTATGCCTGATGCAGAAAACGCAGGCAATGTCCCAGATGGCAAGCTCTGCAAACATTCCGCTGCAGGATATGCCATCCAACTCCCTGAAGCTGGCCATGGCAGTTGTGGCAACCGGCCCGATCATTCTGGTTTACCCGTTTATACAGAAATATTTTGTAAAAGGTGTTACAATCGGTTCCGTCAAAGGCTGATGGAACGATTAGATAAAGGCAACGAAAAAGGAGGAAAAAGAAATGCAAAACAAAAAATTAAGAAAAGCACTTGCTGTATCCATGGCAATCGCCATGACCGGAGGCCTGCTTGCAGCTGCGGAAGCAACAATTCCAGCTCTTCCAATGGTGGAGCTGCAAAGAGCGGATCTACATCATCCGCAAGCGGTGAGCTTGACACATCCGAGTTTGTGGAGCTTTCCATGTATGTCATCAGTGACCGTCCGGCAGGACAGGATGCAATCGACGAGAATCTGAACAAACTCTTAAAAGAGAAACTGAACTGCTCTTTGAAAATCAACTGGATCGGCTGGGCGGAGTACGCAAACAAATATCCGTTGCTGTTCTCTTCGGGAGAAGAGTTTGATATGGCATACAGTGCATCCTGGCTGAACTTTGCATCTCTGGCGCAGAAGGGTGCCTTCAAGAGCCTTGATGAGCTCTGGCCAACCTACGCACCGAAGAACTTTGCAGCACAGTCTGAGGAAGCAAAACAGCAGGCAACAGTAAATGGAAGCTATTATTGTGTTCCTTCCCTGCTGTCTACCTACAATTCATATGGTCCTATCTATCGTGGTGACTGGTAGAGGGAACCGAATGGGACGGAAGATGGAGACCTTTGAAGATATTGAAGAGTACTGCGATATCATCAAAGAAACGCATCCGGAAATGGAGTGCATCGATCTGTACTCTACAGCACCGGAAATCTTCTTCATGTATATGGAAAATCAGGGACTGGCAGCCTTCAACGGAATCCGTTATCTGTGGTATGATCCAAATGCAGAAAATCCAACTGTTATGACTTCCTATGAGCTGGAGAAAACACCGGAATTCCTGGAAATGATGGCAAGATGGAATGAGAAAGGATTTTATTCAAAATCTGCTCTGTCAGACACGGACAGCACGAAATTTCAGAATGGTAAAGCAGCTCTGAAGATCCATAACATTGATTCCTATGTGGGACAGGCAATTCTTCATCCGGAATACGATATTCACTATTCTAACATGGTAAAAGATGTTGCACATCTTCCATATACGCAGGACTGTATGGTAATCTCCAATACTTCCAAGAATCCGGAGAGAGCAATGGCACTGTGGGATCTGATCACCAATGATCAGGAAGTATACGATGCATTCTACTACGGCATTGAAGGAACTTCTTATGAGCTGAACGATGAAGGACAGTTCAAGGTTCTGGATACGGACAACTATGGAACGAGCGCAATGTGGTCTGCAAGAAGTGATGCTCTGAACCGTCAGGCGATCGGTACTCCGGACGATTATAAGACTAACATTGATGAGTTTGAGTCCCACATCGTTTCTGGACAGGGAAATGAGAAATTCACAGGATTTGTACTGGATACCTCTTCCTTCGAGACCCAGCTTGCTGCATGCAACAATGTACAGCAGCAGTACTGGTGGCCGCTTGAGCTCGGATACACAGATGCAGAATCTGGTTTGGCTGATTATCAGTCCAGATGGAAGCAGCAGGAATCGAGACCATGAAAGAGGCAGCTCAGAAACAGCTTGACGCTTACGTAGCAGGCCTGAAATAAAACGAATTTCCGAAAGGGAAACGCAAAGACTATATAACTTCTGCCGCAGGCAGAACAGACGGACAAAAAGCAGGTACTGGAGCAGAACATATCGTGGGGGTATGCGTGCGGTGCCTGCTTTTTCCGAAAACAGCCATCATGTATGGGAGGGAACAAAACTATGATAAAAGAACCAATGGTAATGGAAATTGCGAAAAACACCTACGCCATCAACGAATTCGGTCTGTCCGCGTGTTATTTTCTGGTCGGAGAGGAGCGTGCGCTTTTGATTGACACCGCATGCGGCCTTTCTGATCTGAAAGGCATCGCGGCAAGCTTGACGGACAAGCCGTACGACGTTGTCCTGACGCACGGCCATCTCGATCATGTCGGCGGAATCGGTGCGTTTACGGATGTCTATCTTGGCGAGGCAGATTTTGCTATGACACGGAACCTGAACGCAGAACAGCTGCGCGGCTTTGCTGATGAAATTGGAAGAAACGGCGGCTATCAGGCATATGAGTATGATCTCAACAAAATTCAGCCGTTCGAAATGCCGACATTCCATGCCCTGCACGAGGGCGATGTTTTCGAACTGGGAAACCGCCGCGTCGAGTGCATCGAGGTGGCCGGCCACACGCCGGGCGGCATCTGTTTTCTTGATGAAGCGACGAAAATCCTGTTCTCCGGCGATGCCTGCAACCAGAATCTTCTTGTCCTCGGCTGCAGCGTGAGAAAAACGCTGGAAGGGCTGTATCACCTGAAAACATACGAAACCCGCTATGAGAGATCCTACAGCGGGCACATCGGTTTCGGCGGCATGCAGGGCTATTTCAGCCAGCCAGAGACGATTCTCGATGACTGCATCAAAACCGCCGAGCAGATTCTGTCCGGCGAAGCAGAAGGAAAAACCGCACCGCGGGAAGGCATGCTCTATGCCGAACACGGAACCGCAAGACTCAGTTATTACCCGGACTGCCTGGAAAAGGATCCGGAGCGATAAAATGATCTGCAAAAAGCAGAGAAAAGGAGAAGAAAACTTATGGCAAAAGTAACATTACACGCAACCATCTTTGGGGAAGATGGCATCAAAACAAGAGACTATGAAACTGCACTGATCCCGGACGCGAAAAATCAGGAAATGCAGGTCATCAACCTGTACCCGGACAAGACGTATCAGAAAATTGAGGGATTTGGCGCCGCACTCACCGAGTCCGCAGGCTATGCACTGTCCCGCATGAGTGAGGAAAACCGTAAGAAAGTAGTAGAAGCGTATTATGGAAAAGACGGCATTGGCTATACGATCGGCCGGATTCACATGGACAGCTGTGACTTCTCCATCGGCAATTACTGCGCAGTCGAAAACCCGGACGATCCGGAATTCAGGGATTTTAGCCTGGAAAGAGATGCAAAATACGTGCAGCCGCTCGTAAAAGCTGTTTCCAAAACTCTTGGCAAACCGGTCTCACTGCTGCTTTCCCCGTGGTCCCCGCCAGCCTTCCTGAAAGAGACCGGCGTGAGAAACGGCGGCGGCCACCTGAAAAAAGAAAGCTATCCGGATTACGCAAATTATATTGCAAAATACATCACCGAGTACGAAAAACTCGGCCTGCCGATTTCCTGGATGACGGTACAGAATGAGCCGCTGGCTGTTCAGACCTGGGATTCCTGCGAATATACGGCAGAAGAGGAAAAAGAATTCCTGCGTGACTATCTGTACCCGACCTTAAAAGAAAAAGGCCTTGATCACGTAAAACTGTACATCTGGGACCACAACAAAGAGAGAACGTACGAGAGAACCCGCGACATTGTGGATGAGACAACGAAAGATATGATTGCTGGTGTTGCATACCACTGGTATTCAGGCGATCATTTTGACACCCTCTCGATGGTAAGAGAAGATTACCCGGATCTGATGCTGATGCACAGTGAGGCTGCGTAGAGCTGGCACGGTACGGTGCGGCTGCCGGAAACTCTCTGCGCCATGCAAAACAGTATGCGCACGACATCATCGGCGATCTGAACCATGGCATGAATTACTGGATTGACTGGAACCTCGTGCTTGATGAGATCGGCGGCCCGAACCACGTGGACAACTTCTGCGGCGCACCGATCATTTGCGACGGAACGACCGACACAATCGAAGTAAAACCGATGTTCCACGCGATCGCCCACTTCTCAAAATACATCAAACCGGGCGCCGTCCGCATCGCAAGCTCCACGTATTCGCCGGATCTTGAGGTTACAGCAGCGAAAAACCCGGATGGAACGATTGCACTCGTTGTATTAAATACGTCAGAAGAGACGAAAGTAGTCAATCTCCGCATGAACGGAACCACAACCCGCCTGACCTTCTGGGGCAATAGCATTGCAACGGTATTGATTTAACAACCTTATCATAACAAAAGAAAGAAACCTCTGTGCAGACCGGTAAAATCTGCGACAGAGGTTTCTTTCATATGTGTTTTTGCAACGAAGGAGAAAATTTAGCACTCCTCAGCAATATCGTAAATCAGTCGTTCGGTCTGATCCCATCCAAGACACGGGTCGGTAATGGATTTTCCGTAAACATGGGTTCCGCATCCGATTTTCTGATTGCCAGGCTCCAGATAGCTTTCGATCATAACACCTTTTACGAGACTTTCGATATCCTTGCTGCATCGTCTTGTGTGCAGAACGTCTTTGACGATACGGATCTGCTGCTCGTATTTCTTTCCGGAGTTGGAATGGTTGGCATCGATGATGGTAGCCGGGTTTACGAGATGTGTTTCGTTGTATTTCTCCAGCAGAAGCTGAATGTCCTCGTAGTGATAGTTCGGCACGGAGTTGCCGTGCTTGTTGGTCGCACCGCGAGAATGGTGTGCGCCAGCGGATTTCCGCTTGTCTTTACCTCCCAGGTACGGTAAATAAAGGAGTGGGAGCCCTGTGCGGCAATGACGGAGTTGATCATAACAGAAAGATCACCGCTGGTCGGGTTTTTCATGCCGGCCGGAATGTCGATGCCGGAAACAGTCAGACGGTGCTCCTGGTTTTCTACGGAACGTGCGCCGACCGCAACATAGGAGAGAATATCGGACAGATAGCTCCAGTTGGACGGATACAGCATTTCGTCTGCAGAAGTCAGATCAGTCTCTTCTACTACACGCATATGCATTTTACGCATGGCGATCAGGCCGTGCAGCAGGTCCGGCTTTCCTTCCGGGTCCGGCTGATGAACGATACCTTTGTAGCCTTCACCTGTGGTACGCGGTTTGTTGGTATAGACACGCGATGATGATCAGTTTGTCGGATACTTTGTCGGCAACCTTTGCCAGACGGTGATTGTACTCCAGAACAGCGTCTTCGTTGTCTGCGGAGCAAGGTCCTACGATAACAAGAAATTTATCGGAATCCCCGGTAAAGACTTTTGCGATTTCAGCGTCACGCTGTTTTTTGATTTCGGTTGCGCGGGCGCTTAAGGGATATTGTTCCCGGATCTCTGTTGGGGTGGGAAGTTTTCTTACAAATTCAAGGCTCATTTTCGTTCTCCTTTATCTTAGATGCACTTCTTTTCTAGCTGCGGACAGAGGAGCGTTCTTGTGTGCCCCGTCGCAAACTATCTATAAATTATAATACATAACGCGAAGATTGTCGATATTTTTTCGGCGAATTCTGTTTCTCTTAAAAAAGATAGAAAAAGGTATCAATGAACAGCAAATCCGTTTGCAGATTCCCGATGCAGGAACAAAAGTGCCATTGTCATAATGGTAAGTTCACTTGCAAGAATACCATAGAGATAGCCACGGATGCCGAAAACCGGGACGAGAAAAAGAATTGCAAGAATACGAATTACATCTCCGGCAAGGTTCTGGAAAAAAACGAGAGAAGTTTTTCCAAGGCCGTTTAAAATGCTTCCAAGTGTCGTTTCCAGATAGAGAAAAGGACTTAAAAATGAAAGGATACGCAGAAAAACGCCGACTTCTTCGTTTTGAAAAAGGAAACGTCCAAGCCACGGACCGAAAAAGAAAAAGGCAAAAACAGCGGAAGTGCCAAGCAGCACACAGAAAGAAATTGTATAACGGATCGTGTCTGATATTTGCTCCGGCGTACCGTCGGCCTGCTGTTTTGCTACGCCGGGCAGAAGCATGACGGACACCGCGTGGGTGATGGCAGATGGAAAAAAGATCTAGGAAGTGCCATACCGGTGAGAATGCCATACTGCGAGAGCGCTGCTTTCCGGGAAAGACCGAAGGTGACCAGACAGCCGGGGAGCAGAGCACTTTCAATGCTGTGGAGGACATTCAGAAGAATACGGTTCAGCGTAAGCGGAAGATTCAAAACGGCAAGCTCTCGGAAGGTATCGTACCAGAGGGTCTTTTCTTTGAAAAAAACAGAAATCGGGCGGTGTTTCTGAGGGGACCTGCTGTGCGAGACGGACAGGCAGGCCATCAGAAAGAGACACGAAAAGAGTTCGCCGGCGGCAGTACCGAATGCAGCGACAGCGGCAGAGGGGAGGCTTGTGGAAAGACAGAAAAGCCAGGCAAGGTAGGAAGCGCCCATGCGCACGAACTGTTCCAAAAGCTGGCAAAAAGAAGGCAGTGCCGTCTGATTCTGGCCAAGATACCATGCCGAGAGACAGTTGTGGATCCCGGAGGGGAGAATGCCGAGTGATAAAATCCGGAGGAGCAGAATCGTCCGCGGCTCAAAAAGAAGCCGTGTTCCGATAAAATCCGCGCTGAAAAAGAGAAAGATGGAGGCGGAGAAGGAAAGTATCACTACAATGCCGCATCCGGCCGCAGACAGATCTTTGCCCGTCTGGAATCCTTTTTGGCAAGGTACGATGCGACAAAGCGCGAGAGCACCGTCTGCATGCCGCCTGCGCCAAGGGAGAGCATCAGTGCGTAGAGTGGTGTGGCGAGCTGGTAGATACCAAAGGCTTCCGCACCGATCCGGCGCGACAGGAATATTCTATAGAGAAATCCAAGAATTCTGCAGATGATCCCGGACGCGGTCAGGATCAGTGTGCCAAGAAGAAGCGTGTTCTTTCTTGTGATTTTCAGCATGGGATAGACTCCTTTCACGGCATTGCGCAGATAGTCTAAAATATGCGAAAAAACTCCTTGACAGAACCCCGTGATAGGTGCTATTCTGAGTGAGAAATAAATCCGATTAAAACTGTCGGAATTGGAAAACGACAGCACAGGAAAAAGGAGAACCAGGAATGAAATTATCGACCAAAGGAAGATATGGTCTGCGTGCCATGATCGATCTGGCGAGTCACGAAGAAGAGGGTGCAGTGTCCATTGCCAGCATTTCAGAACGCCAGAATATCTCAGAGAGCTATCTGGAGCAGCTGGTGCGTCCGCTTCGAAAAGCCGGATTCATTGAGAGTGTGCGGGGAGCAGGCGGTGGATATGTACTTGCAAAACCGGCAGATTCCATTTCGGTAGGAGATGTTCTCCGTGTGCTGGAGGGCGGACTCGAGGCAGTCACGTGCTCGGTCAATGAAGCCTGGGCGGCTGCGATGCGGCCGATTTCTGCGTCACGCGTTTTGTGTGGCAGAGGATCAATGAGGGAATTACGAACGCTGTGGATTCCATCAGCTCGGAGAGCTGGTTCAGCAGAGCCGGCAATTAGAGAAAAACAGAAACAGCGATAGAAATGACAAGGAGTGAACAACAATGATTTATCTGGACAATGCGGCAACAACAAAAACAGCCCCGGAAGTTGTCGAGGCTATGCTTCCTTATTTCAGCGAATACTACGGAAATCCATCCAGTATTTATGCAATTGCAGGAAAAAGCAAAGAAGCCATCACCAAAGGAAGAGAGCAGATCGCAAACGTGCTCGGCGCAAAACCGGAGGAAATTTATTTCACAGCCGGCGGCAGCGAGTCCGATAACTGGGCGTTAAAAGCTACCTTTGAAGCATATAAAAATAAAGGAAACCACATCATCACCACAAAAATCGAGCATCATGCGATTCTTCATACCTGTGAGTATCTGGAAAAAGAGCGCGGTGCGAAAATCACCTATATCGGCGTCGATGAGAACGGCGTTGTCAATCTGGATGAACTCGAAGCAGCCATCACACCTGAGACCATTCTGATTTCCGTTATGGCGGCAAACAACGAAATCGGAACGATTCAGCCGATCAAGGAAATCGGAAGAATTGCAAAAGAACACAATATTTTATTCCACACAGATGCTGTACAGGCATTTGGCCAGATCCCGATCAATGTGGATGAGTGCAATATTGATATGCTCAGTTCCAGCGGTCATAAGATTAACGGACCGAAAGGAATCGGCTTCCTTTACATCCGAAAGGGTGTGAAAATCCGCTCCTTCGTACACGGCGGTGCGCAGGAAAGAAAACGCCGTGCCGGAACAGAAAATGTACCGGGCATCGTAGGATATGGAGTTGCGGCAGAGCGTGCGGCAAGAACTATGGCGGAGCGTACCGCAAAAGAAATCGAAGTACGTGATTATCTGATCAACCGTATTTTAACCGAGATTCCGAACTGCCGTCTCAACGGCGATCCGGTAAAACGTCTGCCGAACAACTGCAACATCAGCTTTGAATTCATCGAGGGAGAGTCCCTTCTGATCATGCTGGATATGAAAGGTATCTGCGCATCCAGCGGTTCTGCATGTACTTCCGGATCCCTGGATCGTCCCATGTACTGCTGGCCATCGGACTGCCGCACGAGAAAGCACACGGTTCCTTACGTCTGACTTTAAGTGAGGAGATCACAAAAGAGGACGTTGATTTTGTTGTAGAGCAGATTAAAGCGATCGTAGACCGTCTGCGCAGCATGTCCCCGCTGTATGAGGATTACATCAAAAAACAGCAGGGTAAATAAGTTTAAAAAAATAAGACAGTCCATCCAGAAAGCCGGTACAGAAAAATTCAGGTAAAAGCTGTGCCGGAGGAGGACTGCTTTGAAATAGTTCAGGAGGAAGAATAACAATGTACAGTGAAAAAGTAATGGATCATTTCCAGCATCCGAGAAATGTAGGAGAAATTGAGAACGCAAGCGGTGTAGGTACCGTTGGAAATGCAAAATGCGGCGATATCATGAGAATGTATCTTGACATCGACGATAACGGAATCATTCAGGACTGCAAATTCAAAACCTTCGGCTGCGGCGCCGCAGTTGCAACCAGCAGTATGGCAACCGAGCTGGTAAAAGGAAAAACCATCCAGGAAGCTCTGGAAGTAACCAACAAAGCTGTTATGGAAGCACTCGACGGACTTCCGCCGGTCAAAGTTCACTGTTCTCTGCTTGCAGAAGAAGCAATTCACGCTGCACTCTGGGATTACGCAGAGAAACACCACATCAAGATCGAAGGTCTGCAAAACCGAAGTCTGATATCAGCGAGGGCGAGGAAGAGGAAGAATACTAAGTATGGGAAAAAAGAAAGTAGTCGTTGGAATGTCCGGCGGCGTAGATTCCTCGGTGGCAGCGTATCTCCTGAAAAAAGCAGGATACGATGTCATCGGGGTGACCATGCAGATCTGGCAGGATGAGCCGAGACAGTCCAGGAGGAAAACGGGGGCTGTTGCGGCCTCTCTGCTGTTGATGATGCAAGGCGCGTGGCACAGGTGCTGGACATTCCGTATTATGTCATGAACTTCAAAAAGAGTTCCGTGAGAACGTCATGGACTATTTCACGAACGAATATCTCTGCGGCAGAACACCGAACCCGTGTATCGCCTGCAACCGCTATGTGAAATGGGAAGCGTTGCTTCAGCGCAGTCTTTCCATTGGAGCGGACTACATTGCGACCGGACATTATGCAAGAATCGAACAGCTTGCCAATGGACGGTATGCGATTGCAAATTCGGTAACAGCGGCAAAAGACCAGACGTATGCACTGTATAATCTGACCCAGGAGCAGCTTTCGCATACGCTGATGCCGGTCGGAGACTACACAAAAGATCAGATTCGTGAGATTGCAGCAAAAATCGGTCTTCCGGTAGCAAAAAAGAAGGATTCCCAGGAAATCTGCTTCGTGCCGGATCAGGATTACGCTTCCTTTATCCAGAACGAGACAGGAATCGTGGCACCGAAAGGCAATTTCGTGAATACAAAGGGTGAAATCCTCGGTACCATGAGGGGATTACCCATTACACCGTAGGACAGCGCCGCGGACTCGGCCTTCCGATGGGACACCGCGTGTTCGTACTGGAAATCCGTCCGGAGACGAACGAGGTTGTGGTCGGCGAAAATGAAGAGGTTTTCGCAAAAGTAGTAAAAGCAAACAAAGTAAACTATATGGCAATTCCGCCGCTGGAACTTGGAGAAGAGCTCTCCTGCACCGCAAAAATCCGGTACGGGCACAAAGGCTCCCCGTGCGTGATCAAACGGACCGGGGAAGATGAGATTACCTGTACCTTCCCGGACGGCGTGCGTGCTCCGACACCGGGACAGGCTGTTGTCTTCTACGTGGACGGCTGTGTCGGCGGAGGCGGAACGATTACGGAGGCCGAAAGATGAAAATAGCGGACTGTCATATGCACAGTTTCTTTTCAAGTGACAGCGAAGCACCAACAGAAGAGATGGTAAAACGGGCAGTCGAGCTGGGACTTCCGGCAATCTGCCTGACGGATCACTACGATATGGATTACAGTACCGGCGAGTTCCAGCTCGATACACCGGCATATGCGGCAAAAATCCGGGAACTGCAGGAAAAATACTACGACAGAATCGATATCCGATTCGGCGTGGAACTGGGACTGCAGCTCCACTTAAAAGAACGGATGGAAGAGTATGTAAATGCGTGGCCGTTCGACTATGTGATCGGATCCATGCATGTCATTGACGGAAAAGACCCCTATTATGAGGATGCTTTCCCGGACTGGACAGCAGAAGAGCTGTACCGGGCGATTTTCGGGCTACAGCAGAAAATATCCGGTTCTTCCACAATTTCCAGACGCTTGGTCATCTGGATTATGTGGTACGCTACTGCAGAGAGAAGGGAAAAGATTACAGCTACCGCGCATTTGCGGACGAGATCGATACCATTTTAAAAGAGCTGATTCAGTACGATATCGCGCTGGAAATCAACACCGGCGGCTACAAGGCAGGCCTTGGCGTGCCGAATCCGACGCCGGATGTTATCAGAAGATACTGGGAACTGGGCGGCGAAAAGATCACCTTCGGTGCCGATGCCCACAAACCGGAACATATAGCGTTTCATTTCGCGGACGCGGCAGCCATCGCGCAGGAAGCCGGATTCCGGTACTACGTGCGGTTTAAAGAGAAGAAGCCGGAATATCTGCCGATCCAATAGAAAACGCGCAGGAAAAGCCGGAAAAAAGCCCCAGAAAGGCTGGATTCCGGCTTTTTCTGCAATAGACGGATCTTTCGAAATTTTTGCAGAAATACGGATCGGCATCCGGCCTCTTCACAAATTTTAGAAATAATTTCGTATTTTCTTGAAAATAGAACTTGAATTTTCCGACGAAATTAGGTATTATACAGATAAGGTTGATGTTTCTTTAACAAAGTACAGAGACTCAAAATTAAAATTCACTTTTTAGGAGGAATTGAAAATCATGGCAGTAAAAGTAGCAATCAATGGTTTTGGCCGTATCGGACGTCTTGCATTCAGACAGATGTTTGGAGCAGAAGGTTATGAAGTAGTAGCAATCAACGATTTAACATCCCCGAAGATGTTAGCTCATCTGTTAAAATATGACTCTTCTCAGGGAAAATATGCTCTGGCTGATACCGTAACATCCGATGAAGATTCCATCACAGTAGATGGCAAAAACATCAAAATCTATGCTTTCCCGGATGCTAACAACTGCCCATGGGGAGAGCTTGGCGTAGACGTAGTTCTGGAGTGCTCCGGATTCTACACCTCCAAAGCAAAAGCTCAGGCACACATCAATGCAGGTGCTCGTAAAGTAGTTATCTCCGCTCCGGCTGGTAACGACCTTCCGACCATCGTTTACAATGTAAACCATGAGACCCTGACAGCAGACGATAACATCATCTCCGCTGCATCCTGCACCACAAACTGCCTTGCACCTATGGCAAAAGCTCTGAACGAACTGGCTCCGATTAAATCCGGTATCATGGTTACTATCCATGCTTACACTGGAGATCAGATGACTCTGGACGGACCGCAGAGAAAAGGCGATCTGAGAAGATCCCGTGCAGCTGCAGTTAACATCGTTCCAAACAGCACAGGTGCTGCAAAAGCAATCGGCCTTGTTATTCCGGAACTGAACGGCAAACTGATCGGTTCTGCACAGCGTGTTCCAACCCCAACCGGTTCTACCACAATCCTTACAGCAGTTGTAGAAGGAACTGTAACTGTTGACGAGATCAACGCAAAAATGAAAGCATCTGCAACCGAGTCCTTCGGATACAACACAGATGAAATCGTATCCAGCGACATCGTTGGTATGAGATATGGTTCTCTGTTCGATGCAACTCAGACCATGGTTCTTCCGCTGGACAACGGAACAACAGAGGTACAGGTTGTTTCTTGGTATGATAACGAGAACTCCTACACAAGCCAGATGGTTCGTACCATCAAATACTTCAGCGAGTTAGCATAATTTAACAAACTGAACGGCAAAATTTCAGAGCCCAAAGGTCCGGTCTGTTAAGGACCGGACCCTTTTTGCGAATGCGGCGGAAAAATACGGCACAAAAACAGCCCTTTTCCGTGTGCAAAAATTATAAACTGCATTTTTAAATAAGGACCGCGATGCCGCAAAAACAAAGAAACGGCGCGGCAGATGCAGTTGGATATATGGAGGAAACGCCCATGTTAAACAAAAAAACCGTAGATGATATCAACGTAAAAGGAAAAAGAGTCCTTGTAAGATGCGACTTCAACGTTCCGCTGATCGATGGAAAAATCACAGATGAGAACCGTCTGGTAGCTGCTCTTCCGACGATCAAAAAACTGATCGCTGACGGCGGAAAAGTAATTCTCTGCTCTCATCTTGGAAAACCGAAAGGAGAACCAAAACCAGAGCTTTCTCTTGCACCGGTTGCAGTTCGCCTTTCCGAGCTTCTCGGACAGGAAGTTAAATTGCAGCAGATCCTGAGGTTGTAGGACCGAACGCAAAAGCAGCTGTTGAGGCTATGAAAGACGGAGATGTAATCCTTCTGGAGAACACCCGTTATCGTGCGGAAGAGACCAAAACGGTGAGGAGTTCAGCAAAGAACTGGCTTCCCTGTGCGACGTATTCGTAAACGATGCATTCGGAACCGCACATCGTGCTCATTGCTCCAATGTTGGTGTTACTAAATATGTTGACACTGCAGTTGTTGGTTATCTGATGGAGAAAGAGATCGCATTCCTTGGAAATGCTGTCAACAATCCGGAGCGTCCGTTTGTTGCCATCCTTGGTGGATCCAAAGTATCCAGCAAGATTTCTGTTATCGACAACCTGATCGATAAAGTTGATGTCCTGATCATCGGCGGTGGTATGGCTTATACCTTCGCAAAAGCAGCAGGCGGCACCGTTGGTGATTCTCTGCTTGAGATGGATTATCTGGATTATGCAAACAAAATGAAAGAAAAAGCAGCAGCAAAAGGCGTGAAACTGCTTCTTCCGGTAGACAACGTTGTTGCAGATGCATTCTCAAACGACGCAAATACACAGGTTGTTCCGGCCGGACAGATTCCGGATGGCTGGGAAGGTCTGGATATCGGACCGGAAACTGCAAAACTGTTCGCTGACGCTGTTAAAACTGCTAAAACCGTTGTATGGAACGGACCGATGGGATGCTTCGAGATGCCGAATTTCGCAGCAGGAACCAAAGCAGTTGCAGCAGCACTGGCTGAAACAGATGCAGTTACGATCATCGGCGGCGGAGATTCCGCAGCAGCTGTAAATCAGCTTGGATATGGCGATAAGATGACTCATATCTCCACTGGCGGCGGCGCTTCCCTGGAATTCCTGGAAGGAAAAGAACTGCCGGGCGTTGCAGCAGCAAACGACAAATAAAACAACGATTCAGAGCGCAAGCGGAATCGAGAGGTGGCTCTGAACCGTTTCAATAAGTAAAACTAAGGAGATCAAACGATCATGGCAAGAAAGAAAATTATCGCCGGAAACTGGAAAATGAACATGACTCCGAGCGAGGCAGTAGAGTTAGTTAATACATTAAAACCACTGGTGGCAAATGACGACGTTGACGTGGTTTTCTGCGTACCGGCCATCGATATCATCCCGGTTGTAGAGGCTGCAAAAGGCTCCAACATCCAGATTGGTGCTGAAAATATGTATTTTGAGGAGAAAGGTGCTTTCACAGGCGAAATCTCCCCGGCTATGCTGACAGACGCTGGCGTGAAATACGTTGTACTTGGCCACTCTGAGAGAAGAGAATACTTCGCAGAGACCAGCGAGACCGTAAACAAAAAAATGCTGAAAGCTTTCGAGCACGGCATCACCCCGATCATGTGCTGCGGAGAAACTCTGGAGCAGAGAGAGCAGGGTGTAACGATGGATTTCATCCGTCAGCAGGTAAAGGTTGGATTCCTGAATGTAACAGCAGATCAGGCAAAAACAGCCGTTATCGCTTACGAGCCAATCTGGGCAATCGGAACCGGCAAAACTGCTACAACAGAGCAGGCTGAGGAAGTTTGCAAAGGCATCCGCGAGTGCATCGCTGAAATCTATGATGATGCAACAGCAGCAGCTATCCGTATCCAGTATGGCGGCTCTGTAAACGCAAAAACCGCACCGGAACTGTTCGCACAGGAGAACATCGACGGCGGCCTGGTAGGCGGAGCATCCCTGAAACCAGATTTCGGAGCTATCGTAAACTACAATAAATAATTGATTTTTATACGAAATCAATAAATAAAACAGACTAAGACGCACCAAACACGGTGAATTTGGCAGAAATGCTGAAGGTGAGATGTTTGGTGGCGCTTTGCTGTTTTTTATGCAACATATAATCCTTGATTTAGCTATAGAGAGTGCCAGTTTGTGCAAAAAGAAATCACTTCGTTTCTGTGTTTTGAAGCGGAGTGATTTTTGCGCGGATTGAAAAATTCACGTTTTCGTGATATGCTTGTTTTATATCTGTCGACCAGCCGTCCAGAGAGTTTCTGGAAGAAGTAATCAAGGATTATAACAAAATGTTCCATACGAACTACGATACCTCAAGTGATAAATTCCAGAATTATTATAAAGATGTGTCGCTTCGCATGAAGAATAAGGAATTGGACATTCTGATCGTAGTCAATATGTTTCTTACCGGTTTTGATGCGACGACTATGAATACGCTGTGGGTGGATAAAAATCTGAAAATGCACGGACTGATACAGGCGTTTTCCCGTACAAACCGTATTCTGAATTCTATCAAGACCTTTGGAAATATTGTATGTTTCAGAAATCTGCAGAAGCGAGTAGATAGTGCCATTTCCTTGTTTGGGGATAAGAATGCCGGGGGCATTGTTTTGCTGCAGAGCTTTAAGGATTACTATTACGGATATGAATCCGTAGATGGTAAGCCAATGCCAGGGTATGTGGATCTGATGGAGGAATTGAATCATAAGTTTCCGCTGTCAGAACCGCAGATTGTCGGAGAGCAGAACCAGAAGGATTTTATTGCTTTGTTTGGTGCTATTCTTCGTATGAGAAACCTTCTGCTTTCCTTTGACGAATTTAAGGGGAATGAGCTGATTTCTGAGCGCAATTTGCAAGACTACATTGGACGTTATCAGGATTTGCGTGACGAGTGGAAACGGAAACGCCGGGAAAGTACGGATATTACAGATGATGTGGTGTTTGAAATTGAATTGATCCGGCAGGTAGAAATCAACATTGATTATATTCTGATGCTTGTAAAGAAGTATCATGATACCCACTGTGAAGATAAGGAAGTGCTGATAACCATCAATAAAGCGATTGATGCCAGCCCGGAGCTGCGCAGCAAGAAACAGCTTATTGAAACCTTTATTGCAGGAATCAATGATGTGGACGATGTTATGGATGAGTGGCATGAATTTGTTGTGGAACAGCGTGATTATGATCTTAATGTAATTATTGTGGAAGAAAAATTGAAGCCGAAAGACACACGAAGTTCATAGAGAATGCGTTTCGGGACGGAGAGATCAAAACAGCGGGAACGGATATAGATAAAATCATGCCGCCAATTTCTCGTTTTGGTGGTGGCGGAAGAGCAAGAAAAAACAGAGAGTCATTGAAAAACTGAAAACGTTTTTTGAAAAATATTTCGGTATCGGTGGTTCGTATTCCTTTAATGAGCCAGAGCATAAAGCCGTGACATACGATCTGAGCGATCAGGAAACAGTGTTGATGGCGGCAGAATCTGAAGCACCATACGGAAAATAGTCATAAATGAATGGAACCACATTGGAAGCAAAAAGCAAAATAATAGAGTCATCATGGACAAAACTTAATCATGGAGGTGATCGGATGACAATAGAAGAAATCCTTGCTGGAGAATCCAAGAACGTTGAATTCAAAGTACAACGTCCAGACAAGAGCATGAAATATATGAAAACGGTTGTTGCTTTCGCTAACGGAAAAGGTGGGAGGATTATATTTGGTATTGACGATAAAACAAGAGAAGTTGTTGGCATTCCGGAGGATAAAGTTTTTCGGGAGATTGATGCGATTACGAATGCTATTTCTGACAGTTGTGAACCTACAATTATCCCGGATGTTTATTTGCAAAATATAAATGATAAACCTGTAATTGTTGCAGAAATCAGGACGGGACGTCGGAAACCATATTATATTAAGGCAGAGGGGCTGGAGAATGGCGTATATATTCGAGTTTCTGGAACAACACGCCCTGCTGACCGTGATATGTCAAGAGAATTATATTATGAATGCGATGCCCGCTCTTTTGATTCAATAATCCGCAGAGATATAGAAGTGACCGATGAAGATATTAAAAGTCTCTGTGAACAAATGAAGGAAGTTGCTATTGCCAACTGCAAATCCATCTTCAGCGATCAGCAGTTAAAGATGTAACGAAAAATGTTTTGCTCAGTTGGGGAATTTTGAAAAAAGATGAGAATGAAAAAATCTATCCGACAAATGCGTATATTTATTTAACGGGACAAGGTGGACTCCGTTCCATGATACAGTGCGCTGTGTTTAAGGGAACGACGCGAGCTGTCTTTTTGGATCGACGTAATTATGAAGGACCGCTTTGGAAGCAAGTAGAGGAAGCGGTGCAGTTTGTCCTTAGAAATATTCGTATGGGATGTCGGCTGGAAGGAGTATATCGACAGGATATTTATGAACTGCCGCCGGATAGTATCCGTGAGTTGATCGTTAATGCAGTTATGAATTGCAGTTACATTCAGAATTCTAATATTCAGGTGGCAATTTATGATGATCGCTTGGAGATCACATCTCCTGGTGGACTGCTTCCTGGCGTAACGATTGAGTTGATGAAGGAAGGATTTTCAAAAATCCGAAATCGTTCGCTTGCCAATGCTTTTGCCTATATGAACCTTGTGGAAGCATGGGGAAGTGGTATTCCGAAACTTATGCAGGCTATGCAGGAATACGGATTGCGTGAACCGGAATTTATTGATATGGAAGTAGCTTTCCGCATCAATCTTTATCGCGGCCAGAATGAGGTCATTGAGGTCAAAAATCGAGATCATGACCTCAATCATGGGTCAAATGATCTCAATCGTGAGCCCGATAATCTCAATCATGAGCCTGTTGACCTCGATCGAGATCCCAATGACCCCAATCATGATCCCAAAGATGACCTTGAAATTCAATTGTCAGAAATGATTTATAAAAATCCGGAACTGACTCAGAAAGAATTAGCAAAAGCGCTTGCAGTTTCTACGGCAACGATTAAGCGTATGCTTACAAAAATGCAGCATGAAGGTAAAGTTATCCGTGAGGGGTCTAATCGAAAAGGAAAATGGATATTGACGGATAAAATGAAATAGGATTGATGATTTGATTGGAAAAGGCAAATGAATTTACCGGCTTTTTTAAGAAAATCAGACGAACTTACAGAACAGTTATCAAAGAAACAAGTGATTGCTGTTATGTCGACATATCACAAAAGATATCCTAGACGGAGTGCGTTCATACATGAATTAATAGAATTTGGATATGTGAAATGAACGATTCTGAACTTTTCTTGTGTCCGGGAGCGGCTTTTTCGCACTTGCGGACATCTCCCACATGTGATATGATGGGAACGACAAAAGTGTCGGAAAAACCGCATGATAGAGGGAAAAACGCGGCAAATCAGACGACGCGAAAGAAAGCATAAAGGAGAATATGATTATGGCAAGAGAAATCATTAATACAGAAAAAGCACCGGCAGCAATCGGACCTTATGTACAGGCAGTCGCAGACAACGGCCTTTTATTTATTTCCGGACAGCTTGGCTTTGATGTAGAGCATGGCAGCGTGATCCCGGAAACCGTAGAAGAGCAGGCAACCCTCTCTTTAAAGAATCTGGACGCAATCATGACAGCAGCAGGAACTGACCGCACGAAAGTGATGAAAACAACCATTTTCCTGACCGATATGAACGATTTTGCCAAGGTAAATGAAGTATACGGTGCTTTCTTTGGCGAGTCCAAACCGGCTCGTTCCTGTGTAGCAGTTGCCGCCCTTCCAAAAGCAGCAAAAGTAGAAATTGAATGCATCGTATCCCTGAAATAAGAGGGAGAGATGAGTATGGCAGAGGAAAGAGTAATTAAAATCGGAATGCTGGGTCTTGGCACCGTCGGTACCGGTGTGTACAAAGTGCTGAAAAGCCAGCAGGAGGAAATGCTTCCGAAGCTGGGAGCGCGTGTGGAGCTGAAAAAAATTCTCGTGCGCAATGTGGAAAAAGCAGCTGCAAAGGTTGATGATCCGTCGATCGTTACCATGAACTTTGAGGACATTGCCAATGACCCGGAGATTGAGATTGTTGTTGAGGTTATGGGTGGAAAACAGCCGGCTATGAATTACATTCTTGCCTGCCTGGATGCAGGAAAGAATGTTGTAACGGCAAACAAAGACCTGGTGGCATCTGAGGGTAAAAAAATCCTTGCGGCAGCAAAGAGAAACGGAAAGGATTTTCTCTACGAGGCATCCGTGGCGGGAGGAATTCCGATTATCCGTCCGGTGAAACAGTGCCTTGCAGCCAATCATATCACAGAGCTGATGGGTATTTTCAACGGTACCACAAATTTTATTCTGACAAAAATGTCGCAGGAAGGCATGGAGTTTGGCGATGCACTCCGTCTGGCGCAGGACATGGGTTATGCGGAAGCAGACCCGACCGCAGATGTGGAAGGTCTTGATGCCGGCCGGAAAGTGGCAATTCTTGCTTCAGCAGCGTTCAATTCCAGAGTGACATTTGAAGATGTTTACACCGAAGGCATTACCAAAATCACGGCGACCGATATCCAGTACGCAAAAGAGATGGGATGCACGATCAAGCTGCTCGGCGTGGCAAAAGATACCCCGGAAGGAATCGAAGCTCGCGTTCATCCGATGCTGATCGACAGCAATCATCCGCTTGCGACTGTCAATGATTCCTACAATGCCGTATTCCTGACAGGCGATGCCGTACAGGATACGATGTTTTACGGACGAGGTGCCGGAGAGCTTCCGACTGCGAGTGCTGTTGTGGGTGATATTTTCGATGTCGTGCGCAATATTTTATGGAACTGCTGCGGCAGAATCGGCTGCACATGCTACCGGGAATGCCCGATCAAGCGTGTCGGCGAAATTAAGTCGAAATATTTTGTACGCATGCAGATTGAAAATCGGTATGGAACGCTGGCATCGGTAGCTTCTGTCTTTGGAAACAACAAGGTTTCGATTGCACAGATGCTTCAGAAACGTGTCAATGGAAAATACGCCGAGATCGTCGTCATTACGGACGAGGTCAAAGAGCGCCATTTTGAGGATGCCATGCAGATTTTAGGCGGAATGTCGATGATCCAGGAGATTTCTTCGACAATCCGGGTATACTAACAAAATGTAACAATTCAGATCCATGCGAAATGGAAGAAAAATCGCGAATCATGCTTGCATGAAGGAGCGCTTTTTCTGGAGTTTCATATGGCGAAAAGCAACATCGAGATGCAGCGTAAGCGGAATCGAGATGGGGATCTGGATTGTTACCCCAAAATTAAATCAAAGAAGGGAATTCACAATGAGTAAAAAACCAACCGTATTAATGATTCTTGACGGATATGGACTGAATGACAAATGCGAGCATAACGCTGTCTGCGAAGCAAAAACTCCGATTATGGACCAGCTGATGAGCCAGTGCCCGTACGTAAAAGGACAGGCCAGCGGACTTGCTGTAGGTCTTCCGGACGGACAGATGGGTAACTCTGAGGTAGGCCATCTGAACATGGGCGCAGGCCGCGTTGTATATCAGGAGCTGACCAGAATCACGAAAGCAATCCAGGACGGTGATTTCTTCGAGAATGAAGAGCTGGTAAAGGCTGTTGAAAATGCAAAAGCAAATAATTCCGCACTGCACCTGTTCGGACTTCTTTCTGACGGCGGTGTTCACAGCCACATCACCCACGTATTCGGACTTCTGGAGCTGGCAAAACGTAAGGGTCTCGAGAAAGTTTATGTACACTGCTTCCTGGATGGCCGTGACACTCCTCCGGCATCCGGAAAATCCTATGTTGAGCAGCTGCAGGCAAAAATGGATGAGATCGGTGTCGGCGAAATCGGCGTGATCTCCGGCCGTTACTATGCAATGGACCGTGATAACCGCTGGGATCGTGTCGAGCTGGCTTACAAAGCTCTGACAAAAGGGGAAGGCGTAGAAGGAACCGATGCGGCAGAGGCTGTTCAGGCTTCTTATGATGCTGAAAAAACCGATGAGTTCGTTCTGCCGACCGTTCTGAAAAAAGACGGAAAACCGGTTGCAACGATTCAGGATAAAGATTCTGTGATTTTCTTCAACTTCCGCCCGGACCGTGCAAGAGAGCTGACAAGAGCATTCTGTGCAGATGAGTTCACCGGATTTGAGAGAGAAAAACGTCTGGATCTGACCTACGTATGCTTCACGGAATACGATGAGACCATCCCGAACAAATCCGTTGCATTCAAAAAAGAAGAGATCACCAATACCTTCGGTGAGTATCTGGCAGCACATAACATGACGCAGGCTCGTATCGCCGAGACCGAGAAATATGCACATGTAACCTTCTTCTTCAATGGCGGCGTTGAGGAGCCAAATAAAGGTGAGGACAGAATCCTTGTGAAATCCCCGAGGTTGCTACTTATGACCTGAAGCCGGAGATGAGTGCTTACGAAGTATGCGACAAGCTGACGGATGCCATCCGTTCCCAGAAATACGATGTCATCATCATCAACTTTGCAAATCCGGATATGGTTGGCCATACCGGCGTTGAGAGCGCAGCAATCCAGGCAGTTGAGGCTGTTGATGAGTGCGTAGGCAAAGCAGTTGATGCATTAAAAGAGGTTGACGGCCAGATGTTTATCTGTGCGGACCACGGAAATGCAGAGCAGCTTGTAGACTATGAGACCGGCGAGCCATACACCGCTCATACCACCAATCCGGTTCCGTTCATTCTGGTTAATGCAGACCCATCCTACACGTTAAGAGAGGGCGGATGCCTGGCAGACATCGCACCGACCCTGATCGAGCTGATGGGAATGGAGCAGCCAAAAGAAATGACAGGAAAATCCCTGCTGATTAAGAAATAAAGAGAAATCGTGAAAATGTCCCTGCCGGATTCGTTTTGAAACGGGTGCGGCAGGGATATTTTATCATAATAATCTGAAAATAAAAATAATTACGCAATAAGAGACAGAATAAAAATGAAAAACAGATAAAAAATCAAAATAAAGTGTTGACAAACGGTGAGAAAACTGATATAGTAAAGTCAACAAAAGAAAACGGAAGAAAAAAACAGAAAGAGAGGACAGACCACCGAGAACATAACGAATTACCCCATAAACTAAGAAAGCGAAGGTATGGACCCAAGAAAACGTAACGAAGTACCCCAAAGTGAAACAAAAGAACAAAAGAACAAAAAAAGAAAGGATTCAGTCCAATGCACAGTTCTAACTTATGAAAGCATCCGAAAATGGAAAAATCGGATGGCTTTCATATTGCGTTTTTTATGTTTGAAAAGAATAAGGACTGGAAAAAAGAGGTTTCGACAGAGAGAGCAACATATTTTTCCCATAGCACGGTCATACTGTGAACGCAGAGAAGAAACTTGGTTACTGTTCACTTGCAGCAAAACAGGAGGGAAAACTATGTTTCGATATTTACCAATTCGAAGCGTGACAGGAAGAGAAATTCTGGATTCGCGCGGAAATCCGACCGTAGAGGTGGAAGTGGCCGTCGGGGAGGGGATTCTCGGGCTGGAAGGCCATATGGGGCGTGCCCAGGTGCCGTCCGGGGCATCGACAGGAAAATTTGAGGCACTGGAAAAAAGAGATCAGGAAGTGCGCTATCTGGGGCAGGGCGTGAGAAAGGCTGTAGAAGCGGTCAATACCGTGCTGGCCGATGCCGTTGTCGGCGAGAATGCGCTCGAGCAGGAGCGGATTGACATATCCTGTGCCAGGCAGACGGAACCGAAACGAAAGAAAACCTCGGGGCAAACGCCATTCTCGGTGTCTCACTTGCTGTAGCGCGCGCGGCGGCAAATGCGCTTCATCTGCCGCTGTACCAGTACCTGGGCGGCTGCCACACAAGCCGTATGCCCGTGCCGATGATGAATATTTTAAACGGCGGCCGTCATGCCGACAACACCGTCGATCTGCAGGAATTTATGATTATGCCGTGCGGCGCTCCCTCATTTCGGGAGGGTCTTTCCATGTGCGCGGAGATTTACCATACGCTGAAGCAGCTCCTGAAGGAGAAGGGATACTCGACTTCTGTCGGCGATGAGGGCGGCTTTGCGCCGGATTTAAAGGATTCCGATGAAGCACTGCAGCTCATTGTCAATGCGGTCCAGAAAGCCGGCTATGCGCCCGGAAACGACGTGATGATCGCGATCGATGCGGCGGCAAGCGAGCTCTACGAGGAGAGCAGGAACGTCTACTACTTTCCCGGGGAATCCCGTCAGTGCGGAAAGACAGTATTTCGGGATACCGCAGAAATGGTTGCCTACTATGAGGAACTGATCGAAAAATACCCGATCGTATCCATCGAAGACGGGCTGTGCGAGGACGATTTCGAAGGCTGGAAACAGATGACGGAAGCGCTCGGGAACAGAGTACAGCTGGTCGGGGATGATCTGTTTGTGACGAATGTAAGAAGGCTTTCCTGCGGCATTGCACTTGGCACGGCAAATGCGGTTCTGATCAAGGTAAACCAGATCGGAACGCTCTCTGAGGCGCTGGATGCGGTGGAGATGGCGCAGAGAGCAGGGTACCGCGCCGTCATTTCCCACCGGTCCGGAGAGACAGAGGATGATTTTCTGGCAGACCTTGCCGTCGCGACAGGCGCCGGCCAGATCAAAACCGGAGCACCGTGCCGGTCGGAGCGGAATGCGAAATACAATGAGCTTCTCCGCATCGAGGAACGCCTCGGTGAGGAAGCGAAATACCGGAATCCGTTCCCGCAAAAGGGAACCGGCGTAAGAGAATGGTGAAAAACGGCGTAAAATAGGCAAATAACAGTTGAAATCGTTCTTCCGCTATGGTAAAATAATATAAGTTGGCCGTAGGAGGTGTAATTGTGGAAATTTTAAGAACGATTTTGACAGTCATTTATGTCATTGATTGTATTGCTTTAACCGTTGTTGTATTGATGCAGGAAGGAAAACAGCAGGGTCTCGGTGCTATCGCAGGTATCTCAGACACTTACTGGGGAAGAAACAAAAGCCGTTCTGCAGAAGGAACTCTGATCCGTGCAACAAAAATCATGGCAGTTCTGTTTATTGTACTGTCGGTTGTATTAAACATGAATTTTTAGCAAAGTAAAGACATCCTTATTCCCACGAGAAGGCGTAAGGGTGTCTTTTTCTACAAAGAGGAGATAATAGATGAAAGATAATAAGAAGAAAAAAGATCGGAGGAAATATCCGCAGGGCAGTGCGGCGTCCCATGCAGGACAGAACAGCGGGAACCATGGCGGTCATGCGGGCCATCCGCGTTCCAGAAGTTCGAAACTGCTGAAAACCGCAAGACGCTGCTCATGGATCTCGTAAGCTCGAAAAACTATGAGCCGATGCGTCTGAAAGACATTGCCATGCTGCTGCAGGTGCCGAAAGCAAAACGGTCGGAGCTTGCGGAGGTTATGGAAATCCTGGTAAAAGAAGGAAAAATCGATGTGATCTCCGACGGCCGTTACCAGAAGAGCCGCGGTGCATCCACAACGACGGAAAAACGGGAAAAAAGAGACCGCCGCGCCGGAGAGCAGGGCAGAAGAGGACGCGATGACCGATTCCGTAGAAAGAATGGAAAGGACGGCGACACAGAGAAGAAGCCGCGTATCCAGACTGTCGATATCCAGGCAGTCGTGGACGTTTACCAGATCCCGGAGGAGTTCCCGGCACGCGTGATCACACAGGCAGAAAAATGCCCGGAGGAAGTAATTCCAAACGATTACAATGGCCGCCTCGATCTGAAAAGCTGGCAGATGGTGACAATCGACGGCGAGGATGCCAAAGACCTCGATGACGCCGTATCCGTCACAAAAGCGGGCGATACGTGGACGCTTGGCGTTCATATCGCTGATGTCAGCAACTATGTGCAGGAAAATTCCGCCCTCGACCGTGAGGCGTTAAAGCGCGGCACCAGTGTCTATCTGCCGGACCGCGTCATTCCGATGCTGCCGAAGCGTCTGTCAAACGGCATCTGTTCCCTGAATGAAGGACAGGAGCGCCTGGCACTCTCCTGTATTATGACGATCAACGAGAAAGGCCGTGTGATCGGCCATCAGATCGCTGAGACGGTGATCCGCGTGGACCGCCGCATGACCTACACCGCCGTCAATGCAATCCTGACCGAGCCGGAAGCACATCCGGAGCTGCTGGAGGAATATCATGAGCTGGTTCCGATGTTCCGCCAGATGCAGGAACTGTCTGCACTGATCCGGAGCTGTCGGAAAGAACGCGGAGCAATTGATTTTGAATTCCCGGAGAGCAAAGTAATTCTTGATGCAGAAGGGACGCCGGTGGAGATCCGCCCGTATCCGTCGAACGTGGCAACACGGATGATCGAGACTTCATGCTGATGGCGAACGAGACCGTGGCAGAGGAATACTGCACACGCGAAATCCCGTTCTTATACCGGACGCATGACAAGCCGGACGGAGACCGCATGGAGCAACGCTGACGCTGATCCGTGAACAGGGCATCAAAGTCGAAAAGCGTTCCCATGAGATTACGCCGGGTGAGGTGCAGAAGATTCTCACCAGCATCGAGGGAACCCCGGAAGAGCCGCTGATCAGCCGCCTGCTGCTCCGGTCGATGCAAGAGCCATTTATACCCCGGAATGCAGCGGCCACTTCGGACTGGCAGCGTCATATTACTGCCATTTTACCTCACCAATCCGCCGTTACCCGGATCTGCAGATCCACCGCATTATCAAGGATGATCTGCGGGGACGTCTCGACAAGGGCGGCAGAATCGGCAAATATTCGTCCATTTTGCAGCATGTGGCGGAGCAGTCGAGTGCGATGGAGCAGCGTGCTGCAGAGGCAGAAAGAGAGGCTGTGAAGCTGAAGAAAGCCGAATATATGCTGGAGCATGTCGGCGAAGAGTACGACGGCGTCATTTCCGGCGTGACCGGATGGGGCTTCTATGTGGAGCTGCCAAATACCGTTGAGGGACTCGTTCACATCATGACACTGAAAGACGATTATTATAATTTTGATGAAGAAAATTACCGTCTGGTCGGAGAGCAGCACGGAAGAGTATTCCGCCTTGGTGAGCCGGTGCGTGTCCGTGTACGAAACGCCGAGCCTGCCAACCGGACAATCGATTTTACGTATGTAGAAAAAGAAACCGAGACAGAATAAATCCCTGGAGGAAAAAGTTATGGCAAAACAAAAAGGAAATCGAATGATTGCCAACAATAAAAAGGCATATCATGACTATTTTATCGAGGATAAATACGAGGCCGGCATCTCCCTTGCCGGTACCGAGGTAAAATCCCTCCGCATGGGAAAATGCAGCATCAAGGAGTCCTTCATCCGCATTGAGCGTGATGAGGTATTCATCTACGGCATGCACATCAGTCCGTACGAGAAGGGCAACATATTCAATAAAGACCCGCTGCGCATCCGGAAACTGCTGCTGCACGACTATGAGATCCGCAAACTTGAGGCGCAGATCAAGGAAAAAGGCTACACGCTCGTTCCGCTGCAGGTGTATTTTAAAGGCAGCCTCGTAAAAGTCGAGATCGGTCTGGCACGCGGTAAAAAACTGTATGATAAACGGCAGGATATCGCAAAGAAGGATCAGAGACGTGAGGCGGAGAGAGATTTCAAAGTTAAAAATCTGTATTAAAAATCCTTGACAAAAAGTATGGGGAAAGACTATAATACAATATACGGCAGTTGAAAGAGAGTTTTCACTGCACCGGGACGATCTGTTTGCGTCCCCGTATCAAAGAAAAGCGTCTGTAGAGCCAGCACGGGCTTGTACTGGTTTCGACGGGGGTTTTGAAGTTTGGGAAGCCATTCGTGGACTCCGGGACCGCGTCATCAACCTGGAACCTAAATTTAAACGCAGACGATAATTACGTAGCGTACGCTGCCTAAGTGCGGCGTTGTCAGCTGAATAGTTTTCCGCGGCTATTCTCCTGGCATCAAACAGATGCGGAGCACTTCGTTTCCAAAGCTTTGCGGAGATGAAAGATTTTATGAAGCTACCGAAGCGGCAAGCCTGTCATCCGGCGTGCCGATGGGGGAACCTTTAATAGAATGACTGTAATGGGAGATGCCTGAATGAATAGGCTTTCGGACAGGGGTTCGATTCCCCTCAGGTCCATACCTGAAAAACCGCTAAAATCCAGTGTTTTAGCGGTTTTTTTGTACATTTTTGATGGAAAAAACAGGGCAAAAATGCCGCTTTAGACCGTTTCAGACCGTTTAAAACCGCATGAATTTTGGTCAAAAAAGAAAGGAAAAATTCGAAATTTTGTCAAACTTTATCTTTATTCGCACTGTTAAGAACGTAAAAGAGACCGTTTCAAAGTGCTGCAGGCACATGAAGTAGAGATACTTGATGTGCCTGCTTTTTTGTACAATAGGAAAGTTCGACTTCCGTCGAACTCTTGATAAAAAGAGCCCGCACAAAGGCGGGCATGGCAAACAGACGATAGATTAAAAGAAGTCAATGTAAAAGCCTTCTTCAAATTCATCCTCATCAAGATCGTCATCTTCGGTAAGAAAATAGTGCATATGCACTATTTAAAAACGGTGGCTCCTTATAACAAAGATTTCTGTTCACAATATAAAAAAATATCCAGCAGGTTAACTTTTGAAGCGGTAAAACAAATGCTTAAGGATGTTTTGAGTTGGTAAGGGACTAATAGATTCTGTACTTTTCGCCCTATGATTGAATCTGATCATGCGCGAGAAAAGGAAAATAATAGAATTGACAGACTTGAAAAAATGAATTACGATTTTTAAAAGTACTGCATTGCTTGAATGAGAATTATATGTTAAGGTAACAGATATAAAGAGAACTTTAAGCATTGATTTATTAAAATAAACACGGATAGCGAGGTGTATTTATGACCATAGAAGAAATTCTTGCAGGAGAATCCAAAAACGTAGAATTCAAAGAGAACCTGCCGGAAAAGAGCATCAAATATATGAAGTCTGTGGTTGCCTTTGCAAATGGAACCGGAGGAAAAATTATTTTTGGAATTGCGGATAAAACCCGAGAAGTGGTTGGCTTTGACAAGGAAGATGTATTCAAAAAGATGGATGCGATTGCCAATGCCGTCTCGGATAGCTGTGAACCGGCAATTATTCCAGATATTACGCTGCAGACAGTTGATGGCAAGACGGTTATTGTGGCAGAAATTTCTGAAGGCAGACAGCGGCCATATTACATTAAAGCGCTTGGACGAGAGAGAGGCGTATATGTCCGTGTTGCTGGAACAACCCGGCTTGCTGACGAGTATATGATCAAAGAGCTGATGCTTGAGGGAAGCAATCGTTATTTTGATCAGGCGTTATGTACTGGACTGAGTGTTACAGAAGAAGAAATTGATACACTTTGTAAAGCGATGAAGGAGCAGGCAGTCAAAAATGCCCATAATGAGGAGCAGAAAGCATCGGTAAAAGACGTTGGAAAGCAGCAGCTTTGATCCTGTGGTATTTTGATTGAACGTGATGGAAAAGACTACCTTCTAACGCTTATGCTATCTTAACGGGCTGTGGAGGGCTTCATGTTGCCATTCAGTGCGGTGTGTTTAAGGGAACAACGAAAGCGGTTTTTGTTGATCGAAGGGAATATACGGGTCCTTTGTGGGAACAAATAGAGGAAGCATTTCAGTTTGTTCTGCGAAATATTCATCTGGGAGCTACGCTTGTCGGCATTTACCGTCAGGATATTTATGAAATCCCGCCGGATGCAATTCGTGAGCTGATTATCAACGCGGTGGTGCATCGCAGCTATCTGGATCATGGTACAATACAGGTTGCGGTGTATGATAACCGACTGGAAATCACATCGCCGGGGAAATTGCCGATGGGACAAACGTTGGAGCGTATGAAAGAAGGCTATTCCAAAATCAGGAATGAAGCCCTTGCACATGCCTTTTCGTATATGAATCTGATTGAACATTGGGGAAGCGGGATTCCGAGAATTATAGACAAGGTAAAATCTGCTGGACTACAGGAACCGGAGTTTATCGGTGGAGAAGTTGACTTGCGTATCAATATCTATCGAGGACAAAACGATACAAATAACGCCAGAATCAACGCCAAGAAAACAAAAAATGGCATTGATGGCGTTAAAATATCACGAACGAAGGAACAGGTTCAGATAGAAAAACTGTTACAGGCTATAGAAAAGAACCCATTTGCAACCCAGGCGTATTATGCGAAACAGATCGGTGTGTCCAAAAGAACTGTTTCACGAATATTTGTTTCTTTACAGCAAAATGGTGTGTTGGTACAAAATGGAACAAACAGAAAATCGAATTGGGTAATCACAAAGTAGGAGAAACAGAAGAATGCAAAAATTGGTCGATGCAGATGCCTGTCCGGTAATTGAGACGGTTGAGAAAATTGCAAAAGAGCATTGTGTTCCGGTAACACTGTTGTGCGATACCAATCATGATTTGATATTTGATATCGGATTATAGCGAAATAGTCGTGGTTGGTGATGGAGCAGATGCTGTGGATTATGAACTGATCCGTGTCTGTCATAAAGGCGATATTGTCGTATCGCAGGATTATGGTGTGACGGCGATAGCGTTGGGAAGAGGTTCTTATGCGATTCATCATTCTGGTAAATGGTACACGAATAAGAATATCGATTAGATGCTCATGGAGCGTTATTTAAACAACGAAGTGAAAAAATACCCGCATCATCGTGTCAGAAGGACAAAGAAGCGAAAAAAAGGCGGATACTGAGGGATTTGAACAGTCTTTTGAAAAAATGTTAGGGATGATACAGGAGAAAGAAGGAAAAGAGTTTAGAAGATAAAATTATCAGAGAGTGAAATAAAGTGATTTGATAATATTAGGAGATATGCCCGGATGCTATTTTTCAAAAAGGAAAAAGTGTCAGGCATTTTTATGTGCAAAACTAATAAAAATAATTCTGAAAATATAGTAAAAATAAGCATATTGTCAAATGAAACGGAGGGTATATAATAAAATATAGAAATATAAGCGGTGAGAAAAATTGAAAGGAAAAGTGCCTATGAAAAAACTCGGAAAATATGGTAAAAAGGTATCCTGCGTGGTAATTGGAATGCTATGTGCAGCAGCGATTGGCGCCTGTGGAAGCACACAAAGTGGGTCCCAAGATGAAAAAGATGTGAGAAATGATATTTCTGTCTATGAAGAGGGAGCTGATTTGGAAGGAACGCTTACATATGGAACCTTATTTATTGAGCCGCAGACCCAGCATATGATTGATTTATTTATGAAGGAGCATCCAGGCGTAAAAATTGAAACAAAGGTTGTTTTTGACAATGATGTTACGGATGAACAGTATAATGAAGGCTTAAATACCTTGCTTACAGAACTTGCATCGGATCAACGGGCGGATATTTATGATGCAACGTATTTACCATCGGAAATTAAGACGAAAGGCAGCGGCTATTTCGAGGACTTAAATCAGTATATTGATGCAGATCCTAATTTTAACAGAGATGATTATTACGATAATATCCTGCGAGCAGCAGAAGTCGATGGAAAACTGTATCAAATTCCGGAAGGTTTTTATTGTGTTATGCTTCGGTTGAATAGAAACATAACGGATGAACTGAATTATGAAGTCCCGGACGAAATGGATATCAATGATTTATATGAGTTATATCAGCAGGCCAAGCCAATTGCAGATGATGATTTTACGATTGATGTACAAAACAATATTTACGTGTTTCTGCCGATGACAGAGGACAGAGCTTATTTGAAGAAGGAAGAAGTAAATTTTGATTCAGAAAATTATGTGGATTTTCTGAGAAAAATGCAGGAACTGTATCAATATCAACCATCCTATGCGACCCATGCATTCACGGATATTAAAAGCTTTTCCGGAAAGAGTGTCCTGCTGAATACATTTACAAATTTACTCGAAGGTTCTCCGAGCGGAATGTTTGAAGAAACCGATACGGCAACAAAACCGATCCTGTTGAAATCAACGGATGGAAAAATTCCTTTCTGGAGAATTGGTGAGGACTTTTCCATGAGCTCAGGCTGCAAAGATAAAGCGCTTGCATGGGAATTTATCAAATTCTGCATTGGTCAGAAACAATTTGAGTTCGAAGATGCAAACAGTGATTCTTACTACAGAAATTTCTTTACCTATGGCAGTATGCTGAACAAAGAAAACACACGGCAGCTTGTTGCGTATCAATTGGAAAATGATGACGACACAGCAGAAAAATGGGAAGCATACAATGAAAAAGTTTCTGCAAAAGCTTTTCGGGATTTACAGTTAGACAGTATTTTGACTGAAATTCGAAACGAATGTATGGAGCAGAAAATCACCCCAGAGGAATGTGCGAAGCTTTTTCAGCAAAGAGCAGAGCTTTATGTTAATGAGTAGAAGCTGTCCTTAATCCATGGAATCAGGTATATGAAATGAAAAAACGAAATTTTATTTATATGTGTTTTATCCTTCCAAGTTTTATCGGGATCATGGCTTTTTACATCGTGCCGTTTCTTCTGTCCTTGTATTTTGCAGTGATTGACAACATGATGAACAAGGAATGGGTGGGTCTTAAAAACTTTAAACTGTTATTCGAAAATGAGTTATTCCTTTCAGCACTCCGTAATACCGGAATTTTTTGCGGGATTGCAATACCGCTGGGAATGGCGATTGCTTTGCTTCTGGTACTGGTTTTGAAAAAGCAGAGGAGAGGTCGAATTCTTCTTATCCTGCTCCTGATCCCATTAATCGTTCCATCTGGAACGGTGATTGCTTTCTGGAAATATTTGTTTGAGAGAAATGGTTTTCTGGATGGGTTTTTACAGCTTTTTGGAAAAAAACATGTTCGATATTGAGAATTCTAGATGGGCCATTTTGATTATTATCCTGATGTATCTATGGAAAAATATCAGTTTTTCGATTGTCCTTTTCTGGTCCGGGATAAACTGGATTCCGCAGATCTATCATGAGCAGTGCCAGCTGGATGGAGCTACAGGGCGGCAGGAATTCCAATATATTACATGGATCTTATTAAAACCAACGACGTTAGTTGTGCTGTTGATGTCGATCGTGAATTCTTTTAAGGTTTTTAAAGAGATCTATATGCTGTATGGGGCCTATCCATCACCGTATGTTTATATGCTGCAGCACTATATGAATAACCAGTTTTTGTCACTTAATATGCAGAAACTGTCTGCTGCAGCATGGTGTATGTTTCTCATACTGGGAATTTTTCTGGGCATCATTTATCGGGTCCAGAGGAAGAATCTGGATTATTTGTAAAGATCTTTTGTGGGTGATTTTATGAAAAAGAGATATTCGAATTTTTTCGAAAAGCTGATCTGCATGGGAGCTGTCATTTTGGCAGTCATTCCGTTGTTGTTTGTGGCTGGAAAGTCGGTACAAGTTCCAGAAGAGTATCTTATATTGCTCTTTAAGAGACCTTTGTATTTGCGGATGATGTGGAATTCCCTGATTATTACTATTCCGGTTTTGATTGGACAGCTTTTGCTTGCACCGCTTGCCGCATACGGCTTTTGGCAATGCAGGTGGAAATACAAGGAGATTTTGTTCTATCTTTACATGATTGTCATGCTTATGCCGCTGCAGCTGACTTTAGTGCCAAATTATTTAGTGGCGAATTGGCTGGGCATTCAAAATTCGTCCTTGGCAATTATTCTTCCGGCAATGTTTCAGCCATTGGGGGTATTTCTGATTCGTCAGCAGATACAGGATTTTCCGCAGGAACGTTAGAAGCAGCCAGACTGGACGGAGCCAGCGAATACAGAATTTATCGTTCCATTGTAAAGCCTAATTTGAGTTCAGCCATTGCTGCTGCATTAATCTTGATTTTTATTGACAATTGGAATATTGTAGACCAGGCGGTCATTTTTTTGAGAGAGCCATATCAGCAGCCGTTATCCGTGTATCTTTGCCAGATTTTAGAGGAACAGCCGGATATCTTTTATGCAGCGTCCGTTTTTTACGCAGTACCAGTTTTATTGATATTCTTAATGGGACAGGACTATTTGATACAGGGAATCAGTATGTCCGGTGTGAAAGCGTAGAGGGGAAGAAGTACGATGAAGTTCAAAAAAATAAGTATAGGGTTAATCGCTCTGTGGTTTCTGTTTTTAACTGCCGCAACGTTTTGGTCGGTCAAAGAAGAGAACAAACGCTTCCTTCCGTCTGGACAGAGGAGGCACAGGAAGGCAGCATTGAGTATGAATTTCCAGTTGATTTGGAAGTAAGCGCAGCTGATCAGGCAATTGGCTATATCAGCGTGTATGATAACGTTCCGGAATCTTTGCTGCAGGAGGGCAGAGATCTTCTGGTTGGAAAAGTGTGTTCTGTCATTCGAAAGGATGATTTGTATGAGCTTACGGTAGATCTGTATGAAAAACATTCGATTGGTGAAAACGTGAGGGAAAAATCGAAATCACTTCTGAAGATGTTTTCCAAAAGTGATCACACGGCAGGCGATTCATGAAGGAGACTTTGGAAAAACGTGTGTCTATTATATTAAGCGTCAGAAGGGAGCCTGGGGGTATGAAAATATTCTGGAAGAAAAAGCTGTGACATGTTTTCCAAATAGAAATTCAGATTTCGTGGTACTTTTATCAGAAGTAGACGAACCGATGGTCGTAAGCACATCAGAACTGACAAATGGAGAACGGGTGAAATTAACAGAAAAAGATTAAGGAAAAGAATACAGCCTCACTACCGGGACTTTCAGGGGTGAGGCTGTTTCATTATGTTCTATGCATGTGCCGATTTATACAGGCTTTAAAACACATTATCATCCGAATAATGCGTCATGATACCTTTCGCATTGTAGCCCAATATATTCCGTAACTTATCAATTGCATTTGCTTCTATATATTGATTATGCCATAACCGCTTCATAAGAACTACGGTCCTAATCGTAAGAACTGGAAACATTGTGAATGACAATGAAAAATGTACGACTATCACCAAAGCCGGAAGCATAGAAACAGGAGATGCGACCTTGACCGGCATTTTAATGGCGCTGGTGGCAGGATTTTTCGGTGTGCTGGAAGAAACCGTCCGCAGAAAAAACGCCAGTAATGCGGTGGTAATTTAAAAAATATGGAAACAAGGAACGATATAGCTTAACGGCTATGCCGTTCTTTGTTTTTTACTTAAGTACATGTTAGAAATTCCCTGGTATCTGACAATCACACATTATTTTTACGTAATTTAATGTGTGTTCGTCGCTTTACAGTTGACAATCACACATTATTTCAATATAATATAATGTGTGATTGTCAAAGAGGGGTGAGAAACATGAATGTTAAGGAGAAAATCAAAGAACTGCGAGAAGCGTCAGAGGACGGTACGATTACCGCAGCGCAAGTAACAGAAGCCGGACTGCACCGCAGCGTTTTACAGAAGTTTGTCAAGAGCGGCGAGATATACCGCTTCGGGCGTGGCCTGTATGTGTGGAGCGACGTATGGAGGATGATTTCTACCTTTTACAGCGAAGTATGGGCGCGGAATTTATTCGCACGATACTGCTTTGTATCTGCGGGGCTATTCGGATCGTACCCCGGCAAAATATACGATGACCTTTCCCAAAGGCTACAATGCTTTATCCTTGAAACGGGAAAATCTAATTGTCAAGCGCGTTGTGCCGGAGAACTATGAACTTGGCAGAATTGAAATGAAATCCCCATCCGGCAATCCAATTCGTGTTTACAATTTGGAACGGACGCTGTGTGACATCCTGCGCGGCAGCGGCAGTGATATACAGATTGTCGGAGAAGCTATGAAACGCTATGCAGCATCCAAGGATAAGAACATTCACAGACTGATGCAGTACGCAGATCAGCTTCGTGTGAAGCCCAAGGTGCTGCGATATATGGAGGTTTTGCTATAGACTGTTTCAGACCGAAAAAAATGGGGTCAAAATCGCGGTCGAAAATTAAGGGGAAAAGGAAAAATTTTCCATAAAAAAGTTGATTATCTGATAGAAAAATGAAAAGGGGAGCAGATATGCAGTTACTAATCAAACAACGTGTATTTTCCTGGTCAGACACGTATGATATCTATGACGAGCAGGGGAACCAAAAGTATTTTGTGAAAAATGAATTTATCTCGCTGGGACACCGTCTGCATGTGTACGATGCGGCGCATAATGAAATTGGGTTTATCAAACAGAAATTATTTTGCTTTCTTCCGACTTTTGAAATTGAATGGAACGGGCAGTTAATGGGACATATCGAAAAACGTTTTTGCACTGTTCCGCCCCAAATACGATGTAGATTTCATGGGATGGCGTGCAGAAGGTGACTTCATGGGATGGGATTACGATGTATATGAAGCCTGCAGTGCAGTCGTCCACGTACATAAAAAACTTCTGAGCTGGGGTGACATGTATGTCATCGAATATGATAATCCGAGCAATGAAATTCCGGCATTATTACTGGTGCTGGCGATCGATGCGGCAAACTGTTCACAAAATAATGGATAGCTGGCAGTGTCTGGAATGGCGGCAGGGGAGCTGGCAAGGCTCTCGTTTATGCCGTTTGGAGCAAGCGTAATTGGATAAAAAGCATATGGAAAAAATTGAGTTACTGGAAGACAGAATGACAAAAGCATCACAGATGTGATGTAGTACTGGAATAAAGTGAAAATGGGAAGGATAAAACAAAAGAGATGGAGTTAGGAAATTTTCAGAAACCGGTAGAGTCAGATGAAATCCGAAAAATGGCATCAGACATCACCGGAGAATCGGTAAAAGCAGTTTCCCGCATCTGCGAGCAGTGGGGCGAGGCGGAAGATGAAGTGCGGGAGTACGATGTGTATGTGATCGAGACAGATGCAGGAAATATACACTGAAGAAAACCGGCAGCAAAGAAGCGCAGATTTATGCGCAGTATCTGTCAAAAGGAGAGTTTCACGTACCGCAGTATGTCGGCATGCGGCAGGCAGAGGATGCGGACTGGATCTGCATGAAGTATGTAGAAGGAAACGACATGCGGGATATGACGGACGAGACAACAGAAAAAGCGGCAGAAACCTTAAGTAAAATTCAGTCGTATTTCTGGACACCGTCGATGGACAAAGCGCCGGAAAATGAAGTGGAGCAGAGATTTGTCGAATACTGGAAACGCGTTCTGCGCCGAGCATCGTCCGTAGCGGATGATCCAATTCTGCGGAAAGCGTATCAGATGTTCCTGGACCGCCAGCTGATCTGTCCATGTACGATGTCAAACGGTGATTTCCTGCAGTGGAATGTGATCTATGACGGCGAAAATGTTGTCATGATTGACTGGGGAGTTGGTGGAATGATGCCGTATTCTCTGGACATTGCAAGATTCCTGGCACATGCGACCGAGACACGGAGTACTTTCCCGTTCTACATGAACGATGCACAGAAAGAGCTGTTTCTGGATCGGATGTATGAAGCGTTAAAGACAAAGATTTCACGCGAACAGTTCAATCTGGATGTGAAGCTGGCCACGCTGAATGAGTATATCGAGTTTGTGGAAGCAGAAGAGGACGAAGACGGCTGGTATCTGGAGCATGCACAGGCGCTGGCAGAGGAACTTCTCAATTTGTAAAAAAACGGATTGCATTTATCTGTAAGTTGTCCTATAATAGGGAACAGAAAATAAAAAGAAAGAGCACCATTGGTGTAAAGGTGAGGGAATGTTTCTGCGATAATCGACTTTAAGAAAAACACAAAGAACGGGCAGCCTGGAAAACAGGCCTGTTTTTCGTGTACGCTTAAAGACGAGAATCGCTGAATCATCTCCCTTTTTTATGAGAATAGAACAGGGATATTTTTTTTGCGGGTCTGTTTTGCGTACGCAGGACAGGCTCGTTTTGCGTAAAAAAGCAGAAAAGAGGCTGCCGGAGCAAAGGGGGCTTCTGTATGATGCAGATAAAAAAATTAACACTGACACATAAAAAAGATCTGCGGGTGATTCTCGAAGATTTTCAGCTTGTACTGAATGACGGAGATAAGGCCGTTATCATTGGAGAGGAGGGAAACGGAAAATCGACGCTGCTGAAGTGGATGTACGATCCCGCACTGACGGAAGATTACATCGAATCCACAGGCGAGCGCATCATCGGAAAGGAGCGGCTTGGATATCTGCCGCAGGAACTTCCGGAGGCGGAGAAAACGAAGACGGTGTATGAGTATTTCTATGAAAAAGAAAAGTTCTGGGATCAGACACCGAAGGATCTGGCGGTGCTGGCAAGAAAATTTGGTCTGACGGAAGAATTTTTCTATCGGGATCAGCAGATGAGTGAGCTTTCCGGCGGCGAGAAGGTGAAAGCGCAGATGATGCGTCTTCTCATGGAGGATGCCACGGTCCTTCTGCTGGATGAGCCGTCAAATGATATTGATCTTGCGACACTGGAACTTCTGGAGAAACTGATCCGCGAATGGGAGCATATCGTCGTTTTTATTTCGCACGATGAAACGCTGATTGAAAACACGGCAAATATGGTCATTCATATTGAACAGATTGTGCGGAAGACAAAATCGAGATACACGGTTGCGAAACTTCCCTATCGGACGTATGTAGAGGAGCGCCTGCAGAATTTCGAGCGCCAGGAACAGAAGGCGCAGAGTGACAGGAGAGAGAAAGCGCTGCGCGATGAGAAATACCGAAAGGTATACCAGAGCGTGGAGAACGCTTGAACAACTGTTCCCGTCAGGCACCGTCCGTGGCGAAAAATCTGAAGGACAAAATGCATACCGTAAAGGCGATGAACCGCAGATTTGAAAAAGAAGATGCCCGCATGACAGAAATGCCGGAGCAGGAGGAAGCGATTTATTTCCAGCTTGGAGGAGCAGAGGCAGCCATGCCCGCCGGGAAAACGGTCATCGAATATCAGCTTCCGAAACTGGAAACGCCGGATGGGGAGCGGGTTCTGGCGGAAAATATCACCTTAAAGATAAGAGGACCGGAAAAAATATGCATTGTCGGCCCGAACGGGGCAGGTAAAACGACACTGCTGAAAAAGATTGCGGCAGAGCTGAAAGAACGGGAGGATCTCCGCGTAGATTATATGCCGCAGAATTATGAGGATCAGCTGGATCTTTCCATGACGCCGGTCGATTTTCTGGATTCCACCGGGGAGAAGAGTGAGAGGACGAAGATTCGGACGTATTTCGGATCGCTGAAGTACACGGCAGACGAGATGGATCACCCCATCCGCGAACTGTCCGGCGGCAGAAGGCAAAAGTATTGCTTCTGAAAATGAGCTTGGCAATGCCAATGTGCTGATTCTGGATGAACCAACCCGAAACTTTTCACCCTTATCGGGACCGGTCATAAGAAAAATGCTCCGCGAATTTCCAGGCGCCATCATCAGCATTTCGCATGACAGAAAGTATATCGGAGAGGTGTGCGGGAAGGAGTATCTGCTGGAAAAAGACGGACTCAGACTGATCAGAGAAGAAAAATAAAAATATTCGATAACGAAAATACGACGGTGGCTGGCCGTCGTATTTTTCCGTGGAGAGATTATGTTTGTCTTAAGAGAAGGTTTCACAGCAGATTCTGTTCCGGTGAAGTCGGGAAAAATGTTAATTTTATATTGAATTAGGTCGGGAAAAATGTTAAATTAGGGTAAGAATAACACGGGAAAAATGTGAAATAATAAAAAAGAGAAATGGAGGAAGATCAGCATGCGTCGATTTGCAATGGATAAACTATTAGACTGGAAGAAAAAAAGTAACAGAAAACCACTGATTTTAATGGGAGCCCGGCAGGTTGGTAAAACGTGGTTAATGAAAGAATTTGGTAAGACATATTATGAAAAAACCGCCTACATTTCTTTTTACAATAATCAGAGAATGCAGGCGGTTTTCGATACGGATTTCGATATAAAACGTATTATTATGAACCTCAATATTGAATCAGGCGTAACGATCACCCCAGAGAATACATTGATTGTTCTGGATGAAATTCAAAATGCACCGAAAGCGTTGGAATCTTTGAAATATTTTTGCGAAGAAGCACCGGAATATCATGTAATAGCAGCAGGTTCACTTCTTGGCGTGGCGCTTCATGAGGGAATATCCTATCCGGTGGGAAAAGTAGATTTACTGGATTTATATCCATTCAATTTTAGAGAATTCCTGTGCGCTATGGACGAAGAAGGGCTGGAAAGTGCATTGGAAACAAAGGATTACAATTTAATTGACAATTTTGCGGATAAATATTTGTTCTGGCTGAAAAATTATTATTATACAGGCGGCATGCCAGCAGTTGTAGATGCATTTCGCTTGAATAAAGATTATGCAGAAGTACGACAGATACAGAGTGATATTGTACGGCAGTATGAGGGTGATTTTGGAAAGCATATTAAAGCAAAAGTTCTCCCAAGAATACGAATGGTATGGGATTCTATTCCGATGCAGCTGGCGAAGGAGAATAAAAAATTTTTCTTTGGACAGATAAAGAAAGGAGCCAGAAGCAGCGAATTTGAAATAGCAATTCAGTGGCTTCTGGATTGTGGATTAGTATATAAAGTCAACCGGGTAAATGAGCCTCATATGCCGCTGAAGGCGTATAAAAATATGAATGCATATAAATTATTCGTACTGGATGTAGGACTGCTCGGAGCAATGAGTGAACTGCCAGCAGAATCCATATTGGAGGGTAACGATATTTTTGTTGAATTTAAAGGCGCGCTTACAGAACAGTACGTTCTGCAGCAGTTGATTTCAGATACCCCTTATACGCCATATTATTATGGAAATGAAAAAGCAACTTTCGAGCAGGATTTTCTGATTCAGAAGGCAAAGAGTATTGTGCCGATTGAAGTAAAGGCGGAACAGAACATTCGATCCCATAGTCTTAAAACATATTGCGAAAAGTTCCAGCCGGAAGAAGCAGTTCGATTTTCAACATTGAAGTATAAAGAGCAGGAGTGGATGGTAAATATACCATTATACGCTGTTTGCAACTTATAAATTAAAACAGCTATAAATCCCACGAAAGAAGGTGATCCCCATGCCATTTAAAATCATCCGAAACGACATCACAAAAGTTCATGCCGATGCGATCGTCAACACAGCCAACCCTTAGCCAATTTATGTGAAAACGTATCAGAGGGGCGGTTACTTTAATCAAAGCCAGACATTCCACCCGTTTTACCAGCCGGAGCAGATCAAAAAGGAAGAACTGGACAAAATTCTCGAAGCCGACAGTATCGCTGATGACAGCACAATCCAGAATGCTTTTTACGATGCCCCGACAGTTGTCTATCTGTTTGCACCGTATACCTACCCAAACGACGCACAGGACTGCTGCGTTGTAAAATCATTTACGATCAGGCAGAATAAACCGAAAAATCCCGGGGAAATATGTGAACTTCCGGGGTTCATTTTGAATGGAAATATTCTTGCAATTTTACAGCGCAGTTATTATAATAAAGACAAGTTCTGCGGTAAACTCATTTTTCGCAGAAAACGCCAGAAGCGGAGGCTGACGTTCAAAAAACAAAAAAGGAGCGTAAGAGAAATGGCAAAAATTTTAATTAGCCTTCTAAATATTTACAGGGCGCAGGGGAAATGAAAAACATCGGAACATATGCGGCAAAATGCGGAAAGAAAGCACTGGTTCTGATCAGCCAGGGAGGCTACAGACGAATCGGAGCAATGATCGAAGAAAGCTTTGCGGGAAGCGACTGCGACGTTGTTTTTGATTATTTCAACGGCGAGTGCTGTGAGAGTGAGATCAACCGTCTGGTTGCTATCGTGAAAGAAAAAGGCTGTGATCTGGTTATCGGTGTCGGCGGAGGCAAAATTTTTGATACCGCAAAAGCAGTTGCCTACTACGCAGAAACACCAGTATTCATCTGCCCGACCATTGCATCGACCGATGCACCGTGCAGCGCACTGTCTGTTGTATACACAGAAGAGGGTGTATTCGAGAGATACCTCTTCCTTCCGGCAAACCCGAACCTGGTTCTGATGGACACTGACATCATCGTAAAATCTCCAGTCCGCCTGACCGTAGCCGGAATGGGTGATGCACTTGCCACCTATTTTGAAGCAAGAGCCTGCCAGAGAAGCGGAGCTACTTCCTGCGCCGGTGGAAAAACAACCGAGGCAGCGATGGCACTCGCGAAACTCTGCTTTGACACTCTGATGGAAGAAGGTGTAAAAGCCAAAATCGCTCTTGAAGCCGGCGTATGCACCCCGGCAGTCGAGAAAGTCATCGAGGCCAACACCCTCCTTTCCGGAATCGGTTTTGAAAGCGCAGGCCTCGCAGGAGCCCACGCCATCCACAACGGCTTCACCGTACTCGAAGAGTGCCATCACATGTACCACGGTGAAAAAGTAGCCTTCGGAACCCTGACTCAGCTCGTCCTGGAAAACGTACCGCTCGATGAACTCGAAGACATCATCTTATGGTGCATCGAAGTCGGTCTCCCAGTCACCTTGGCTGAACTCGGTGCCGGAAACGTAACCGACGACCAGCTCATGGAAGTAGCCAAAACCGCATGCGCAGAGAACGACACCCTCCACAACATGCCATTCGAAGTAACCCCGGAGACCGTCTTCGCCGCCATTAAAGCAGCCGACGCCTACGGTAGATACTATCTCGACGAAGAAGAATAACCCGTATGAAAAAAGATCTCCTGCCAACCCCAGGAGATCTTTTTCATACCAAATTTAATCAATACAAAAAATAGAAGTTTCCAACTCCCTTCCTATATGTTAAAATAAACTCACCCCATTTCACAGAAAAAACATAAACCCATGTTAAAGTAAAATGGTAAAAATATCAAACATAAAAACATAACGAGATCAGGAAAAAGCACGAGCGGGCGGGCAGCCGGGCGTTTTCGTCCGTCATATAAAGGAGACAAAACTCATGGAAAAATTAAAAATCCTAGTAGTAGACGACGAAAGCCGCATGCGCAAACTCGTCAAAGATTTCTTAGTAAAAGCCGGATACGACGTCATCGAAGCCGGTGACGGCGAACAGGCCGTAGACACCTTCTACGCCCAGAAAGACATCGCCCTCATCATCCTCGACGTCATGATGCCCAAAATGGACGGCTGGCAGGTCTGCCGCGAAATCCGCCAGAACTCCAAAGTCCCGATCATCATGCTCACCGCCAAAAGCGAAGAACGCGATGAACTCCTCGGCTTTGACCTCGGCGTAGACGAATACATCTCAAAACCATTCTCCCCCGAAAATCCTCGTCGCCCGCGTCGAAGCATCCTGCGCCGCAGCGGCAAAACCGGCGAAGACGACGTATTAGAAGCCGGCGGCATCCGCATCGACAAAGCCGCCCACATGGCATCCATCGACGGAAAACCAATGGAGTTAAGCTATAAAGAATTCGAACTCCTCACCTACTTCCTCGAAAACCAGGGAATCGCCCTCTCCAGAGAAAAAATCCTGAACAACGTCTGGAACTACGACTACTACGGCGACGCCCGCACCATCGACACCCACGTCAAAAAACTTCGCAGCAAAATGGGCGACAAAGGCGATTTAATCAAGACCATCTGGGGCATGGGCTATAAATTCGAGGCGGACGAATCATGAACGGAACAGAAAAACAAAATGAAACTTCCATGGAGATGCCTGCAGAAGATTCCCGTGTGACAATGGGAAACCAGACGGAGAAAAAGCACCGGTTTCACTTGAAAATGCCACAAAAGGAAGAAAACACTCCGTCAAAAAACGAATTGCCTACACTTTTATTGCGACCATGGCAGCTACCCTGCTTATCATCGGCCTGATCAATTACTTCTTTCTCGGGTCCTTTTATATCCGGGATAAAGAACACATTCTGGCAGAGAGCTTTCAGAAACTGAATGCGACAGGCGGAGACAGCGACAATATCCCTGATACCTTCGAGCAGTTCTGCGTTACCAACAACCTGAAAGTCATTATTACCGGACCGGAGCTCAGCAGCTTCGTCTATTCCAACGCAACCGACCGCCAGAGCCTCCAGACCCTGATCTTCGGCCTGATCAGCGGAAACGAGCAGGCAAATACCAAAGTCGTTGACAGCAAAGACAACTATCAGATTCAGAAATTCTACGACAGCCACGCCGATGCCGAGTATCTGCAGATCATCGGCTGGTTTGACAATGGAAATTGCTACTTTGCAAGATGCCCGCTGGAGAGCATCACGGATGCGGTCGGCCTTTCCAACCAGTTTTACCTCTTTACCGGTATTCCGATCATCATCATCGGTGCCATTGTGATCTGGATCATCACCCGCCAGATCGTCCGTCCGGTGCAGGAGCTGACCGAAATTTCGAAAAAAATGGCAGCCCTTGACTTCGATGCCCGCTACGTGAGCGGCGGAAAAGACGAGATCGGCGAGCTTGGAAACAACTTCAATGTCATGTCCGAACAGCTTGAGCAGGCGATTTCCGAGCTGAAAAGTGCGAACGTTGAGCTGCAGAAAGATATTGACAAAAAAACGCAGATTGATGAAATGCGCCGCGAGTTCCTCTCAAATGTCACACATGAGCTGAAAACCCCGATCGCTCTGATTCAGGGTTATGCGGAAGGCCTGAAAGACAACATCAACGACGATGAGGAAAGCCGCGAGTTCTACTGTGATGTCATCATCGACGAGGCGGCAAAGATGAACGAGATGGTCAAAAAACTCCTGAACCTGAACCAACTCGAGTTCGGTGAGGATCAGGTCAATATGGAACGGTTCGATCTGAACGCCGTGATCAGAGGCGTGCTGCAGTCCTCCGACATCCTGATCCGCCAGAAAGAGGCAAAAGTGCTCTTTACCGGCGGCGACCCGCTCTATGTCTGGGGCGATGAATTCAAAGTCGAGGAGGTTATCACCAACTATCTGACGAATGCCCTAAACCATCTGGACTACGACCACACGATTGAGATCACCTGCAAAAAAGAAGGGAATGTCGTAAAGACAACCGTTTTCAATACCGGGGACCCGATCCCGGAGGAGGATCTCGACAAGGTATGGGTGAAATTCTTCAAGGTGGACAAAGCGAGAACAAGGGAATACGGCGGAAGCGGCATCGGCCTTTCCATCGTAAAAGCCATTATGGATTCCTTCCAGCAGCAGTGCGGCTGCCAGAATTACGACAACGGTGTGGCATTCTGGTTCACACTGGAGGCAGATGGAAAAACGGAAGAAGCATGATTGCAAAAAGCGTGCCAGAAAAAGGAAATACAGCCTTTTCCTGGTGCGCTTTTCTTGCATAAAGGAAAAAGATGGTGTAGAATAATAGCACAAACGGTCGAAAAGAGAGGGAGAAAAGAGATGGCGGATTCCAACAGTACAAAGAGTGCGCTTGCAGATGCAATGAAAAAATTGATGGTATGCAAGTCTTTTGCGAAAATCAGTATTTCAGATCTCTGCGAGGAATGCGGTCTGAACCGGAAAAGCTTTTATTATCATTTTAAAGATAAATACGATCTGGTAAACTGGATCTTTTATGTGGACTTTCTGACAAACATGGGCGGAAAGAACTTTGAGAATGAATGGGATGTGCTGGTGGCGGTCTGCAATATTTTCTATCAGAATAAAGCATTTTACCAGAGTGCCCTGAGGATCGAAGGGCAGAACAGTTTTAAGGATTACTTTTACGAGATGCTCGAGCCGGTCATGGCGTTTTTTGTACAGGATCTCTTTCAGGTACAGAATCAGAAACTGTTTGTAACGTTCTTCTGTGATGCCTTCCTGACCGCGGTTCTGCGCTGGTTTTCCATGGAAAGCGAGCTGGAACCGGAAACGTTTGTCGAAGAACTGAAAGAAGTGATATGCAGATCATCAGAAAAAATAGCAGCCAAAGCGGAACCAAAGAAATAAAATTCCGCTTTGGCTGTACTTTTATGCATCTGCGAGCAGTTCACGGTAAAATATATTCCGAAGAGACAACTCTTCAAAGGAAACGGTGGGCGTATCGAGTGTGCGGGCCATGTGATCCGGCAGAAGCAGCAGATACGCCGGATGGGCGGTGATAATCTGCTCAATTTTGCGGGAGTCTTCCTGCACTTCGATCGGGAAGAATGGCTGTATGGGGGTGAAGCGGTACTGTTGAACAACATCGGAAACAGCCCGGATACTTTCTTTTGAGCACGAATCATCTGCGACCAGAAAGAAAAAGACACTCTGTTCCATCTGGGAATACAGGTGGTCAAAAGAGAGCAGATAAGCGGCAGCATCTGCATCCTGATAGACTTTGTGCATACCGAACAGCGTTTTCTGACGGCGCAGGGCTTTTGCCATGGAAGCCGTTGAGGGGGCATCAATTGGAAGAGAAACCATCAGGTTCGGGCAGGATAAAAGCAGTTTCTGCTGTTTTTCGGTAAGCGGCGTATCGGAAAGAAACCAAAGAAACGCGCATTCCGGATGCGACTGGATGACGGCAAGGTAGGATTCCATATCCTCATGATGATCCATGGAGCGGAGCTGATAAGAGTAGATGCCGTATGTCAGACCGGTTCTGACCACGGATGCAAAAAACGAGGAATCGTAAGTGTCCGGGATGCGGCTGTCGAGACGGAGCTTGACAACCCAGGGAACAGCAAAGGAAAGTTCTTTCTGCTTCTGGCGCAGAATCTGCGCACCGTAGGTAAAACTGTTGTAGCCGATGTTGATGCCGAACTGACGAAGCGCTTCCGGATCGTTGCTGCGCAGCAGAAAGTCGATCGCCTGATAATACGGGCTTTCATCGTTGCGCAGAAGATCCTGAAAAATGGCAAAAATCTGATTCTGAAAGCGGCCGCGGGAAAACTGGCGGCCAAGATCGCAGAGCTTGCGGACGCTGCGTTTCGGATCTGCGTCCATCTCCACCATCGCGCGTGCAACTGTTGTGTCGATCAGTGCGCGGGTAATGTCCTGTGAATTCATAATGTGTTCCTCCGATCAAGTAAAATAAGCTGTTTTATCATAGCAAAAAGAACACGGTAAAAACAGGGACAAAGAACAGGAATTGTCTAAAAACTCCATTCCTTAAGGAAAATTTACCAGATCTTCAGAAGAAATTTCTTTTTCTTTTGTGGAAAAAGTGGTAAAATAAGTTAGATGGTACAAACTATCGATTCTGCCGCGCCAAAAACGCGGCGGAACCATCCGAAACGATTCCAGAAAAATAGGAAAAACGAAATGGTTTTCGAACATGGAAGATAAAAGGAGGCGTTTTGCATGAAATTTGATATGCACTGCCACACAAAAGAGGGTTCGATGGATGGAAAAGTCATGATTGAGGAGTACATCCGAACATTGAAACGAAAAGGATTTGGAGGAATGTTGGTATCCGACCACGATTCCTATGACGGATACCGCGAGTGGAAGAATGCCATCAAGGGAAGAGCACACCAGGATTTTGTGGTATTAAAAGGTGTTGAGTACGATACGTGCGACTGCGGCCACATTCTTGTGATTATGCCGTTCGGCGTAAAATTAAAAATTCTGGAGCTACGCGGTCTGCCGGGATCGATCCTTGTCAAGATCGTCCATGCGTACGGCGGAATTTTAGGACCGGCGCATCCGTACGGCGAAAAATTTATGAGCATGATCAGCACGAATGAACGGAAGAAAAAGTATCAGCAGCGGATTGCCCAGCTTCTCCCGCAGTTCGATTTTGTTGAAATTTTCAATGCGTGTGAGAGCGCGGAGACGAACGCAAAAGCGAAACGGCTGGCGGAGAAATTCAATAAGCCCGGCTTTGGCGGAAGCGATGCGCACCGGCTGGACTGCATCGGAAAAGCGTATACCGAGCTGCCGGATACTATCAGAAGTGAGGATGATCTGATCGCCTACGTAAAAACGTGCCCGCAGATCGAATGCGGCGGCGAACATTACAACGGAACGACGAAAGACCGGATCGGCCGCCTGAACATGGTGCTTGTGGATTCGTTCTATTTCTACAACAAACTTGCAAATGGCTGGCGTTGGCGGAAGCGGAGACGTGAGCTGTTTGATATCATAGAGAAAAACTCTGATGAATGCCTGGCAAAAAAGCGTGCCGGAAACGTTTCGTTCGGCACGCTTTTTCCTGCCCTGTATTTGAATCGAAAAAGAGAGGAAACATACGTATGCTTGCAATATTTCTTGCGCCGGTCTACATACTGGCAAATGTATTTACCGCCTACTGGCTGCTGCGGTGGATGAAGGAGGTGCATCCTTTGTTCCGCCATCCGGCCGTGCTGGGTGTCATTTTGGTGCTGTATGCATTTTTTGCACTTTCCCTGCTGACGAGCTTTCTGATCAAAAGAGATCCCGTTCACCGGATTTTAAAGGTCATCAGCAACTGCTGGCTTGGCATGTATCTGTATTTTCTTGGCTTCACCGCGATTCTGGTGCTGCTGCGCTTCATTTTTGCGCATACGGCACTGACGAAAACTTGGCTGTATTCTCCGATGGGATTGAAAGCGGTCGGCCTTGGCGCGATCCTTTTTGTGACGGGAATGTGCATCTACGGAATGGTGCATGCAGTCCATATTTACACGACACGATATGAGGTTCCATCGAAAAAGGATGCACATCTGAAAATTGCTCTCGTCGCAGATCTTCATCTGGGGTACAGCATCGGCAGTCATCAGATGGAAGAGATGGTGGAAAAAATTAATGCTGAGGAGCCGGATGTCGTTGTGATTGCCGGGGATATTTTTGATAATGAGTACGATGCCATCTATGAGCCGGACCGCGTGGCGGATCTTCTGGCGGGCTTAAAGAGCCGGTACGGCACGTACGCCTGCTACGGCAACCACGATCTCGATGAGAAGATTCTCGCGGGCTTTACGTTTGAGACGAAGGAGGAGCGCATCGCCGACCGCCGGTTCGGTGAGTTTCTGGACCGCGCGAAGATTCATCTGCTGGAGGATGATGTGGTCTGTATCGATGATGCCTTTTATCTGGCGGGCCGAAAAGATCCCGACCGGATCCGCAAAACGCAGGAGACACGCGACACGCCGTCCGAACTGCTTACCGGACTGGACCAGTCGCTTCCAGTTTTTGTGATTGACCACCAGCCGTCGGAGCTGACCGAGCTGGCAGAGGCAGGCGCAGACCTTGATCTTGGCGGCCATACGCATGACGGACAGCTCTTCCCAGGCAATATCCTTACCGGCCTGATGTGGGAGAATGCCTGCGGGATGAAGAAAGTCGGAGACATGTACAGCATCGTCACATCCGGCGTGGGTCTCTGGGGACCGCCGATGCGGATCGGGACGAAAGCGGAAGTGGTGATCATCGATTACGGAAAATAAGGGTTGACAAAACCGGAACGCAGAATTATAATACAACAAAACTACGAAACAGAGGTTATCAACGATGAACGAGATGCACAGCGTACAGATGCACAGGGACGACGATTGATAGCGCTTGTATCAAAGTGAAGACTACTATACTTCACAGGTACAGGCGCTGATTGTGTTGTACCTGTGTGGAAGATAAGGCAAAGGGAAACCACACCGGGAGAAAAAGAAATACCCCGTGTGGTTTTTCTTTGCCATTTTTTATCCATGCGGGAATGACTTGAAATTTACATCAGAGAAGGGTTGTGATCGTATGGGACATACAGATTATGTCCATATGGATTTTCTGCTGATTTTGCGGCGATAAAGAAAAATCAGAACAGAAAGGCAGAAAAGACTATGAAGACAGAAATGAATACCGTAAAAGTAAGAAAAACAGAGGAACTCGAAGCAGAGCAGTTAGGAGCACACATCGGCGAAATCGTGCGGCTGCATGGAAGCATTTACAAAATCCGAAAAATGAGCTCGTTTGCATTTGTGCTGCTTCGGACGAAACGGCAGATGGTACAGTGCGTGTACGAGCCGGCGTATGCCCGGTTTGCATTGGAGGAATTAAAAGAAGAGGCGTGTGTCCGGTTTACCGCGGAGGTAATCCGTGAAGAGCGTTCCAGAAGCGGGTATGACCTGCATCTGTTAGAAGTGGAAATCCTCTCCGAGCCGGAAGAAGTACCGCCGGTTGTCATCAACCAGAAGCGGGTCAACACTTCCATCGAGAACCTGCTGGACTACCGGCCTATCACGCTGCGAAATGAAAAAGAGCGCGCGGTTTTCCAGATTCAGCCAGGATCTGTCAGGCGTTCCGCGAATTTCTGGATGGACAGCACTTCACCGAAATCCACACACCGAAGCTCGTAGCAGCGGGAGCCGAGGGCGGAGCTAATATCTTCTCCCTGTCGTATTTCGGCGAACAGGCATATCTGGCGCAGAGCCGCAGTTTTACAAGCAGATGATGGTCGGCGTCTTCGAGCGTGTCTACGAGATCGCACCGGTCTTCCGGGCGGAGAAGCACGACACGGCGCGTCATCTGAACGAATATACAAGCGTGGACTTTGAGATGGGCTATATCGAGAATTTTGAGGACATCATGGCGATGGAGCAGGAAATGCTGCGGTACACATTTGGACGGCTGCAGGAGACATGCGGAGCGGAGCTTTCGCTTTTAAAAGCAGAGGTGCCGGTGATCACGGAGATTCCGAGAATCCGTTTTTCCGAGGCGAAAGAGCTGGTGAGCCGCGTATACAAAAGAGCCTTTTCGGAGAAACTGGACTTTGAACCGGAGGAGGAAAAACTGCTGTGCGAATATGTGAAGAAAACGACGGGCAGTGATTTCGTGTTTGTTACACATTATCCAAGCGCCAAGCGCCCGTTTTACGCGATGGACAGCAGAGAAAATCCGGCAGAGACGGAAAGTTTTGACCTTCTATTCCGCGGTCTGGAAGTGACGACCGGCGGCCAGCGCATCCACAATTACCGGGAGCAGGTGGAAAAGATCGAAAGCCGCGGCATGCATGTTGAAGCGTTTGAGAGCTATCTAATGATGCACCGCTGCGGCATGCCCCCGCACGGCGGCCTCGGTCTTGGGCTGGAGCGGTTTACGGCACGGCTTCTCGGATTTGAAAATGTACGGAACGCATCCCTGTTTCCAAGAGACATTCACCGTCTGATTCCGTAAACCAGAAGAGTGTAAAAAACTCCGGCGAAGCCGTGGCGCAGATCCACGGGCTTAGCCGGAGTTTCATAAGATTTCCCTCCCTTTTGAAAGATAGCGTAACCGTTTGGATATTTCTGTTATACATCAGGGGAGTGAAAATGACAAATTGTTTATTGCAGACAGGATTGCTGTATAAAAGTCAGAATTTTTGCAGAAATGAGCCTTGTAAAGCGTCCGAAAATAGGCTATACTAAACAAGGTTTGGATGCCTGCAGAATCTGGCAGTATCGGCAAATATTGGAAAAAAGAAAGACGGGAGTTTCCCGGTTTGAGGATAGGAAAATATGAAATTATATGACATTTCCGGAGAGCAGTTTTCCGCAATGGACGCGCCGCGTCATCTGATGACGGAGGAAGGAACGGCGCAGACGACGCTCGACCGGTCACTTGGCATCTGTCAGGTGGCGGAGCTTGAGGGAAAAGTGACAAGAGAAGTGCTCGAGGAGGTCATGGAAGAAGACTGTGAACGTCTCCTGATCCGCGGCGATGCGCAGATTACACGCGATGGGGCAGATTACCTGGCAGAGAAAAAACTGGTGCTGCTCGGTGTGGAGCAGGAAACCGTCGGAAATGAGACATCAGGGAATGATGTTCATCAGCAGTTACTGAAAAAAGGCACGGTGATTGTTGAAAATCTGAATCTGGAGAAAGTGACCTCTGGTCATTATTTTCTCGTGGCTGCGCCGATCCAAAAGAAACACAAATACGGCGGCCCGATCCGTGCGGTTCTGATCGAAAATTAGGAAATGCCCTGTGTGAATCCGAAAATGCAATGTGAAACATAACAGAAAGAGAAAAACAGGAAAAAGTGTTCACTTGTGGGACACTTTTGATATGTCCAAAACGAGGAAATTTTGGGTTGTATTTTCCAAATATGGAGAATATAATGGGAAAAAGCCAGGATGTGGTATTCAAAACCAGATCAATTCCGGGCGAAAATATTAAACTATTACAAAGGAGATCGTGAACAATGGATGCAAAAATGAAAGTAGAAAGAGCCGCTGCAGGCGCTGCGATCGATGGTGTTTTAAAATATGTGAACCACGGAGATGACAGAACAAAAGCACTGCTGAATCTGACGGATTTTGTACAGAAATTTACCGGAAATATGTTTGAGGAGAAAACGTTCGACAATATCCGCACCATGCTACAGAATCCGGACAACAAATGGGTACAGTATGTCAACCGCGGACTGGACGAGCTGGATCCGCAGGTGATCAAAATGACTGCTTTGAACCTGGGATTCCAGGCAGCTTTCGTCGGAACGAAACAGATCCGTATGAACCGTGAAAAATACAACTGCAACATCCCATGGACGATGCTGATGGACCGACAAGTGCCTGTAACCTGCACTGCACCGGATGCTGGGCAGCAGAATACGGCCACAAGCTGAATCTTTCCTATGAGAAACTTTCTGATATCATAAGCCAGGGAAAAGAGCTGGGAACCTACTTCTACATGTTCACCGGCGGCGAACCGCTTGTGCGCAAAAAAGACATCCTGCGTCTGGCAGAAGAGCATCATGACTGTGAATTCCACTGCTTCACCAATGGAACCCTGATCGACGAGGAGTTCTGTGAGGCGGTTCAGAAGCTCGGCAATATCTCCTTCTCCCTGTCTCTGGAAGGCTTCGAGGAGGTCAACGACGGACGCCGCGGCGAGGGTATTTTCGATAAGTTCTGGCAGCATGGATCTGATGAAAAAACACGGTCTGCTTTTTGGTACTTCCATCTGCTACACAAGAGCAAACCTCGAGACCGTTACAAGTGACGAGTTCCTGGATCTTTTGATCGAGCACGGATGCCGTTACAGCTGGTATTTCCACTTCATGCCGGTCGGCATGGACGCTGCACCGGAGCTGATGCCGACGGTTGAGCAGAGAAAATATATCTATCACAGACTGCGTGAGATCCGTTCCGATAAGAGTGACAAACAGATCTTTGTTATGGACTTCCAGAACGACGGTGAGTTTGTCGGAGGCTGTATCGCAGGAGGAAGAAACTACTGCCATATCAATGCAAACGGCGATGTGGAGCCGTGTGTTTTCATCCATTACTCCGGCGCCAACATCAACGAAGTTTCCCTGATCGAAGCACTGCAGCAGCCGCTGTTCCAGGCATACCGCGATGGACAGCCGTTCAACCGCAACCACCTGCGTCCATGTCCGATGCTCGAAAATCCGGAACTGCTGCGTGAGATGGTAGAGAAGACCGGCGCGAAGTCAACCGACCTGCAGTCTCCGGAGAGCGCAGAGCATCTGTGCGGAAAATGTGATCTGTATGCTGCTGAGTGGAAAAAAGCCGCAGACGAGCTGTGGGCAGAGAATCCGCATCACAAACAGAGATATGAGAACTATAAGAAAGAGAACCTGGACGAGGAGGCAAAAGCTTCCACAGAGGAGATTCTTTCCGGAATCCGCGGATAATGCGATCGATGAATCGAAGATAAAATAGAAGCAAGACACCGGAAAATGGGACGAAAACCTGTTTTCCGGTGTCTTTTTGTGCGGGCAGTGAGCCAAAAGTCCGACCTTGCAGAAAGCGGCCGGATCCCGTATACTATAGAGAAGCAAAGCGATATTTTAACGACAGAGAGGATTAAAAAATAGAAGATGAACGATTCATTTTTACAGGAACAGGGCGTAAGCGGGGCGTTAATTGAGAGTGTGCGGAAATTCCGCGAGAGCTATCCGGTGGCGGAGGGCTTAGAGAACCGCATGAGCACGCCGGAAATCCCGTTTTTCGGAAAAGAGATTCTGGAGATGGCAATTGCCGCGCTGCTGCAGGGCGAAAATCTGCTGCTGACCGGCGAGAAGGCAACGGGAAAAAACGTGCTGGCAGAGACACTGGCGTATGTTTTCGGAAGACCGACGTACAACGTTTCCTTCCATGTAAACACAGGAAGCGCCGAGCTGATCGGAACAGATACGTTCCAGAACCAGGAGGTCACACTCCGGAAAGGCAGCATTTACCGCTGTGCAGAGGAAGGCGGTTTTGGTATTCTCGATGAGATCAACATGGCGAAAAACGATGCGGTCAGTGTTCTTCACGCCGCGCTCGACTACCGCCGCATCATCGATGTGCCGGGCTACGATAAAATTCCGCTTCACCCGGCGGCGCGGATGATCGGAACGATGAATTACGGCTATGCGGGAACGAGGGAGCTGAATGAAGCGCTGGTGTCCCGCTTTCTGGTGATTGACATGCCGCCGCTTACAGAAGAGACACTGTTTTATCTGATGCAGTCAAATTCCCGGATCTGAAACCGGCGGCACGCGAAGCGCTGGCCGGCCTTTACCTCGATCTGCAGAAAAAGGCAAAACAGGCGGAAATCACCACGCGCGCGCTCGACCTCCGCGGTCTGTTCGGAGCGATCGGCACGATGCGCCAGGGGCTGTCCCCGTATCTTGCGGTGCAGATCGGCATTGTCAATAAATGCTTTGACCTGTTTGAAAAAGAGATCGTGCGGGATGTCGTGCGCACGCGGATTCCGGAAGAGTGGACGCCGCAGGATATTTTTTAGAGGAAATACGTATGGTGACAGAGGAAACATTAAAAACGCATGAGATGGAGCTGGAAAGCCGGATCCGCAATCTCGTCTGGACTGTCAGCGGCGACTACACGCTGAAGCTGAAACCGGATGTGGAGCGGTATGCGAAGGAGCCGGATACGGTACTGTACGACACAATCCGCCAGGGCGCCTTTTCGTGTTACTTTGATCGGGAAGCCTACAGCCTGTATCTGGTGAAGAAGGTTTACAGCGGCGCAGCGGAGGGAGAACTGATGATGCTCGCCCAGCTGGTGACGGAGGAGGCCGTATCGAAGCGGCTCGAAAGCGAGCGCCCCGGTGTCAAGGGCTTTCGAAGGAGAGCAGCGGAGGAAATACTGGACCACTCGTTTGAATCTTTATCCAAAAATGAGACAGCGCCTGAAACTGGAGTATCTGCGCGGAAGAAGAGAGGAGGACGAGGGGAAAAGCCCTTCATACTCGGGAAAAACGCGGGAGTGGATGAAACTGCTGAAGCACGCATCCGAAACAGCGGATACAATGGAACTGATCCGGGTGACGGACGAGCTGTACAATAAGGTCGTCGATCCCGCATTTGTGAAAAAGCACGGTGATCTTGCCTCGGTTCTTGCGGTAACGATCGAGGAGCTCACCGAGTATTCCTGGAAGGATTTCCTTTCGGAAGAGCTGTATGAGGACGGGCTCGAGACATATCTGGAGCGAGTTTCGCTTGATATGACAAATTTCACATCAAAAGAGGCGGAAGAGAAGAAAGAAAAAACAGCGGGAAGCGATACCAAAAAGGTCGTTGTCGTCGATGAGAAAGCGCTGGCACGGATGTATCAGTACATTCAGCGCAATTACGGAAAAACGTGGCTCTCGGAGAGTGAGGAGAAAAGCCGGAATTACCAGCTCTGCCGCGGCATCCACAGCGACTGCAGCCTCTATTACACGGAGGGTGTGCTGAAAAATCCGGTCGGAAAGTATTATCAGCTCTCCTACGCGCAGAAGCAGAAGGATAAAAACCTTCATGCCTATTACGACCAGCACCGCGCGGTGCGGCAGAACATTTCGCTGCTGTATCAGGAACTGAAAAAAGCGATGCTGCTGCAGGAGGATCAGTCGTTTGCGGATGCAGACCACGGAATTTTACAGCCCGCGCGGATGTGGAAGGTGGGACGGAGCCAGAATGCGGATCTGTTCCGGCTGGAGCAGCGGCGGAATTCGCTGGATTTTGTCGTGGATATTCTCGTAGATGCGAGCGGTTCCCAGCGGCCGCGCCAGGAGAATGTGACACTGCAGACGTACATTCTGGCGGAGACCTTAAGCCGCCTGCACATCCCGTTCCGCGTGATGAGCTTCTGTACGTTCTGGGATTACACGATCCTGCACCGGATGCGCGATTACGACGATCCGCGGGAGAAGAACAGCAATATTTTTGAGTATATCACATCCTCAAACAACCGCGACGGGCTTGCTGTCAAGGCGGCGGGGATGGATCTTTTAAAACGCCAGGAGGACCGGAAGCTGCTGATCCTCTTAAGCGACGGAAAGCCGTACGATGTGCTGGTGAACCGGCCGAATGCGAGAAATCCAAAGCCGTACCGGGATGACTATGCACTGCATGACACGGCAACTGAGGTGCGGCGCCTCAGGCAGCAGGGTGTCTCGGTGCTTGGGGTCTTTGTAGGCGAGGAGACGGAGCTTATGGCGGAGCAGAAGATTTTCGGCAAGGATTTCGCGTATGCGCGCGATATCCGCAACTTTTCCCATATGGTGGGAAGCTATTTAAGAAGAAAAATCGAAGAATAAACGAGCGGAATGCTCCGGGCGGAAAGTGAAAAACTTTTATCCGGAGCATTTTTTTCGATTTTTTTACGCAAACAGGTTGACATTTCCCACAAAATCTCCTAGAATGTTCTATAGCGAACTGTTTAATATGAAACAGTCATCTATAGAACAGTTGCTTATGGAACAGTCCTTATTCAAACAGTTTTATAACGAACAGATGGGGACGGCAGCAAAGGGGAAAGGAGGAAAAAAGCAGCGTGTGTTGTAAAAAAAGAAAAATCGGCCACGAACTGCGGACGCTGGACAATATGATGTCACGGAACCTGATGGCAGCCGCCAGAGAGCGGGGCGTCGATGAACTGACGGCCATGCACGGGTGGATTTTGGGCTATCTGTGCAGGAACGAGCACAAAGATATTTTCCAGAAAGATATTGAAGCGGAATTTAAGATCTGCCGCTCTACCGTGACCAACATTTTAAAGCTCATGGAGAAAAAGGGCTACATCAAACGGGAGTCCGTTCCCTATGACGCGCGGCTGAAAAAACTGGTGCTGACCGATACCGGAAGAGAGCTTCACGAGAAGACGAAAGATATGATCGATATGCTGGAAGAACAGACGGTTGCGGGAATTTCAAAAGAAGATCTTGACACTTTCTACCGTGTCATCGATCAGGTCAAAAACAACGTAAAAAAATATGTTAGGAGAGACATCATGTTAAAAACACTTGGAGCACAGGTAAAAGAGTTTAAAAAAGCCTCCATTGCCACTCCGATTTTCATGATTCTGGAGGTTATCATGGAGATGATCATTCCTCTTATGATGGCATCCATTATCGATAACGGTGTAGAAAAAGGCGATCTCCATCACATTTACGTGGTGGGAGCATTCATGGTAGTGGCAGCAGCCATCGGTCTGTTTGCAGGTATCATGGGCGGAAAATATGGAGCAAAGGCATCTGCCGGATTTGCAAAAAATCTGCGTCAGGCCATGTTTGAAAATATCCAGGAATATTCTTTTTCCAATATTGACAAATTCAGTACAGCAGGTCTTGTCACCCGTCTGACCACAGATGTGACGAATCTGCAGAATGCATATCAGATGATCCTTCGTATGTGCATGCGTGCACCGGCGAGTATGATCATTGCAATGATTATGTCGTTTTACATCAATGCACGCCTTGCGAGCATTTATCTGGTGGCCGTTATTCTTCTTGGAACGTGTCTGTTTCTGATCATGCGGTCTGCAACCAAATATTTCGAGCAGGCATTTCCAAAATATGATGAATTAAATGCGAGTGTGCAGGAAAACGTATCCGCAATCCGTGTGGTAAAAGCGTATGTGCGCGAAGATTATGAGACAGGAAAATTTCACAAAGCGTCCGAAAATATTTATAAAATTTTCTGTAAAGCAGAAGAAAATCTTTCCTTTAATGCACCGCTGATGCAGCTGACCGTGTACAGCTGTATTCTTCTGATCAGCTGGCTCGGCGCCAAAATGATTGTCGGAAGCAGTCTTTCGACCGGAGAACTGATGAGCCTTCTGACCTATTGCATGAACATTCTGATGAGCCTTATGATGCTTTCCATGGTATTCGTTATGATCACAATGAGCCTTGCAAGTGCGCGCCGTATTTCAGAAGTCCTGAATGAGAAGAGTGATCTCGATAATCCGGAGAATCCGGACTTTTCGATTCCGGATGGAAGCATTACCTTCGATCATGTCTATTTCAACTACAAAAAAGGAGCCGGCGAGCCGGTTCTTTCGGATATCAATCTTTCCATCCAATCGGGTGAGACAATCGGTATTATCGGTGGAACCGGAAGTGCGAAAACAAGTCTTGTCAACCTGATCAGCCGTCTGTATGATGTAACAGATGGATCCGTTAAGGTCGGCGGAAAGGATGTCCGCTCCTACGATATGGAAACGCTGCGAAATGAAGTAGCCGTTGTTTTACAGAAAAATGTGCTGTTTTCCGGTACTATTCTCGACAACCTCCGATGGGGTGATAAAAATGCTTCGGAAGAAGAGTGCAAGCGTGTCTGCCGTCTTGCCTGCGCCGATGAATTTATCGACCGGATGCCGGAGGGCTACAACACCTACATCGAGCAGGGCGGATCCAACGTATCCGGCGGCCAGAAACAGCGCCTCTGTATCGCAAGAGCACTGCTGAAGAAACCAAAGGTGCTGATTCTGGATGACAGTACAAGTGCTGTCGATACCGCAACCGACGCGAAAATCCGGAAGGCATTCCTGACCGAGATCCCTGAAACGACAAAGCTGATCATTGCACAGCGTATTTCCAGTGTGCAGGACGCAGACCGCATCATTGTCATGGAGAACGGAAAAGTAAATGGTTTTGGAAGCCATGAGGAATTACTGAAAACCAATGAAATTTACCGCGAAGTATATGAGTCTCAGACCGGTGGCGACGGAGACTTTGACGAAAAGAGAGGTGAGTAAGGAATGGCAGAGAGAGTACAGCAGGTAAAGGGGCCGGGAGCAAGACCTCCAAGAGGGGTGAAACCGCAGGCCAAGAATCCGATGAAGATCTTTACCAGAATTATGAAATATGTATTAAAGGATTATACGGTACACTGCATCGCTGTTGTCATTGCGATTTTTGTCAACGTCCTGGCAAATGTACAGGGAACGATGTTTATGAAAACGCTGATTGACGGCTATATCACGCCGATGCTGACCCAGCCGGATCCGGATTTTGGCCCGCTGCTCCACGCAATTTTGCGGGTGGCCGGATTTTACGGAATCGGTATTGTGGCTGCGTTCGTTCAGAACCGTACCATGATTTATGTATCCCAGGGAACCCTGCGGAATCTGAGAAATGATCTGTTCGGCAATATGGAAAAGCTGCCGATTAAATATTTTGATACCCATGCGCACGGCGACATCATGTCGATTTATACAAATGATATTGATACCCTGCGTCAGATGATCAGTCAGAGTATCCCGCAGATCATCAACAGTGCAATCACGATTGTCAGTGTCTTTGTCAGTATGCTGATTCTGAACATCCCGCTGACGATTACAACGCTGGTTATGGTATCTATCATGCTGGGAGTGACAAAAAAGGTGGCCGGATTTTCCGGAAATTTCTTTGTAAAACAGCAGAGGGATCTTGGTAAAGTCAACGGCTTTATCGAAGAGATGATGGATGGCCAGAAGGTTGTCAAGGTATTCTGTCATGAAGAGGAGAATATCGAAAAATTCAAAGAAATTAATAACAATCTGTATGAGAGTGCTTACAATGCCAATGCGTTTGCAAATGTTATCGGACCGATCAATGCACAGCTTGGAAATATGAGCTATGTTGTCTGTGCAATTGTCGGCGGTGCACTTGCCCTTGGCAGCGTCGGTGGCTTTACGCTCGGTGGTCTAGCAAGCTTTCTGACCTTCAACAAGAGTTTTAACATGCCGATCAACCAGGTCAGCCAGCAGCTGAACGCAATTGTTATGGCACTTGCAGGAGCGGAACGTATTTTCCGACTGATGGATGAAGAGCCGGAGCTGGACGAGGGGTATGTAACGCTTGTCAATGCGAAGGAAGAAAACGGAAAACTCACCGAGACGAAAGAGCGTACCGGAAAATGGGCATGGAAGCATACGCACCAGGCAGATGGATCTGTGGATTACCGCGAGCTGCAGGGCCGTGTGGTATTCGAACATGTTGATTTCGGCTACAATCAGGATAAAATTGTTTTGCACGATGTATCGCTGTTTGCAGAGCCGGGTCAGAAGATCGCGTTTGTCGGTTCTACCGGAGCCGGAAAGACAACCATTACCAATCTGATCAACCGCTTCTATGATATTCAGAAAGGTAAGATCCGTTACGATGAGATCAACATTGGAAAGATCAAAAAAGATGACCTGAGAAGATCGCTTGGCATTGTTTTGCAGGATACACATCTGTTTACGGGAACGGTAAGAGAAAATATTGCCTTCGGAAAGCTCGATGCGACGGAGGATGAGGTTGTAGCAGCAGCAAAACTGGCGAATGCGCACGGATTCATTATGCGTCTGCCGCAGGGCTATGACACAATGCTGACCGGAGACGGTGCGAATCTGTCCCAGGGTCAGCGGCAGCTTCTTGCGATCGCGCGTGCAGCCATTGCAGATCCGCCGGTACTGATTCTCGATGAGGCGACAAGCTCCATCGATACCCGTACCGAGCGCATTGTTCAGGATGGTATGGATAAGCTGATGAGTGGAAGAACAACCTTTGTTATCGCACATCGTCTGTCCACCGTACGAAACGCCGATTGTATCATGGTTCTTGAGCAGGGACAAATTATTGAGCGCGGTACCCATGATCAGCTGATGGAACAGAAAGGAAAATATTACCAGCTGTATACCGGAAATCAGGTTTCCGCATAGCAGAAAAAACGGAAAAAGTAAGTCCCGCACGACAGAAAATAAAAATCTGTCTGTGCGGGATTTTTTTGCGAAGCAGCGGCTGGTTTTATGTGCGAGTAGCGAAGCGGATTGCGAATATCCGCTTCGAAATGATGATTGCGAGTGATACAGTAAGTTCCCACAGGTTTTTGGGTCTTGAAAAAGACAGCGGGATTTTATAAAATAGAAGAAGCGTTTGAATATATGCAAAGGAGAAAAACTATGGAATACCTGAATACAGCGCAGGAGCTGCTCGATTTTATCATGCGGTGCAAAAGCCCGTTTCATGTGGTAAAAGAAGCCGGCGATCTGCTGAACGAAAATGGATATACAAAACTGGAGGAGACAAAAGAATGGAGTCTCGTTCCGGGCGGAAAATATTATGTGACGAGAAATGAATCCTCGGTGATTGCGTTCCAGATCCCGGAGAGCGCATTTTCCAGCTACCAGATCATCGCAAGCCACAGCGACTGTCCGACGTTTAAAGTAAAGGGAGAGGACCCATTCGTGACGGATGGTCATTACACCCGCCTGAACGTGGAGGCTACGGCGGAATGATCCGTTCCCCATGGTTTGACCGTCCGCTTTCCCTGGCGGGCCGCATGGTGGTACGTGACGGAAACAGCGTGAAATCCGTGCTGGTTGATGCCGGACGAGATCTGGTGACGATCCCGAATCTACCGATTCATCTGAATCGTGACATCAACAACGGAATCAAATACAGTGTGCAGACCGACATGCTCCCGATTCTCGGTGATGAGACAGCGAAAGATCATTTTTACGAGCTGTTTCTGCCGGATACCGCAAAAGAGGATATTCTCTCCATGGAGCTTTATCTGTATAACCGAGTGGAAGGATCCATCTGGGGTGCCGGAAAAGAGTTTTTATCCAGTGGGCGTCTGGATGACCTGCAGAGCGCGTTTGGCTCCTTAAAGGGCTTTCTTGCTGCAAAGGCAACAGGCCAGGTCAATGTCTGCGCAATCTTTGACAATGAGGAGGTAGGAAGCCTCACAAAGCAGGGCGCAGATTCGTCGTTCCTGACTGAGACCCTGCAGCACATCAACGCAGCGTGCGGAAAAGACACGATCGCTTACCACAGAGATCTTGCGGGAAGCTTTATGGTTTCTGCCGATAATGCACATGCGTTCCATCCGGCGCATGCGGAGAAATACGATCCGAAGAGCCGCGTCTACATGAACGGCGGCGTTGTCATCAAACAGAGTGCAAACCAGAAATACACGACCGATGCTGTTTCGGAAGCCGTAACAAAGATGATTTGCGAGAAGGCCGGCGTACCGTGCCAGGTATTCGCAAACCACGCCGACATTCCGGGCGGAAGCACGCTCGGCGCAATTCTGAACTCTCTTGTCTCGGTGACAAGCGTGGATATCGGAATGGCTCAGCTTGCGATGCATTCCCCGTATGAGACGGCAGGCGCCAAAGATACTGCTTATCTGGTGCAGTTCGCAAAGACCTTTTATGAGACGACACTGGTGCGGACAGAGCATGGATTTTCTCTGGAAGAAAAATAAAAGTTTAAGATAGAAAAAAGCGGCCGGCGGGACTTTTGAAAAGCCTCTGCCGGCCGCTTTTTGCGTACTTGCAAAGTGTGTTTTAAGGATCAGATTATTCTGTCCGGAGTGCCGTAACCGGATCGCTTTTTGCCGCTTTCTTCGACGGAATCAGACCGCCGATCAGGGTCAGAACGACGCTGAGTGCAATCAGAACAAGCGCCGGGACGAGTGGAAGAGAAGCACTGACCTTCGTCGTATCCGCCAGATGGTGGATCAGAAGGTTGCCCGGAATCATCAGAAGCAGCGAGAGCCCGATGCCGATCAGTCCTGCACAGAGTCCGATGATGAAGGTTTCGGCATTGAAGACCTGCGAAATATTGCGTTTCGAAGCACCGATCGCGCGCAGGATACCGATCTCTTTCTTACGTTCCAGAACACTGATATAGGTGATGACGCCGATCATAATCGAGGAAACCACAAGGGAAATGCCGACAAAAGCGATCAGCACGTAGCTGATGATGTTGACGATATCCGTGACGGAGGACATCAGAGTGCCGACCACATCGGTGTACGAGATTACCTGCTCGTTTTTGCCTTCTTTTTCCATCGTGTCATTGTAACCGTCGAGGATGGAGACAACGTGTTCCTTGCTCTCAAAGTTTTTCGGGTAAATGCTGATCGAAGAGGGTTCGTCAAAATCAGCGTAGCCCAGTTTCTGCAGATTGCCCTCATAGGTGGAAGAGCCGGAAGAACTAAGAGAAGCGAAGAGCTCCTTCATATCATCCTCAGTCATATTCATCTGGAAGGCACTTGCAAAGGCATCGGTGTCAATCTTCATGGCATCGCCCATCGAATCCTGCAGAGAATTACCGACCTGCGTCATGGCGCGCTCCATCTCGGACTGAATTGCAGAGGCCATCTGCGTCATCATCTGTTCCATCGCGGAAGTGATCTGTGTCTGCAGAACCGAGGCGACAGAAGCGGAGTAGCTTCCCATAACGCCTGCCATGTAGTTTGTGAGCGCAGAAGAAACCTGGGACTGCAGTCCGTCGAGATCGACGATTTTTGTGATACCGCTGTTCAGCCGCTGCTGGCCGTCCGCCGTGTTCAGGTAGGCGATAAAGTGCTGGCCCATCTCCGTCGGATCCGGCAGGCCGTTCTCCTTCACGTAAGCGAGATAACCGTTGGAAAGCTCCGTCGCAAGCGCAGTGAGCTGGTCGGATGTAATTTCGATATTGCCGTTGTTCTGCATCACCTCGGAAATCCAGTCGTTGATGATCTGAACAGCTTCTTCGGTCTGCAGATACTCCGCAAGATAAGCATCAAACTGTTCCGGATCGGTGTAGCCCATCTTGATCAGGTATGCCTGATACCCTTTGAAGATCCGCTGAATGAGTTCCTGGATCTGTTCCTGTGTAATGGAAACACCGCCGCCGTCTGCAATGATGGTCTGGATGTGGCGCCGCAGGATTTCCTGTGCTTCCGTGGAATTGATGTAGGAGACGAAATCCTCCTGTAAATGGGAATAATCCGCCTCCGGGTGCTCCGAGGCGTAGCCCTGATAGCCCTCCATGAGGCTGGAAGCCAGTTCCTGCATGCCGTCTTCACTGACATTGAGAGTAAGCCCGGATAAAATCTGGCCAAGATCAAGCTGCGGCAGTCCGTCGAAATTAAGAGAGATCTGACTGAGGTCAATCGCACCCGCGAGATCCATGCTGCTTCCGGCGTCCGCAAAGGCGCTGGAAAAATCAAGGTTCATGGAATCACCGGAAAAAGCACCGGAGAGTGCGGAATCGTCGAACTGGAAAGCGTTCTGCAGCTTGTCCTCATCGACAGTGATAAAGGAATCCATATCAAGACCGCTGTTCTGATCCACGGTGCCGAATTCCTGATTCGTAAAGACATCGATGGAGGAGTCCGCCATCTGCTGTTTCACAATCTCGGATTTCTTTGCTTCCTCCACAACGTGGCGGGTCAGCGATGCCGGGTAATTGATGCCGGCGGTCAGGGCAGAGGCGGCAGAGTCAGGGGACGGCTGGACAATACCGGTGATTGTGAGCTTTTCGCCGTTGGCAACGAGTTTTTTCATATAGTCTTCGTTGTCGCTTTTATCTTTCCAGACCTGATACTGACTGTCGTATTCGTAGCAGTCTGCGCTGTTCACAAGACGGAACGTGGTGCCGAGAATATCATCGTAGGAATACGTGCCGATGGAGGAAGGGGTCTCGACGGTTTCTTCATTTAAAAACTGGCGGACCATCTCATCCAGCTCGAGTGCATCGCGGAGCCCCAGGGTGTAGAGCAGAAAATCACTCATTCCGCCGTCGGAAGTGAGGACAAGCACACATTCGTTATAGTTTTCCGGCCAGTGTCCGCTTTTAAGTCGTACTGGTTCTCGTACAGGGAAGCCGTGTCCGGCATCTCGTAAAAGACGTTGGTGCTCATCATGGATGACATGATGCTGTTGGAGCTTGCGCCAAGGCCGAGCGAGCGGAACGACTGGTCCGGGTGCACCTGGCGGATGGAATCGCCGTCTTCGCGGTAGATCTGCGGCGTGACGGAGTAGGAATATTCGATGGCATTTGTGTAGTCGGAAATGCCGTCCGCACCGCCGTCAAGGTACTTTTTCAGGGAAGCGAGATCGTTGGAGTTCATGGTGGAGAACATGTTGGTCACGACTTCCTGGACTTTGATTTCATTCTTTTTGCCGGAATCTTTTGCGTCTTTGCCGGCATTCTGTGAGCCGACCATCATCGAAGTGAGGTCAAAGCCGGTGCTCTGGATCTGAAGCGGATATTCGGAGAGAGTTTCCTCTTCCATATTCTGAATATACTCGTTGACACCAGAGGAGAGTGCCAGAATCAGTGCAATGCCGATGATGCCGATTGAGCCGGCAAACGAGGTGAGCAAGGTCCGCGTTTCTTGGTGCGCAGGTTATTAAAACTTAAGGAGAGCGCCGTCAGAAAGGACATCGACGATTTGCCCATGTTTTTGTGCTTGGGAGGAAGCAGGGTTTCGGAATCCGGCTCAAACGGGTTCGTGTCGGAGCAGATCACACCGTCGCGCAGGGTGACGATCCGGTTGGCGTAAAGCTCGGCGAGCTCCGGATTGTGTGTGACCATGACGACAAGGCGTTCTTTGGCAACTTCCTGCAGCAGGTCCATGACCTGAATACTGGTGTCGGAATCGAGCGCGCCGGTCGGCTCATCGGCAAGCAGAATTTCCGGGTCATTGACAAGAGCGCGGGCGATGGCGACACGCTGCATCTGACCGCCGGACATCTGGCTCGGCCGCTTGTGGAGCTGTTTTCCAAGACCGACCTTTTCAAGTGCCGCGATTGCTTTTTTGCGCCGCACCTCTTTGGAAACACCGGAAATGGTAAGCGCCAGCTCTACGTTTGCAAGGACGGTCTGGTGCGGGATCAGGTTGTAGCTCTGGAAGACAAAGCCGATCGTGTGGTTCCGGTAGGAATCCCAGTCGCGGTCCTTATACTTTTTCGTGGAAATGCCGTTGATGATCAGATCGCCGCTGTCGTAGCGGTCGAGGCCGCCGATGATATTCAGAAGCGTCGTCTTTCCGGAACCGCTCGGCCCTAAAATAGCGACAAACTCGTTGTCGCGCAAATTTAAGGACACATCGTCGAGCGCTTTCTGTACCAGCGTCCCGGTCCGGTATTCTTTTTTGATATGCTGAATCTGTAGCATAAAAGGGTAACTCCTTCTGTGATTAATATGTGAACAGTTGTCCTTTATTCTACAACGAAATACGGGAAAGTCCCGGGCTTTAGAAAAATTTAAGAAAAGTTTATCGACAGAAAAAAAGTTCCGCCTCTGTTTCGGAAAAACAAAAAACGGAACTTTCTTTATCTGTGATACTTATGATGCCGGAAAAGTCAGACTTCCATCAGAAGACCTTTCATATAAGCCTTTAAGATTTTCTTTTTCTCCAGCGAAAGATTATTGTAAAGCGTAATGATTTCCTGCTGTCCTTCGGTAAGCTGCAGGGCATCCGGCTCGTCGAGAAAGAAATCGGCAAGTGTGATGCCGAAAGCGTCGCAGAGCTTCTGCAGGGTAGGGATGGTTGGAATATTGGTGCGGTTTACCATATTATTTAAGGTAGAATAGGGAATGTCCGCCTCTTTTGCAAGACGGTAATAAGTCCAGGAACGCTCTTTGCATAAATCCTGAATGTGCTGTATCACATCTTTATCTCTCATAAAAAGATACCTCGTATTCCTATGTAATGTAGCGGCATGAAAATTGCTACTCACATATATTATACGTCTGTAAAAGAATAGAAACAGATCTTAAAGAGAGATGCAGAAAAGCTGTACAAATAAGAAATAATGGGAATTTGAGAGAAAAAGAGAGAAAAACCCGGCAGGAAAATAAGGTTTCCCGCCGGGTTCTGCAATCGTTTCAAAGTCTGTGATTCTTACTCTTCGGTGGAATTTTCTTCCATCTCGTTGAACTGCTCGGTATCCATCAGCTCGTCGAATGCGTCTGCTGCAATTTCGTACTCTTCATCGGAATCGATGTTGTCGAGGTTCGGCTGGCCGTTTTCTTCGTAGTAACGATACAGATAAACTTCGCCGTCTTCGTTCTCGCCGTTTTCATCGAGCGGCAGAAGAGCGATGTACTCTTTCTGGTTCGGAGCTGGGAAAATGGTCAGTACGGCACATTTTACTTCGGTATCGTCGTCCAGTGTCAGGGTAACAGTCGGCTGATCCAGATCCTGGCAGTCGCTGCCGCAGTCTGCGCAGTCTCCGCTGCAGGATGCGCTGTTGAATAATTCTTCACTCATTTGTATTACCTTCCTTTTTCGTGTTCAAGTCTTATCAGGTTCTTGTCTGCCATTCTAACAGATAATAGAAAAAAAACACAATGGCTGTGCCGGGAAAGCAGAAAAAAATGCGGCTGATACAGGAAAATACGGAAAAGATACAATAAATAAGAACGAAAAAAATGAAAAATTAGTCGTATTTTCTATTGACTGTTTTCGGGTACAGTTTTATACTATCACTATTGAATCTAAATATACAGCAGCTGAACAAACTTATCCTCAACTGCCGGGGAGGCAAAAAATGGATATCAGATTTGAAAAAAGAGAACATTTACAGGAAAAACCCGGATCAGAAAAATCTTGGATTCGGAAAACACTTTACAGACTATATGTTTGTCATGGACTGGGACAAAGAGCAGGGATGGCATGACGCAGCAATCGTACCGTACGGCGGAATCCCGATGGATCCTGCAACCATGGTACTTCACTATGCACAGGAAACGTTCGAGGGACTGAAAGCCTACAGAACAGCAGAAGGAAAGATCCAGCTGTTCCGTCCGGAAATGAACGCACGCCGTATGATTAAATCCAACGAGAGACTCTGCATGCCGGGCGTACCGGAGGAGATGTTTGTAGAGGCTGTCAAAGCACTGGTTAAAGCACAGGAAGACTGGGTACCGTCTGAGCCAGGTACATCTCTTTACATCCGTCCGTTCATGTTCGCTACTGAGGCAAGCCTTGGCGTACATATGGCAAAATCCTACAAATTCGTTATCATCACCACTCCGGTTGGAGCATACTATGCAGAGGGCATCAACCCGGTTAAGATCCTGGTTGAGGATGAATATGTTCGTGCAGTCAAAGGTGGCACAGGATTTACAAAATGCGGCGGTAACTATGCAAGTTCCATCGCAGGCCAGGTAAAAGCAGAGAAGATGGGATGCACCCAGGTTCTGTGGCTGGACGGCGTACATCGTAAATATGTAGAGGAAGTTGGAACCATGAACATTATGTTCAAGATTGCCGGCGAAATCTACACCGCACCGCTGGAAGGAACTGTTCTTCCGGGCGTAACCCGTGATTCCCTGATCCATATCTTAAGAGACTGGGGATATAAAGTAAACGAAACACATCTGTCGGTTGACGATCTGATGAAAGCAGGTCATGACGGCACACTGGAAGAAGCATTTGGTACTGGTACAGCAGCAGTTGTATCTCCGGTTGGTGAATTTGTATACAAGGACGATTCTGTTGTTGTAAATGACTTCAAGATCGGTGAGCTGACCCAGAAACTGTACGATACCCTGACCGGTATCCAGTGGGGTAAACTGGAAGATAAATATGGCTGGACTACTCCGGTAGAATAAACCATATAAAACAGAAAAATGCAGATAAGGGGGTCCTTCCCGCACAGCGGTGCGGGGAGGATTCTTTCGCTTCAGAAAAAGATTCAGAAATCGTTTGAAAGGAAACAAAGCAGAATGGATCAGAATCGAATGCCTCTTGTGGAGGCGTTACAACAGTTCCGGGAGGAAGCACCGGCCTATTTCCGTATTCCGGGACACCGGTTTGAGCGCGGGCTGGATGAGACGTTAAACGGAGCGTCGCTTGCGGCGTATGACCTCTCGGAGGCAGAAGGGCTTGACGATCTGCATCACGCGGAGGGCGTGATTGCAGAGGCGCAGAAACTGGCGGCGGAAACGTGGAAGGCAAAAAAAACTTTTTTTTTCTTGTCAACGGCACAACATGCGGCAACGAGGCGATGGTGCTTTCGTCTGTGAAAGAGGGCGAAAAAATCATTGTTCCGCGAAACGTGCACAAATCGGTGCTGATGGGCCTGATTTTAAGCGGAGCCACACCGGTTTATGTGATGCCGGAGTACAGCACGAAATGGCAGATGTGGGGCGCGTAACGCCGGAGACGATCGAAAAAGCCTTCGCGGAAACGCCGGATGCGAAAGCCGTACTTCTGGTCAGCCCGACGTACTACGGTCTTTGCAGTGATCTGCAGGCGATCGCAGAAATCTGTCACTGCCACAACGCAGCGCTTCTTGTCGATGAAGCACATGGATCGCACCTCTATTTTTCCGAACAGCTTCCTCTCGGCGCACTGGAAAGTGGTGCGGATGCCTGCGCGCAGAGTATCCACAAAACGGCGGGTTCCTTTACACAGAGCTCCTTCTTATCACTCGGTTCTGGCCGTCTCGATGAGGAAGAGTGGCCGCCAATCTGCAGATGGTACAGAGTACATCGCCGTCCTACCTTCTGATGGCATCCCTCGATGCGGCGCGGCGCGGGATGGCGCTGCACGGAAAAGAGCGAATGGAACGCGCGCTGGAACTCGGCCAGAGGGCGCGGCAGGAGCTTGCAAAGATCAAAGGAATCGAAGTTCTTGGGACCGAGATGGAAGGAACGTGCGGCGTATGGAAGATCGACCTGACGCGTCTTGTATTCTCGGCAAGAGAACTTGGTATTTCCGGCTACGATCTGCAGGTGCGTCTGTACGAGGAATACCGCGTCAGTACAGAGCTTGCCGACGAGGAGAACGTGGTCTGCGTTATTACCTGGGCAAACAGCGAGGAAGATATCACACGGCTGATCGATGCGCTGGCAGGAATTTCGGCAGCAGAGAGCGGGAAAACGACGGGGCGGACGAAGTTTACAGAAAAGCAGTGGCTGTTCCGCAGCCTGCCGGAGATGGTAAAGACACCGCGCGAGGCATATTTTGCGGAGAAGGAAGCCGTTCCGTTTGCAGAAGCGGAAGGACGAATTGCAGCCGAGATGGCAGCCCCATATCCGCCGGGAATCCCGCTCATCTGCCCGGGCGAGCGGTACAGCAGAGAAATGTTGGAACTGATGCGCCAGTATAAAGCAGACGGCTGCGAATTTCACGGACCGTCGGATGCGTCGCTGGAAGTGCTGTATGTTCTGAAAGAGGAATAAAAGAAAACGGAAGTCGGTTCCCAGCGCTTTGCAACAGAAACCGCAGAGAACAGACTGTCAGGAAAAGGAGATGAATTGCGTATGAAAAAAATGATATCCTGGAACGTAAATGGACTGAGAGCCTGTATGAAGAAAGGCTTTCAGGAATACTTTGAGGCGGCAGATGCCGATATTTTCTGCTGCAGGAGACAAAGCTGCAGGAAGGACAGATCGACCTTGAGCTGCCCGGCTATCATCAGTATTGGAATTATGCGGAAAAGAAAGGATATTCCGGCACGGCCCTGTTTACCAAAGAGGAGCCGATTTCTGTTCGCTATGGTATCGGAATCGAAGAACATGATATGGAAGGCCGTGTGATCACGGCAGAGTTTCCGGAATACTTTGTTGTAACCGTCTACACACCGAATTCACAGGATGAATTAAAACGCCTTGCCTACCGGATGGAGTGGAGGATGCGTTTCTTTCTTACTTAAAAGGACTGGAGCAGGAAAAACCGGTGATTTTCTGCGGAGATCTGAACGTCGCAGCGACCGAGATGGATATCAAAAATGCAAAGGCAAATGAGAAAAACGCCGGCTTTACGAAAGAGGAGCGCGAAAAATTTGCTGTGATCAAAGAAAAAGGCTTTGTTGATTCCTTCCGTATGCTGTATCCGGACACCGTGACGTATTCCTGGTGGTCATACCGCTTTCAGGCACGCCAGCGGAATGCAGGATGGCGGCTTGATTACTTTATGGTATCAGAGTCCTTAAAAGATGCAGTTGCAGATGCCAAAATCCATACCGAAATTCTCGGTTCCGACCATTGCCCGGTGGAACTGGATTTAGAGGTATAACAATTGGTAACATTGGTCAATTGACAATTTTATTCAAATGATTTACATTAATAGTATGACAATTGCAACAAATTATAAAAAATAAGGGCGGGAATTATGATACAGACAAAAAACAGAGGAAAATATCGAATTTTACCGGGAAATCCGGAGAAAATGGGCGCATCGGCGACGAAAGACGGATACAATTTTGCCGTAGAAGTATCAGATGGAAAAAAAGCAGAGCTTCTGCTGTACCGGAAAGGTCACCAGAAACCGTTTCTTACCGTGCCGCTTCCGGAAGAAGAGCGCACTGGCGTGATCAGTTCTGTGGAAATCACAGGCCTGACGGTAGGAAAGTTTTCGTATGCCTACCGGATGGACGAAGTTTTCTGCTTGGATCCATATGCGGGAGCAGTAGAAGGAAGAGAAACCTTCGGTGCACCGATGGAAAAAGAAGAGGGCGCCTGCTGCTGCCTTCTCCCGGAGTACCCGGTAATGCGCACCACCTCACTGCACCGGCCGTATGAGGAGACGATTCTGTATAAGCTCCATGTGCGCGGCTTCACCAAAGACGGAAGCTCCCGTGTAAAGAACAAGGGAACGTTCCGCGGCGTGATCGAAAAAATTCCATACTTAAAAGAACTCGGTATCAATGCAGTAGAACTGATGCGTCCTACGAGTTTTTTGAGTGGACCTCCCTTACGGAGCCGGCCTATGTATATCCGCGCCGGCGGAAGAGAAGCGCGTGAATTATTGGGGATACGCACAAAGGCCCTGTATTTTGCTCCGAAAGCTTCGTATGCTGCATCCGCAGATGCCGTCGCAGAGTTCGCAGAGATGGTCGATGCCTTGCATGAGAATGGTATCGAATGCTGATGGAATTCTGTTTTGCCCCGGGAACGCCTTCTGGTTTTGCCCTGCAGGTTCTGCACCACTGGCAGCTCCGCTATCAGATCGACGGTTTCCATCTGGTCGGCGATGCATCGCTGGCAGAAGAAGCGTCCAAAGATGCACTCCTTCGGAAGACGAAACTGATTTTTCTCGGCTTTGACGGCGCACGGATCTATCAGGGAAAACGCCCGTGGTTCCGGAATTTAGGGGAACACAATCAGGGCTACCAGTACCATATCCGCCGCTTCTTAAAAGGCGATGAGGGCAGCCTTTCCGACTTCACCTATTATCTGAGAAGAAGCCCGGAGACACACGGTGTGATCAATTATCTTGCGGATCACGACGGTTTTACCCTGTATGACAGCGTTTCCTACGAACAGAAACACAATCTGGACAACGGCGAAGACAATATGGATGGTTCCAACGAAAACCTGACCTGGAACTGCGGCGCAGAAGGCGTGACCCGGAAACCGGCTGTGCGCGCGCTGCGCCTCCGCCAGCTGAAAAATGCCGTTCTCATGCTGATGACAAGCCAGGGAACACCGCTGATTTACGGCGGCGATGAATTCGGCAACAGCCAGAAGGGCAACAACAACGCCTGGTGCCAGGACAACAAAATCGGCTGGATCGACTGGAAAGCAGCCGCCCGGAATCCGGAGTTTGCCGCCTTTGTAAAAGCAGCAATCGCCTTCCGGAAGGCGCATCCGGCTCTGCACGGCGAACGCGAGCCGCGCCTCATCGACTACAAATCCTACGGCTGCCCGGATATGTCCTTCCACAGCCAGAGAGCCTGGTTCTCCCAGATGGAAAACACATGCCGTTTTATCGGCGTCATGTACTGCGGAAGCTATTTCCAGGATAAAGACGACAACAAGGACGACGATCTTTATATTGCCTACAACATGCACTGGAATCCGCATGAGCTGGCACTGCCGTCCCTCCCGGAGCAGAAGGTCTGGTATCTGACGGCCGACACCAACACACCGGAAGTCTTCCTGACAGAAGAAAATCAGAAAAAAGTCAGCGCAAAAACGGTCATCGTGCCGCCGCGCAGTATCATAATTTTAACAGGAAAGCAGGAGAAGAGGCAGAATGATGAAAGCATGGCAGCACTTTAAAACCATTACCACACACAAAATGTGGGTCATGCGGTACTGCTTCAAAATAGGACTGTACTGGCAGGGACTGACCCACGACCTCTCGAAATATTCGCCGACGGAATTTCTGGTCGGCATGAAATACTACCAGGGCGATCGGAGTCCTAATAACGCCGAGCGCGAAGACACCGGCATGTCAAAATCCTGGATGCACCATAAAGGGCGCAACAAACATCATTTTGAATACTGGATTGATTACGGTATCAATTGTGACACCATCATCAAAGGCGTCCCAATGCCACGCCGCTACGTTGCCGAGATGATTATGGACCGCATCAGCGCGTCCCGCGTCTACCTCGGAGACGCTTATACCGATCAGGCGCCGTACCAGTATCTCAAAAAAGGAATCGGCCACCTCTGGTTCGTCCATCCCGAGACACTCTCGCAGCTCGAATTTCTGCTGCGCATGCTCTCGGAACGCGGCGAAGACGATACCCTCTATTACATCCGCTACCACTTCCTAAAAGGTGACCCCGTCCCGCGAATGCACTGTCCTCAAGAATGCAC
>ENA-OQER01000016-OQER01000016.1-human-gut-metagenome-genome-assembly--contig:-NODE-16-length-80846-cov-8.596898_pt1 | contig 80846 bp, 96 predicted proteins | sample MGYA00242797_ERZ504639 | MGnify/ENA primary metagenome ERZ504639 (study PRJEB26092, sample SAMD00036306) | human gut metagenome | host: Homo sapiens | study: EMG produced TPA metagenomics assembly of... | reverse complement strand
AACTTTAATTTAGAATTGTCAAGATACATAAATTCATTTATAATAATAAATAATTTAAATTTTAATATTTAATAATATAATCTATATTAACAAAAACATTCTATAATGTATTTGAATATCTATTTTATTTGGTATTCTAAAGTATTAACTGTAACATTTGATGTTTTCTATGTTCTAAGCTATATATCCTACTAAAACTTTTAAGTTTGGCACGATATGACAAAAAAAACTGTAATAATTTGAGAAACTACTCAATTATTACAGCTTTTTTATATCTAAATTCAATTAAAGGAGATTTTATTTTGAATAAGGCTGAAATCTTACAATATCTTACTGATAAACAAATACCTTTTACTAAATATGAACATGAACCTATATTTTCTGTAGAAGAAGGCGATAAATCCAATCTTCCTAATCGTGAAAAAGTCATTCGCAATCTATTTTTATGTGATGCTAAAAAGAAAAATTTCTATCTTGTTTCTTTATTTGTGCATAAAAACATCAATCTTAAAGAATTAAGTGATAAAATTCCTAGCAAACGTCTTAGTTTTGCAAAACAAGAAACTATGGAACAAATGCTAGAAGTAAAACCTGGTAGCGTTACACCACTTGCCATATTAAATAACAAAGATAAAAATATCTTAATGATATTTGATAGTGAATTACAAAATCAAACAATAGGTATGCACCCTATGGAAAATACCGCCACTGTATTTTTAAAATTTGAAGACTTATATAATCTATTACTACCTCATGGCAATGAAATTCGCATTATTGATTTATAAGGTTTTTATAAATAATAATTGCCGATTTTCTTTTAGAGAAATAAATTCATGATATATTTCAAATTCTAACTTTTTGTGAAGTTTTATACTAGCTATATTCTTTCTAGCTACTTGAGCAGTAATTACCTTATATCCATAAAATTTAGCTATATTTTGTATTAACAGTATACTTTTAGTTGCTAATCCTTTATTCCTAAATGGTTTAAAAATTTCTACTCCTTCGCTAACTACAGTACTAGTATGTTGATATAATGATATCATACCCACTATCTGTCTATTTTCTACAATAGCAAATATCTCAAAAAATTTATTTTTATATTTCAATAAATTCCATTCTCTTATTATCTGTTTAAATTGTTCTTCTTTTAAATTAGGCATATAATATTTTGTCAATTCAAGATAATCATTTTCATTAAAATGTCGTAAATACAATTATTTACACCTCTAAATAGTTATTATATAGTAAAGAGGCAAATATCAAAAATATTTGCCTCTCTTCTAACTATACGATCTGGAATAAATAGAATTTAAGATAATAAGTTTCTGGAATACCAAATACAATTGGATGGTCAGGAGATTGCTGACGTGCTTCTATCTGACGAAGTGTTACTTTGGCATCACTTGCTGCTTCATTTAACATTTTTAAGAATAAATCTTCTTTCATAAAATGAGAGCAAGAACAAGTTGCTAAATATCCGCCACGTGGCAATAATTTCATTGCACGCAAATTGATATCTTTATATCCACGATAAGCATTTGTTACAGTCGCATGAGATTTTGTAAATGCTGGTGGATCTAAGATAATGAAATCATAATCTTTATTTTTTTCTTCGATAAGTTTTGTTAATAAATTAAATACATCGGCTTTAATCGCTTTTGCATTATCAAGCCCATTCATTTCAATATTTTTAGTAGTCATATCTACTGCTTCTTGAGAAATATCTACAGCTGTTACAGATAATGCACCACCACTAGCAGCATTTAAAGCAAATGCTCCTGTATGAGTAAAGCAATCTAATACTTTTCTGCCTTTTGCCAAATGAGCTACGGCTCTACGATTGTATTTTTGGTCTAAGAAAAAGCCTGTTTTTTGTCCGTTTTCTACATCAACATTATATTTAATATTATTTTCAGTGATAACTAATGTTGTATGTTCCTTACTTTCATCTAATAATGGATGTTTATAAAATCTTTTATATTCTTCCATGCCTTCAAGTTTGCGGATTTTAACATCATTGCGTTCATAGAAGCAATTTATTTCTTCGCCATATTCACGCATGATTTCAATTACTTTGCTAAAAATAACATCTTTGCGAACTTCGATACCTAAAGATAAAACTTGTGCTACTAATACATCTTCAAAACGGTCAATTGTAAGTCCAGGGAAACTATCTGCTTCACCAAAAATCAAACGACAGCAGTTGAAGTCTTCACCCATTACTTGACGGCGATAATCAATAGCATAACGCACGCGACGTTCCCAAAATGCTTCATCAAACTTATCATTAGCATTTGTGGAAATAATTCTTATGCGAATTTTAGAATTATCATTAATAAAACCTGTACCAAGGTATTTGCCTTTATTTGTAAGTACATCAACTAAATCGCCATTTTCATAAGTGCCATCGATGTCGATTACTTCATCACCAAAAACCCATGGATGACCATGTTTTACAGAACGTTCTCCTTTTGGTGTAATTTTTATTTTTGTAAATTCTCTCATTTTCTTCGTCCTTTTCTTTAAAACTACAAATAAAATATTATGCTCTATTATATCAATTCTTATGAAAGCCTTCAAATATAATCTATAATAAATTAAAATATATTTATCACTTTAGCGAAAGGAGTTTCATTATGTATCTAAAGGAAATAGAGTATTCTTTGCGAAATGAAACACTCATACATAAATTGACAATTATTTGGCAAAAATCAGTTGAAGCTACACATTTATTTCTTTCTACCTCAAGATTATAAAAGATTATTTTACCTCAAGTAGTCATAGGATTAAAACAAATTCCGATTTTACTCGTATCATTTACAGATGATGATGAGCCTATCGGTTTTGCTGGAATTGCTGACGATAAATTAGAGATGTTATTTTTAAGTCTGATTATTTTCAACAGGGTATCGGCTATAAAATGATTTCCACAGCCATACAAGATTATCAAATTAAATATGTTGATGTAAATGAACAAAATCCTAAAGCTCTAAAATTTTATTTGCGACAAGGTTTTACTATTTTTAAACGTTCACCTTTAGATAGTGATAACCGCCCCTTCCCCATATTACATCTAAAAAAATAAATCTAAGCTATAAAGAAAATCTTTCCTAGCCCTGTATTTTCAAGGAATAATCTTCTTTATAGCTTTTTTCATTTTTCGCTTATTTATATCCCCTAGTAGAGCTTGTGGCTAAATATTTATCGTTTTATACTAATTTACATAATCATACAATGGTGAGGATAATTATGACAAAATTATTACAAGAAATACAAACTTATTGGACAAATCGTGCCGAAGGATATTCTCAAGTCAATCAAGGCGAATTACATAGTGAACAAAAACATAAATGGCAACAAACTTTATTACAATACATTCCTTTTAAAGCCAATAAAAATATAAAAATCTTAGATATTGGCACTGGCCCAGGCTTTTTTGCTATTATTTTAGCTCAATTAGGTTTTGATATCACAGCCATTGATTACACTGAACAAATGCTTTTAGAAGCTAAACAAAATGCAGGTAAACTCAGTGAACAAATCGACTTTCAACAGATGGACGCTCAGAATTTAAACTTCCTGATAAAAAATTTGACGTCATCGTTACACGCAATCTGACATGGAATTTAGAAAATCCGCAACAAGCTTATAGTGAATGGTATCGCGTCTTGAAAAAAGATGGCGTTTTATTAAATTTTGATGCTAATTGGTACAACCATTTATTTGATGAGCAAAAAAGGCAAGCTTATGAAGAAGATAGAAAAATAGTTGCCAAAGCTCACATAGACGACCACTATACTTGCACCGATATTGATGCCATGGAAAATATCGCCAGACAAGTTCCTTTGAGCGGTATAAATCGACCTGATTGGGATAGAGAAATTTTAACTAAAATCGGTTTTACTACGATAAATATTATTCCAGACATCTGGCAACAAGTATGGAGCGATGAAGAAAAATTAAATTATGCTTCTACACTAATGTTTTTAATTAAAGCAATCAAGTAATCTAAATCAATATTAAATGGGGAATTTTTATGGAAACAAAAATCAAAGATAGAATTGTTAATTATTGGACAAAACGCAGTGAAAATTTTGCTCAATTGCGACAAGAAGAATTGCATAGTTATATGTCTGAATTATGGCTCACTGAAATCACTAAATATTTACCACAAAGACCTTGCAAAATTCTTGATGTAGGCACAGGCACTGGCTTTTTTGCCAATCTACTTGCCCAATATCATCACGAAGTAGAAGGCATTGATTTAACAGCTTCCATGATTGAGCAAGCGAAACAATCTTTAACTAAACTTCAACAGCATGATTATAAAATCAATTTTCAAGTGATGGACGCTGAAAATCTTTATTTTGCGGATAATACTTTTGATGTCGTCATCTCTAGAAATCTCACATGGACTTTGCCCAATCCACAAAAAGCTTATAGCGAATGGTATCGCGTATTAAAACCACAGGGAATTTTATTAAATTTTGATGCCGATTATGGCAATGAGCAATTTTATCAAACTAAAATAGAAAATCTACCTCTAAATCATGCTCACCGCCAAGTGAAACCAACACTTATGCAAGAATGTGATTTAATCAAAAATAGTTTAGAAATATCTTCAAAAATACGTCCTGATTGGGATTTACGCATTTTAAAACAACTTCAATTCAAAGATGTATTTGCTGATACAAATATCGGTCAACGTATTTACAAACATCAAGATAAATTCTATAATCCTGCTCCTGTATTTTTAATCTACGCACAAAAATAAATTAATTATTTACTATTACTCTATTTATATTTTATATAGGAACAATCATGAAAAAATATATACTACATCGTTTACTTTATTTAATACCCATTTTATTAGGTATTACTTTATTCACTTTTATTTTATTGCATTCAACTAATGATATTGTTGATATCATGGAACTAAATCGTGGAGTCGTTTATTCAGAAGCCACTAAAACACAAATTCGTCAAGATTTAGGTTTAGACCAGCCGATATTTATTCAATATATAAATTGGCTATTATCCATATTATCTGGCAATATGGGAACTTCTTACCTTTCTGGAAAAGATGTTTCTTCTCTATTTTTTGATAAATTACCACAGACTTTATATCTGACATTTAGCTCTATCTTATTGACTCTATTGATATCTTTGCCACTTGGTATTTTATCAGCGATTAAACAAAATAAAATAATTGATTATATAATTCGCCTATTTAGTTTTATCGGCAATTCCTTACCTGGATTTGTAGTGGCTTTGATTTTAATTTATATTTTCTCCGTACAATTAAAATTAATTCCTGTTTTAATTGATAATAATTTTATCGGTCTTATTTTTCCTTCCATAGCACTTGCCCTGCCTATGAGTGCAAAATATATCCGCCAAATCCGCATTGTAGTCATTGAGCAACTTCATCAAGATTATGTACGCTGTGCTAAGGCTCGTGGTTTGAAATTATCTACAATTTTAATTCACAGTATTTTAAAAATGATTACACTTCCACTTTTAACGCTTATCTGTTTATCTATTGGTTCACTTTTAGGTGGTAGTGCCATCATTGAAACAATTTTCCGCTGGGACGGTGTCGGAAAATTAGCTATTGATGCCATCAACCTTCGCGATTATCCCATCGTTTTAGCATATGTATTTTATCTCTCTCTTATCTATATGTTTATCAATCTGATTGCAGATATCTTATATCATTATTTAGATCCTAGAATAAAACAACAATGGAAAGCTTAATATGAATACTAATTTTAAATTTTATTTATTAACTTGTGCTATTTGCATTTTACTATTCATCACTATCCTAGCACCATATATTGTACCGTTTGATCCCTATGAACAAAATTTAGCCAATACACTACAAGCACCTAATACCATACACTTACTCGGTACAGATAAATATGGTCGCGATATTTTTTCTCGCATCTTAATCGGTGCTCAAACAACTATTTTTTCTTCATTATTTCTCGTCATTATATCAAGTGTTTTCGGTTCTTTAATCGGTGTTATCTGTGGTTATTTTGGCAAAAACTTAGACAATCTTTTAATGCGAATTACAGATATTTTTCTTGCTTTTCCGGGAATTATCTTTGCTATCGCTTTAGTTGGCATTTTAGGCGGTAGTATTTTCAATGCCATACTGGCACTTTCATTGATTTCCTGGCCTAAATTTGCCCTACTTGCTCGCAGTCAAACTTTAGTTTTAAAAAATTCTCTATTTATTAAAGCAAGCATTATCAATGGTTCTAGTGATTTCAAAATTATCTACAAACATATTTTACCTAATATATTCCCCATTTTACTCACTACGGCTACTTTGAATATCGGTACTATGATTATGGAAATTGCGGGGCTATCTTTTTTAGGCTTAGGTGCTATGCCTCCATCAGCAGAATGGGGTGCCATGATGAGCAGTGGTCGTATTTTTTTACAAATTGCTCCATGGATGATTTTAGCTCCTGCTGCTGCTATTTTTCTCACAGTATTACTATTTAATCTATTTGCTGATGTACTCAATGAGAAACTAGATCCTAAACAATTATCCTAAAATAAAATAGGAGGTCTTCATGTCTTTTTCTAAAGTCCTAGCATTATGTTTATTTTTAATAAGTTTTTATTTAACAGGTTGTACTTCCGATAACACTACTTCTTCCACAGAAAAAGTATTTCATTTCGGCACTACTGCCTATGGTATTGAAATGGGCAATACTGGTCTAAATCCGCACCATGATTATTCCGGCTGGTCAGCAGTCCGCTATGGTGTTGGCGAGACCTTATTTAAATTTAATGATAAAATGCAACTTGAACCATGGCTTGCTAAAAGCTATGAACAATTAGATGATTATACTGTAAAAATCACTTTAAAAGATAATATTAAATTTTCTAGTGGTAGAGCCTTAGATGGTCAAGCTGTCAAAGAATGTCTAGAAGATTTAATCAAAAATCATGACAGAGCTCCTTTTGATTTAAAAATTGCCTCAATCACGGCTGATGGTCAAGATATCATCATTAAATCACAAGAAAAAGTCCCTGCCCTTTTAAATTATCTTAGCGATCCTTATGGTGCCATTATCGATATGCAATATGGTATTACTGCTGATAATAATGTAGCTGGCACTGGCCCCTTTGTCGCTACTAAAGTATCAGATAAACAAATTGAACTTGTAAAAAATCCTAATTACTGGAACGGTAATGTAGCCATGGATAAAGTAATTATAACTGAAGTAATAGATGGCGATACGCTCACTATGGCATTACAAACTGGAGAATTTGATGCTGTCCAGGGGCTTCCTTATGCTAATTTAGATTTATTCCAAAATAATCCCGATTATCATGTGAGTTCAATAGCTACTTCTCGTTGTTTTTTTGCCCAAATAAACTATAACAATCCTATACTTCAAGATTATAATGTTCGCAAAGCTATAGCTATGAGTTTAGATAAACAAGGTTTTACGCATAACCTACTCCAAGATAATGGCTCTATAGCCATTGGTGCTTTCCCAGATAATTTCACCTTTAGTGGCGATAAATTACAAACTGTAAATTACAATCCAACAGAGGCTAAAGAACTATTAGCCCAAGCTGGCTGGATAGATAATGACGGTGATGGCTATGTTGATAAAAATGGACAAAAACTCATACTTCGCTGGCTGACTTATCCTGGTCGCCAAGAATTGCCCTTGCTTGCAGAAATCGCTCAAGCCAATCTAAAAACCATCGGCATCGACTTAAAAATCAACAATACTATCAATCAACAAGAATTTTTAACTAGTGGAAACTGGGATATCTATGCCAGTGCCTTTGTAACTGCACCGACTGGCGATCCAGAATATTTCTTCACTACACATTGTCTCCAAAATTCAGCCAAAAATCGTGGTAAATATTATAACGATAAATTAGAAATCTTAGCGCAAAAATTGCATAATGAATTCGATAGTCAAAAACGAGCTGACTTAGCAGTGCAGATGCAACAAATTTTATTAAATGATTATGGCTTTATCTTCGCTTCTCATTTAAAAATGTCTTTTGTCTCTAAGTCCAAGGTCATAAATTTTGTAGCTCATCCTAGTGATTATTATGAAATCACTGCCGATTTAGACTTTAAATAACAAATAGGTAGGTCAATCATGTCCTTATTAACTATTCGAGATTTAACTATTTCCCATAATAAACAAAATATCTTAAATAACATCAATCTAAAATTAAATACTGCTGAAATAATTGGTATTGCTGGCGGTTCTGGTTCTGGAAAAAGTACTTTATTAAACAGCATTTTACATCTATTGCCACAAGATTTTAATATTCAAGGTGAAATCTATTGGCAAGATAAAAAATTTATACGACTTAAAAGCAAAACAATTAACTCATATCTATGGTAAAGAAATAGCCTTTATTTCACAAAACCCGCAAACTTTTTTTTGCCCTGTCCGCACTATAAAAAGTCAATTCATTGAAACCATATCAGCACATCAAAAAATCACAGCTGATGAAATCATCGCTCAAGCATTAGATATTTTTACCAAAATAGGTTTAAATGACGGCAAAAATATTTTAAATGCCTACCCCTTTATGTTATCTGGTGGCATGAACCAACGCATTAATATCGCTCTGACAATGATGTTAAAACCTCAATTATTAATTGCTGATGAGCCTACTTCTGCTTTAGATGTCATGTCCCAAGCTAAAGTTTTGCAAGAATTATTATTAATGAAACAAAAATTAAATACGAGCATTTTATTCGTAACTCACAATTTAAAAGTTTTAGCTAAAATAGCAGATAAAATCATCATCATGCACCAAGGCAAAATAATTGAACAAAATCCTACAGAAATTCTTTTAGCCAATCCTCAAGAAGATTACACTAAAAAATTATTACAAGCCGTCATCACACTAAAAAAATAAACACCTAAAGAGGTGCTTTCATGCAAGAAATTTTAAAAGTCATTAATTTAACTAAAAACTATCTAAAAAATGACCATGATTTTAAAGCTTTAGATGATATAAATTTCACCCTACAAAAAGGCGATAGCTTGCCATTGTCGGCGAAAGTGGCTGTGGCAAATCTACATTAGCCAATATCTTAATAAGACTTGAAACGCCAACTATAGGAGAAGTATTATTTAAAGATAAAAATATCCATCAATATTCTAGACAAGAATTGAAACAATTTTATCGCCAAGTACAAATGGTCTTTCAATTACCTCAAGAATCATTTAATCCGCGTCAACGTCTAGGCGATAGTATTATTGAGCCACTCATCAATATTGGTACAAATAAAGCTCAAGCAAAACAAATTTTAGATGATTTATTAACTAAGGTAGCTTTACCCTTTGAGATAAAAAATAAATATCCTCATCAAATAAGTGGTGGTCAATGTCAGCGTTGTGCTATAGCTAGAGCTATTTCTATTAAACCCCAAGTTTTAATCTGTGATGAAATAACATCTGCCTTAGATACGATAACGCAAATGGAAATTTTGAATTTACTATTAAAACTTCGCCAAGAATTAGATTTAAGCATTATTTTTATCTCTCATGATTTAGCTTTAGTCCAAAAATTATGTAATAAAATATTAATTATGTATCAAGGAAAAATCATTGAACAAGGCTTAACCTCAGAAGTTCTAAAAAATCCCCAAGAAGAATACACAAAAGAATTAATTAATATTTGTAGTTAAAATAAAATATATAAAACAAAAAGATTGCACTAGAAAATTTTCTAATGCAATCTTTTTATTTACTGCAATAATATCATTTAAATTTAATTAAAATCAATCATTACCTCTGAATTTATCTTTAAGAATAACATCATGAGAACCGCCTTCAACAATACTTGTTGCGGAAACTAAAGTAAGTTTTGCTTTGTCTTGGAATTCTTTGATGTTTAATGCACCACAGTTGCACATTGTAGAACGCATTTTGCTAAGAGTTAACATAACGTTATCATGTAATGGTCCTGCATATGGAACGTAGGAATCAACACCTTCTTCGAAGGATAATTTTTTATCTCCACCGAGGTCATAACGTTGCCAGTTACGAGCACGATTAGAACCTTCGCCCCAATATTCTTTTAAGTAAGTACCATTGATACGAACTTTATTTGTTGGGCTTTCATCAAAGCGGGAGAAATAACGTCCAAGCATGAGGAAATCTGCACCCATAGCTAATGCAAGAGTCATATGATAGTCATGTACAATACCACCATCAGAACATACAGGAATATAAATACCTGTTTCTTTATAATATTCATCACGAGCTTCAACTACATCAATTAAAGCTGTAGCCTGTCCACGACCAATACCTTTTGTTTCACGAGTGATACAGATAGAACCACCACCGATACCAACTTTTACGAAGTCAGCACCTGCTTCAGCTAAGAAACGGAAGCCATCTTTATCTACTACGTTACCAGCACCAACTTTTACATCTTCGCCGAAGTTTTCATGAATATATTTTAATGTCATTCTTTGCCATTCAGAAAAACCTTCAGAAGAGTCGATACAAAGTACATCAGCACCAGCTTTTAAAAGTGCAGGAACGCGTTCTGCATAATCACGAGTGTTGATACCAGCACCTACTAAATAACGTTTATTGTTATCTGTAAGTTCTAATGCATGTTCTTTATTATCTGTATAATCTTTTCTAAATACCATGTAGCGTAAACGTTGATTTTTATCAACAAGAGGTAACATATTTAATTTATGTTGCCAAATGAGGTCATTTGCCATAGACAATGTAGTAGTATCTGCATCAGCATAGATTAATTTGTTAAATGGAGTCATGAAAGTTTCAACTTTTGTATCCATGCTCATACGACTAACACGATAATCACGGCTAGTAACAATACCTACTAATTTTCCTGTTGGTGTACCATCTTCAGTAACAGCCATTGTAGAATGTCCAGTTTTAGCTTTTAATGCTAATACTTCGCCTAAAGTAGTAGAAGGCATAATATTAGAATCACTACTTACAAAACCAGATTTATAATTTTTTACACGACTAACCATTGCGGCTTGGTCTTCAATGCTTTGAGAACCGTAAATAAAGGAAATACCGCCTTCTTTTGCAAGTGCAATAGCCATTGTATCATTAGATACAGCCTGCATGATAGCGGAAGTCATTGGAACATTAAGCTTTATTTTTGGTTCTTCACCTTTTCTGAATTTTACAAGTGGAGTTTCAAGAGAAACATTTGCAGGAATGCATTTTTCAGAAGAATAACCTGGAACTAATAAATATTCCCCAAAAGTATGAGATGCTTCTTTAAAATAATATGCCACGACAATACCTCTTTCCTTATTTTTTATAGTACTAGTATAACGCAAAATAAAATGTAATAAAAGTATTTTCTAGATAATAGTATTATTTTTCTTATTTGTCAACTACTATTAAACAAAATTAATAAAAACGGCTGCAATTTCTACAGCGTTTTACACTTTTTTATTCTACTGTTACAGATTTAGCAAGATTACGAGGTTTATCTACATCACAACCACGAGTAATTGCTGCATAATAAGCAAGTAATTGTAAAGGTACTACAGTTAAAAGTGGAATTAATAATTCATCTGTAGCTGGAACTTTAATTACATGGTCTACATATTTTTCAAGTTCATTATCATCTTCAGCCGCAATACCAATCATAACTGCATCACGAGCTTTTACTTCTTTAATATTGCTTAAAGTTTTTTCATATACACTTTTTTGAGTTGCAAGAGCAATAACAGGCACACCAGATTCAATCAATGCAAGCGTTCCATGTTTTAATTCACCAGCTGCATATGCCTCAGCGTGAATATAGGAAATTTCTTTTAATTTTAAAGAACCTTCAAGTGCTACATTATAGTCTAAAGAACGACCAATGTAGAATACATCATTGTTAAATGCATAATTTTTAGCAAAAGTTTTAATTGGTTCTACATCTTCTAAAGTACGATTTATTTCATCTGGAAGTAAACGAAGCTGTGTTAAAAGTTCGTGAGTTCTTTCAGTTGTAATAGTGCCTTTTAAGCCAGAAACATACATAGCAAATAAGAACATTGTTACAAGCTGAGTTGTATATGCTTTTGTAGAAGCTACAGCGATTTCTGGGCCAGCCCATGTGTACATTACCTGATCAGCTTCACGAGCGATAGAAGAACCTACTACGTTTGTAATAGCTAAAGTTTTTGCACCAAGACGTTTGGATTCTTTAAGTGCTGCAAGTGTATCACTTGTTTCACCAGACTGACTGATAACAATTGTAAGTGTGTGTTCATCAATAATTGGATCACGATATCTAAATTCAGAAGCGATATCAATTTCTACTGGTATACGAGCTAATTTTTCAATGTAATATTTACCTACAAGACCAGCATGATAAGCTGTACCACAAGCTACAATATAGATTTTATTAAAGTTTTCTACATATTCTTTAGTCCATTTTAATTCATCTAAAACAACTTGTGTATTTTCTTTATTGATACGTGGAGAAATTGTATCTCTTACTGCTTTTGGCTGTTCATGAATTTCTTTTAACATGAAATGTTCATATCCGCCTTTTTCAGCAGCTTCAGCATTCCAATTTACTTCAAATACTTTTTTAGTGATAGGATTGCCTTTTCTATCTGTTACCCAAATGCTATCTTTTTTAACTACTGCAATTTCGCCATCATTCATGATATAAGTACGACGAGTATACGCAATGATAGCAGGAATATCAGAAGCTATAAAGTTTTCACCTTCACCTAAACCGATTACTAGTGGATTATCTTTTTTAGTACAAATAAGTGTATCTGGATAATCTTGGCACATGAAAGCAAGAGAATAAGAACCTTCAATTCTATTCAATACTTTATTTACAGCTTCTACAAAATCGCCTTCATAAACATCTTCGATTAAATGAGCTACAACTTCAGTATCTGTTTCAGAAACAAATTTATGTCCTTTAGCTATTAATTCTTCTTTTAAAGACATAAGTTTTCGATAATACCATTGTGCACAATAGCGAATTTGCCAGAACAATCTGTATGTGGATGAGAATTCACATCAGATGGACGTCCATGAGTTGCCCATCTAGTATGACCAATACCCATTACACCTTCAGGAGTATTATTTTTGATTTTTTCTTTTAATGCAGCTAAACGACCAACAGATTTTGCCACATTAATTTTTTCACCATCAAAAACAGCAATACCAGCAGAGTCATATCCTCTATATTCTAATTTTGTTAATCCATCAATTAAAAAATTAGCTGCCTGTTTTTCACCAACATAACCTACAATACCGCACATAAAAATATGCCTCCTAAAATTAAATTATTAAATTTTTGAAGATATATTTTCTGTATAAATCTTTTGCTGTATTGTCCTTTTAATCACTTAAAAGTTTTGCCAGCTACTATCGACTAGATTAAGCCGAGAAGCATCCGCTGATATTTTCGACGACTTCTTCCTCGTACTCTTTTTCATAAATATAAAATAGAGCCAGCGCTAAAGTTTATATAAACCCTTTTATTATCTTTATATACAGAACTATATCAAAAAAGCATGCACAAAATTATTTCATCTTTGTGCATGCTCATATTTTAATTATAACTTATGATTTTGTCAATAGAAATAAATTAATATATTTTTCTATTTATCCTTGCTGAGCTTTTACTACATCAGCAATTTTATAGCAGATTTCTTCCAATTCTTTTTGGTCAGGGCCTTCAGCATTACACGAATTAAAGGTTCTGTACCAGATGGACGTACTAAAATACGACCATTTTCACCTAATTGTTGTTTGCCTTCTTCAATAGAAGCTTTTATAGCTTCATTATCTTCCCAACCATCTTTAGTAGCTACTTTTACATTTACTAAAAGCTGTGGATAACTTGTCATGATTTTTGTAATTGCAGAAGCTTTATGTCTTGTACGTTTTAAATAAGATAATACTTGGAGTGCTGTAACAGGGCCATCACCAGTAGTAGAAAAATCTGTGAAGATAATATGACCAGATTGTTCTCCGCCTAAGTTATAACCATTAGCAAGCATATTTTCTAATACATATCTATCACCTACAGCTGTGATTTCTGTACGTCCGCCATTTTCTTTAATAGCTTTATGGAAACCGATATTTGCCATAACTGTAGTAACTACAGTATTATCTTTTAATTTGCCTTTACCCATCATATAAATAGCACAAGCTGCAATCATATGGTCGCCATCGATGAATTCACCATTTTCATCAATACATAAACATCTATCAGCATCACCATCATGAGCAATACCAATATCTGCTTTATGTTCTTTTACAGCTTCCATCAAAGATTCTAAATGTGTTGAACCGCAATTGTCGTTGATATTGATACCGTTTGGTTTATCGTGAATTACGATTACATCTGCACCTAAACGACGTAAAATTTTTGGCATAGCTTCATAAGCTGCACCATTTGCGCAGTCTAAAACAATTTTCATACCTTCTAATTCGATATCAGTAGTTTTAGTTACAAAAGATACATATTCATCCAATAAATCATGACGATAAACTACATTACCAATTTTGTCATCTGTTGGACGATATAAATTATCATTATTTTCAATTTCATGTACTAATGCTTCGATTTCATCTTCTACAGCATCTGGTAATTTATAACCATCGCCACCAAAGAATTTAATACCATTATCATGGAATGGATTGTGAGAAGCAGAAATTACAATACCTGCATCAGCTTTATGTTTGCGAGCTAAATAAGCTACAGCTGGAGTTGGCATTACACCTGTTAACACTACATTACCACCAGCAGAACAAATCCCTGCAGATAAAGCTGCTTCATACATTGGACCAGATAAGCGAGTATCTCTACCAATATAGATTGTGCAAGCTTCGCCATCTTTCTTTGTAAAATAAATGGCAGCAGCACGTCCTAAGTTATAAGCTAATTCTGGTGTTAATTCAACATTTGCCTTACCTCTAACACCGTCAGTTCCAAACATTCTAGCCATAAAATAAACCCCTCTCAATTATTCTATAATATTTTCTATATAGCATAAGCTGCATTTACGCCATCAACGGCAGCACTCATTATACCGCCAGCGTATCCAGCACCTTCGCCTATAGGATATAACCCTTTTATATTTTCAGACATATATGTTTGTCTGTTGCGGATAATTCTACATGGTGCAGAAGAACGCATTTCTACCCCAGTCATCACCACATGTTCACCTGCAAAACCTGGAATTTTCTTATCAAAATTAGGTAATGCTTCAGCCAACATCTGCGTTGTAAAATCTGGTAAACATTCGCGTAAATTGCAAATCTTTACTCCCGGTTTATATGTTGGTTCTACTAAAAAATTATCATCACTTACTTTATCTTTTAAGAAATCGCCAACCGTTTGCACTGGTGCATGATAATTTTACCACCACAAATATATGCCATTTCTTCATAATGACGTTGAAAAGCAATGCCATCTAAGACATTATGACCAAATCATCTGGTGTTACATTGACGAGCAATGCACTATTTGCAATACCAGAATTACGTTTATAATTACTCATACCATTTACAACAACTCTGCCTAGTTCTGAAGCAGCAGCTACTACTTGACCACCTGGGCACATACAAAAAGAATATACACTTCTACCTTTTTGACGATTATTATAAGTCAATGAATAATCTGCTACTGGCAATAATTCACTTTTATAATCTTCACCATATTGAGCTTTATCAATTAAATCTTGCGGATGTTCTATGCGGACACCAATTGCAAAAGGTTTCGCTTCCATGGATATTCCCTTGGAATATAACAATTCATACGTATCTCTTGCACTATGACCAATACCTAAAAATACATCACTTGCTGTGAATTTTTCTTTATGATTGATTTCAACCCCACAGATTTTATCATCTTTTATTATAAAATCTGTAACTTGTGAATTAAAGAAAATTTCTCCGCCCAAAGCTTTTATCTTCTCACGAATATTTTTTACAACAATGCGCAAAATATCAGTACCAATATGTGGTTTATGCAGATATTTTATTTCTGGTGGTGCTCCAGCTTCTACAAAAGCTTCTAACACATCTGTAATTTTACTATCATTAATACGAGTTGTTAATTTGCCATCAGAAAAAGTTCCTGCTCCACCTTCGCCAAATTGTACATTCGAATTTTCTTTTAATTGTTCGCCTTGCCAAAATTTTTCAATATCTTGATGTCTAGTATCCACATCACTTCCACGTTCAAAAATAAGTGGCCGATATCCATTTTTAGCTAAAACTAAAGCCGAAAACATTCCCGCAGGGCCAAAACCAATTATTATCGGTCTAGATGTTTTACTTTTTTGACAATTAATTTTATCTGCTTTTTTTGTAGTTACGATTTCTACATTCTTGTCTTTTTTTAATCTAGCTAAAACTTTATTTTCTGCAATATTAACTTTCACATCTAATATATACACAAAATAAATAGGAGCTCCCTTATACCTTCTAGCATCAATCCCCTTACGAACAATTACCACCTCATCAATATGTTGAGGTGGTAACTTCAATCGTTTTGCAACTAAATCATTTATCGGAGATTGGTCATTAAATGGTACATTAAAATTTTTAATTCTTATCATTTAACAAACCTACTTCATCTTATTTTAACTTTATTTATTTGTTTTATTATCAGTTTTATTTTCTTTTGTTTCTATTTCTATCCATACAGTTACTTCCTGATTAGGAACATTTATATCTTCTGGCACAATTAAATTAACTGTTTGTTTCGTCGATTTTGTAACATTTGCCAAAGATATATTTTCTGTGGATAAATAAGTCATATTGCCAATAATATCAGGATTACCGCTAACTTCTATTTTTTCAGGCTCTACCTTCACTGATTTTAAGATATAACCCATTGGCAAATCAGACATCAATGTCGGTTTTATATCGATAATTTTTTTGTTTAAACCTTTAGCCAAAATAATGGAAACATCTACTGTTTTAGGTAATAGCTTAACGCCTTCCACTTCTTTATCTTTGTCATTAACTGCAATAAGTGGCACTGTTACACTAAAGTTTTCATTATTTCCATTTACACCAATATAACCTACTGCCGCTGTTACTTTATTTAAAATGCTAACAGGGCCTTCAATTGTTATATTCTGTAAAGACTGTTCTACACTTGCTACCACTTTGCCATCACCTGGAATACCAGATAAATTCAAGCGAACTGGTACTTCTTTTTGCTCAATTTTATCAACATTTATAGATACTTTTGTTGGACCTGCTGAAATCAATTCAAAACCACTAGGTAAAACTGTCTGTATCTGTAAATCATGAATTCCATTTTCTACACCATTTAAATCTACATAAGCTCTAAAGCTAGATGTTTCTACATTTGAAAATAGCGAACGCGGTGCACGCACTTTCAATTTTACTTCTTCAACATCTTTGGATATTTGATATCCTTCTGGTGCATTAACTATTCCAATTGGCACTGTATAAGTATTTTCAATCTGCGGATTTTGGTCATTCATTACAAAAATCCAGCAACCTATGGCAACTATAAGTGCTAAACATTTTTCTGGAAGATTTTTTCTAAAAAAACTTATCATTTTTTTTTGCCTCCATTTCAAGACAGCTTCTTTTAAGGTTGTCTTTCTTGGTGAAAATATTGGCATCAAATATTGTTTTAACTGTTCAGAATCTAAATGACGATATATTCTACCTGCTTCAGCCACAGAAATTGTTCCTGTCTCTTCACTGACAATAACAACTACAGCATCACATTGTTCTGATAAACCTATAGCTGCACGATGGCGAGTTCCAAGCTCTGTGCTCAATGACCTATCATCAGTAAGTGGCAATAAACAACCTGCCGCAATCAAACGATTACCGCGTATAATGGCTGCTCCATCGTGTAGTGGAGTGTTTGGGATAAATACATTTAGTAAAAATTCAGCACTAACAATCCCATCAATTTTTATTCCACTTGCACAAATATCATTTAAACCCATATTGCGCTCAAGTACAATCAATGCTCCTGTTTTTGTAGATGATAATTTTGTAACAGCCTTATCCAATTCTGATACTAACGAACAAGCTTCTTCATAGTTCAACAACATTGAACGTTTGAAAAATCCACCTTCACCTATATGCTCTAAAGCACGTCGCAATTCTGGTTGAAATACAATTGGCAATGCTACAAATAACAAAGTAACAATCTTTTGTAATAACCAGTTTATAACATGCAATTCAAGCCAACTAGTAATAATCGCTAAAAGTAATAATATCAATAAACCTCTTGTCAAGGTTATCGCTCGTGTATTTTCTAACATTTTATACACTCGATATAAAATAAATGCCACAATTAAAATATCAAAGACATCTAATATGCCTATAGTTTTTATAAGACCTTCTAGCTGTATCAACATATAGATTACTACTCCCATCTATATTAAGTATAAAATTTAAATATAAAAATATTCTATTTAATTATAACAGATTTTATTTATCTTTATCTATTATTAATTATTCGCATAAATTTGTAAAGTTAATTTCGCATTTATCGTATTATTTTGTATAAAAATATTGCTATCTTGTATACTTACCAATCTACTATTTAAATTCAACTGATGTAAAAAATCAACTATAGCAAAATAATCACCTTGCAATACAAGTTCTATTTCTTCCTGCTTTAAATTATCTTGTGTACTCTTATTTTTAGGCATCATTTCTATGATATTCACTGATGAATATTTTGCCATATCATTTAATTGTAATAAAAACTTTTCTTCATCTATTTCTTGCGGTATTTTTTCTGTCAATAAATTTAAATTAAAATTTATCTTTTCTCTATAACTATCTATATTTTTATTTTTTGCCATAAAATCATAATAACTTATCAACTCTTCTTGTTGTTGATTTTTTTCAGTATTTAGTATATCTATTTTAGAACTCACTATATTTCCTAAAAATAGTATCATTATCCATAGACTAATGATACTTATGCAAATAATTAAATGTTTATAATCTTTATATTTCATTTTACCTCATCACTATCTTCATCGTAAAATCCAATAAATTATCTTCTGTATTAATCTTTATCTCGCCAATTTCACTCGTTTGAAAAAATCTTATTTCCGATAATTTTTCTTTATATACAGCTATATTTTGATAATTTCTCGCTCGTCCCTTCAAAAAAATTTCTCTATCTTTTATCTTCAAATCAGTTAAAGCTACATCATCTATTGTATTTGCACCTAAATTAATTAAAATAGCATATATATTCACTGATTTTTCTTCTAAGTTCTGCACTAACTTCTGTTTATCTTTAATTAAAGCTTCTTGTTGTTTTAACTGCTCTATATCATCTATATCATTTTGTACTAAAGCTATTTCTTCTTTTATATTTTGTTCCTGTCTTTCTGCTTGATAATATTTTGTAATTGCATAACCACCTAAACAACAACTACAAGATAGTAAAATAGTTATCAACAATAAATATATATTTTGCCAATTTAAATAACTCAACTGTTGTCTTTTAGGCAAAAATTCTTGATATTGTCGCTGTAAAAAACATACTAAAATTTTACTTATCACATCAAAATCTTCTATTTCCGCCAATAAATCTCTATCTATTTGTAGCTCACAATTAAAAATATCACTTTGTTTTTCTACTCTATATCTTTTTATATATTCATCTTCTGCTATCACATCTATTTTTACATCATTTTGACAAAATACACTATACAAATTAAGATTTTGCTCTTTTGCCAATTGTTGCCATAAATCCACTAAAGCCTTACCAATTAAATTCACTTTTAAATTATAATTTTCTTTTTCATCTTCTAGTGTATATGTATAATAATACTCTTCTAACTTTATATCTTCCTGTAACTCCCAATACAGGGCTTTTTTTATTTCCGACAAAGGCATATGAGGAAAACTATAATGTAAAATCTGCTGTTTTTGCTCAGCAAAGTTTATCACTAAATATTTTATATTTTCTCGTTCTTGTTCCTTATAAAATCTATATAAAATCTCTTGATAAAAATTAATATCTTCATTATTTTTCTGAATTTTTTCCGCATAAAAATGAATTATTTGCCATCTATCATCAGTTATTTTCTGCACTGTCATCAAAGAAAGTTTATCTTCTTCTATATAAGCAAATATAAACTTAGCAAAATCTCTTATATATAATTTTCTTCCTATTTTCTTTAACTCTCTTTTAACGTTCCCAACGCTGTACAATGCAATCATCATCTTTTCTTTTGTAAATAAATACAATTTTGATTTTGTGATATCTTCTAAATTACTTTCTACAATTAATTTGTATATATCTTGATTATATATCTGCATTAAATATGCTTTTATCTTTACAGATTTTTTCATCTGTTTATCTATTACTGTTTTTTCATCTACTATAATAGCCTCATCAAAATCATCTTTGCCTTGTGCCTTCATGCAAACATCTTGCCATTTTTCTTTATCGTATTTATATATATCAATTAAATTTAAACTCTCACTTATTGTATAATTTTTAGTCTGCATATTCATTTTTAATATTTCTAAACTATCATTTTCTGTAAGACTTAATCTATAAATATATAAAGAAAAAACAGTCATTAAACTCAAAACAATCAGCATAGAAATACTTATCATACCATCTTCTTTGTCCATGATTAAACCCTCATTTTTCTTTAATTAAGGCTCTATATTATCCATTATTTTTGCATTTCGTTGTAAAACCACTGTAGTGAGTTTAAATTCTTGATTAGTTCTATAAGTTTTACCAGTTACATCTAATTGATACAAATTATCATCAATTTTATGACAACTGTAACTTATATTGTCATTACCAAAATAATTTTCGCTATTTAATGGCTGTTTGGCTTTAATATTATATATATCACCACTTGCTTTAGATATTTCACAGCGATAAATAATCGCTCCTTCTTTGCGAAAACCGATATATTTTTCCATATCATCAGAATTAGTCGTTGCCCTTCTTTTTGTCGCAATAATCAATGTTTCTTTATGTGCAAAATCTATCTGGTCTATGATTTCATCAGCATAAGTGATTTCTGTTGCCATATTCTCCAAAATATTTTTCGTCTGTTCTTGCAATATCCAATTGTCAATATAATTAAAGATACTACTGCTAATGGCTTGCACTATGACTAAAATAGCAATTATTAAACTAAAAATTAACGGTAAAATTATCAATGCATTACCTACAATAAAGCCTCGTTGTTCATTTAATAACTTCTCTTTTAATATTTCTTTCTTGATATTCCATCTCTTCTTGATCATGATAACGCCAACTTATTTCAATACTAATTTCATCTATATCATCTTGAAAAATTTCTTTTTGTTTTATCATATACTTCATACCATTACATTCTATTTGATTGGGAATAATATTTTCTCCTTGTTCTTCCATGAGATTTAAATATCCTTGTGCTAAATATATTGCCGTCATTCTATAACCATTGTTTAACTGTTGATTTCTCAATATTCCCATACAAATATATATCATTACTACACTAGATAATATAGCCATCAAAATCAATAATTCTATATGCAAAAATCCATTTTCATCTTTATTTAAATTTTGCCACATATTCATGATGAGTCCTCATAAGAATTTATTATACGTATTCTACCCACACGATTTATCACAATATATTTTGCTGTATTTCCACTATAAATTTTTATCGTTTTATTTGGCCAACTGTTGTATAAACTGTTTTGGCGAAAAACATAAAAATTAGCATTATCATCAAAATCTATTTTTATATCATCAGGCAAATAATAAATCCTTTGTGCCGTATTTTCATTTAATTTCAATATATATTTATCTCTATAAATATAACAATGTGGTCTAAAATCACTATCTTTCATATAATGATAATTTCTTGAACGCTCCTGCACATTCATCAATATACTGACTAAATACATTGCTTCATTATTGACCTTCTGTTCTTCACTGGCAAAATCGACAAATATTACACTCTGTGTAAACAATGCTATAATCCCTGTCATTATAATTAATTCTATATACCACATTTGCAATTAACCTATAAAACTAAGCCACAAATTTAAAATATCATCAGCTTCAAAAAAAGATATGATATTTCCTAAGATAAGCATTGGTGCAAAAGATATCTTTTCTTTTTTACTCACTTTATTTATGTTCTTCAAGTAAAAATAAATAGCTACTATTCCGCCAAAAATAAAACTTACATATATCGCCACTATACATTGAGGATAATTACACCATAAAGCTAAAACTAAAGCTAATTTTAAATCTCCTGCACCCATTAATCGCTTAGGGTAAAAATATATCACACCAAAGATAATTAAATTGATTAATAATGCATAGATTACTTTTTCTAAATCTATGTTAAAAATCATTAATCGAGCAACTAACATTAACCCTAGATATAATAAACTCTTATTTTTTATCTTCAAAGTCTTAAAATCTACCCAAGCAATTTTGCCTAAATACATACAAACAATCAAATCATAAATAAAACTTGCTTCCATTTTATTACTTATCTCTTTAATATTTATCTCTAATGAATATTATTCACTAATATTTTTACCAAATTCCATTCTAGTTTTTCCCATGAAAGTAGCGTTTGTCTTATCTGAATTTAGACTATAATTTTCTCCCGTTTCATTAGAAGTCAAAACGCCATTTACATATACATCTCCAGTAGGTGCCTTTATATTTTCTACATCAATATATTCATCTAAATCACTTATATCCTGTGGTGCTCTATTATTTTGAACTTTATACATTGCTATTGCTGTATCTAAAGATTGTAAATCAGCTTGTACTCTAGATGTATTTGCCATTGCTAAAGATTCATTAAATTTCGGTAGGGCTATTGCTGTCAAAATAGCAATAATTGCTACAACAATCATCATTTCAATCAAAGTAAAACCATCTTCACTTAGTTTTAGTTGTTCAATTTTATTCATCATTTTTATCATTCTTTCTCATAATAACTAAAAATTTATAAACCAATATTATTTACCAAATCAAATAAAGGCATAATAATAGCTATAATAAATACTCCCACAATAAAACCCACGCTTATCATCAATATCGGCTCTAATAGTTGCAAGAATATCTTTATTGTATTATCTAATTCTTTTTCCCAAAAACTAACTAAATAAGACAATATATCTTTTAACATACCTGTTTTTTCGCCAATATCTATGAATTCTTGTAAAATATTTACGCTCAACAAAACTTTAGCAAAAGCATCAGCTAATGAAAAACCTTGCTTTACTAAATTTTGCACCGTTTTTAAATTATCTTGTACTAATATATTGTGATTGCTATTTAACATAATGTTTAAAGCTTCATCTATACTGATACCACTTCCCAATAAAAAATTAGACTGATTAACTATATTTACTAAATAAAACTTTCGCAAGAAATCACCAAATACAGGCACTTTTAATATATACTGCAAAAAATTAATCTTAATTTATCTTTTTGCCCTACCAAAATAATAGCTATAAAAATCATCAATAACGATGTGCATAATTTTATAAAATGAGCTTTTATATTTAAACCTATAGATAAAATAGTTGCTGTTAAATAAGGTAAATCAATATGCATACGTTGAAAAATATCTGCAAATGCTGGAATGACTAAAAAAATCATCAACATAATTACTGTTGCCAGAACACACAATAAAAAAACTGGATAAATACATATTTGCCTCAATTTTTGTTTTAATTCATATTCTTTGGCTAAAAAAATACCCGTGTCTTTCAATGCCTCTGCTAATAAACCTGTATGTTCTGCTATATTTATTGAACTTATTAAATACGCAGGTAAATTAAAATTTTTTTGCCAAATAGAAGATAAATTTTCACCTTCATTCAAACCTATAATTGTCTTTTCTATAAAATTTTTTTATATTTTTATCACGTAAATTATTCTTAACTATTTTTAAAGCCTCTATAATATCTATTCCTGACTCTAAGATAATTGACAATTGCTGGCAAAGTAAAATCACTTGTTTATTAGTAATCTTTTCATCTTTCCCTATGCTTTTTATATATTCTTTTATACTATAGATATCATTATTGTGTATGGCTATTATCAAATATTGTTCTCGCCTTAAATAATCAATCACCTCCAATTTATTATTTGCTACTAAAGAGCCTTTATTAAATTGCCTTGTTGATAATCTCTTGCTATATAAAAAATTTAGTCATCATCTTAACCTATATACTTCTTTGCTATTTTTTCATCTATTAATTTAGCTTTAACTAATTTTTCTATATCATCTTGTATAAACTGCATACCATTTTGTCTATTTAATTGCATCTGCGAAATCAACTGTGATAATTGATTTTTACTGATTAAATTTTTTACTGCTGTAGTTGCCAATAAAATATCCATACAACAAACTAAATTCTCATCTATTGTTGGAATTAATTTTTGAATGATAATACTGTTTAACGAACTTGCAATCTGCATACTAATAGCTTCTATCTGTTCTTGATTAAAAAAACTTTCCATGCGTATTATCGCTTCTATCACCGAAGAAGCATGTAATGTTCCTAAAACTAGATGACCTGTTTCAGCAGCATTTAAACAAGCTTTCATCGTTTCTGTATCTCTTATTTCTCCTACCATTATCACATCTGGATCTTGTCGCATTGCCATCTTTATAGCTTCACTGAAATTTTCAAAATCTACATGGTATTCTCTTTGATGAATTAATGATTTCTTATTAATAAATACATATTCTATAGGCTCTTCTAAAGTTATGATATGCTTAGATTTATTTTGATTTATATACTCTATCATAGAAGCTAAAGTCGTTGATTTTCCTGTTCCTGTAGCACCACAAATCAGTATTAAACCATTATCATTATGCAAAATATCTTGCAAGACTTTTTGCTGATAAAAATTCTCTATAGGCTTTACATTATCATTTATCAATCTAATAGCCATACCATAGCCTTTATAAATCATATAGATGTTTATCCTAAACCTTCTATTATTAAATTCATAAGCATAATCTATCACTTTATTTTGCCTAAATAGCATTTTCTGTGTTTCATTTAATGTATTTTCTATCACTTCCTTAAAATCTTCTCTTGTAAAAAATTCATCTTCCCAAATATTTAACTTATTATTTTGGCGATAATATATATTTTTATCAGTAGTTAAATGAATATCTGACCACTTACACACTATCGCTTTTTGTAAAATTTCTAGGAACTTCATCTATTTGATATACTCCATTTAAAGTTTTCCATACTTCTTGAACTGTAGTTATACCCTGTAAAACTTTCATCTTTCCATCATCTAATAAAGATTTAAAATCTGTTAACCTCGCCTCTCGTTTTAAATTCACATCAACATCATCTCTACTGATTAAATATCTCATTTTTTCTGTAGGTCTTAAAATCTCTTGCAGAGCTATTTGACCTAAAAAACCTGTATAATTACAATATTTACACCCCTTTCCCTTATATAAATCCATACCTAAATAAAAATTTTTTTTCTAAAAAATGCTTCTAAAGAATTTTCATTTGGTTTATAACTAGTTTTACATTTAGGACAAATCTTTCTCACTAATCGCTGTGAGGTCATACCTAATAAAGCAATGCTAAGCATCACAGGACTGACTCCTAAATCTATTAATCTAGCTGGTACACCCAAAGCATTTTTAGTATGCAAAGTAGTTAATACTAAGTGACCTGTTAATGCCGTAGTTATCGCTTGCTTAGCTACCACTTCATCTCTTATTTCTCCTATCATTACAATATCTGGATCTTGTCTAAGTGATGCTCTCAAAGCTACAGAAAAATCCATGCCTGCTTTTTGATTTACCTGCATCTGATTTATACCATCTAGATTTAACTCTACAGGATCTTCAATCGTAATAATGTTAGTATCTAATCTATTTAAATAATTTAAACTAGCATAAAGTAAAGTAGATTTTCCAGAATTTACAGGGCCTGTTATCACAATAAGACCACTTGAAGCACTTATCATATCTTTAAAATATTTTAAATTCATTTTAGAAAATCCCATTTGATTTAAATTCAACAGATTTTCTTTATTCCCCAATAGTCGCAAAACAACTTTTTCGCCAAAAAGTACAGGTATAGTAGATATCCTGATATCTATATTTTGAGCAGAAAAAATAAATTTTCCATCTTGTGGCAAACGCTTTTCTGCTATATCTAAGTTACTTATCAATTTCAAATATGATATTAAAAAATTACTGATCTTATTTGAAGCTTTATAAATCAATATCAATTTTCCATCTATTCTATAGCGAATTTGCAAATATTTTTCCTGTGGCTCCAAATGAATATCACTAGCTTGCAATTTATAGGCATTTTCTAACAAACAATCTATAAAATCAGCTACAGATGATTTATTACGATAACCTTGCAATATATTATGTTTGCCCTGTAATTGCAAATTTCTCATTATTTTTAATGAGAATTGCTCCAAATCCTTTTCTATTTCCATTTACTTCATCTTCGTTTCTAAAATAAAAATAGATGTACAGGCCTCATCTCAATCTCACCCATACATCTATGTTCATAGCGGTCTAAACAAACCTTTATTTATTTTATTCAAATAATCATGTACGTTTTCACCATGATATCCACATTTATATCTTTATCAGTCCATAAATGAAGTGCTGCTGCTCCTTGTTCAGCTAACATTCTTTCACCGTTTAATATTTTATGCCCATATTCTTTGGCTTCTTGTAAAAATTTAGTTTCAGCAGGAATATATACAATATCATAAACAAACGCAGATTTTTTTACACTTTCCCAATCAACAGGTGGTTTACTATCGATATTGCCTTCCATTCCTAAAGGAGTAGTATTTACTAATAAATCAGCTTGAACTAAATATTGTTTAAATTCTTCACTATGCCAATCGCACACTTTTATATCAACTAAATCTTTAAAATCATTTGCTAATAATTGTGCTTTTGCTGGATTTCTAACTGCTAAGATGATATTTTTTATCTCTTGTTTAATCAAGCCACAAACAACTGCTCTACAAGCTCCACCAGCTCCTAAAATCACAGCTGTTTTATCTTTTATTTCCACATTTTCCTTTAATAATGGATTGATAAAACCAATAGCATCTGTATTATATCCATATAATTTACCATCTTTTATATGTACAGTATTTACAGCTCCTATTAATTTTGCCATCTCATCTATTTCATCTAAATACTGCATGATATTTACTTTATGCGGAATAGTTACATTAAATCCTGTAAAATTTAACGCTTTTAACCCTGTTACTGCTTTTTCTAAATCCTCAGGAGCTATCGGCATAGCAATATATGCATAATCAATACCTGCTTCTTGTATAGCTGTATTTTGAATAACTGGCGATAATGAATGTTTTATAGGATAACCGATTACTCCCAAATTTTTGTTTTTCCTGTAAATACCATAATTTCGCTTCCTTTACTTTAATTTTAAATTTTTCTTGTAAATTAAAGTTATTACGATATTGAACGGCTTCTGCTATATGTTTATCTTCTATATATTCACTATTATCTAAATCCGCTATAGTCTGCGCCACTTTAATAATCCTATCGTAAGCTCTAGCACTCAATCTCATCTGTTCAAAAACAAGACCTAACATATCTTGTGCCTTAGCTGTTAATTTACAATATGATTTTATCATAGCATGTGACATTTGAGCATTACAAACTATTTTGGCTTGAGCAAATCTTTTTAATTGTATCTGCCTTGCTTGTTCAACGCGTTGGCGTATCTGCTCTGAAGACTCTGCTTTTTTATCTGTTACAAAGTCTTTATATTCCACTCGTGGCACTTGAATTTGTATATCAATTCTATCAAGCAGTGGCCCTGATATTTTCTTTGTATAGCGTTTTATCTCATAATCACTACAAGTACAATTGCGTGTATTATCATATTTATAACCACAAGGGCAAGGGTTCATAGAAGCTACTAAAATCATTCGTGATGGAAACTTTAAAGAAGCATTTACCCTTGTTATCATGACTTCTCCATCTTCTAATGGTTGTCTTAATGCTTCCAAACTAGATTTACTAAATTCTGGTAATTCATCTAAAAACAAAACACCATTATGACTTAAAGTTACTTCTCCAGGTTTTGGTATAGTACCGCCACCAATGATACCAGCACTAGAAATTGTATGATGTGGACTGCGAAAAGGTCTTTTCGTTACCAATCCACTATCTCTTGATAACAATCCAGCTATACTATAAATTTTAGTTACTTCCAAAGCCTCTTGATATGTCATTTGCGGTAAAATTGTTGCTAAACGCTTAGCAAGCATTGTCTTCCCTGTTCCTGGTGCTCCCACCATCAATACATTATGACCACCTGCTGCCGCTATTTCCAAAGCTTTTTTCGCTAAAAATTGCCCTTGCACGTCAGCAAAATCTTCTTTGAATTGCATATCTTGCGATAACCTCTTTTGTCTTTTTGCTGGTTTTAACTTTATCTTTCCTTGTAAAAAATCTATTAGCTCTGACAACGTAGCTATAGCATATACTTCAATACCTTCTACCAACAAAGCCTCTTGTTCATTACCTTTAGCTACAAAAAATTTTTTAAACTTAAGCTCTTTACATAAAATAGCCATGGACAAAATTCCTGTTATTGTTTTTACTTGACCATCTAAAGATAATTCAGCAGCTAATAAACTATCACTACAACAATCCTTAGGTAAAAATCCATATGCTTCCAAAAGTGCTATAGCTATTGGTAAATCTAAAGATGAACCATTTTTGCGTAAATCGGCAGGAGCTAAATTTATCGTTACTTTCTTAGGCACTAAATTGACATTTGTATTTCTAATAGCAGGACGAACTCTCTCTTTAGCTTCTTTTACTGCAACATCTGCTAAACCTACTATTTCAAATTTTGGCAATCCATTTGCTACATCAGCTTCAACTTCAATGAGTACACCATCTATACCCAATGTCGTTGCTCCATAAGTTTTTGCAAACATAAAATCACCCCATAATATTTTGGGGTGATTTATCAATATCCTTTATATGCAATTTGTTATTAATAAATTATCCCAAATAAAATTTAAACTTCACTTGGTCCTGTCCAACGTTCAAATAAATCATTATCTACATTTAAAGTATCACATATTTTACCTACCAACATATCAACTAATTCTTCAATAGTTTGTGGTCGATGATAAAAACCTGGACATGCTGGCACTATCCTTGCACCTGCATGTGATAATTTCAACATATTTTCTAAATGAATAGCATGTACTGGTGTTTCTCTTGTTACTAAAACGAGCTTACGACCTTCTTTTAAAGTTACATCAGCTGCTCTAGTGAGTAAGTTTCCAGCAATGCCATTTGCTAAAGACCCTAAAGTCTTCATGGAACAAGGTACAATAACCATTGATTCACAAGGAAAAGAACCGCTTGCTATTGCACTATCAATTCGATTTACATCATAAATCTTATGAACCATTTGTGTCAATTGAACCATAGTTAAACCACATTCATACTCTAATACTTCAAGCCCTGCTTTTGAAGCCACAAAATGTACTTCAATTCCACTATCAGCAAGGACTTGTATCAATCTATAGGCATAAATCGCACCACTTGCCCCTGATACACCAACTATAATACGTCTTTTTCGCTCAAAACCCTTTGTTTTCAAAGCTCAAACGCTCCTTTCAAATGATTAAAATTCACCTTATTATCATCATAGTGAAATACCTCTATTATATCAAATCTATAATCAAATTCTGCATTAAAATTATCATTTATATATAATTGAGCCGTTTTCATGATTTTTTGTTGTTTTTGATAATCCACAAATTCAGCAGGAAATCCAAATGCAGTATTTTTTCTAGTCTTTACTTCAACAAAAATAATTGTATTTTGTTTTCTTGCTATAATATCTATTTCACCAAATCTACTATGATAATTTCTCGCCAATATTGTATAATTTTTTACCTTTAAAAACTCTACAGCCTTATTTTCTCCCCATAAGCCCATATTTTTCATACAAATACCTTATTTCTGCATCACCATTGATTTTATTGGTTCAAATGATTTTCGATGAATTTCACATGGTCCATACTTTCTTAAAGCTTCTAAATGTTCACTTGTTCCATACCCTTTATTTTTAGCAAAGCCATATTGTGGATAAATCTTATCAAATTCATTCATCATTCTATCTCTTTCCACTTTAGCGACAATGGAAGCTGCTGCAATCGAAGCAGATTTTGCATCACCTTTAATTATTGATTGATGATATATATCCAAACTTTCTAAAGGCATAGCATCAATTAATACTGCATCAGGTTTAGGGTTTAATCCATAAATAGCTTCATACATACCATTCATTGCAGCTTGATAAATATTTACTCTATCTATAGTTTTTTCATCGATAATCGCTCTATTTACAGCTATCGCATTTTTCATGATGATATCATAAATTTTTTCACGTGTTGCCTCCGATAATTTCTTGGAATCATTTATTTTCTCAATAAAAAATTCTCCGGCAAAATAACACTAGCTACTACTACAGGCCCAGCGAGCGGTCCTCTACCCACTTCATCTACGCCAGCAATTAATTTATAACCATTAGCTCTACATTCATTTTCAAAAGTATATAAATTAGCCACTCGCTGACGTTCTTTCATTTCTCGTTGATAACTTTTATATATACTTTGTACACCTTTACGGGCATCATTTTTTATCGCTGTCAATAATTCGTCATTACACTCTTTAACCATTAAATCTTTTATCTGTTTTATAGACAATTTTTCAATATTCATATGCTCACCTACTTAAATAAAAATTATATTTATTTTAAAATTATATCATAACGGATTTAACTATAATTTATTATAAAAAATATTTATAGATTACAAGAATTGTCTGAATTAAATAATTTTCAGATTTTGATATACAAATAAACAAATTTTATGCTATAATAGTCTTGAAATTTAAATTTTGTCTATGGAGGTTTTTTTAATGCCATTAGTAACAACAAAAGAAATGTTTAAAAAAGCGTATGAAGGCCATTATGCTATTGGTGCATTCAACGTAAATAATATGGAAATCGTTCAGGGTATCACTGAAGCTGCTAAAGAATTAAACGCTCCTTTAATTCTTCAGTGCTCCGCTGGTGCTAGAAAATATGCTAAACATCAATACCTTGTACATCTTGTACAGGCTGCTATTGAAGACACTGGTCTTCCAATCGCTTTACACCTCGACCATGGTGCAGATTTCGAAACTTGCAAATCTTGTATTGATGGCGGTTTCACTTCCGTTATGTTCGACGGTTCCCACTACAGCTTCAAAGAAAATATTGAAAAAACAAAAGAAGTTGTTGAATATGCTCACGCTCATGGCGTAGTAGTAGAAGCAGAACTTGGTCAGTTAGCTGGTATCGAAGATGATGTTAAAGTAGCTGCTCATGAAGCTCATTACACTGATCCTAACGAAGTTGAAGAATTCGTTAAAGAAACAGGTGTTGACTCCTTAGCTATCGCTATCGGAACTAGCATGGTGCTTACAAATTCACTCCTGACCAATGCACAAGAAATGAACAAGGCATTTTAGTACCACCTCCACTTCGTTTCGACATTCTTGAAGAAGTTGCTAAACGTCTTCCTAACTTCCCAATCGTTTTACATGGTGCTTCTTCCGTTCCTCAAGATTTCGTTAAAATTATCAACGAAAATGGCGGTCATATGCCAGATGCTGTTGGTGTTCCTGAAGACCAACTTCGCAAAGCTGCTTCCATGGCTGTTTGCAAAATCAACATCGACTCCGACCTTCGTCTTGCAATGACTGCAGGTATTCGTAAACACTTCAACGATCATCCTGATCATTTTGACCCACGTCAATATGTTGCTGACGGTAGAACTAACATCAAAGCAATCGTTTCTCACAAAATTAAAGAAGTTCTTGGTTGCGACGGTAAAGCTTAATTTTAAATTAAATTTCGCTTAATAAATAGCAACAAATATAAAAGCTCTCTTTACAGAAAAACTACTGTATAGTAAACTATTTTTGTAAAGAGAGCGTTTTTTATTATTAGGAGGTAAAAAATTGAGCACAATTCATGAAATGGTTCTTGTTATTGACTTTGGCGGTCAATATAACCAATTAATTGCACGTCGTGTTAGAGAATGCGGTGTTTACTGTGAAATTGTTCCTTATGATTATACAGTAGAAAAAATTAAAGCTAAAAATCCACAAGCTATTATTTTCACTGGTGGTCCTAGCAGTGTTTACGCTGACAATACACCACAAGCTGATCCAAAAATCTTTGAACTTGGTATCCCTGTACTTGGTATTTGCTATGGTCATCAGTTCACAGCTCATAATCTCGGTGGTAGCGTAGCTCATGCTGAAGCTGGTGAATATGGTAAAATGGATATCACTCTTGATACTACTAGCGTTTTATTCGATGGTATCAATGCTGATGAAATTTGCTGGATGAGCCATCGCGACTATGTAGAAAAAGTTCCAGAAGGTTTCAAAGCTATTGCTCATACTAAGCATACTCCTGTTGCTGCTATGTGCGATGACAGTCGTAAATTATATGGTGTACAATTCCACCCAGAAGTTGAACATACTCCATTTGGTCAGCAGATGATGAAAAACTTCTTATTCAAAATCTGTGGCTTAAAAGGCGATTGGACTATGAGTTCTTTTGCTCAAAGCAAAATTGCAGAAATCAAACAAATCGTTGGCGACAAAAAAGTATTATGCGCTTTAAGTGGCGGTGTTGATTCTTCTGTTGCTGCTGTTTTAGTTCACAAAGCTGTAGGCAAACAATTAACTTGCGTATTCGTTGACCACGGTTTACTCCGTAAAGACGAAGGCGATCAAGTAGAAACTATCTTCCGTAAACAATTCGATATGAACCTTATCCGTGTTGATGCTAAAGACCGTTTCTTAGGTAAATTAGCTGGCGTTTCTGATCCTGAAAGAAAACGCAAAATCATCGGTGAAGAATTCATTCGTGTATTTGAAGCTGAAGCTAATAAACTCGGCAAAATTGATTTCCTTGTTCAAGGTACAATCTATCCAGATATTGTTGAAAGTGGTACAAAAACTTCTGCAACAATTAAGAGCCATCACAACGTTGGCGGTCTTCCTGAAGATATTCAATTTGACCTTATCGAACCACTTCGCGAACTCTTCAAAGATGAAGTTCGTGCAGTAGGTGAAGAACTCGGCATTCCTCATGACCTCGTATGGCGTCAACCATTCCCAGGTCCTGGTCTTGCTATCCGCGTTCTTGGCGAAGTAACTGAAGAAAAACTCGCTGTTGTTCGTGAAGCAGATGCTATCTTCCGTGAAGAAGTAGCTAAAGCTGGTCTTTCCGAAAAAATTTGGCAGTATTTCGCTTGTCTTCCAAACATCCGTTCTGTAGGTGTTATGGGTGATAGCCGTACTTATTGCCACACTGTAGCACTTCGTGCTGTTACAAGTAGCGATGCTATGACTTCTGAATGGGCAAGAATTCCATATGAAGTATTAGATACAGTTTCTCGTAGAATTGTAAACGAAGTACCTGGTGTAAACAGAATAGTTTATGATATAACTTCCAAACCACCAGCTACAATTGAATGGGAATAAGATAAAAATATAGCTAAGTCCTTAATTAGACTTAGCTATATTTTTATTTTATAAGATACTATTTTATTTAAAATAATGTTTCTTTAAAATTTTATCTGCTACTTGTACGCAATCTTCACAAGATAAAACTTTATTTTTCTGCATATTTTTCAAATCTCTCCAATATATTGAACCACATTTTCCTTTAAATAAATTTGCTACTTCCTGAAATTTATTATATAAATGCTTTTTTTCTTTTCAATACTCACCTTTATAGGTTATAATTATATACATTATGCTTAGAAAGGTTTTTATTATTATGAAAAATTTCTTTATTGAGTTTAAAAAATTTGCTTTTAAAGGTAATATGCTTGATTTAGCAGTTGGTATGATTATTGGTACTGCTTTTACAGGGCTTGTAAATTCCATTGTAAAAAATTTAATCATGCCTATAATCAGTATTTTTACTGGCGGTATTGATTTTAATAATATGTATCTGCCACTTAGTAAGGCGACTTTTATACTCGCTGAAAAAGGTGCTGACCTTGAAACAGCTAAAAAAGCTGGTGCAGTTTTTGCTTATGGTGCCTTTTTAACAGATTTTCTCCAATTTTTAATTTGGCTTTTGTTGTCTTTTGTTTAATTAGACAGCTAAACAAATTAATTCCTATTCCTAAAGAACCGCCAAAAACAAAAATCTGCCCATTTTGTAAATCTGAAATTCCTCATGAAGCCACTAAATGCGCTCATTGTACCTCTGATTTACCAACAATTTAAATATACAAAAAGAAAGCATAGTCTAATCAAAACGATTAAACTATGCTTTCTTATTATTTCTGCCACTGATAAATTACAGCTTCATATGGTCTTAAATGACCTTTTGTCAAATCTATTATCGTATCTTCATAATTACTGATTAAAATTTTTCCTGTGCCTTCTAAGTTAAAATCAACTTCTTTATCATAAAAATTACATATTATAAGCCAAGTTTTATCTTCATATTTTCTTGTATAAGCAAAAATATTTTTATCTTCGGCTAATAATAAATCATATTCACCATAAATCATAATAGGATTTTCTTTACGCATCTTAATCAATTTTTGATAACAATAAAAAATTGAATTTTTATCAGCTAAAGCTTTTTCTACATTTATATCTACATAATTGCGATTTACTCTATACCATGGTTTAGCCATGCTAAAGCCAGCATATACATCACTATTCCACTGCATAGGAGTTCTTGCATTATCTCTAGCTTTGGCACGCAAAGATTTTAATATTTCTTCTTTAGGTATATTATTAGCCATTCTTTCTTTATATGCATTCACAGATTCAATATCGCAAAATCGCTAAATCATTAAACTCAATATTGGTCATACCGATTTCTTCGCCTTGATAAATATATGGTGTTCCCTGCATACCATGAAGTAATATCGCCAACATTTTTGCAGACTGCACGCGATATTCTTTGTCATTACCCCAACGAGATACAATTCTTGGTAAATCATGATTATTCCAAAATAAACTATTCCAACCTTTGCCATTTAATTCTTTTTGCCACTTAGTAAATACTTTTTTCAACTCAATTAAATCTAGCTTTTTCAAGTTCCATTTATCCGAGCCTTCTTGGTCAAGCATAATATGTTCAAATTGAAATACCATACTCAATTCATGTCTATCTGGACTGGAAAATAACTGTGCTATCTGCGGATTTGCTCCCCAGCATTCACCCACAGTCAATAAATCTTTATCTTGCAAAGTTTCTCTATGCATTTCTTGAATATATTCATGTAATTTAGGTCCATTCTCTTTGATTTTTAAATCTGGAACTTTGCCAATCATATCGATGACGTCCATTCTAAAACCGCCAACACCTAAATCAATCCAAAAATTCATCATCTGCCAAATATCTTTGCGCATATCTTTATTTTCCCAATTTAAATCTGGCTGTTTCTTACTAAAAAAATGCAAATAATACTCTTGAGAAGCTTCATCATATTCCCACGCCGAACCACCAAAACAAGATAATAAATCATTTGGTGGATTATTTTTTTCACCTTTTCGCCAAATATAATAATCACGATATTTGCTATTTTTATTTGTTTTTGCTTCTATAAACCATTTATGTTCATCTGAAGTATGATTTACCACTAAATCCATGATTATTTTTATATTATGTGCTTTAGCTTCTTTCAATAAAGCTTTCATCTCGTCTAATGTCCCAAATTCTGGAGAAATATCATAATAATCGGAGATATCATAGCCATTATCATCATTAGGTGAACAATATACAGGGCTTAACCAAATTACTTCTATACCTAATTTTTCCAAATAACCCAATTTAGAGCGAATACCATTGATATCACCAATGCCATCATTATTGCTATCACAAAAACTACGCGGATAAATTTGATAAACAACAGATTTTTGCCACCATTTTGTTTCCATAAAAATCACCTTTTATTACTTATTTGTTTTATTATATTATAATATTATAAGACTAAATTAAATTTGAGGTTAATTATTATGGAAAATTCTCATGTACTCCAAATAACAGAACGCCATTTTTCTGATTTATACTTATGTTTTTGTGGCTTAGCTAAATGTGAACCTAATCACAGCTTTGGCCTGGTATCCGCGATAATTATATCATTCACTATATAACTAAAGGCAAAGGAAAATATTATGTAAATAACGCTTGCTATGAATTATCTCAAGGTCAAGGGTTTTTAGTTGAACCTCATTTGCAAGTATTTTATCAAGCTGATAAAGATGACCCATGGCAATATCTTTGGATTGGCTTTAATGGCACTAAAGCTATTCAATATCTAAATGATATCGGTCTTAGTTCCAATCATCTAACATTTCAATGTAATTATAGTGAGGAATTAAAACAAATTGTGCATAATATGTTAAAAAATAATAACTTTGCCACAAGCAATCAATTTTTGCTAGAGAGTCTATTATATTCTTTCTTCTCTATCTTAAGTAAAGATATAAAAACTATATTGCCGACTAATGACAACAATAACCTATATGTAAAAAAAGCCATTGAATTTATCGAAAATAACTACACTAATAATTTAAAAATCACTGATATCGCTAAATATGTTTGCATCACTAGAAATTATCTCTATTTATTATTTCGCAAACATTTAAATATTTCTCCCCAAGAATATTTAGCTAATTATCGCATAACTCGTGCTGAACAATTATTAAATACAACTACGCTATCCATTGAAACTATTTCTAATTCTTGTGGCTATCAAGACCCTTTAGTATTTGCTAAAGCCTTTAAAGCCAAAAAAGGTTTTACACCTTCACAATATCGTAAAAGTTTTTCTCCTAAAATATCTTTTAATAAACCTGTAAATAGAATGAAATAAAACTATAAGTATTACTCTTATAGTTTTTATTTAACATTTAAACTGATTTACTTAACAACGACATCTTTATTTTCATAAAATTCTCATATATAATAATTTATAGATATTAATTACGAAAAGCCATAAATTCATATATTTATAAAGGAGCGTTTTTTAAGATGCAAATTTTATTTAATGAACAAAGCCGTACTTTTCATTTAACTAATGATAAAATTAGTTACATTATGACTGTACTTCCTAATGGTCATCTAAGCCAAGTATATTTTGGTAAAAAAGTACATGATAAAGCAGATTTTTCCTATTTAATTCAATCTTGTGCTCGTCCAACAACTTCTTATATTTCTGAAGAATTCCATAATATTATATCTTTGAGCCATATTCGTCAAGAATATCCTGTTTATGGTACTTCTGATTATCGTCAGCCTGCTATTGAAATTTGCCAGACAAACGGCAGTAAAATTTCTGACTTCCATTATCAGAGTCATTCTATCAGCAATGGCAAACCAAAACTTGAAAATTTACCTGCTACTTATACAGAAAATGATGATGAAGCTCTCACTTTAACTATTCATTTACAAGACCCTGTAACTTTAGTTGAAATAGATTTACTCTATACTATTTTTGCTCAAAATGGCATTATCGCTCGCAGTGCTAAAATCTACAATCAGGGTAAAGATGATGTTCATTTAACAACAGCTATGAGCCTTTGCCTTGATTTACCTGATTGCGATTATGAATGGCTTCAATTCTCTGGTACATGGTCTAGAGAACGTCATTTAAAAGTGCGTAAATTAGAACAGGGCATCACTGCTATTAATTCCACTCGTGGTCATTCTTCCCATGAACACAATCCATTTATTATTTTAAAACGACCTACTACAGATGAAAATAAAGGTGAAGCTATTGGTTTTAGCTTAATTTATAGCGGTAACTTTTTAGCTCAAGCAGAAGTTGATACTCATGATGTTACACGCGTTTTAATGGGTATTAATCCAACTACATTTGATTGGAAATTAGAACCAAATACTTCATTCCAAACACCAGAAGCTGTAATGATTTATACTGATGATGGCTTAAATAATTTAAGTCAAGCTTTTCATAAATTATTCCAAAAACGCCTTGCTCGTGGTTATTGGAGAGATAAAGCTAGACCTATTTTAATCAATAACTGGGAAGCTACTTATTTCGATTTCAATGAAGATAAACTCGTAGATATTGCTAGCAAAGCTAAAGAATGTGGCGTAGAATTATTCGTATTAGATGATGGCTGGTTTGGCAAACGCACTTCCGATTATGCAGGTCTTGGCGATTGGTATCCAAATACTGACCGCTTACCAAATGGCATCAAAGGTCTTGCAGAAAGAATTGAAAATCTCGGCATGAAATTTGGTCTTTGGATTGAACCAGAAATGACTAATATGGATTCTGACCTCTATCGCAATCATCCTGATTGGATTTTACATGTACCAAATAGAAATTCTTGTGAATGTCGTCATCAATATGTATTAGATTATTCACGTAAAGAAGTTGTAGATTATATTTACAATATGCTTGCTAAAATCTTACGTGAAGCAAAAGTTTCTTATATAAAATGGGATATGAACCGCAGTATTACAGAATGTTATTCTGTCGCACTTCCTGCTGATAGACAAGGAGAAGTATTCCATCGTCATATTTTAGGTGTTTACGATTTATATGAACGCTTAACTTCTGAATTTCCTCATATTCTCTTTGAATCTTGTGCTAGTGGTGGCGCTAGATTTGACCCAGGTCTTTTATATTATGCTCCACAAGGCTGGGCAAGTGATGACTCTGATGCTATTGAACGTTTAAAAATCCAATATGGTACATCTTTTGCTTATCCTATCAGCTCCATCGGTAGTCATGTTTCTGTTACTCCTAACCATCAAGTATATCGCTTAACACCTCTTCATACTAGAGCTAATGTTGCTTACTTTGGCACATTCGGCTATGAACTTGATTTAAATAAATTAACTCCAGCTGAACAAGAAGAAGTAAAAGCACAAATTAAATTCATGAAAGAATATCGTGAAGTTTTCCAATTTGGCACATTCTATCGTTTGAGCAGTCCTTTTGAAAATAATGTAACTGCTTGGATGGTAGTAAGCGAAGATAAAGAAACTGCTATTGTTGGTTGGTATCGTGTATTAAATGGTATCAATTTACCATATAGCAGAATTTATCTCCAAGGCTTAAATCCTGATTTTTGCTATAAACAAAATATTGATGACAATTGTTATTATGGTGATGAACTCATGAATATCGGTCTTGTAATTGATGATCCTAGCGCAGGTCAGGTATCTAGTGATATGCCTACAAGCTGTGATTTCGACTCTAAAGTTTATGTATTAAAAGCAACAAATAAATAAAATTTTAAGGCTTAGCTTTTCTTTTGATTAGCTAAGCCTTTTATTTATATTAAAAATTTTTATTTATCATTTAAGTATTCCTTTATAAGTTTATTTTTTTATTAATAATAATAAATTATATATTTTAGGAGGATATACTTATGTCTTTTAACAAACAATTAAATTGGGCTGTTCTAGGTACTGGTGTAATCGCCAATGAAATGGCTCAAGCGCTACAAAACATGGGCAAAAAATTATATGCTGTTGGCAATCGTACACATAGTAAAGCCATCGATTTTGCTAAAAAATATGGCATCGAAAAAGTTTATGATGATTTTCAAGATATCTTCACTGACCCTGATGTAGATATTATTTATTTGACAACTCCACATAATACACACTATCCATTCATGAAAAAAGCTTTAGAAAATCACAAACATTTATTTGTAGAAAAGTCCATTACTTTAAATAGTCGTGAATTAAATGAATGTGTTAAACTCGCTCAAGAAAATAATTTAATTTTAGCTGAAGCTATGACTATTTGGCATATGCCTATTTATAAACAATTATGGGAAATGATACATAATAATGAATTTGGTAAAGTACAGATGATTACTGTAAACTTTGGTAGTTTCAAAGATTATGATATGACTAATAGATTTTTCAATAAAAATTTAGCTGGTGGTGCTTTGCTCGATATCGGTGTATATGCGCTTAGTCTCACACGTAGTTTTATGCAAAGTAAACCAACAAAAATTTTAAGTCAAATGCTTCCTGCACCTACAGGCGTTGATGAACAAGCTACTATTTTATTGATGAATGAAGATAATCAGATGGCAACAATCGCTTTATCACTTCATTCTAAACAACCAAAACGAGCTATGATTAGCTGTGAAAAAGCTTATATTGAAATCATGGAATTTCCTCGTGCTAATAAAGCAGTAATCACAGATGCTGTTACAGGCGAAAAACAAGAAATTATCGTAGGTGATACGAAGAAAGCACTTCAATATGAAATGGAAGATATGGAAAAAGCCATTTTAGAAGAAGAAACTGATCTTTTACAATTTACTTATACTCAAGATGTTATGGATATCATGACTAAATTGCGCCGTGAATGGAATTTAGTTTATCCAGAAGAAATGTAATATTTCATCAAAATAAATCTACAAAATAAAAGAGGTTCTATGTCTACATTTGCTAGTGATACATCAAAACGCAGTTTAAAAAACTGGATTATTGCACTTAGTATTTTATTACTTGGTTTAATCATTGCCCATTTGGGGATTTCTTTATTTTTATTATCCGAGCTTGGTACTGATACCTTCACTGTATTTATTCAAGGGCTAGCTCGAACATTTAATCTATCTGTAGGTACTTTTCACGTCATTGTCTTATGTATCTTATTGGTCGTTATGCTTCTAACTACTAAAGGATATGTAAAACCTGGTACTATTTTATGCGCTTTTTGTGGTGGTCCTATCATTGATTTTTTCACATGGCTTTTAGGCGATTTTATCAATGCCGATTCCACCTTACCATGGCGTATTTTAGGTATGATTTTAGGGTGCGTTATCTTATCTATTGGCATGTCCATAGTCATCAAAAGCAACGCTGGTACTGGCCCTAATGATTTGATAGCCATTATCTTAACTGATAAATTACAAAAATTTCAATTCCGCTGGGTACGTATGACTTGTGATTTATTTTTTGTCATTTTAGGCTACATCTTAGGTGGTACTGTTGGTATAGGTACAGTCATAGCTGCTTTTTTAACTGGTCCACTTGTGCAGTTTTGGCTTCCTAAAAGCGAATTTTTAATTAAACAAGTTCTAAAAGAATAAAATTTAAAGTCTATAGCTTTTGCTATAGACTTTTATTTTGGCTAAAATTCTTTTTATCATATTCATAATCTCTAATTAAATCTATCATTACTTTCATAGAAGCAGTAACCCATTTATGTTTATGATAAATTAATTGTCGCCAGACCTTAAAAACTTCTGGAATATTGATTTTCACTAATCGCTGTTCTTCTAACTGTCTTTTTATCGTAAATTCTGGCAAAAAAGAAATGCCCGCATTTTTCTCTACCAAAGATTTTAAAATCTCTACATTTCCCAATTCCAAGAAAGGATTTATCTCCAAAGATTTAGAAGCTAAATATTCTTCTAAATGTCTACGATAACTCATATCTTTTTCTGTGAGTAAAAAATCTTCGCCTAATAAATCTTCTATTAAACAATTTTTTCCTGCTAATCTATGTTTAGGACTAGCTACAAAAAATACTTCTTCTTTCTTCTCCATCACAGTAACTATTTCTGAGGAATAAATTCTTTTATCTAAAGTATAGACCAAGTCTGCTTCATTATGCCTTAATTTGTGAAATAAACTATCCGTACCAGCTGTATACAAAGTTACCTTTATCTTAGGATATAGTTGATGAAATCGTTCTAATATCTCAGGGAAAAAAGTATTAGCAATAGATTCTGCCATAGCTATTCTGAGTTCACCTGTTTCTATCGGTAAATTTTTCAATGCTTTTTTTGCATCTTCACTAGTTCTGATGATTTCATGAGCGTATTTTAAAAATTCTTGACCTGCATTAGTCAAACGCACTGTTTTATTAATTCTTTCAAATAATAAAATATCTAATTCTTCTTCTAATTTTTGAATTTGTGCTGTAACAGTTGATTGTGAATAATTTAATAAAATTGCCGCTTTAGAAAAACTACATTGTTCTGCTACGTATAAAAAAGTTTTTAAATTTCTTAATTCCATGCTATATTTATTGCTCCTTATTATCTATCGAAAAAACTGAATTATATTATAGAAATTATCGTTTTTACAAATACTATGTACACAAGTTATAATTATAAATGATTTTTCTTAATAATTCTATAAAGGAGTTTTTTTATGGATAATATACATCAAAATGGAGGATTTAAAAGTAGTACAGGTTTTATCCTCGCTTGTATCGGTTCAGCTGTAGGTATGGGGACAATTTGGATGTTTCCTTATCGCTTAGGCGAATATGGTGGCGGTGCTTTTTTAATCCCTTATATTTTATTTTCTATCTTATTTGGACTTGTTGGTTTATCCGCTGAATTTGCCATTGGTCGCCGTGCTAAAACAGGTACATTAGGTGCTTATGAATATTGCTGGAGCAAAATCAAACAATCAAAATTAGGCTATTGCCTCGGCTGGATACCTCTTTTAGGCTCACTTGGTATAGCTATCGGTTATGCAATCATCATTGGTTGGGTACTCAGAGCTTTATGGTGGTCTATCACTGGTGAAATGTTATCTGGTCATCACGAAGTATTCTTACAAGAAGTTACTGGAGAATTCGGCAGTGTATTTGGCATACTCTCGTTATTGTAATGACAGCTTTAATTTTAATGTTTGGTTCTACATCAGGAATTGAAAAGTAAATAAAATTTTAATGCCTTTATTCTTTATTTTATTTTAATTTTAGCTATTCGCGTATACTTTTTACCTAATTCCGGTGCAGGATATGAGTTTTTATTTACACCAAATTGGGAACAATTAGGACATATTGAAACATGGGTTATGGCAATGGGACAAGCTTTCTTTTCTCTATCAATCACAGGTTCAGGTATGATTGTCTATGGTACATACTTACCAAAAACTGAAGATATTCCTAAAGCTTCCATTCGCACAACTTTCTTTAATACTATAGCTGCTCTACTTGCTGCTTTTGCTATCATTCCTGCCGTTTTTGCTTTCAATATTGCACCAAATGCAGGTCCAACACTTATGTTTATCACACTTCCAAATATTTTTGCCCAAATGCCATTTGGTCAATTATTTGCTATATTATTCTTCGTTTCTGTAGCTTTCGCAGGTATTACAAGTCTATTAAATATGTTTGAAGCAGTAAGTGAATCATGGCAAACAAGATTTAATCTTTCTCGCAAAACAGCCGTTACACTTTGTTCTATCATTGCTTTATTTATCGGCGTATTCATTGAAGCTGAACCAAAATTCGGCCCTTGGATGGATATTGTAACTATCTATATTGTTCCATTTGGAGCTGTTTTAGGTGCATTTTCTATTTATTATATTTTAGGTTACAAAGAAATCCGCCAAGAATTAGAACTTGCTAGAAAACCTCTCGGTGCTTATTTTGGAATTACAGCTAAATATATCTATGTACCATTAACAATTATAATTTTTGTCCTCGGAATTATTTACGGTGGTATCTAAAATAAAAGAGTCAATAAGTAAAAAACTTATTGACTCTTTTTTATGGATAAAATTATTAAAATGAAGGGTAGCTATTTTATTTTTCATCAATTGCTATTTTAGCATTTGCATGAAATTCTTCTGTTATTTCTTCTTTATCTGCATAATTTTGTTTTCTTGAGCCATACATGGCAAAATACATAATTAAACAAATAATAGACAATACGCCAGTTACCATATATAAACCTTCAAAGCCTAGCATTGGTCTTAATATTCCAAGGATATATGGACTAACACCAAGACCTAAATCTAAGGCTACAAAATAAGTAGAAATGGCAACACCGACACGATGATTAGGTGTCAATTTTATACAAACAGCTTGACCATTAGACATAAATGTACCATAACCTAAGCCTACAAATACACCAGCTAATAATAACATCCATGCAGTTTGTGTACCACTTAATAAGAATAAACCTATAGCTAAGCAAACAAAGCAAGGATACATAACATAATTTTCACCTTTGGCATCAAAAATAATACCAGTTATAGGACGAGATATAGTGATTACTACAGCATAGACAACAAAGAAGAAAGTACCTGCTTCTACTAAATGAATTTCTTGAGCATAAGCTGCTAAAAAGCTCAATACACTTGCATAACAAAAAGCAACCCAAAAACCTATGAAGGAAATTACAGATACTTTGCTTTCTACAAAATTATTTACAGAGATTTTACGAAGTTTAGCTTTTTCATCTGGAGAAGTTCAAGCTCTTTGATATTGAGGAAGAAACAACCTACTACACATAAAACAATTAAACCTACACATAATTCAATGATAGCTGTAAAAGAAGTTCGTGTCATCATGAACATGCCAATAAATGGGCCAACAGCGGCAGCTACACTTGTAGATAAACCATAATAATTTATGCCTTCACCTTTACGTGAAAGAGGTATACAGCTAGCAATAATTGTACTTGTCGCTGTGGAAACTACACCATAGGCAAAACCATTTGCTAAACGAATAATATACATTATCATTAAATTTGGTATATAAAATAAAAATAGTAGTTATCAAATATAAAGCCATACCAGTATACAGCATTTTCTTTCTACCAAATAATTCAATTTGTTGTCCTGCCAATAATCTAGCAATCAAAGTACCGACAATATAGATACCAGAAGCAAGACCTGCTTCAGCTAGACTAGCATTTAAATCATTTTTAGCAATGACAGCAATTATTACCATCAATAAATAATAAATCAAATAAACTAAAAAATTAATACCCGTGTCCAAAAGAAAATCCTTTGTCCACAAACGTTCTTTAGAAGAACTACTCATGCTCTCATCTCCAAAATCTTAATTAAAGGATAGTTCATATTGTATACATGTGTTTTACATTTGTATAGCTTAAGATATTAATGAGAGTCATCAATTATTTTTATCTAAAATTAATCAAAATTTATCTATTTTGCTGATATAAATCCAAAATATAATCCACAAAAATCTCCATACTTTTAATTTTAGGATTTTCATGTTTATACAATAAATACGAAGAAAAATTAAGTGGTTCTAATAACTCATAATAATCATTTGTAATACCTAATTCCTGTAAAAGACGCTTTGATATCAATGTTGCTACTTTATTATGCTTACAATAATAAATGATAGCGTATGGTGTAGATAATCTAGCATCAATATGTGGCTGTATTTTTAATTTGACGAAATAATCCTCTAAAGCATTTGTCATAAAATAATCTGGTGAATGTGTAACTAATGGATATCTTTGTATAATATCAGCTGTTATTTTATCTTGCGTTAAATCCAAACATGGTGCGTAATAAACAAACTCATCTTTACAGAATAATTTCTTTTCACAGCCATCTACATGCATTTGAGGCAATAAAAAAGTAGAAGCAATATCAATTTGACCACTATCTAATTTTTTTAACATGGATTTTGCTTCTAGATTATACACATTAAAGCAGATATTATTATCATTATGTTGTTTAAAATAGCTGATATGTCTATTCATCAGAATATCTCCCATAGACATCAAAGCACCTATATTAATATATACTGCTTTTCCTGCAAATTTTTGTAATTCATCAATAGCTTCATCTAATTCATCAATTATCGGTATGATTTTGCAAAAAAAATTCGCCTTCTCTAGTCAAATCACTACCACGATTAGAACGAGTTATCAACTGTATATTGAGCATTTCCTCTAATTTTTTCATTTGAAAACTAAATGCTGATTGAGTTATATTTGCTCTATGTGCCGCAGTTGCAAAATTGCGCACTTTTCCATAGATAATAAAATTTTCTAATTGTTGAATGCTAGGTCTTTCCTGCATATTGCCACCTCACATTAAAATTTTATCTTCTATTATATACTATATTGCTATAACATCAAATAAGAAACTAAAAAAGCAAAGTGATACTATTGTTTATATTATCCTTTGCTTTTTTTATTAAATTTTATTTATTTTTCATTCTATACGTTTAGATAAATTTCTCCATGTAGTTTTAGTTAAAAAACTTTCTTCTACCTGTGCTTCTAATTGTAAATAACGATAATATGGCATACTAAATGACAAAATATCTTTATCTATACATTTTCTAGCTGACGGGTCAGTCAATCCAATCGTACACTTTATACTATTTTCTTCAAAATGTTTTAAAGCAAATAAAATGGATTGTGCGCAACCTGCTCCAAATCTTAACTCCACATTATCCTGAGTATCTTGGTCATAATTTGCTAAGACTGTAAGTGCTGATAATTGGTCAGCATTTACTAAAAACACAATAATTTCTGGTTGATTTTCATCTGTTACCAATCTAATGGCTTGAAAACTACATATTTTTTAGAATTTATTTTTGGTACATTCACAATAAAATTTCTTGCAAGTTCAGGATTTTTCTTATAACATTCTCCTTCTCTGCCATCATTTGCTCCTGTGGATAAAAAATATTCTATATATCCTAAATCATATGCCTTTAATCCAAGACCTGCTCTGCCACCCATACAGGCAGTTGTCGCTTGTGAAAAAATCGCTGTTTTGCCTTTAGAAGCTGCATTTAACATAGCTATCACACAGCCCCAAACACCTTCTTTAAATTGCAGTGCATTATTTTCTTTTATATCCGTTCTATATACTGCAATCGGTTGATTTTTTAATTTTATCGCTTTTGCTATTTTACTATCCATTATTTTTCACCTCGCTAAAATTTATCTTCTATCTAAAATTATACTATGAATAATAGAAAAAATAATAAAAAAAGCAGTTTACGAATATTTTATATCCATAAACTGCTTTTTATTTATAACTATATATTATTTTTCTAACATATCGTTTTTAATCATGTATTCAGCGATTTGAAGTGCATTTAATGCTGCACCTTTTCTAATCTGGTCACCACAAAGCCATAAGTTTACAGCATTAGCTACAGAATAATCTTTGCGGATACGTCCTACATAAACATCATCTTTGCCAGATGTCATAAGAGGCATTGGATATTCCATTTCTGCTGGATCATCTTGAACTGTTACACCATCAAATTTTGCCAAAGCTTCTTTGATAGCATCTAAACTTACTTCTTTTTCAAGTTCTACGTTAACAGATTCAGCATGGCTACGATATACAGGTACACGAACTGTTGTTGCTGTAATACCGATTTCATTATCTTCTAAGATTTTATGTGTTTCATTGATCATTTTCATTTCTTCTTTAGTGTAAAGATTATCTTGGAACACATCAATCTGTGGAATTAAGTTAAATGCAATCTGATAATGTTTTGGAAGAGAAGCACCTGGTAAAATATTAGCTACTACTTCTTTACCTTCTACGATAGCTTGTACCTGGTCTTCAAGTTCTGCCATAGCTTCTTTACCGCCACCGGAAACAGCCTGATAAGTAGATACTACAATACGTTTAATTCTTGCTAAATCATAAATTGGTTTTAAAGCCATTACCATAATGATAGTGGAACAATTTGGATTTGCAATAATACCTTTATGACGAGCAATAGCCTGTGGATTTACTTCTGGAACAACGAGTGGAACTTCTGGATCCATGCGGAATGCACTGGAGTTATCAATTACTACTGCACCAGCTTTTACAGCAGATGGAGCAAATGTTTTACTTGCAGCACCGCCAGCAAAAAGAGCAATATCCACATTTTCAAAAGAATCATGAGTTGCTTCTTCTACTGTATATTCTTTGCCCATGAATTGAATTTTTTTACCAGCAGAACGATGAGATGCTAATAATTTTAATTCATTAAAAGGGAAATTTCTTTCTTCAATAAGATTTAAAAATTCTTGACCTACGGCACCTGTTGCCCCTAAAATCGCCACATTATATTTTTTCATTTATATCACCTATCCAATATTAATAATTAGTCCATAATATTATCTAAATTGCAAGTAAGTCCTGCATTAAGACCCATGATTTTTTTACAAGCAAGTACAACACCTGGCATGAAAGAAGTACGGTCAATAGAATCATGACGAATAGTCAAAGTCTGTCCTAAGCCACCAAAAATAACTTCCTGATGAGCTACATAGCCTGGAAGACGTACACTATGAATTCTCATACCATCATATTCTGCCCCTCTAGCACCAGCTAATTTTTCTTTTTCATTTTCATGACCTTGTTTATGGCTTTCACGAACTTGTTTAATCATTTCAGCAGTAACAAGAGCTGTTCCTGATGGAGCATCAAGTTTATTATCATGATGAAGTTCTATGATTTCTACATCTGGCATATATTTTGCTGCTTCGCAAGCCATTTTCATCATGAGCACAGCACCGATAGCAAAATTAGCTGCAATAAAGCAAGGTGTATTATTTTCTTTTCCTAAAGCATCTAATTGAGCTTTTTGTTCATCAGTGAGTCCAGTTGTACCAATTACAGGACGAACATGATTTTTAATAGCGATACTTGCAGTATTAAATACTACAGATGGCTGAGTAAAATCTACCATAACATCTGGATTTGTTTCTTTAATAGTAGCTTCTAAATCAGTGGATACAATAACACCAGTTTTTCCACAACCAGCTTTATCACCAGCGTCCATACCACCAACTATATCTACAGCTCCAACAAGCTTTAATTCACTATCTTTCATTACAGCATCAACTACGGTACTACCCATACGACCGCAAGCACCATTTACAATAACTTAATCAAAATAATTCATCTCCTAGTAAATTATACGATTTTAACTATGAACAATATTATAATGGGAAAAGACTTTAAAATCAATAGATTTAATCTTAAATATGGACTTTTTTATGCTGTTTTTCTCTCTTTTCTCCTGTTATAGTACCATATTGCACCATAAATAATACATACTAACACTATTACAATCATTAAACGGTCTAAGTTATTTTTATAGTTAACTACATCATGACCTATTACTACTTCAAGTGCAGTAGAGGGAAACTTTCCAATCAAATTTGCCAAAGCATAATCTTTTAAACTAATGCGACTAACAGCACCAAGTGCAGTCAATATTCCAGAAGGAAAATATGGCATAGCACGTAAGATTAACATTATTTTAAATCCATTCTTGCCACTGAATTCATCTGCTTTTTTCAGATATTTAGATTTAGCAATCAACTTTTCTGCTGAAGAACGCAAAATAGTTCTCATCAAAATAAAAGAAATAATAACGCCTGTCGTTTCAGCAAGCCATGATAAAATAATTCCTGGCACTATGCCAAAAAGCAAGCCATTTGCTGTTGATACAAATATTGACGGCAAAAATCCTAAAGCATTTATCAACACATCTAATAAAAAGCTAAATACCATCGCCCATATACCAAATGAAGCGATATAATCCATTGTTTCTTGCATATTACCACTTGTAGCTACATGCCAAAAATCACTATAAAAACTAGGATTTAAAATATAAATAACAACTAATATCGCCACTAACATTAAGACCGTGATTATTTTTATCGTAGACTCTTTCATTAACTTATATCCCTTCTTTATCTCAAAATTTATCTATAAGATATTTACACATCAGAAATCTTTAAAAATCTATGTTTATATTGTAATTCTAATATCTCATTTAACACTTTTTTATCTATGCCATAATCAATAGCTCTTTGAGCTTCTACCCTTGCATTGACTAAGACATTTACATCATTTAATACATCTGCAATTTTTAAATCAGGTAAACCATGTTGCATTGAACCAAAAAATTGCCCTGGCCCACGTAATCGCAAATCTTCTTCAGCTAAAACAAAACCATCAGAGATTTTTTCCATGAGATGCAATCGCTCTAGAGAATTTGCATTCTTACCACGATTGATTAAAATACAATATGAAGCATACTCACCTCTACCAATACGACCACGAAGCTGATGAAGCTGAGCAAGCCCAAAGCGTTCAGCACCTTCAATCACCATGATACTAGCATTTGGCACATTTACACCAACTTCAATTACTGTAGTTGATACTAATACATCTATTTTTCCTGACAAAAATCCCTGTAATAAATCTTCTTTTTCTTTCGGTTTTAATTTACCATGAAGCAAGGCACAATTTAAACCATATAAATAACCTGATGTAAGTTCATCATATATCATTTCTACAGAAACAGCATCACTATTTTCACTTTCTTCAATCAAAGGACAAACTATATAAGCTTGTCTTCCTTTGGCTACTTCATCTTTTACAAATTTATAAATCAAATTTCTTCTATCTGGCATACGCACAAAAGTTCTTATAGGTTTTCTTCCTGGTGGTAATTCCTTGATAAAAGAAACATCTAAATCACCATATACTGTAAGCGTCATCGTTCTAGGAATAGGTGTTGCTGTCATCACCAATACATCTGGTAAAAAATCTTCTCCTTTTCCTTCTAATTTTGCTCTTTGATTTACGCCGAAACGATGTTGCTCGTCAGTTACTACCAAACCTAAATTTTTGAATATGACATTATCTTGTATCAAAGCATGTGTACCAATGACTAAATCTATAGTGCCATCAGCTAAGCCTTCTAATATCTGTCTTTTTTCCTTAACTTTCAAACTGCCAGTCAATAAGCCTACATGTATATTCAACGGCTCTAATAATTCTTTTATCTTGCCATAATGTTGTAATGCCAAAATTTCCGTTGGCGCCATCAAAGCGCTTGGTATCCATTTTCAATAGCTTTTACTAAAGAAAGTATAGCTATTACTGTTTTTCCTGAACCTACATCACCTTGTACTAAGCGTTGCATTTGCACATCTTTTTGCATATCTAAACAGATTTCTTGCCAAACTTTTTCTTGTTCTGCTGTTAAATTAAATGGCAAATTATTTTTTACTGTTTTTACTAATTCACTATTAGATAAAAATTTTATGCCTTTATTTTTTACCTGATGTTGCTTTTTCAACAATAATAAACCTGCTTGAATTAAAAATAATTCTTCAAAAATTAAACTTTTCTTCGCTTTTTCTAATGCTTGCCTTGTCTGAGGAAAATGTATTTTCTTTATGGCTGTTTGTTTATCCCATAAATCGTATTTTTCACGAATAAAATTTGGTACTACATCTTTTACCAAATATCTTGAGTGCAGACTTGTTCTATTAGATTGCGAAAATCCTTTGGTTTTATATAATCTGGAATTGTATATATGGGCATAAAAGCACAAGGGTTAATATTTTCTTCACTATCTATATTATCGTTATTTATAACGTCAAAAGAAATAATCTGACTTATGGCAAGTTGACCATATCCACCATAGGCATAGCCCACTTTGCCATGTACAAATAAACTACTTTTTTGTACCTTTAATTTCTTTTTTAGATAATCTTGATTAAAAAAATTAAGCTGAACAACACCTGTATCATCAGCTAACATAATCGTTAATAATTTTAAACCTCGCCTTGTATTTTTTTCTGCCATAGCCATAATTCTACCTTGAATGTTTACCACTTCACCGACTTTTATTCTGCCGATAGGAACAATTTGACTTTGGTCTTCATAACGACGAGGATAATATGTGATTAAATCATATATATTTTCAATGCCTAATTTCTTTAAAGCCTGTGCTTTTTTAGGACCTACACCTTTTAAAAACTGTATATTTTCTCGTATATCCATTTATTACACCTATCTATAAAAATTAATTTTAATTATAACATATCTAAATATAGACTGCTTTAACTTAATTTTAATCTTATTTTAATTTTTTTTGTAATTGATTTTAAACTTAATTATGCTCTAATATGTATTTAAGATGTATTAACAATTTATCTCCAATCTAAAATAAATTTTACAATCTACAAAAATCAGAAGGTGATTTAATGAAATTAATTTCTCGCTTATTACTTCTATCTTTTTTTGCTTTAGCCGTATTTACCTATATTCTACCTGTAGAAGCCACTTCTACTAATCAAGAAAGTACACCAACCCAACAAGATGAAATAATCGTCAATGGTACTAAAATCAATTCTTACCCTATTATAATTAATGATTGTACATTAGTGCCAGCTCGTGATGTCTGCAAAAATTTAGGCTTCACTATATCTTGGGATAGCGACGAACAAACAGCTACTATTAACAGTAAAAATATGCAATCTACTGTAAAAATTGGTCAAGATTTATACACTGCTCAAAGCACTATTGCCCTTGGCATGACTGCACCTATCTCCCTTGGTTCTGGGCCACTGCTCATCAATGACAAATTATACATTCCAGCAGAACTTTTCCGCATTTTACAAGGAAATAATCCAGAAAGCTTGATTTATAATAATCATCAAATCCTTTTAAATACTATTGAATAAATTAAAAAGCATTAAGATATATATTTTATATTCTTAATGCTTTTTTATCTATTTTTTGCAAATTATTTACCTAGATTTAGCTAAAGCTAAATTAAAATTATACATTCACTATATATACTAAAATCAACTTAAAAATATTGCTCAACCGTTAGCAGATTGGAATGTTGATATATGCAAAATTTGTCTCGTCGTAATTTCTTTAAATTAGGTGCTGGTGTTTTAGCTGGAGCTGCACTTTTCGATTTAACAGGCTTAAATCATAAAGCTTTCGCTCAAAAAATAACACCTTCTAATTTTAAAATAAATCCAATTAAATTATCTGATTTACCACCAGCTACAAAAGCACCACTTAACTCACAGCTTGTCAATAATGCTTATGATTACATAATTTCTAGTGTGGAAAAAATAACAGATAATAAGCTTCGTCAACAAACATTAGATTTAATCAAAGATACACGTCCTAAATTTATGCAATTATACACATCTTCTACAGATGTAACTAATATTTACAATGAACTTGCTAATAAAGGCTTGATTGATACTTCCATCATCAGCCCAGAACAATTATTTCCACCACTAAAATCTAATAAAAATCCACAAGATTTCATTTCTGCTCCAGGCAGTGGCTATGCTAGCATCATTCTTATCCTGGAGGACTTCCAACTCATACAGCAGCCAATTTATCTATTTCTGAAGGTGTAGTCAATACTTATAAATTAATCTTTGGTTATGCTGTAAATACTGATATTGTACTTTCTGCTCAAGCTTTACATGATTTAGCTAAACCATGGGTATTCCAATGGAATGAAGATGGAACTTGTCTTCCTGAATACTCCATTGCAGGTACAGGAGCACATCATATTTTAGGGCTTGTTGAAGCTATTTATCGCAACTTACCTGCTGAAGAAATTGTCGCTCAAGCTTGTGCTCATAATCACCCTGGCAGTGATAAAGATGAAGAAAGTGTAGTTAACTGGATTAAAGCAGCAAGTATTATTGCTCAAAAAAATCCTGTAAAATATGGTTTACTTGATAAATCTGGAGATAAATTACCTACACCACAACATCAAGAAGGTTATATTGTCCACTTAGGCGACCATGACTGGGTATTGAGTGGTATTGTTGCTAAAAACACAGTAATTTACCTCAAAGAAATTGCTAAAACTGATTACAATTTCTCTGATAAAGATTTAAATGGTAAATTATTCAATGATTTTAGAAATTATATTGGTGCACAAGTTTCCTTCATGTATTTGCATAATCTCATGGCTCAAAATGGTCTTGAAGATGTACGCAATCTTGTTCATCAAATAGTTTTAAAATAAAATATTAAATTTTACCTATCCCAATGACTCCTCTTATTGTCATTTATATAAAAGCCATAACTCTTTAACCCTTAGAGTTATGGCTATTTTCTTTATCTAAAATTATCAGTGATGTGAAAAGCCCTCTCCTGTTACTTCTCTTGCATCAGAAATAATAAAGAAAGCATTTTTGTCTATATCCAAAGTTAACTCTTTTATTCTACTCACCTGTCGCATAGTAATCACTACATAAATAACTTTACGATTATTTTTAGTATATGCACCCTGTCCATAAAGAAAAGTAACTCCTCTATCTAATTCAATCATAATCGCATCTGCTATTGCTTCCGGTTTTTCTGTAATTATCATGATGGATTTTCGCATATTAAAACCATCAATCATCTTATTAGTGAGTACACCACCTAAATACATACAAATAAAAGTGTATACTGCAATATTATAATCAAATAACCATACACTAGATAAAATAATCAAACAGTCTAAAACAAATACCATCGTTCCGACATTATACGAATATAATTTTTTAATCAGTGCCGCTATTACATCTACGCCGCCTGTATTACAATTACTGCGAAAAATCAGACCAAAGCCAATACCTGAGATAACGCCTCCTACAATAGCACATAACATCGGTTCTGATAATGGTGGATAAGCATTTAAAAAAGCTGTTAAATCCAAAGCAACAGAAAATAAAATCGTGCCTAAAATTGTATCGAAAAAATACAATCTACCAAAATAACGATAAGCTATATATAAAATAGGAATATTTAACAAAAAGTTCATTATCCCAATCGGCAAATTAAATAAATAATACAAGATAAAGCAATCCCTGCTAAACCACCAGATAAAAAATTCATCGGTATTAAAAATAAATTATAAGCAGCGGCAGCCAATAAACACCCAATAATAATTATTACATAACGCATAGCATGATTTAACATTAAAAACCCTCCTATCATTTCATAATAAAAATACTATATAAAGAAAAAAGAACAGACCAAAATTGTCTGTTCTTTAATCATAAATAATTCGCTAATCGCTAAAATTATTCATTCTTTTTAATTTATCTAATTAGTTTTCAGCTTTTTTCTTAGGAGCTACAGCAGTACGAATAGAAAGTTCACGTAACTGTTTTGCATCAACTTCAGAAGGAGCTTGTGTCATCAAGCAACCAGCACTTTGAGTTTTAGGGAATGGAATAACATCACGAATAGAATTACGTTTAGCCATGAGCATAACCATACGGTCAAGACCAAATGCAAGTCCGCCATGTGGAGGAGTACCATATTTGAAGGCATCAAGCATAAAGCCGAATTTTTCATGAGCTTGTTCTGGAGTTAAGCCGATTGCTTCAAATACTTTTTCTTGAGTATCGCTGTTGTAAATACGAAGGCTACCGCCACCGATTTCTACGCCATTTAATACCATATCATATGCTTTTGCTTTTACGCGACCTGGGTCAGTTGTGAGATATTGTACATCTTCATCACGTGGTGCTGTGAATGGATGATGCATAGCTTTCCAACGTTTGTTTTCTTCATCATATTCAAACATAGGGAAGTCAACAACCCAAAGGAATTTATATTCATTTTCGTTAATAAGACCACGACGACGGCCCATTTCAAGACGTAATTCGCCAAGAGCTTGAGCTACTACAAGTGGTTTATCTGCAACTACGAGTAATAAGTCGCCTGTCTGAGCATTAGTTGCTTCTTTAATTTTCTGGAATGTTTCTTCACTGTAGAATTTTTTGAATGGAGATTTGATTTCTGTTTCAGTGTACTGATCCATGCTAAACCTTTTGCACCATATCTTTGAGCATATTCTACAAGACCATCAAGTTCACGGCGAGGAATATTTGCATAGCCATCAACTTTGATAACTTTAACCTGTCCGCCATTATCAAGTACAGATTTAAATACTTTAAAGTCAGAGCCTTTAACGTATTCGGAAATATCCATGAGTTCCATACCAAAACGGATATCTGGTTTATCAGAACCATATCTTTCCATAGCTTCGTCCCAAGTCATACGTAAGAATGGAGTCTGTACTTTTTCGCCAATAGTTTTTTCAAATAAGCCAGATACTAAACCTTCCATTAAGTTTAAGATATAATCTTGGTCAACGAAGGACATCTCAATATCAAGCTGAGTGAATTCTGGCTGACGGTCAGCACGTAAGTCTTCATCACGGAAGCAACGTACGATTTGGAAATATTTTTCATAACCAGCTACCATTAATAACTGTTTGAAAATCTGTGGAGATTGTGGTAATGCATAGAATTTACCAGGATTTACACGGCTAGGAACTAAATAGTCACGTGCACCTTCTGGAGTACTCTTTGTAAGCATTGGTGTTTCAATTTCTAAGAAACCATGTTCATCAAAGTAATCGCGCATTAATTTTGTAACGCGATGACGAAGCATGATATTTTTCTGCATTTCAGGACGGCGAAGGTCTAAATAACGATATTTTAAACGAACGTTTTCATCAACATCAATACCATCTTGAATATAGAATGGAGGAGTTAATGCTTTATTTAAAATACGTAATTCTTCAGCATAAATTTCAATTTCGCCAGTTTCCATATTTGGATTTATTGTTTCTTTATCACGTAAAGAAACTTTACCACGTACAGCTACTACGAATTCAGAACGAAGAGATTCTGCTTTTGGAAATTGGTCTGCACCAATTTTATCTTCAGCAAAAACGAGCTGAACAAGGCCACTTCTATCACGTAAATCAATAAAAATAAGTCCACCATGGTCACGACGGTGAGATACCCAACCGCATAATACTACTTCTTGACCTTCGTTTGTGGCACGAAGTTCACCACAATGGTGAGTTCTTTTCATACCTTCCATTGTTTCCATTTTACTAATTCCACCTCAATAATTATTTTGTTAATGTAGTGAGTTTATTAAGCAATTCATCTATAGAGATTGTTTCTTGTGTACTTTCATTCATATTTTTAAGTACAACAGAATTTGCTTGCAATTCATCTTCACCTAAGATAATAGTGAATTTTGCATTAGCTTTATTTGCTTGTTTCATTTGAGCTTTCATGCTACGTCCTGCAAAGTCCATAGCAGCTTTAAATCCACCTCTACGCAAATTAGCTAAAATTTCAAAGGCTTTTGCCTGTACAGTATCACCTAAAGCTACAATAAATACATCTGTATCATAATTAGTTTCAGGTAATAAATTCTGCATTTCAAGAGCGAGCAATACTCTTTCAAGACCTGTAGCAAAACCTACAGCAGGTGTAGATTTACCGCCACATTCTTCAATAAGACCATCATAGCGTCCACCACCTAAAACGGCAGATTGAGCACCAAGTGGTACATATTTTAATTCAAATGCAGTCTTAGTATAATAATCAAGACCACGTACAAGACCTGGGTCTAATTCAAATTCTATACCAGCAGCTGTTAAGAACTCTTGTACTTTATGGAATGATCATTACATTCATCGCAAAGACAATCAGTAATAGCAGGAGCGTCTTGCGCCAATTCTTTACATTTTTCATTTTTGCAATCTAAAAGACGCATTGGATTTCTATCATAACGAGATTTACAATCATCACACATCTCATCAATTACAGGTTTGAAAAATTCTTGTAATCTTTGACGATATACAGGTCTACATTTTGGACAACCTACAGAGTTTAATAATAATTTTATATCTTTAAGCCCTAAATCTTTTAGGAACTGTACAGCTAAAGAAATGATTTCAGCATCAACTGCTGGATTTGCTTCACCTAAAGCTTCTACACCAACTGATGGAATTCACGATAACGACCAGCTTGTGGGCGGTCATATCTAAACATTGAACCGATGTAGAATAATTTACATAAATTTGTATCTGCATATAATTTATTTTCTAAGTAAGAGCGTACTGCTGCAGCTGTATTTTCAGGACGAAGAGTAATGCTTCTATTGCCTCTATCTGTGAAAGTATACATTTCTTTTTCTACAACATCAGTAGTTTCACCAATACCACGTTGGAATAATTCAGTATGCTCAAAAATAGGTGTTCTGATTTCACGGTAACCATATTGACCGCATAATTTTCTAATTAAATTTTCAAGATATAACCAATTTCCTACTTTATCTGGAAGTATGTCTTTCGTTCCACGAGGAGCTTTTGTCAACATATAAAATATCACCTCTACATATTTTTAATCGCCATAAGCTTCTTTTAAAAGCATTGCTCGGCGTTCAATATATTTATCTATACTATTTAAATAAGTATATAAATCTTTTGCATTAAATGATGTTTGTAATCTCTTACCTGGATAAGTAATCTTACTAGTTGCTGCACCGCCAACACCTAAAATAGTCTGGCGTTCACCCATTATTTGAATATTATAAATGCCCTCTTGACCCTTTTTGCTATAACCTACATTTTCTAATTGACCACTCATATATCCTTGACGATAAATATAATATGGAATTAAACCATATTCATCAATAACAGTTGTCATTATCTTAGCCATAGCTTGAACCGTTTCATCATCAGGCAAAACAATATTATCTCTTATAAGCTTTAATTCTGAACCTTTCTTTAGTGCTAAAGCATGCAAAGTTATATCATCTGGAGCTAAATCAATTACTTTATTAATCGTATCTTGAGCATCTTTTATATCTTCACCAGGAAGCCCAATGATTAAATCAGTATTCACATGCTTTATACCAGCTTGACGCACTTGTTTAAATGCACGCAAAATATCTGCTGAAGTATGTTTTCTACCAATTAAAGATAATGTTCTATCTTGCATTGTCTGTGGATTTACACTAACTCTATCTGCACCATATTTTACTATGGATTTTGCTTTTTCAAGACTTAAAGAATCAGGTCTGCCTGCTTCCACAGTGAACTCTTCAACATAATCGCCTTTAAATGATTTAGCTACTAAAGATAATAAATCATCAAAATCATTTTCATTTAAACTTGTAGGAGTGCCTCCACCTACATAAATACTTTGTACTTTAAAATCATATTGTTCTATTAAAGCTTTAATTTTAGTAATTTCATAATTTAAAGTCTGCAAATATTTGCGAGTCATCTCGCTACTTGGCAATATACTTGAAGGAAAAGAGCAATATAAACAACGTGATGGACAAAATGGAATTCCTACATAAACACTGATGAGTTTTGGGTCATTTGCCTTTGCCAAGAAAGGTAATTGTAAATAAGCAATATCTGTAATTAGATTTGCTTTATCTATTTGTACCTCATAATCACCTTGTAAACGTCCTATCACACCTTGACGGTCTAATCCTTGCTCCATTAAACGGTGTACTATTTTTGTTGGTCTAACTCCATGAAGTATTCCCCAAGGAGCTTTTTTAGCTTGTAAATCTTCGCAAAAGATATGATATAAATTTAATTTAATTAAACGATTAGTCCCTGCTTTTACACTTTCATCATCATGTAAAAAGCTTTGTCTTGTATAAGTCCATAATTTTTCATCTTTACGCAAAGTCAAGACTGTTTTTACACCATTTAAAGCCACATCATCATATATATTCTCTATTTTCAATTCATCGTAATCGAAAATAGTATCATCTGCATCATTTATTTCTACTTTAAATAATACTAAAATTTCTTTTACTATCTTTACAATAATTTCTTTTGTACTATTTAAATAAAATGTTTTTATTTTCACGATTTCATTTCACGCTTTTTCTGACAATCTTCACAATAACCAAAGAATTTTAACTGATGGTCTACAATTTTAAATTTGCATGTATCTTCTATTTTTTCTTCGAGATTACCTAAAAGGTCATCTGTGAATTCTAAGACTTTGCCACATTCTACACAAATTAAATGATGATGTTGATGTTCATTAGGACTTGCATCATTTAATTCATAACGACGGCAACCATCGCCAAAATCGAGATAGTTTAAAATATTTAAGTCGCTCAATAATTCTAAACTACGATATACTGTAGCTAAACCAATTTCGCATTTTTGTTCTTTTAAAATAAAATGCACATCTTCAGCGCTTAAGTGCTGGCTAGGTCTATCTAAAAAAATCTGCAATACTATTTTTCTTTGAGGAGTTAATTTATATTGAGGACCCACTAACTTTTGCTTTAAATCCTCCATAGTTATTTTTACAGGCACTAAAAACCCTCCTTTAATCTCTGTTAGTTTCAAATATATATATTTTAGCAAAAATATACTTATATTACAAAGTTTTTATTATGATTATTATAACATTTTCTCAAAAAAGCTTTCAACTAAAGTATTATCTAACAAATTTAAAACAAAAAAGCTCCCGAAAAAAATAATCTCTCGAGAGCTTTTTTATATTTTATATCTTTAAGAAAATTAGTCTACACTTGTTACTTTATCAATGAAGCCATGAATATCTTTTTCTTCACCGCTTTGAAGTCCTGTGATATAATTAAACATTTTTTGAGCAAATGGTCCAATTTTACCATCATTGATAGTCATTACTTTATCTTTATAGCCGAGTACACCAACAGGGGAAATTACAGCTGCTGTACCAGAACCGAATACTTCTTCTAATTTACCATTTTCGTAGTCTTCTACTAATTCATCAATAGTAATAGGACGTTCTTCTACTTCCATGCCCCATTCTTTAGCTACAGCAAGAACAGTTCTTCTTGTGATACCATTTAAAATAGTACCATCTAAAGCAGGAGTTACGATTTTACCATCAATTTTGAATAAAATGTTCATAGAACCAACTTCACCGATGTATTTACGATGTACGCCATCTAACCACAATACTTGGTCATAACCATTTTTGTGAGCTTCAAGACCTGCATGGAGGCTTGCTGCATAGTTAGCTGGAGTTTTTGCTTCACCTAAACCACCTTTTGTTGCACGAACATATGTATCTTCTACCATGATTTTTACTGGAGCAAATCCATGTGCATAGTAAGCAGCTACTGGAGAAAGAATGATATAGAATTTATATCTTTTAGATACGCTAACACCTAAGAATGGATCATCTGCAAAGATGAATGGACGAATATAAAGGCTCTGACCTTTTTTATTTGGTACCCAATCTTTTTCAATAGTGATTAATTGATGAAGAGCATCATATACTAAATCAACATCAATTGGTGGAATATCAAGAATACGAGCTGAATTATTTAAACGATTTAAATGGTCTTTAGTACGGAAAATAACTACATCTTTGCCCTGACGGAAAGCTTTCATACCTTCAAAAATAGCCTGACCATAATGAAGTGTTGCATTTGCTGGGCTAACTTTTATTTCTTCGTAAGGTACAATCTGAGCATCATGCCAACCTTGACCTTCATCATAAGTCATTTCAAACATATAATCTGTAAAATGTGTTCCAAAACCAATAGTGGAAACATCAACTTTTTCTTTTAATGTTTTTGTTTCAACAAATTTAACCATAATTACATCTCCCTAATTGATAGTGTATTCATTGTACAACTTATCTATTACATAGTCAAGAAAAAAAGTTTACATATTTACATATTTTTTACTAATAAAATAACTTTTTATGCTGATTATTCTATCTTTATAGCTTAATAAATTATTATAACAAGGATAAAATAATATTTATTTTATTTAAACTTCACCAATAATGTAAAATAGAAAATCTAATAAATTTTATCATTGTAAAACAAAAAAGCCGTAACCCTTTATAATAAAAGGCTACGACTTTATTTCTTAATTATTCAGCATATACACTGATTTGACGGTTGTAACGACCTTTACGTTCGAAAGCAACACGACCAGCAATTTTAGCGAATAAAGTATCATCTTTACCGATGCCTACGTTAGCACCTGGATGGAAATGAGTACCTCTCTGACGAACTAAAATGCTACCTGCAGTAACGATAGTACCAGCATGTTCTTTAACGCCAAGACGTTTAGATTCGCTATCACGACCGTTACGAGTACTACTAACACCTTTTTTATGAGCAAAAAGCTGTAAATCAAAATTGAACATTCAAATTCACCTCCTGATATTTAGAACAGAAACGTTTTTTGGATTAGATTTCTCTATTTCCGCAAAACCAAGTACAGCTACAGCAAAGACAGCTTCTGTTAAATCATCAGCTTTATCTTTCAGAGCCACACTTAAATATCCGGGCTTTACATCATAATTTATTTCACGATGTAAATGTTTTGCCAAACCTAAAATAACTGACTGAGCCAATGCAGAAATCCCAGCACATACAATATCTTGACCATATGCGCCTGCTCCTGCATGTCCTTCTACTAAAAGACCGATGACTTTATCATCATCTTGACGCATTACAGATATTTTTATCATTATGCTTCGATTTTTTCAATAGTTAATTTAGTGAAAGGCTGACGATGACCCTGACGACGACGATAGTTGGATTTAGCTTTGTATTTGAAAACTAAGATTTTTCTAGCTTTATCTTGTTTTTCAACTTTTGCAGTGATTTTAGCACCTTCAACAACTGGAGTACCAACTTTAACATCTGCATCATTAACAACAGTTAAAACCTGATCAAAAGTTATAACATCGCCTTCATTAGCTGCGATTTTTTCAACAGTGATAACGTCACCTTCGGAAACACGATACTGTTTTCCGCCTGTCTGGAAAATAGCGTACATTCAATTACACCTACCTTAATTAATACTCGCCAATTACGGTTAGTCAAAGACTATTTATAAACCTTTTTGTGCGGTTGGGAAACCTTAATTTCTTAAGGCTTACATCTTGAAATTCTATCATATTTAAACTAATAATGTCAATAAAATTATTAAATAAATAAAATTATTATTTGACAATAGTACGTATACATACTAATATAATTTTATACGTATACGTACTATTATAAAGGAGGATTTTTTATGTATTATATTGCCAAAGCAAAAAATATTTTATTTACACTCTTTTGCTGTTGTATTTTATTATCTAATGTTGCTTATGCACAAGATAAATCGCAAACAGCCCCACCACCTAATTTACCTAGTGAATTATTTGATAATACTCCTCTAACACCTACAAAAATTTTTGATAATCTTTATTGTATAGGTACAAAAAGCGTTGTAGCTTGGGCATTGCAAACTTCTGATGGAATCATACTTATAGATTCAATGTGGGATAATAACGATGCCCAATTAATCATTGATGGCATGAAAAAATTAGGATTAAATCCACAAGATTTAAAATATATCTTAATATCTCATGGTCACGGTGACCACTATGGTGGAGCACAATATTTAAAAGATAAATATAATGCTAAAATCTTTATGAGCAACACTGATTTTTATTATATGAATAATACTTTTGATGGAGCAAATGGTTCTCGTTCACCAAAATGTACTGTAGATGAATTTTTAACAGACGGACAACAAATTACCTTAGGTGATACTACTGTTACTGTCGTATCCACTCCTGGTCATTCTCCTGGTTGTGTTTCTTTTATCTTCCCTCTAAAAACTCAAGGTAAAACTTATATGGCTGCTCAATGGTAACGGTTATGCTAAATTAAATAATGTAGTAAATTCTACTTCCATAGAAAATAATCCATTTTATCTAGGTCAAAAAGGCATTGATAATTATCTCAATAACTTATCTTTAGAAATAGATAGAGCTATCTCTAATTCTATAAAATAAATATCTAAATATAAAAAAGGAGTCTAAATATCTTAGACTCCTTTATCTATCTTCACCTTTATATTTTATGTTACAATAAAATATATTTAAAACTTGAGGTGTTATTTTAATGTTTCTTGAAAAATCTTTAGGATATACAATTTGTACCATAGCTAGAAAAATTCATCAAAATTTGACACATAAATTTTCCCCATATAATATTACGCCAGAGCAATGGGTAGTATTAAATCAAATTCACATCAATAAAAATATATCTCAAAAAAATTAGCTGATATTATCCAAAAAGACCCTAATAATGTAAAAGTTCTTGTTGATAAATTAGAACAAAAAGCATTAATTAAAAGAACTACTAACCCCAACGATAAAAGAGCGTTTTTTTTTATCTACAACAAATAAAGGCATCGAGCTTATTGATACTTTAAATGAAGTGGATATTTCTGTAATTTCCGATGTAGAAAAAAGCTTAACTAAAGAAGAAAATATTTTATTATTAGAGTTATTATCTAAAATTGAAAAAAATTTTTCATCTTCTTCAAAATAAAATATTTACCATCAAGTAAAAAAGGTTAAGACAAATGAGTATATCTCATCATCTGTCTTAACCTTTTTTATTTCTCTATACCATATTTTTTTAATGCTTCATAAGCTGCATGTTGTTCAGCTTCTTTTTTAGTAGTGCCTTTTCCTTTGCCATCAATTTTTTTATCAACAACTACAGCAAATTCAAAAGTTTTTGCATGGTCTGGACCTGTTTCTGCCAATAATTTGTACTCAACATGTTGTCCTTTTGCCTGCACTACTTCTTGCAAAATAGTCTTATAATCTTTTAAATTATATCCATATTTTACAGCAATAAATTCTTCATTTAATTTATCAAGCACATATTCGTAGGCAGTCTGCCAACCTTGGTCTAAATAAATAGCTCCAATAATTGACTCAAAAGCATCTGCTAAAATTGATGGTCTATGTTCTCCACCAGTTAAGCGTTCGCCTTTACCCAATAACAAATATTGCCCAACATTTAAATTCATAGCAAGTTTCGCTAAACTTGTCTCACAAACAACAGAGGCACGAGCTTTTGTCATTTCACCTTCAGGCATTTGCGTAAAAGTTTTAAATAAATATATGCTAGAAGCTAATTCTAAAACAGCATCACCTAAAAACTCCAAACGCTCATTATGAAGACTATGGTCTTTAGCCTCATTAGCATACGAGGTATGTGTCAAAGCTTGATTTAATAAATTTAAATCATTGAACTTGACACCTAATCTAACGACTAATTCCCCTAATTTTTGTTTGCGTTTTTCTGATAAATTCATTTATAAAACCTGATTTACTTAAGTTTTTTCAATAAAATAGCTGCATTATGACCGCCAAAACCTAAAGAATCAGAAATAGCTGCATTGATAACTCTTTCTCTAGCAACATTTGGTACATAATCCAAATCTAATTCTTCATCTGGAGTTTCATAGTTAATTGTAGCAGGCATAATATCATTTTTAACAGCTAAAGCTGTAGCGATACATTCAATACCACCAGCAGCACCGAGAAGGTGTCCTATCATGGATTTAATAGAGCTGATAGATAATTTATACGCATGATCACCAAAAGCACGTTTAATAGCTGCTGTTTCAGTTCTTTCATTCAATGGAGTAGATGTACCATGAGCATTGATATAATCAATATCTGTTAATTCAAGACCTGCATCTTTTACTACATTTGTGAAACAACGAGCAGACTGTTTTGCTTCTGGATCTGGGCTAGTCATATGATAAGCATCAGAAGTTGAAGCATAACCTGCGAGCTCAGCATAAATTTCAGCACCACGAGCTACTGCATGTTCATAGCTTTCTAAAATAACAATACCAGCACCTTCACCCATGATAAAACCACTGCGGTTTTTATCAAATGGACGAGAAGCTTTTTGTGGATTGTCGTTCATATCTGTGCAAAGAGCTTTCATAGAAGCAAAACCTGCTACTGGAAGTGGAGAAATACACGCTTCTGTACCACCAGCAACCATTACATCTGCTTCACCGCGCTGAATAACACGCATAGCATCACCAATAGCATTTGTACCAGTTGCACAAGCTGTTACAGGGCAAACGCTAGGGCCTTGAAGACCAAATGTAATAGAAGTCATGCCTGCTGCCATATTGCTAATCATCATAGGCACGCAGAAAGGACTTACACGACCTGGACCTTTAGTGAATATAGTATTGTATTGATCATGTAATGTTTCAATACCACCAATACCACTACCAATAAATACGCCAATACGTTCTTTATCTTCTTTAGATAAATCCATATTTGCATCTTCAAACGCAAGTTTAGTTGCTGCAATAGCAAATTGAGTATATCTATCCATGCGTTTTGCTTCTTTTCTATCGATAAAATCAGCAGCATTAAAATCTTTTACTTCTGCTGCAATTTGAGCTTTAAAATCACTAGCGTCAAAATGTGTAATTTTATCTATACCGCTTTTACCTGCAAGAAGACCTTGCCAAAAAGCATCTTTACCAATACCGATAGGGGAAATTGCTCCTAAACCAGTAATAACTACTCTATTTGTCAAAACAAACACCTCTCATTTAATCTATTGCCGCAACTTCCGATTTTATTCTAGAAATTATCTCTCTAACTGGCAATATTTCTTTGATTCTGTGTATATATTCGCCTGTAAATACCAGACCATTTTCTACGTCTCCCTGTTCTGCACGAATCAATGAATCAATTATACAGAAATTATGTTTACAGCTCTTTAAACATGCTTTACATCCTTTTGGAGGAACTGGACCTACCATTATTTTATCTGCAAATGGATTTCTTACAGCACGTCCTGGAAGACCTACTGGGCTGTGTATAACTACAATGTCGTCCGGTTTAGATTTTAAATAAAATCTTTTTAAAGCCGGAGCTGCATTGGATTCTTCACTGGCAGCAAAGCGTGAACCCATTTGTACACCACTTGCGCCCATCTTTATAAGATCAACAATGTCTTGACCGGAAAGCACTCCGCCTGCTGCAACAACAGGAATATCCACAGCTTTTGCGATATCAGGAATTAATTCACGTATAGATGTACTAGTTCCTAAATGTCCGCCAGCTTCTTTTCCTTCAACCACAATAGCAGCAGCGCCAAGACGTTGGGATATTTTCGCTAATTTAACAGATGAAACAATCGGTACGATTGGTGTACCAGATTCTTGTCCAAGACCAAACATATCGCGGGAAAATCCTGCACCAGCTACTACAAGGTCAATACCTTCTTCGATAGCAGTTTTTACAATTTCACTAAAACCTCTAGCTGCAACCATGATGTTAATACCAATAATTCCAGACGTTAAAGATCGCGCCAAGCGAATTTCATACCTTAATTCATCAGTAGGCATACCAGATGCAGCAATCAAACCAATGCCGCCTTCATTAGCGACAGCAGCTGCAAGTCTTGCCGTTGATAATCTAACAGCCATGCCCCCCTGAATAATAGGTACTTTTGCAATTTTATTGCCAATTTTCAATTCAGGAAGTTTCAAAAATAACTCCTCCAATCCGCTTTTCTTCTATTATCTTTAGAAAGTCCCGTGGAGTAACCACGGGACTTTTCTAAGGAAACGCTAAAATTATTTATTTTGGTCTATATAGGATACAACGTCCTGAACTGTTTTAATTTTTTCAGCAGCTTCGTCAGGAATTTCAATACCGAATTCTTCTTCGAAAGCCATGATTAATTCAACAATGTCAAGAGAATCTGCACCTAAATCGTCGATGAAAGTAGAATCGATATTAACCTCATCAGCTTCAACGCCTAACTGATCAACAACGATATCTCTTACTTTATCAAAAGTAGCCATTCCTCGTCACCTCCTCTCAGAATAACCTTTATTTATTATTCATTATTACATTACATACCGCCATCTACATTGACAACCTGTCCTGTAATATATGAAGCCTTATCAGATGCCAAAAATACTACTGCATTTGCAATATCTTCTGGCTGACCCATTTTGCCAAGTGGAATAGAGCCCACTACTTGAGCCTGTGCTTTTTCTGGCATAGCTGCTGTCATATCAGTAGCAATAAAACCAGGAGCTACAGCGTTAACGGTAATACCACGACTAGCCATTTCACGAGCTAAAGATTTTGTAAAACCAATTACACCAGCTTTAGCAGCAGAATAATTTGTCTGACCTATATTTCCCATTATACCAGAAACAGAAGTCATATTGATAATTTTTCCAGAACGTTTTTTCATCATATATTTTGCTGCTACTTTTGTACAGTTAAAAATACCTGTTAAATTTGTATTAATAACAGCATTCCAATCCTGAGATTTCATACGAATGAATAAACCATCACGAGTTATACCCGCATTATTTACTAAAATATCAATCTGTCCAAATTCAGCTATTACTTTTTCTACCATTTCACTAGCAGCCTGTTCATCACTAACGTCAGCTTGAACAATCATAGCTTTGCCGCCCATATCAGTAATTATATTCTTTACTTCTTCAGCAGCAGCCACATTTCCTGCATAATTGATAGCTACAGTAGCACCTTCTTTTGCAAGTTCAATAGCAACTGCACGACCAATTCCACGAGATGCTCCTGTTACTAACGCAACCTTACCATCTAAAAGCATATTATCGAACCTCCTTGAAATAGTCAAGAGTTTTTTCAAGAGATTCTATATTTTCTACGTTTAAAGATTTCAATTTACGGTCAATACGTTTATTAAATCCACATAAAACTTTACCTGGACCTACTTCAACATAAGTATCAGCACCAAAATCTTTCATTGTTGCGATACAATCTTCCCATTTTACAGGGCTTGCAGCTTGTTTTACAAGACTTACTTTGATATCTTCTGCTTTTGTTAAAGCTTCAGCTGTAACATTTGTTACTACTGGAATAGTAGCATCAGATACAACAACTTTATCAAGTTCTACAGCAAGTTTTTCAGCTGCAGGTTCCATTAATTTACTATGGAATGGTGCACTAACTGGTAAAATAACACATTTTTTTGCACCAGCTTTTGTCATTTCTTCACTAGCTTTTTCTACACCTTTAGCAGTACCTGCAATTACAATCTGACCTGGGCAGTTGAAGTTTACAGCCTGTACTAAAGCAGTGCTTGCACTTACTTCTTCACAAATTTCTACAATTTTATCACGATCAAGACCAATTACAGCTGCCATTCCGCCTTCACCAACAGGAACAGCTTCTTGCATGTACATACCACGTTTATGAACGAGATATACTGCATCTGCAAATTTTAAAGAGCCTGCTGCTACAAGTGCAGAGTATTCACCTAAACTATGACCGCCTACGATTTCTGGAGCAATTCCGTTTTCTTTTAATAATTCGTTACAAATAACGCTCATAGTCAAAATAGCAGGTTGAGTATTTGCTGTAAGTTTTAAATCTTCTGCTGGTCCGTTAAAGCACATGTCCATGATGGAGTAACCAAGTGCTTCATCAGCTTCTTTAAATAACTTTTTCGCAATATCATATTTGTCATAAAAATCTTTACCCATTCCCACTACTTGAGAACCTTGTCCTGGAAATAAAAACGCGAGTTTACTCATTTAGTAATCACCCTTTCGCCATTATTTTTATAAATTTATTATTTATTTGCAAATGTTTTGTGTGTTTTCCATCACTTTAGCAAGATTATTTACTATATCATCTATAATTTCTTGAACAGGTTTTATTTCATTTAACATACCTGCAATCTGTCCAATCATTACAGAACCCATTTCTACATCGCCTTTTCTTGCTGCAAGATTTAATCCACCTGCACCTAATTTTTCAATTTCTTCAACTGGTGCATTTGCTTTTTCTAATTCATCAAATTTACGAGTTAATTTATTAGCTATAACGCGTACAGGGTGCCCTGTAGAACGACCTGTTACAACAGTAGAACGGTCTTTTGCACGTAAAACTAATTTTTTATAATTTTCGTGAGCGATACATTCACTAGAAACTACAAATCTTGAACCATTTGTACGCCCTGAGCACCAAGAGCAAATGCTGCCATCATGCCACGAGCGTCAGCTATACCACCAGCTGCAATAACTGGGATATCTACTGCATTTACAACTTGAGGTACAAGTGTCATTGTAGTGATTTCTCCTACATGTCCGCCACTTTCTGTTCCTTCGGCAATAAGTGCATCAACACCAGTACGAGCTAAACGTTTTGCAAGTGCGACAGATGCAACAACTGGTATTACTTTAGTACCAATTTCTTTAAATGCAGGTATATATTCACCAGGATTTCCTGCCCCTGTTGTTACAACTGGTACGCGTTCGTCGAGCACTACTTGAATAACTTCTTTAACAAATGGAGACATAAGCATAATATTTACACCAAATGGTTTGTCTGTCCATTGTTTTACTTTTTGAATTTCAGCTCTTAAAAGATCAGGAGGCATATGTCCAGCACCAATTATTCCAAGACCACCAGCATTAGATACTGCAGCTGCTAATTCAGCTGTACCAAGCCAAGCCATACCACCTTGAAAAATTGGATATTTAATATTTAATAATTTACAGATAGGATTATTTTCGAACATTGTTTAGTCCTCCTTAGCCCATTTCATAATGCAAGATGCCCATGTAAGACCTGCACCAAAACCAGAAAGAGCTATGATTTCGCCTTTTTTCAATTTTCCAGATTGATAAGCTTCAGCCATTGCAATTGGAATAGATGCCGCTGATGCATTACCATATTTTTCTATATTTACAAATACTTTATCCATTGGTAAATGCAAACGTTTTGCTGCAGATTCAATAATACGAATATTTGCCTGATGCGGAATTAAATAATCAATATCTTCTTTTTGCAATCCAGCACGTTCTAAAGATTTCATTACTGTAGAGCCCATAGCTTTTACAGCAAAGCGGAATGTTTCTTTTCCGTTCATATGCAAGCAATGCATATGATTATCTATAGATTCTTGGTCTGCTGGATGTTTACTTCCCCCACCTGGAATTTCAATAGTGGTAGCTCCACTTCCATCAGCACCTAAATCAAAAGATAACATACCATAGCCTTGTTCAACTTCACCATATACAGCAGCGCCTGCTCCATCAGCAAAGATGATACAAGTATTTCTATCGTGCCAATTTACAAATTTAGATAATGTTTCAGCACCTACAACTAATACTTTTTTGTAAACGCCAGTTTCAATAAACTGTGTTGCAATTGCAGACCCATAAACAAAACCAGAACATGCCGCAGATAAATCAAAAGCTGCTGCATTTTTAGCTCCCAATTTTTCTTGCAAAATACATGCTGTTGATGGGGTATTACAATCGGCAGAGATTGTCGCTACTATTATCATATCTAATTCTTCAGCAGATACTTTCGCATCTTCTAAAGCTTTAATAGCAGCTTTATACGCTAATTCTGATGTTGGCTCATCTTTTGCAGAAATACGTCTTTCTTTGATACCTGTACGTTCTGTTATCCATTCGTCATTAGTATCTACTAATTTTTCAATATCTGCATTAGTGAGGATTTTTTCTGGAACATGATATCCTATTCCAATAATGCCTGCACTATTTAACTTCAGTGTCATGGCTCCAAATCTCCTCCTTGTCTATATTGTCTCGAATTTGAGTTATTACATCTTTTTGTACAAATTCACTGGCTTGTCTAATAGCGCTACAAATAGCTTTTGCATTAGAACTACCATGAGATATTATACAACAACCATTTACTCCTAGTAAAGGAGCTCCACCATATTCAGAAACATCTATATCTTTTCCTAATTTTTTTAAGGCAGGCATTAACATTAATGCTCCTAATTTAGCTAATATACCACCCTTATTTATGGCTTCCTTAGCTAAACTAACTAAAGTTTTTGCTAAACCTTCAGCAAATTTTAAAACAACATTTCCTACAAATCCATCGCAAACTACCACGTCAAATTGACCTGTTGGTACATCTCGACCTTCAGCATTTCCTTTGAAATTAATAGTTTTCATGCTTTTTAACATAGGATATGTCGCTTGAGCCTGTTCATTGCCTTTAGTTGCTTCTTCACCAATATTTAATAAACCTACAGCTGGATTTTCTAATCCTAGCATACATTTGGCATAGATTGACCCCATCAATGCACTTTGACAAAGATGCTTTGGTTTACAATCTACATTTGCACCTGAATCTAACAATAAAGTAACGCTACCTTTTCCTGTAGGTATAGGTGTAGCAATTGAAGGTCTATCAATTCCCTTTATTCTGCCTAAAATAAATAACGCTGATGCTGCTGCTGCACCTGTATTGCCTGCAGATAATACAGCATCACATTTGCCTTCTTTTACTAAACGAGTAGCTACAACGATAGAAGAATCTTTTTTTCTACGCACTGCTACTCCAGGGTGTTCACCCATGCCCACTACATCACTAGCATGATGAATGGAGATGGTACTTTTTCTCCATTCTGGATAATTTTTATCTAACTCTTTTTGAATTTGAGTTTGATCACCGACTAGTACAATTTCACAATCATAGCGTTTAGCTGCAAGTATTGCACCTGCTACAATTTCTTTAGGTGCAAAATCTCCGCCCATAGCATCTACTGCAATTTTCATACCTCGGATCCTCCATTATCTTCTAATGAAACAAGAATAAATTTTGCTCTAAAAACTTCTTCTGTAACATTTTTAATTTTCACCCAAACAAAGAATTTATTTCCTCGTTTGTGTTTTAACTCTGCTTTAGCGATTAATTTATCGCCAACACGAACTGGAGCTTTATATTTTATATTAGCAACACCTGTTACCGCCATGGGAGCATCAATCAATGCTAATGCTAATGAATTTGCCTGTGCAAACATATATGCACCTTTTGCTATTTTAGTTTTTTCAAAAACCATATCTTCAGTGATATTCATTAGCGAAATGCCTGATTTTCCCAATTCTAATTCTAATAGTTCCCCAGAAACTTCACTACTACTAATAGATTTAACTTTTTTCTGCGTAGCTTCAGCTAATTGTTTTACTCGCTCTCTAAGCTCTGGTATACCTAGCTCTAAACGGTCTAACCTAATAGTCTGTATACTAACATTCAAAAGTTTTGCCAATTCCTCATCCGTAAAGAAGGGTTTGGATTTCACATAATCTATTAATAGACTTTGTCTTATTCGCTTTTTTTCACGTGTCATCCTTCACACCAACTTTTAGTACCAGATAATATAATCAGTTACAATTGGTTATTATACAAACTTTTTTTCTAATTGGCAAGTATAATTTCCCTTAACTAATTGACTATATAAGATAAAATCCAACTCAAAAATACATTTATTTTTACTATAAAATAAAATATGCTCCCTTTATAGATAGAGAAATTTAATATCACTATATCTATAAAAGGGAGCATACTAATTCGCTCCAGAAAATTATTCTGCAGAAGCGATAACTTCTTTACCATCATAATAACCACATTCAGTGCAAACATGATGAGGCATTTTTGGTTCATGACACTGAGGGCATGCAACATAACCAGGAGCTTCTAATTTCCAGTTAGCACGACGTCTGTCACGACGAGCTTTTGACATTTTACGCTTAGGTACTGCCATTTACTACACACCTCCTTAAATAACTAAAGGTTCTTCAAGCTAAATTGCTTTTACCTATTTTTTCAATAAATCCTGCAAAGCTGCAAGTCTTGGGTCAATACTTTCCCTATTGCAACCGCATTCGGTTTTATTCAAATTAGCACCGCATACACTACATAATCCTTTGCAATCTTTGGAACATAAATGTTTTGTCGGCTGAGCAGAAATTATAATATCACGCACTAAATCGCCGATATTAATAATATCGCCGTCAAAATGATTTATCTCTTTAATTTTTGCAAATTCTTCATCTCTTGTATATTCTTCCGCAAAAGAATATTCACTTTTTGTCTGGAAATATTCTAAGCATCTATCACAAATCTCTGAAATAGTGCAAAAAATCTTTCCCTCTAAGCGAAAACAAGTACCAGTATTAGTTGCGGTTCCTTTGACCATGATGGGACCTTCTAATTTACAATCATCTAAAAGTGGCCCAATGTCTTCGGGTTTTGCATCAAAACTAAAAGCCTTTTCATGACCAATTTGTTCAGCTATTTCCGATACATTTATTTTCATCATTGCAATCAACCTCAATTCATTATAGCCGTAGCTATATATTTTGTCAAACAATCCAAGTAAAAATTTTTAGGAAAAATTTTACTTCTATGCTAAAATATTTTTTATCGCTAAAAAAATTATAAAATAAAAATCAAAGAAAGTGAATTAAAAATGTCAATAACTGGAATTATTAGTGAATATAATCCATTTCATAATGGTCATAAATATCTCATTCAAAAACATAAAGAAAATTTTCCTGACAGCTATTTCATCGCTGTTATGAGTGGTAATTTCACGCAACGTGGAGAAATTGCTCTAGTTGATAAATGGCAAAGAGCTAAACTTGCTGTAGCTAATGGCATTGATTTAGTCATTGAGCTTCCTTTTGTATTTGCTGTTCGTAGCGCCCAATATTTTGCCAAAGGTGGCATTGATTTACTGCATAAATTACACTGTGTAGATACTATTTGTTTTGGTAGCGAATACACTAATGAAAAAGAGTTAACATTTATTGCCCAAACTTCTCAAAGTGAAAAATTTCAACAAATGTTAAAAAATAAACTTGCTGATGGTCAATCATATGCTGCTGTAACTAGTGAAGTCTTAAGTAATCTCACCAATATTTCTGAAAATATTTTAAAAGCTCCTAATACTATTTTAGGTATTGAATATCTAAAAGCTAATTTAAATTTAGAAAAGCCTTTAACCGTAAATATAATTCAACGCATGAAAGCAGAACATAATGACTTAAATTATCAAGAAAATTTTGCTAGCGGTACAGCCATTCGCCATTCTTTATATACAAATAATAGCAACTTTTCCAAGCTTAAACAAGTTGTACCAGATGAAACTTATTTTCTTTTGCAAGAAATTCACCAAACACAAGATTTACCTCATTTAGATTATCTGTTTACCAATTTAATCAGTAAATTACGACTAGCTAAACTTGATGAATTAACAAAAATTTATGGTATTCGCGAAGGATTAGAATATAAATTGTTAAAAACTGCCAATGAAGCTATCAATTTACAAGATTTCTTTCAAAAATTAAAATCGAAAAGATATCCTTTGACAAATTTACAACGCTTAACATTATATTTACTACTAAATATAACTAAAGACCTTATACAAAGATTTGATGATACAGGCGCTTTATATGCCCGTGTTTTAGCTTTTAATAATAAGGGTACAGAATTACTTAAACAAATGAAAAAAAATGCTTCTATTCCTATTATAACTAAAACAACATCATATTTAGACAGCAAAAAACGTTGCCAACAAAAATTGACAACGTTTGAAGAAATGTTAGCTATAGATACTTACGCTACTGAATTATATAATTTATGCTTTAATCCGTTTAAACCATATGGAAAAGATTTCACTACATCTCCATATTATTTTAAAACGAATAATGAAATTTAATTATTCGACTAAAAATTAAAAGTGTAAACTTTGTTGCTTCATATGAATATTCATCAATAAGCCTAAACATGTTACATTCGTCAACAATGAACTTACACCATAACTCATAAGAGGAAGTGGTATACCTGTACTGGCATAACCCCCATTGTCATGCCTACATTTACTAATAAATGGAAAGCTAACATAGAGGTAATTCCTGAAGCTAATAACATACCAAAAGCGTCTTTACATTCTCGCGCTATTTTAACACCACGCCACAATACGATTAAATACAGACATAATAAAAATGCTGCACCAATAAAACCAAATTCTTCACCAACAACGGCGAAAATAAAGTCCGTATGATTTTCTGGTAAGAAGTTTAATTGACTTTGTGTACCACCAAAAAGACCTTTACCAAAAAGCATTCCCGAACCAATGGCTATTTTCGATTGTATGATATGATATCCTGAGCCTAATGGGTCAACATTTGGGTCAATAAATACCATGATACGCATTTTTTGATAATCATGTAAAAATTGCCATATTATCGGCAACATCGCCAAAAATGCACCAAATACAATACCTAATATTTTTAAACTAATACCTGCGACGAAAATCATACCCAAGAAAATAGCTAAAAATACTAAACCTGTACCCAAATCCGGCTGTTTTGCTACCAATAAGAACGGCACTAAAACAAATAAAGCAACTGGTATTACTTCTCTCCATTTGCTTAGATGTCCAATTCGACTTTCTAATAATGTCGCCAAAGCGATAATCATAATTACTTTAGAAAACTCTGATGGCTGTATACTGATAGGCCCTATCTGTATCCAACGCTGTGCCCCTAATGCTGCATGACCGAAAAACATAACAGCAAGTAACATGATTAAATTGAAAATATATATCTTATTACCCCAGTTTTTCAAAGCTCGATAATCGAAAAAATTCGTTATCATAAAAGCCCAAATCAATCCACCAACTGCAAACATACCCTGTCTTTGTAAATACCAATATCTATCATCGCTAGGTGTATTTACATGAGTTGCACTAGCTATTGTAATAAGACCTACTATTAAAATTCCAATGACTGCTAAAGTCAAAGGCAAATCTAACCGACGCAGTGTTCGATGCTCTCTAATATTGAACATAATTACCTACCATTTCTTCTTTTCTTCTAAAAATACTAATTACCTATACAAAATAATAGAGGATACAACTGATTTCATTTGTATCCTCACTTATTATAGCAATTCTTATCATAATGTCAAAGTCATTATCACTTCATCTGTATCTATATCGATAATTTTAATAGTTTTATCCTCTAATACAGCTACAGTTGCTCTATTATCTTCACGTTTACTAAGTGATGGAGAACCCGGATTTAAAAATACTGTATTTCCTCTTTTTTCTAAAACATTAATATGCACATGACCAGAAATGAAAATATCTGCTTTTAAAGCTTTAGCCATTTTATCTTTTGCTTCATCTGTTTCTACATAATGACCATGAGTAGTAACTATCTTTAAGCCTTCTGCTACTACATAAGTATATGGTGCTTGAATTGGCATATCTAATACTAAAGTATCAACTTCACTATCACAATTACCACGGCAGATAACCACAGGCATACTACAAGCATTTAATTTTTCTGCAAGTTTGGCAGGATTATAATCGGAAAGCATAGGATTTCTTGGTCCATGATATAAAACATCTCCTGCATGAATAATCATATCTGCATCTTTAAAATATTTATCAAAAGCAAGTGAAAATCTTTCATGACAACCATGTGTATCGCTAATAATTCCAATTTTCATATCAAAGCACCTCTTTATCTTTATAATAAAATTATTCTAGCATTTTTTCTAAAAAAAAATACATACTTGCACTTGTCATTCTAAAAAATATCTTCTTAACAAAAAAGATTTCTTGAAAATTCAAGAAATCTTTTCTTCTTTTATTAAAGATTATTCATAGTTTTATTTTCGCCACAAAGAGCTTCAAAGTCTTTTACAAATACATCAACTGCACATCTTGCAGCATCAACTTTGATGAGATTTTCAATTACATCTGGAGCAATTGTGCTTGCACCTACACCATATTTAGCAAGTTCCAATACTTGTTGGGAATTTTTAAAACTTGCAGCTAAAATTTCAGTTTCAAGACCTGCATTTTTCAACATATCATGAATATCTTTTGCTACTTGAATACCATTTGCACCTAAATTATCAATACGATTTACATATGGTGCTACATATTTTGCCCCTGCTTTACCTGCTAAAAAGCCTTGCATCTGATTGTAAATTGCAGTACCTGTGATATTTACGCCTTCTTTAGCTAAAGCTTTGATTGCTTTTAATCCTTCTGGAATTACAGGAATTTTAATAAAAGTATTTTCACCTAATACTTCACGCATTTTATAAGCTTCTTTAATCATACCTTGTGCATCTTTAGAGATAATTTGTGCATGAAGTTCAGCTTCACTGCCGATAAAAGCTCTGATTTCACTTAAAACATCAAAAGGATTTCTTCCTGCTTTTTTCAAAATTGAAGGATTTGTTGTAACACCATCTACAGGATAATATTCATACATTTTTTTAATGGCATTAATGTCAGCATGGTCAACTAAAATTTTCATTATTATCGCTCCTATTCAATAATTAAATTTTTATTCCATTTTGTTTAGCAATATCATAAAAAAATTGCAATTGTGCATTGCTATACAATTTAGGATTTTCTGTAAAATAATATTTTTTATCTAAATAACTATATTTAGCTTTTGCTAATGGATTATAATTTAATAATTCATACTTTACTTTATCATAACAACTACTAATAAATCTACTGATTTGCTCAATATTTTCTTTTGTAGCCGTCAATGTTGGAATAAGCGGTGTTCTTACAATTACACAATCTTTTTTATCAGTTTGCAATAAAAACTTTAAATTATCTTTTATTACTTGATTATCTACATTCGTGCATTTTTTATGCCAATCATTATCAAAAATTTTTAAATCAGTATAAAACTCATCAACATATGGCAATATTTTGGCTAAAACTTCTCGTTTGACAAATAATGATGTTTCTATCGCTGTATGCAAATTCTTTTGTTTACATGCTTTCAATATAGCTAAGGCAAATTCATGTTGGAATAATGGCTCTCCGCCAGAAAGCGTAACGCCTCCACCATATTTAAAAAAAGCTTCATCTTTTGTTATTTCTTGCACAATTTCTGTTAAATTATGGTATTTACTATCAAATTGCAAGGCTCTTGTTGGACATTCTTCTGTTATCTGCAACCAATTACTATCTTGCTGACGATTTATATTCATTTTATCATCTACAAATTTTATCGCATCATTTTGAGCAATATGTTCACAAGTCTTGCACTTTATACATTTATTTTCTAAATATAATATCTGCTGTTTATAATCCAATCCTTCTGGATTTTGACACCATTTACAACGAAGGGGGCAGCCCTTCAAAAATACAGTTGTACGAATTCCTGCCCCATCATGCACAGCAAAACGCTTAATATCAAAAACTAAGCCTTTATCTTCAGACATTATCATATGTTGTTCTGGCGATGATTTCATTTTGTAACTCCCCTGCAAGCTCTGTAAAATACGCTGTATAACCTGCCACTCTAACAGTGAGTGAACTATATTGTTCTGGATTTTTTTGAGCTTTTAGTAAATCTTCTCTACGCACTACATTAAATTGAATATGTGGTATTTCTAAATCAACAAAAGTTCTTAAAAAATTAGCAAATTTATCTATACCTGTCTGTGTTTGGAAAAATTCTGGCAAAAACTTCATATTCAATAATCCGCCATTTGTCGTCAAATTATTATCTAAACGGGAAACAGATTTCAGTACTGCTGTTGGACCATTTAAATCTCTACCATATACAGCAGACATGCCACCATCAGCTAATGGAGTTTGTGATAAACGACATCTGCACTAGCTCCTAAATTTTCACCCATAGGTACATGAGCACTAACTGTATACATGCCCATATGATAAGCTCCACCTCGATAATTTATAAATTCTCTAAGTTTTGCTCTGAATTTTCTAGCCCATTTAACGCCTAATTCATCTACCCAAGCAATATCATTGCCGTATTTAGGTACATGATTTAATAATTTTTGACGAAGAATTTCTTGATTAGCAAAATTATTTTTCAAAGCTTCTTCTAAAACTTTTGCTGATACTTTTTGTTCATCAAATACTAATTGTTTTATCACAGCTAAACTATCTGCTAAATTAGCCACCTGAATAAATTGTATTCCCGATAAATTATATTTTGCTCCACCTTTTGTTACATCAATGCCTTTTTCCATGCAATCATCAATTACACTAGATAAAAATGCTGTTGGCAATATTGCAATATGACCTTTTTCCACAGCTTCACAACAAGGTATCATCTTTTCTACAAAATAATTCATTGTTTGCTCTAAAGCTATTTCTAAATCTGCAAAAGTTTTATAAGTACTAAGTGAGCCAAAATCAGGTGCCATCTGTTTATCTGTCAATAGACATCTACCATGATTTAAAGTTAGCTCTAATACTTTGTTCATATTGAACATAGCTGCATCACTCCAGCCAAGATTATTACCCTGAGTTGTGAGTTCTACACAGCCAACAATAGCATAATTCATAGCATCTTGATGAGTTACACCTAAATTTTCCATTTCTTTAATGATAGCTTTATCATTGAAAAATTGTGGCATTCCACTGCCTTTGGCTACTACACGAATAGCATGTTTTAATAATTTATCATTAGTTTTTTCATGAAGTCTTACCGATAAATTAGGTTGTGGCAAGCCTAAATCTTCTTGTGCTGATAAAAATAGTTCTGATAAATCATTGCTAAAATCATTACCCTGTTCATCTACACCGCCAATAGCTATATTAAAGCCAATAGGAAAACCTGCAAAGTATTTTGCACTATGCTGATTGCGTAAATAAACAATTTCATTGAATTTTAACCATAGACATTCAATAATTTCTAAAGCTTCATCTTTAGTTAAAATATTATTTTCTATATCCTTTATATAATATGGATATAAAATTTTATCCAATCTACCTGGAGAAAAACTAGATGCATTACTTTCCATATGCAAAATCACGAATAAAAACCATGTAGCCTGCACAGCTTCATGAAATGTTTGCGGTGGTCTTTGGCTGATATTTTTACAAATATCGGCTACTTTTATTAAGCTAGCTCTATTTTTTTCATCAGTTTTGGCAGTAGCAATCAATAAATCATGATAACGAAGCATAAAATCTTGTACTGCTTTCATCACAATAATTATTGCCTGATAAAAATTTTTCTTATCTTCATCTGCATTCTTATAATGATTTTGAGCATCTTCTAGTAGACCGCTGACCCCTTTTTGTAGCCACTTTTCTACATTTGGACAAATATGTCCTTGTGCATGGTCTGTTTGATTTATTTTTACTACTTTATTTATCGCACTTATTTCTTGTCCAAAATTTTGTTTTATTACATCTTCTAGACTTTTGCCTTTCCAATAAGGTACTATCTGCTCACGAAAATTTTTATATCTTCATCTCTTACTAAAAATTTATCTTGTTTTCGTGTGGGAATAGTTTCAAATTCTCTATCTACCAAGAAATACCGCTTTCAGGGAAAACAACGCCATAGCGCACACCTTTAGTGCGATTTCCCACTATCAATTCTTCATTTTCTATACCGATTTCTAATTCTCGCAAAGCATTTGCTAATGCATAAGCTCGTTTTAAAATTATAGGTTCATTTTCATGTTGTTTATATGTTTTTGTAATAATTAATGCTTGTTCTATACTGACATATCTAGGTTGGGACAACATTTTTTCTTTTAAAATTTGTATGCGATTTTTTGTCATAAATACACTCTCCTCAACTATAAGCAACTGTCAGAAAATTCCATTCATTAATTTTATTATATAAAATTTCTTATTATTGTCAACAAATTTATATTATTTTTTATTATTATTCGAAATATAGGAGTT
>ENA-OQER01000015-OQER01000015.1-human-gut-metagenome-genome-assembly--contig:-NODE-15-length-82070-cov-4.382766_pt1 | contig 82070 bp, 91 predicted proteins | sample MGYA00242797_ERZ504639 | MGnify/ENA primary metagenome ERZ504639 (study PRJEB26092, sample SAMD00036306) | human gut metagenome | host: Homo sapiens | study: EMG produced TPA metagenomics assembly of... | reverse complement strand
GATTCTTGCAATGGTACTTGTTTGCAGGATGCGGCCAGACAGAGACAAAGACGGAGAGCAGCGGGACAAAAAAGCACAGGATCAGAAGTACAGTATCAGAAGTACGCAGACAGAGAGCAGCACAGCGGCATCGGAAACAGAAGATGAGACACTGGTCCATGTGCTTGCATTAAAAGGACCGACCAGCATGGGAATGGTAAAAATGATGAGCGATAACGACAGCAAAGAGTCACCTGCGGACACGTTTGAACTTGCCGCTGCCCCGGATGAGGTCAGCGCAAAACTGGTACAGGGAGAGGTGGATATCGCCGCGGTTCCGGCGAACCTTGCAAGCGTACTCTACAACAAGACAAACGGCGGCGTGCAGGTGCTCGCAGTCAATACGCTCGGTGTCCTTTATATCGTCGAGGACGGCGATACCGTACATTCTATTGCGGATCTGAAAGGCAGAACCATTTATGCGGGCGGCAAAGGTGCAACTCCGGAGTATGCTTTGAATTATATCCTCGAAAAGAACGGCCTCGTACCGGGTGAGGACGTAACGATCGAGTGGAAGAGCGAACACGCCGAGTGCGTGGCAGCACTTGCAGAAGATGCCGATGGAATCGCCATGCTGCCGCAGCCGTTTGTAACGACGGCACAGACGAAAAAAGAAACGCTGCGCACCGCACTTGACCTGACCGAAGAATGGAACAAAATCCAGAAGTCCGAAGGAACAGCGGGCACACTGGTGACAGGTGTTACCGTTGTGCGCACTGCCTTTGCCAAGGAGCATCCGGAAGCAGTTGCAGACTTCATGGAAGCTTACCAGGCATCCGTATCCTACGTAACCGAAAACACGGATGAGGCGGCAGAACTGATCGGGGATTATGACATTGTTCCGGAGGCAGTCGCAAAGAAAGCGCTTCCGGCATGCAACATTGTCTGCATCACTGGTGATGAGATGAAAGAGAAGCTTTCCGGTTATCTCGGTGTACTCAAAGACCAGAACCCGGAGGCAGTCGGAGGAGAACTTCCAGGAGATGACTTCTATTATTCCGAATAAAAACAAAAAAGAGAAACAGAGAAAAACGAAGCGCTGGCCGATCGTGTTCTGGCTTATGATCTGGCAGGCGGTAAGCGTTTTTGTCGGGCAGGAGATCCTTCTGGCATCTCCTGCCGCTGTTTTGAAACGCCTTTTTACGCTTGTAACAGAACCGGTCTTCTGGCAGTCCCTGCTGTTTTCCGGAGCACGCATCGGAGCCGGATTCCTTCTTGGTGCGGCGGTGGGAATTGCAGGAGCTGCACTTGCCGGTCGGTTTTCCATTGCAGAAGAACTCCTGACGCCGCTGGTTGCAGCAGTGAAAGCAGTGCCGGTCGCTTCTTTTGTGATTCTGATCCTGATCTGGGTTTCGTCGAAGAATCTTTCGGTTGTGATTTCGTTTCTGATGGTATTTCCGATCCTGTATACAAACACGCGGAACGGCCTGCGGGAACTGGACACAGCGCTTTTGGAGATGACAGACGTTTTTCAGGTTCCGCGGCCGGTGCGGCTGCGCTGGGTGATCCTGCCGCAGCTGTACCCATATATCCGGACGGGATGTTCACTTTCCCTCGGCCTTTGCTGGAAGGCCGGAACGGCAGCAGAAGTAATCGGCATTCCGAACCGATCCATCGGAGAGCATCTGTATCAGGCAAAAATATATCTCGACACACCGGGACTATTTGCCTGGACGGCAGCGATCGTGTACGTCAGCTTCTGTCTCGAAAAAGCTGTTTTAAAAGGAATGGATCTTGCAGAAAAAAGGATGCTGGTGATGAAATGAGAGAAGATACGATTGAAATCTGCCATCTGAAAAAAGCGTATGGAGAACACGTTATTTTTTTCGAATCTTACGATGGAACTGAAAAAAGGAGCAGTGACCTGTCTGATGGCTCCTTCCGGGGCGGGAAAGACAACCCTGCTGCGGATTCTGGCAGGCCTGGAGCAGGCGGACGGCGGAAAAATCGGGGGACTGGAAGCCTTAAGAAAAAGTATGGTTTTTCAGGAACCGCGGCTGGCAGAAGAACTGACAGCTGCAGCCAATATCCAGCTCGCGGTAAGGCGCCGCATGTTTGGAAAAGAAAAAAGAAGCTTCCGTCATCTTTTGGAGGAGATGGAGGAACTCGGCCTTTCGGGCTGTGAAAACCAGGCTGTATCGGAACTGTCGGGCGGCATGCGCCAGCGGGTGGCGGTTCTGCGGGCATGCGCATGGACGCAGATTTCCTCCTTTTGGATGAGCCGTTCCGGGGACTGGATGCGGGGACGAAAAGAAAACGATGAACTATATCCGCAGAAAAGGAAAGAAAAAACGATGCTTCTGGTCACGCATGATTAGAAGAAGCCGAAGCAATGGGGACTGGATCTGCACCTGCAGCAGACTGGATGGTATCCTCGAAATAAAGAGAAACAGAAAAAGCAGCACAGAAATCTGAAATGGAAAGAAACGGATTTTCTGTGCTGCTTTTGCTGTGAATCCGCAGTTACAGCAGGTCATCCGGTATGGAAGCAGAGCGGAGCTGTTCGTCCATCGTGTCGATGAGCGCCATGTCGGCTTCAGAAGTTCGAAGTCGAAGACATCCGCGTTGGTAAAAATGCGGTCTGGATGTGTCGATTTCGGGATGACACTGATGCCCTGCTGGACGAGGTAGCGGAGACCGATCTGCGCTTCAGTGCGTACATACTTTCTGCCAGCTGCTGCATAATCTCACGGTTCAGATAAAGACCTCTTGCGAGCGGCGCATACGCTTGAACGGCGATTCCATGTGAACGGCAGAAAGCGATGAGCGGTTTCCGGTTCCAGAGCGGATGGCATTCGATCTGGTTGACGGCCGGGATGATGCCGGAAAATTCAAAGAGGGCGGTAAGGTGCGGCTCCTCGAAGTTGCTGACGCCGATCGATTTTGCACGCCCGGATTCGCGGATTTTTTCGAGTGCGCGCCACGTCTCCGGGTAGCAGCCCGGCACCGGCCAGTGAATCAGGTAAAGATCAACGTAGTCGAGACGGAGACGGTCGAGGCTGCGGTTGAAGGCACCTTCGATATCACCGACCCGCTGCGCGGTATTCCATACCTTTGTGGTAATAAAAAAATTTTCCCGCGGAATCCCGCTTGCGCGGATCCCGCGGCCGATGCTGTCCTCGTTTTTATAGGAGGAGGCGGTATCGATCAGACGGTAGCCGTATTTTGCCGCGGTGACAATTGCTTTTTCTGCCTCTTTTTCTGTCGATTTGTAAGTGCCAAGCCCCAGAAGCGGCATCGCTCTGCCGTCGTTCAATGTGATGGTTGGAATAGAAAGTGCCATAAAAACCCTCCGTATCTTGAATCAAAAAAAGATTCTGCCGTATTTCTCTCATAATTATGTTTAGTATAACATGAAAATTTAAAGAAATCAGACCAAATATATTAAAAAAGTTTAACACAATCGGGAAATGAAAAAAAATAACAAGCCACGCAAGAAAAAAGAAGGATGCCAGGACGGCCTGTACGGCGAATTGTACAGAAATTTTGTGGAGGCTGTATTGATTTTGTGCATGAAATAGAGTATAATAAACTTGAATTGATATTTATTTATCATTCCCTGTACAATCTGCAGGATGTTTCAGGAAAACAAAAGCGGACGAAACGGACGGCAGAGGAAAATACCAGGGACAGAGGAGGCCATATTATGCATTTATTATATGACGAGAATGGAAATCCCATTCCGCACGGAGCTCACGACGAGCACCATCATCACCATGACCATCATCACGAGGGAGAAGACTGCGGACATGCCTGCAATGCATGCGGTTCCGAAGAAAAATGCAAGGACGAGAATCTTGCCCTTTTAACCTATATGCTGCAGCACAATGAACATCACGCAGCAGAACTCGACGAGATGGCCGACAAACTGGAAAAAGCCGGAATGGCGGACGCCGCAAAACAGATCAGGGAGGGAGTATCCGATTTCCAGAAAGGCAATATGCGCCTGTCCCTTGCACTGACGCTTGTAAAAGAGCATTTGAAAGAAGTTAAGTAGAGGAGGCGTAAGCTATGTGCCTTGCAACGGTATACAAAAATCCGGAAAACACAGTTGTCTGTAAAAACGTAAGCCGCATCGATGTCGATGGAGAATACGTTCTCATCCGTGACATCCTGGGCGAAGAGATCAGACTGCAGGGTAAGATCAAAATGGTAGATCTTGCAAACAGCATCGTAGAGCTGGACTGTGAATGATAATTGGTTGACGGAACCAGTTATTCTATAAAAGCGGTTTTAAGACCCCGGGGTCTGCGAATCGGAACAAACAGAACAGGCGAACCGGGACTTAGAATAGGAATATATCATATTAAAGCGGAGGTAAATTGAATTATGAAACTTTCAGAAGAGATGAAAAACAAGACCCTTCTGTCTTTTGAGCTGTTCCCGCCAAAGACAGAGAAGGGACTGCAGAATCTGCCGGGTACCATCGACCACCTTATGAAATATAACCCGTCTTACATTTCCTGTACATACGGAGCAGGCGGCGGAAACGTCGGAGCAAACCGTGAAGTATGTCAGATGATCAAAAATGCCGGAACCACACCGGTTACTCATTTCACCGTTATCAAAAACACAAAAGAAGGAATTAAAGAACAGCTGGATCAGTATCTGGCTGACGGCGTAGACACATGCTGGCACTGCGCGGTGATATTCCGCTTGGCGAGACCACAACCTGCGGTGACTTTGACTACGCTACGGATCTTGTAAAATTCGTACGTGATACCTATGGCGACAAATTTGAAATCGCTGTTGCAGGTTCACCGGAAGGCCACATCTCCTGCAGAAGTCTGGAGTCTGATATCGCAGTTCTGAAACAGAAACAGGACAACGGAGCTGACTACATCATGACACAGCTCTGCTGGGATATGGAGCAGTTCAAATACTGGCTCGATGCAATCCGTAAAGCAGGAATCACCATGCCGGTAGACGTTGGAGTTATGCCGATCCTGGATCAGGCAGCTACCATCAACATGGCACTTTCCAGAAACGGCTGTGTTATGGACAGAGAGCTTTCCAGAATGATCTCCAGACACTGGCTGTTCCCGAACCCATTTGCAGCAAAAGACGCAGAGGGCAAACCGTTCGACGTATTCTACGACAAGAAAGTTGCAGAGTTCAAAGAAGAGGGTATCGAATATACCGTAAAACAGATTGATGCATACCGTGCACTCGGTGTCAACGGAATTCATCTGTATGCACTGAATAAATGGAAAGACGTATCTGAAATCATCGACAGATCCGGCCTTTGCACACTGGTTTAATGAATTAATTACTTGAATTTGGGAGGCATCCGATTTTTATGGCACACGTAATAGCTGTCGCCGGAAAAGGCGGCGTTGGAAAAACAACATTATGCGGCTTGCTGATCCAGTATCTCTGCGAGTCAGGAAAAGGTCCTGTTCTTGCGGTTGATGCGGACGCAAACTCAAACCTGAATGAGGTACTCGGTGTAGAAGTAGAAGCTACCCTTGGAGATATCCGGGAGGAGATTGCCCGTGCAGAGATGGCATCCAAAAACCCGATTCCGGCAGGTATGAGCAAGGCAGATTATGCGGAATTTAAATTTGCAGGCGCTCTGACTGAGGAAGATGATTTTGACCTGCTTGTGATGGGAAGAACACAGGGAAAAGGCTGCTACTGCTTCGTCAATGGACTTCTGCAGAATCAGCTTGCAAAGCTGTATCCAAATTACCCCTTCATGGTTGTGGATAACGAGGCAGGCATGGAGCATATCAGCCGTGGTATACTTCCGGGAATGGATACAGCTATTTTGGTCAGTGACTGCTCAAGAAGAGGAGTACAGGCCGCTGCGAGAATCGCGGAGCTGATCAAAGAATGCGATATGAAGCCGAAGCAGGTAGGACTGATCGTAAACCGTGCGCCGAATGGCGTGTTAAATGAGGGAACCCGTGAGGAGATTGAAAAACAGGGATTAACTCTCCTTGGCGTTGTTCCGCACGATGATCAGGTTTATGAATATGACTGTGACGGAAAACCAACCGTACGTCTGCCGGAAGACTCTCCGGTACGCGCGGCATTAAAGAAAATCGTAGAAAACCTTGATTTATAAAAACAGAGAATCTGCCCTCCGCTTTGTACACGCTGCAGACGGAGGGATATTTCAAAAGTAAAATATCCCCCATGGAGGATGTTTTTACCATAAAAATATTAAAATACAATCTTGAGGAGGACAAGATGAGCGAATTCAAATTAACAAGCGTAGAAGAATTCGAACAGGCCACGAATGAGCTCCTGGAAAATGGTGCAAAGGTTGGCGCTGACGCATGGCAGTTTCGTGTAAAAAACCAGACCCCGCACTGTAAATTCGGTGAGCAGGGAACCTGCTGCCGTATCTGTACGATGGGACCTTGCCGTATTACACCAAAGGCACCGAGAGGAATCTGCGGATGCGATGTACACGGTATTGTAGGACGTAACTTCCTGCGCTTTACAGCAGGCGGTTCCGCAACACATTCCGATCATGGCCGTGAGATCTGCCACACACTGCATGAGGCTGATCCAAACGGAAACTACAAAGTAAAAGATCCGGAGAAACTGATCCGTATCGCAAAAGAGTGGGGCGTAGAGACAGAAGGAAAAGATATTTACGATCTGGCACATGAGATGTCCGAGCTGGCTCTGATGGAGTATGGTAAACCGTTTGGAACACAGAGATTCCTGAAACGTGCTCCGCAGCACACACAGGAAATCTGGGAGAGAGAAGAAATCGCACCGCGTGCGATTGACCGTGAGGTTGCATGTTCTCTTCATATGACTCATATGGGATGTTCTTCCTTCCGGAAGCACTCGTTCGCCAGTCCCTTCGTTCCGGACTTTCCGATGGATGGGGCGGCTCCATGATGGGTACCGAGTTCTCTGACGTACTGTTCGGAACTCCAAAGCCGATCGAAACCGAGGCAAACCTTGGTGTTATGAAAGAAGATGAAGTAAATATCATCGTTCATGGCCATGATCCGTCACTTTCCGAGATGATCTGCGAATACGCAGACGATCCGGAGATGATCGCATATGCAAAAGAAATGGGAGCAAAGGGAATCAACGTGGCAGGTGTCTGCTGTACTTCCAATGAAGTAGCAATGCGCGCGGCGTGCCGATGGCAGGTAACTTCCTGCAGCAGGAAAACGTGGTACTGACCGGTGCCTGCGAGGCCATCGTTGTTGACGTACAGTGTATTTTCCCGGCCCTTGGACCTTTAAGCAAATGTTTCCATACTAAATTCGTTACCACCAGCCCGATTGCGCAGATGCCGGATGCAGAATACATTCGTTTCAACGCAAAAACAGCAGGTGAGAATGCAAAAGCCATCGTAAAAATGGCAATTGAAAACTTTAAAAACCGGAAACCGGAGCTGGTACATATCCCGCATATGAAGCAGAAAGCAACCGTTGGATACTCTTTTGAGTCCATCATCAAGACTCTGGATAAAGTAACCAATTCCCAGGTTGACCAGACCGGAACTCTGATGCCGCTGTGGCAGTGTGTGGCATCCGGCGTTATCCGCGGTGCAGTTGCCATGGTAGGATGCAACAACCCGAAAGTCCGTCCGGACACCGCTCACATCGAGCTGATGAAGAAGCTGATCGCGCACGACGTTATCATCGTTGCTTCCGGATGCTCTGCACAGGCAGCAGCAAGAGCAGGTCTGATGGACAAACGTGCTAAAGATCTCTGCGGTGCAGGTCTGAAACGTGTCTGCGAGCTGGCTGATATCCCGCCGGTACTCCACATGATCCTGCGTTGATATCTCCCGTATGATGGTTCTTGTAGCAGAACTTGCTAAAATCGGTAATGTCAATATTTCCCAGCTTCCGGTTGTCGGATGTGCTCCGGAGTGGATGTCTGAGAAAGCAGTTTCCATCGGAAACTATGTTGTAGCAACCGGTATCGATACTTACCTTGGCGTAGAGCGTATGTATCCGGATCCACTGAGGTAACAGGACTCCTGACCAACGGTGTCCGCGACTGGGTTGAGGCAGCTTACACAGTAGAAAAAGACATCGACAAGCTGGGCGATGCAATGCTCGCACGAATCGAAGAGAAACGTGCCGCACTCGGCGTATAAAAAGGACAGGGCGGTCCCTGACGTAAAAAGAGACCGCCCTTTTTGAAGTGAAAAGGTGTAAAATGAAAATAGCAGTAACTGGAAAGGGTGGCGTAGGAAAAACAACCATCGCAGCGACCCTTGCAAGACTTTATGCAGAAGAAGGCCATCCGGTTCTGGCTGCAGATGTCGATCCGGATGCCAATCTGGGCCTTGCGCTTGGATTTCCGGAAGAAATCCTCGATTCGATCGTTCCGATTACCAAAATGAGAAAACTGATCGAAGAGCGCACCGAGGCAAGTGCAGACAACCGGTTTTACAAGATAAATCCGAGAGTAAGTGATATCCCCGATAAATACAGCAAAGAGTACAATGGAGTCAAACTCCTGACGCTTGGCACCGTGGAGACGGCCGGAAGCGGCTGTGTCTGCCCGGAGCATGTGATGCTGCGGAGAATCATCAACAGCCTGGTCCTTCACAGAGGGGATGTTGTCATCCTCGACATGGAAGCAGGCCTTGAGCATCTGGGAAGAGGAACGACGGAGGGCATGGATATGTTCATCGTAGTCATCGAGCCGGGTGCAAGAAGTATTCAGACCTATAAGAATGTCAAACGTCTGGCCGAAGAGCTTGGCGTTCATCAGGTTCATGTCGTGGCAAACAAAGTACGCGACGAAAAAGATGAGGCATTCATACAGGACGTATCCCCCCGGAGGATCTTCTGGGCATGGTCCACTACAACCCGGAATTATGGAAGCGGACAGGAAGGTTCGTCTCCATATGATTACAGCGCGGCTGCAGTAGAAGAGATACGGAAAATAAAAACAAAATCGATAAGTCAAACATGCCTTGCATGGAAAGTGTGATAGGAGGAAAAACACATGACATTATTCGAGAGAGTATTTGGCGGAAATGATGCAGTATACGGTCTTACCGAAGCTGCCATTGATGCCGCAATCGCAGCAAACGGAGAGGAAAAAGCAGTCAGCTTCCCGGACACTGCTTACGCACTTCCGTGTTACTATGCTGTAACAGGAGTAAAGGTTACCAACTTAAAAGAGATGAAAGAGGCTCTTGGCGTGGTAAAATCTCTGATGACAAGAGAAAATCAGCTGAATGATGTATTTATGTCCGGTGTTGCAACTGCACTCTGCGCAGAGTTCATCGAGGCAATTAAATACATCGACGGTGCAAAACCATATGATGAGCCGTGCTACGGCCATTTAAGCGATGCCATCATCCGTGAGCTTGGTGTGCCGCTTGTAACAGGCGATATCCCGGGCGTAGCTGTTATCCTTGGAAGCGCTCCGACCGCACAGGAAGGCGTGGATCTGGTTAAGAGCTATCAGGCACAGGGTATTCTTGTAACACTGGTTGGCGGAATCATTGATCAGTGTCAGGAATTAGGATACAAGACCGGCGCAAACGTACGTGTCATCCCGCTTGGAAAAGACGTAACATCTGTAATCCACGTTGTATCCGTAGCAATCCGTGCAGCCTGATCTTCGGTAACGTAACTGCAGGCGATGCAGGCGCACTGATGACCTACACCAAAGACCGTGTACCGGCATTCGTAAATGCTTTTGCTCCTCTGGATGATGTGATCGTTGCATGCGGCGCTGGTGCGATTGCACTTGGTTTCCCGGTTATCACAAACGATGACAAAGACGTTCCGGCTATTCCGAAGAGTCTCATTATCCAGAAGGACGTTTCCAAATTCAACGCAACTTCTCTGGAAGCCCGCGACATCAAGATTAAAATTACAAACATCGATATCCCGGTTGCATTCGCATCTGCATTTGAGGGCGAAATCATCCGCCGCGGTGATATGCAGGTTGAGTTTGACGGTTCCCGTGTAGACTGTTGCGAGCTGGTTCAGACAAAAGATGCTTCCGAAGTAGAAGATCACAAGATCGAGCTGATCGGACCGGACATTGACGAGTTCGAGGTAGGTTCCAAGCACAGCATTGCATACGTTGTTGAGGTTGCCGGAAAGAGCATGCAGCCGGATTTCGAGCCTGTATTTGAGCGTAAATTCCACAGCTACCTGAACTGCATCGAAGGTGTTATGCATACCGGACAGCGTGATATGATCCGTATCCGTGTCAGCAAAGAAGCTTTCAACGCAGGCTTCCGTGCAAAACACTTCGGAGAAGTTCTGTACGCACAGGTGAAGAACGAGTTCGAGGCTGTTGTTGACAAATGTCAGGTTAAGATCTACACCAATCCGGAAGACTGTACCAAGATCCGTCACGAAATTGCAATTCCGGTATTCGACAAACGTGATGAGCGTCTGTCTACCATGACAGATGAATCCGTACCGGTATACTACAGCTGTATCATGTGCCAGGCATTCTCCCCGAGCCATGTATGTGTTGTTACACCAGAGCGTCTCGGACTTTGCGGTGCTGTTTCATGGCTGGATGCAAAAGCTACCAACGAGCTGGATCCGAACGGACCTTGCCAGGTTATCACAAAAGAAAAAGTAATCGATGAGAGAATCGGTGAGTATGAGGATGTTAACGAGGCTGTTCGTAAGCTTTCCCAGGGTGCTCTTGATGACGTATCCCTGTACTCCATCATGGAAAAACCAATGACATCCTGCGGATGCTTCGAGTGTATCTGTGGTATCGAACCATTCTCCAACGGTGTCTGCATCGCAAACCGTGAGTACGCAGGCATGACTCCTCTGGGAATGACCTTCTCCGAGCTGGCTTCCATGACAGGCGGCGGTGTTCAGACTCCTGGATTCATGGGACACGGCAAACACTTTATCGCTTCCAAGAAGTTTATGAAAGCAGAAGGCGGTGTTGCCCGTATCGTATGGATGCCGAAAGAGCTGAAAGAGCAGGTTGCAGAGAAACTGAATGAGACAGCAAAAGAGCTGTACGGTATCGACAACTTTACCGATATGATCGGTGACGAGACCATCGCAGAAGATCCGGAGACACTGGTTGCATTCCTGACCGAGAAAGGTCATCCGGCACTTGGCATGGATCCAATGATGTAATTCGTATTTTACAGGCTTATCCTGTGAAAGAATAAGCAGACCGGCATGGCTTGGGAGGGGATTCCAAAGCGGAGGAGGAAGCCCTTTCCGGCACATGCCGGCAGCTGTAAAGTGATTTTCTGGAAAAAAACGGCTGACGAAGAGAAAACGGATACTTTTTGTCAGAAAATCTTGGAAAATATCCTGGTAAATCTTGCATTCTCCGGGAAAAAACGTTAAAATAATAACAGGTGTGTCCATGAAGCGGAATCATGGAGATATGCCTGTATGGAATTTATTTTTAAGGAGGCTTTTTTTATGCCGTTTAATCGCAAACCACAAAAGTTTAATGCAGCAATTAAATCCGTTGTAATCGGCAGCGGAGACAAAACCGTAACTCTTGGCGGAGAAAACGTATTACCATTCTATGCTTTCGACGGTGAAATCAAAAACGGACCGAAGGTCGGCGTTGAAATCACAGACCTTGGTATGGAAGGAGAACCGGAAAGCGTAAAAGCATACTATGAAGGTGCAGCTACCATGGGCGAGATTGCAAAAAAAGCAGCAGCTATGGAAGGTGCAGATTTCCTCTGCCTTCGTCTGGCAGGCGGAGACCCGAACGGTCTGAACAAATCGGTAGAAGAACTCATTGAGACAGTCAAAGAGGTTGCTGATGCCGTTGACGTGCCGCTTGTTGTAGAAGGATGTAAAAACGTTGAGAAGGATTCCGAACTGCTCACAAAAGTAGCAGAGGTCCTTCAGGGAAGAAACGTTCTTGTTATGTCCGCAAGAGAAGAAGATTACAAGGCAGTTGGTGCAGCCGCAGGTCTGGCATACAGCCAGAAAGTCGGCGCTGAGTCCGCTGTAGATATCAACCTTGCAAAACAGCTGAATGTTGTTATGACCCAGCTTGGTGTCAGCGCGGACAGCATTGTTATGAACGTAGGTTCTGCAGCAGTCGGATACGGATATGAGTACGTAGTATCTACACTGGACCGTATCAAAGCAGCAGCATTATCCCAGGACGATAAAATGCTGCAGATGCCAATTATTACTCCAATCGCTTCTGAGACATGGAATGTAAAAGAGGCAATGGCAACAGAAGAGGAATCTCCGGAATGGGGAAATCAGGAAGTACGAGGAGTCTCTATGGAGATTCAGACAGCAGCCGCATCTCTGGCTTCTGGTTCTGATGCAGTTATCCTCAAACATCCACAGTCTGTTGCAACCATTTCCAAAATGATTCAGGAACTGATGTAATCAGTACGTAAGGAAGAGATTAGGAGGATAAAGAATTATGGCATTATCAGGTATTCAGATTTTTAAAATGACCCCAAAGAAAAACTGTAAGGAGTGCGGATGTCCGACCTGTATGGCATTCTCCATGAAGGTTGCACAGGCGCTATGGATATTTCAGCCTGCCCATATATGTCTGACGACGCTATGGCACAGCTTTCCGAAGCTACCGCACCGCCAATGAAGACCATCAAAGTCGGAACCGGCGACAGTGAGTACACCCTTGGCGGAGAGACGGTTCTCTATCGTCATGAGAAAACATTTGTAAGCAAAACCCGTTATGCAGTATCTCTCTGCAGCTGCATGTCTGACGAAGAGATCGACGCAAAACTGGAAGAAGACAAAAAAGTTGATTACGACCGTATCGGTGAGCGTATGTGCGCAGAGATGCTGTATGTAAACTATGCCGGAAATGGCGTAGACAAATACGTATCTCTTGTAACGAAAGCAGCAGCAACCGGAAAAGTTCTGGTACTTGGCTGTGAGGACGCAGAAGCTGCAAAAGCTGCTCTGGAAGTATGCAAAGCAGGCAAACCGATCCTGAATGGTGCAAATGCATCCAACTATGAAGAGATGAGCAAACTTGCCACAGAGGCAGGCGTTGTTCTCGGCGTAAGTGGCGCAAACATTGATGAGCTTCACGACACCGTAGAAGCAATCGAGAAACTCGGCAACAAGAACCTTGTTCTTGATACCACAGAAGCGACCATCAAAGAGACCTTCGCTACTACCGTACAGGTAAGACGTGCATCCTTAAAAGACACAGACCGTACCTTCGGTTATCCGTCTATTGTAAATCTGGCAAAAATTGCACAGGGCGACAGATATATGCAGCAGGCACTGCTTTCCCTGTTCACCATGAAATACGGTTCCATCATCGTTCTTGAGGAGATGGGATACGCAGAGGCACTTCCGGTATTCGGACTTCGCCAGAACGTATTTACCGATCCGCAGAAACCGATGAAAGTAGAGCCGGGCATCTACCCGCTGAACGGCGCAGATGAAAATTCGATCTGCCTGACCACAGTAGACTTTGCTCTGACCTATTTCCTGGTATCCGGAGAGCTCGAGAGATCCGGAGTTCCGGTAAACCTTGTAATCAACGACGCGGCGGACTTCTGTACTGACATCCTGGGCAGCAGGTAAATTCTCCGGTAACTCTATCTCCAAATTCTTCAAAGAGAATGTAGAAGATAAAGTAAAATCCAGAAAAGTTATCATTCCTGGTAAAGTAGCCGTATTAAAGGGCGACATTGAGTCCAAGCTTCCTGGATGGGAAGTAATCGTTGCTCCGCTTGAGGCAGTTCAGCTTGTAAAATTCATGAAAGATCTGCAGGCAAACGGAGAACTGTAATACATAAAAATTCCGGGAGGAACTCCGGTATCCGGAAGTTTCTTCCGTGAAAAAATAATTATGGGGGATTCCCAAAAGAAAAGGAGAAGAGATATGGCAAAATTTGTAACCATCGGCGAAAGACTTTCCGTTACAGCTCCTACTGTAAACAAAGCATTCGCAGCAAGAGATGAAGAGCCAATTTTAAAGAGAGCAAAACAGCAGCTGGATGCTGGTGCCGTTTACCTTGATGTAAACATCGGACCGGCTGAGAATGATGGAGAAGACATCATGAAATGGGCTGTTGAGCTGCTGCAGAGCAATTTTGACAATGTTCCGCTGGCTCTGGATACATCCAACAAAAAAGCAATTGAGGCTGGTATCTCTGTATACAACCGTTCCAAAGGAAAACCGATCGTAAACTCTGCAGATGCTGCAGGAAGAATCGAGTACGTTGACCTTGCGGCTGCAAACGATGCAATCGTTATTGCACTTTGCAACGGCGAAGGAATTGCAAAAGACAACGACGAGCGTATGATGTACTGCCAGACCCTTCTGGAAAGAGGTATGGAGCATGGTATGGAGCCGACCGATCTGTGGTTTGACCCGCTGTTTCTGGTTGTAAAAGGAATGCAGGACAAACAGATGGAAGTTCTTGAGTGCATCAAGATGTTCAGTGATATGGGACTGAATTCTACCGGCGGACTTTCCAACAACTCCAACGGTATGCCGAAAAACATCCGTCCGATCATGGATTCCGCACTTGTAGCTATGGCTATGATGCAGGGTCTGACCAGCGCCATCGTTAACCCGAATGACCTGAGACTGATGGAGACCATTAAATCCTGTGACGTATTCAAAGGCAACACTCTGTACGCAGATTCTTATCTGGAGCTTTAATCTTTAAATCTCGCAGGTTTTCCCCTGATGGTGCCGTAGCGTTTGCGAAAACTGAGGCACCATCAGGGGTTTTTCTATCTAAAAGCGGAAAAATAAAAAAACAGCGGAGAATATATACGACTGGGGGATTTACAGATTATGGCAAAAGTAACCTTTCGATTTGAAGAGGGAGAACCGGTAGTCACCTACGCAACCGAGGGTGAGCGCCTTCTTGAAGTAGCGCAGAAGAGCAATGTGCCGATCGATGCACCGTGTTCCGGAAACGCATCGTGCGGTAAATGCCGCGTTCGTCTTGTGAGCGGTGAGCTGGATTCCAAAATAACCCGCCATATTTCTGAGGAAGAATATCAGAATGGCTGGAGACTGGCGTGCGTCAGCACCGTCAAAGGCGATGTTGAAGTGGAAGTGCCGGACATTGCATCCGCTTACCGGAGCCGCATGAAAGTGGCAGACCTTAGTTCACCGAGTGAAATTGCAATTTTGAAGATACGAAAAAGAAAATTACAGACGCCGGTCTGGAATTGAAAAACAGCATGCAGGTGATTACAATCTCAATGGAAGAGCCTACTCTGGATGATACGATGCCGGATAACGAGAGAGTAACCTGGGCTGTACAGGCAGCGACGGGGCTTGACCGGGTACGGATTCCGTACTCTGTACTGAAAAAAATGCCGGATGTCCTTCGGGAATCCCATTTTCAGGCACAGTGTGTCGTCCGGGTTACGCCAAATGACGTCTTTTTATACGATATGCTTCCAATGGAAGCAAAAGCAGTTGTCGGCGGTCTCGTTGTCGACATTGGAACAACGACAGTTTCTGCACTGATCGTGGATATGCTGAGCGGAGAAATCCTGGCAAAAGCCTCTTCCGGAAACGGACAGATCCGGTATGGTGCGGATGTTATCAACCGTATCATTGAATCCCAGAAACCGGGAGGCCATGAAAGACTGCAGAATGCAATCATCAAAGAAACCTTAAACCCGATGATCTCCAACATGTGCCGTGCAGCGAAAATCAGCAGTCAGCAGATTTACCGTGCGGCGATTGCCGGAAACACTACCATGGAGCATCTGATGATGGGCATCAATGCAGATCCGCTTCGGATGGAGCCGTATATTCCGGCCTTCTTTAAGACAAACTCACTGTTTGCATCGGATGTCAATCTTGCGATTCATCCGGACGCCCATATCATTCTGGCACCGAACATCGGAAGCTATGTGGGCGGAGATATTACTGCCGGCGCGTTGGTCAGCATGATCTGGAACCGGCCGGAGATGAGTCTTTTTATTGACCTTGGTACCAATGGCGAGCTTGCATTTGGAAATTCCGACTTTATGGTAAGCTGTGCCTGCTCGGCCGGACCGGCCTTTGAGGGCGGCGATATCAGCTGTGGCATGCGTGCGACCGACGGTGCGATTGAAAAATGTACGATTGATCCGGAGACGATGGAACCTTCGTACCATGTTATCGGAGATAAGGGTACGAAACCGATCGGCCTTTGCGGTTCCGGTATCATCGATGTGATTGCGGCGCTGTTCCGCGCGAAGATGGTCAATCCGAAGGGTAAATTTATCCGTGAGGGAAAACGGATCCGCCACGACAAATATGGCATGGGAAGCTATGTCATTGCGTTCGAGGAGGAGGCTGGAAGTGTCCGCGATGTTGAGATTACCGAGGTCGATATCGACAACTTTATCCGCGCCAAGGGCGCGATTTTCTCAGCGATCCGTACGATGCTGAACTATCTGGATATGGATGTTTCCATGATCGAGGAGGTTTACGTAGCGGGCGGTATCGGAAGCGGCATCAACATGAAAAATGCCGTTACCATCGGTATGTTCCCGGACATCCCGCTGGAAAAATTCCATTACATCGGCAACTCTTCCCTGACCGGTGCGTATTCAATGCTTTTATCGACAGCAGCAGAGAAGAAAACGTATGAGGTTGCCCGGAACATGACATATCTGGAACTCTCTACGGTACCAACCTATATGGATGAATTTGTAGCGGCGTGCTTCCTGCCGCACACAGACACGACGATGTTCCCGTCTGTGGAAGCATAAAACGGAAGCAGAACTTTCTGTTACGATTCAAGGTGAAACACATGTGGTTTTGCTTTGAATTGTGGCGAACCTTTTTGAGAGGAATTGGATTTACATGGCAGTAGACTTAAATTACGAAAAAGACAGCAAAGAGCGTATTCCGTATGAGCATTATCTGGAAGTGTATCAGAATGCAGATCCAAGAGAGATTTCCAGCCGGTGTGACGTTCCGTATGATGCGGAAAAACAGGAGTTTACCGTTTCCCTGATGGGTGTTTCCTACCGGATTTCGTGGCCGGAGTACAACGTATTTCATATTGGAGATGATGGAAGCGTTTCGCCGATAATTGGCTGGTATCCACTCGAGAAAAAACCGAATGCAAAAATTTTGGTATTGCGCTATCTGACCGAGGGCGGAGCTGCCCCATCCACCGGAAAATTTCTGACATACCGGGAGATTCCGTGGGGAGAAGTTTATTTTAAACAGTTCCAGGGAAGATGCCTGTTCCGTCTGGCCTTTGGCTTTGGCGGAAAGCTCGACAAATTCCGTGAGATCATGGAGCGCGTCGGCGCTCAGGCGATTTCATCCGGTGATGTCGGATATGAGCTGGAGTTTATGAAAGGGCTTTTTGTACGACTGATTTTATGGGCAGGAGATGATGAGTTTCCGCCGTCCGCGCAGATCCTCTTTTCGGACAATTTCCCGGCTGCATTTACGCAGGGAGAGGATATGGCGGTTGTGGGAGATGTCACAATTGATATGCTGAAGGCTCTGGCTGCAAAATAGTTATGGTTTGAGGCCATCAGGATGGCTTCTGGATCGAAAAAAATAAGCGGAGGAAAATAACATGGGATTTTCAACAGTACCTTGCAATGAGTTTGTAGAAGTGCTCGGTTCCAAAGCACCGGTTCCGGGCGGCGGCGGAGCTTCTGCACTGGTTGGCGCTGTCGGCACAGCGCTTGGCAACATGGTTGGTGCGCTGACAGTAGGTAAAAAAGAAATATGCGGATGTCGAAGAGGAAATGAAAGAGCTGATGGCGAAAGCAACCACGCTTCAGGACGAACTGCTTCACCTGATCGAGCGCGATGCAGAAGTGTTCGAACCGCTCTCCAAAGCATACGGCATGCCGCGCGAGACAGAGGAGGAGAAGGCAGAAAAAGCAAGAGTCATGGAGATTGTGCTGAAGGATGCCTGCTCTGTTCCAATGGAAATTATGGAAAAATGCTGCGAAGCAATCGACCTGATCGTAGAATTTGCAGCAAAAGGTTCTGCACTTGCGATCAGTGACGCAGGTGTTGGCGCAGCATTCTGCAAAGCAGCCTTAGAGGGTGCTTCCCTGAATGTATATATCAACACGAAATCTATGAAAACCGGGAATATGCAGAAGAACTAAATCGAAAATGTGATGAAATGCTTGCGGTCTATACCGTAAAAGCAGACGAGATTTTCCGGAACGTACTGGGAAGACTGAAAGCCTGAAAACAAACGGCCAGAGAAACTTCCCGGCAGCAAGCGGGTTGCAAAAGGAGTTCTCTTTGACCGAAAAGAAAAGCGGAGGATAAAAAATGGCAAAACAGTTATTAGGAAAAGAAGTAACAGCAGCATTAAATGAGAAGATCAAAGCAAATGTAGCAGAGCTGGAAGCAAAAGGAGTAAAACCGACTCTCGGAATCATCCGTGTCGGAGAGAGAGAGGATGACCTTTCCTACGAAAGAGGAGCAACCAAACGCTGTGAGACCTTAGGCGTTGCATACGAGAAATTCCTTCTCCCGGCAGACGTTACCCAGGAAGAGCTGATGGCTACCATCGATAAAGTAAACAAAGACGATTCCATCCACGGCGTTCTGATTTTCCGTCCGCTTCCGAAACATCTCGATGAGGCAGCAGTCATCAAAGCACTCTCCCCGGAGAAGGACGTAGACGGTATCACAGACGGTTCCATGGTAGCGTATTCGCCGGAACAAAACAGGCTTCCCGCCATGTACTCCGCAGGCCTGCATGGAGATCCTCGACCACTACGGCATCGACTGCACCGGTAAAAAAGCCGTTGTCGTAGGCCGCAGCCTCGTTGTAGGAAAACCGGCAGCCATGATGCTGTTAAAGAAAAACGCAACCGTAACCATCTGCCATACCAGAACGAAAGACATGCCGTCTGTAGTCAAAGAGGCAGATATCGTGATCGTAGCAGCAGGCCGTGCAGGTGTTGTGGATGATACCTACCTGCGTGCAGGCCAGACCGTTATTGATGTCGGAATCAACGTAAACGAAGAAGGAAAACTCTGCGGAGACGTTGCATACGCAAAAGCTGAGCCGATCGTTGAGGCAATCACACCGGTTCCAGGCGGTGTAGGATCCGTTACCACATCTGTTCTGGTCGGCCATGTGGTAGAGGCTGCCATGAGAAAAAACAGCTGATCATAGGCTGAAGATAAGAATGTGACAGAAAAAAGGCACTGTGCGTCCGAAAAAAGGGCGGCGATGCCTTTTTTGCGTGCGCGGCAGTGCAGTTTTGGTGATAGGAGAGGGGACCGGCTCATAGAATATAACAGTACATAGCAACAAGATCAAAAGGGGGACAATAGCGCATGGATGCATATTCAGTATACCGCGATATTCAGAAACGAACGAAGGGCCAGTTCCTGATCGGAGTGGTGGGGCCTGTACGGACGGGAAAGTCCACCTGATCCGCCGTTTCCTGGAGGTGCTGGCACTGCCGTATCTTTCGGAAAAGGAACAGGCGGAGGTACGGGATGCCCTGCCTTTAAGCGGGGAGGGAAAGACGATCACAACGGTGGAGCCGAAATTTGTGCCGAAAGACGCCGTGGAGCTGCAGCTTGGGGAGGGCGATCCGATCCGGCTGCGACTGATCGACTGCGTCGGCTTTCTGGTGCCGGACGCGGCGGGAAATCTGGAAAATGAGAAGGAGCGGATGGTGAAAACACCGTGGTCCGAGCAGGCGATTCCGTTCCGGGAGGCGGCGGAGATCGGTACGAAGAAGGTGATCGCAGAACATTCCACGATCGGTCTTATGGTGACGTGCGACGGATCGTTCGGCGAGCTGCCGCGGGAGAATTTTCTGCAGGCGGAGGAACGGACCGTTGCGGAGCTCAAAAAGCAGGGAAAGCCCTTCCTGATTCTTGTGAATGCGAAAAAACCGTACCGGGAGGAGACACAGCGCAGGTAAAGGAGCTTGAAACAAAATTCGGCGTGGCAGCGATGGCGGTGAACTGCGACCAGCTCCGCAAAGAAGATATTCTGCATATGCTCGAAAGGTGCTGTATGAGTTCCCGCTTCAGCAGATGGAATTTTATATTCCAAAATGGGTGGAGCTTCTTGCCGATGACCATCCGCTGAAGGCAGAGCTGCTGCAGAAGATCCGTGAGATGTGCAGGGAAAAGACGCGCCTGAAGGATGCAGTGGGCGGAAAAACAGCGATTGCCAGTCAGTATGTCAGCCAGACACTGCTGCAGTCGATGGATCTTGCGAGCGGTACGGTGAAGGTGCGGATTGAGGTGAAAGAGCAGTATTATTATGAAATGCTGAGTGTACTTGCCGGCGTGGAGATCAAAGGCGAGTATGATCTGGTGCAGACGATCCGCGAGCTGTCGGCACAGCGGGAAGAGTACCGCAAGGTAGAGGACGCGATTCATGCGGTGCGCGGATGCGGCTACGGCGTCGTGATTCCGGGGAGGGAGGAGATTCAGCTGGAGGAGCCAGCCGTGATCCATCAGGGAAACAAATACGGCGTGAAAATTAAATCGGTGAGCCCGTCGATTCATATGATCAAGGCCAACATCGAGACGGAGATTGCGCCGATCGTCGGAAGTGAGCAGCAGGCGGAGGATCTGATCGCCTATATCAAAGAGAGCGCAAAGAGCCCGGAGGGAATCTGGAATACCAACATTTTCGGCAAATCCGTCGAGCAGCTCGTTGACGACGGCATCCGCAGCAAAATCGCCCAGATCACCGAGGATGGCCAGGCAAAACTCCAGGATTCCATGCAGAAAATTGTCAACGACAGCCGGGGCGGAATGGTGTGTATTATCATTTAATACAAAAGCTGTTCGAATATTTTTGAGTAATTGTGCAATAATACTTGAAAAGCGAACCAAAATAGCGTATAATCCGAATTGTGAAAAGAAAAGAAGAAAAATGTAACTTCCTGGAATGTTCGATGATCTCATTATTTTGAACCTACATTTACTTTAAACGGGAGGCTTATTATTGTCATGTGGATGTCAGGCCACCCTGGAAACAGACGTCAGTGGAAGGCAGAAATGGTGACTGCGGCTACCCACTAGCTTGCGTTGCTAGGAGTCAAAGTATGGGAAACGGCATTCCGGGGTTACAAAAGAGAAAAAAGAGAATCATGAAAATGGTTCTCTTTTATACGTTACATACAACCAAAAGGAGAAGGAACATGAAAAAACAGGGTTTTGGAACAACAAAAGACGGAAAAGAAGCATTGCTCTACACGCTCTCCAATAAAAACGGAATGGAAATCAGCGTAACCGATTACGGCGCACATCTGGTATCGGTTCTCGTTCCGGATAAGGATGGAAAGAAGAGAGACGTTGTCCTTGGATTTGACTCCGTAACCGGCTATGAGACCGACGGAAGCCATTTTGGAGCCACCATCGGAAGAAACGGAAACCGTATCGCGGGAGCAGCATTTGAACTGCACGGAAAAACATACCAGCTGGCAAAAAATGAGAACAACAACAACCTGCACAGCGGCCCGGACGGATACGATTACCGCCTCTGGAACGTAGAAGAGGCGGATGACAGCGCCGTTACCTTCGTTCTGATGAGCCGGACGGAGACCAGGGATTCCCGGGAAACTTTGAAGTGTCCGTTACGTATACCCTGACCGATGAGAACGCCGTAGAAATCCACTATGAGGGAAGCTGCGATCAGGATACCGTTGTCAACATGACAAACCACAGCTACTTCAACCTGGCAGGCCACGATGCCGGATCTATTGAGAACCAGACACTTGTCTTAAAAGCGGAGCAGTTCAGCCCGGTGATCGATTCTGCATCCATCCCGACCGGCGAGCATGCACCGGTACAGGGAACCCCGATGGATTTCACCAGCGAGAAAGCAATCGGAGCAGAGATCGAAGCAGATTTCGAACAGCTCAAACTGACCGGCGGCTACGACCACAACTTTATACTGGACAAGGCTGTCGAGGGAAGCATTGAGCTGATGGCAGTCGCATCCTGCAAAGAGAGTGGCATCACCATGGAAGCCTTCACGGATCTGCCATGCGTTCAGTTCTACGCCGGAAACTTCATTGCTCCGGTTACCGGAAAGAATGGGGTATTCTATGACAAACGCAACGGCTTCTGCTGGAATCTCAGTATGTGCCGAATGCCATCAACCAGGAGGGTGAGGAGAAACCGATCCTTGAGGCAGGCGATACTTACGACACCACAACCGTATACAAATTCATTTTCTAAGATCCTATTTTATAGCAATCCTCGAAAATAATGCAAAAAATTCAGCACCGCAGAGCGTGAATTACTGCGTCACAGATTTTCGTCGTACCTCGGTACGCCTTCAAATCTGTTCCTTGCAATTCGCGCTCTGCAGCACTGCCTTTTTTGCATTATTTTCGGGTCTTGCTATAGAAACAGCATAAAAAAGCTCCCTTCCTGCAGCGTCCTGTGAAAACAGGAGCGCAGGCGGGGAGCCTTTTTATGGGAAAATATGCAGAAAAACGAATTCTGAAAAAACAGAAAAAGAAAAGACCCTGTTTTCGAATCCAACAGAATCTTACCAGTTATGTCATATTCTTTTCAGAGGTGGGTAACCGCTTCGCCATCTGAATCAACCTGCAAGCGGAATAGCAGACACCTTTAAGCGGAGGATGGCGCCTGACTAAGAACAGGCGAAACCAGAATCTGAAACGGTTTACCCGGCCGTTTAATGCAATGCATAAATCTCGCTCGAAGGTTTCTAAAAATCTAATCGAAAATTTTCAGACATTCCATATCCCATAATAGTCTTTGAATGGAAGCTTTCATCGGAAGCATCAACCCTATGCATACAGAGCAGGTTTCCTGACTTACAGATCATCGTTCCACATTCCTTCTCATATGTTGCGGACATACAATGGATTTGTTATGCTTCACTCCCTGATTACAGTGACCGGATCGCCCAGGAATCTCACCTGAATTCCCTCTCTCACCAAAAGACGGATCTTCTTTTGATGCACTCTGGATGTTGATATGAAATTTATACACAACCGTACTATATACCATAGGGCGGTATTTGTCAAGGAAAAATCGCAAAAAGAAAAGGAATCGGACAAAAAGCCGTGTGCATAGAATGAGATATGAAGAGAAAAAATGATAAATTGGAATTGATACTGTTAGGAGTGGGGATTCTCCTGCTACTGTTATTGTTTGTTGTGAAGCGCCGTCTGGATGCGCCGGAAGAGACAGCGACAGCAGAAAGCAGGACGGAGACGATGGAAGGCAAAAAGCAGGAGGAGACGATACAGAACATGGAACAGGAAAACGCGGCTTTTCTGAACAGTAAAAAGGAAGAACAAAAAGAAACAACGGCAGCCGGACCGGTACAGATCCGTGTCCTTCTGACGGACTGCGGAAAGCTGGGATACGCACAGAAACAGGTGTCCCTGCGTGGAAACGCAACCTTTCCATGAACGACGGCGCATACATAGCTTCCCCGCAGGAGACGATCTGTGTGACGGAACAGGAATGCGGGGAAGTTGTGCATGTGGTGCCGGCCGATGAGACGGCGGGAACGGCGGTTTCTGACGGGAAAGCCGGAAGACGAGACGGTTTATCCGGGAAGTTTTGTCATCTATAAAAGCGAAGAGGGACTTCTCGTTGTAAATGAACTTGATCTGGAAATGTATCTTCGGTATGTCGTGCCGAGTGAGATGCCGTCCTCCTATGAAAAGGAGGCATTAAAAGCACAGGCGGTCTGTGCGAGAACGTATGCGTGTGCCAGGATTCGTGAAAAAACGTGGGAGAACTACCACGCGGATGTAGACGACAGCGTGGAAAGTCAGGTCTACCACAATATGGAAGCGCAGCCGGAGACAGACGCTGCGGTGGCGGAGACAGAAGGAAAAATCATTACCTGCGGCGGGGAACCAATTCAGGCGTATTTTTTCTCAACCTCCTGCGGGAAGACGAGTACGGATGAAGTGTGGAATACGGCGGAGACGGCAGAATATCTGAAGAGCGTGACGGTAGGCGGGGAGAAGCAGGAACCGGAGACGGAGGAGGCGTTTGCATCGTTTATCACCAAAAGGGACAGCACAAGTCTGGAAGTGGAGGACGGCTGGTACCGCTGGCAGGTGACGATTCCGGCGGATGTGCTGTCAGAACGGGCAGCGGATCAAAAATCGGGGAGATCACGGGGATTGAGGTGCGGCGGCGGTCAGAGGGAGGTGCGGCAGAAACCGTCCGTATCGAGGGAGAAAAAGGATCCATGGAAATCGAGGGAGAGTATCAGATCCGAAAGTTCCTCTCGGCGAAAGGCTGGCCGATTCAGAAAAATGACGGAACTGTAAGCTGTGAGATGGAGCTGCTTCCGAGTGCCTGCTTTATCGTGGTTCCGGAAAAAGAAGGGGAAACGGCTGTCTCCTTTACATTTTACGGCGGCGGCTACGGCCACGGCGTCGGCATGTCACAGAACGGTGCGAAACATCTGGCAGAGCAGGGAAAATCGTATGAGGAGATTCTCCGCTATTTTTACCAGAACATCGAAATCGGCGACTGCCGTTCCCTTTTTTAAAAAAATCACCGAAAACAGATTTTTTGTGCTATAATGGGCGAAAGTGAAAAACAGTTAGAAAATGACGAGGAGAGAAACATGGCGACAATCAAGGACATAGCGGCACGCGCCGGCGTACGGCGACGACGGTTTCCCGCGTGATCAACAACCGCGGATACATCAGTGAAGAGACAAGAAAAAAAGTAACGCAGGCGATGCAGGAGATGAATTACCAGCCGAATGAGCTGGCGCGTTCCCTGGCAAAAGCGCATTCCAATACGATCGGGGTTATCGTTCCGCACATCTCGCACCCGTTTTTCAGTAAAATGATCAGTGCACTCGAGAGCGCGGCGGCAAAGCGGGGCTACAAGATTCTGCTCTGCAACTCGAAAGATCAGCCGGAGAAAGAAACCGAATATCTCGATATGTTCATCTCCAACCGTGTAACCGGCGTTGTGATGGCAAGCCGCGATGTGCAGATTGAAAAGTTTCATGATCTGAAATTCCGATCGTCAATTTCGAGCGGGAGGAAAATACGGAGGCCATTACAATCCAGTGTGACAACGAGCAGGGAGGAGCGCTTGCAGCATCGCATCTTGCGGACTGCGGCTGCCGCCATCTGCTTCATTTCGGCGGAATCGTCGGAAGAGATATGCCGGCGGACCGGCGTGCGGATGGATTCCTGCGCGTCTGCCGGGAGCGGGGGATTGAAGGGGAAGTTCTTTTGAGTGACCGCTTAAGCTACGGCTCCATGCACTATGAATCCTATATTGAAAAGGGCCTTCTGGAGCACCCGGAGACGGACGGCATTTTTGCAAGCAGTGACCTGATTGCCGCACAGGTACTCCAGCGCCTTACGCCATGGGAAAACGGGTGCCGGAGGATATTAAAGTTGTCGGGTTTGATGACACTGTGATCGCCGGGATTACCACGCCTTCCATCACGACGATTCATCAGCCGATTGAGGAAATGTCGGAGCTTTCCATTGCGTATATCGACCGGAGAAGAAAGGGAGAGATGGTGCCGAATGTGACGACCATGCCGGTGAGCCTTGTGGTGCGTGGTTCGGCGTGAAACAGAAAAAAAGAGAGAGACTCCGCGGAAAAAATAAGCTGCGGAGTCTTTTTCTGTTCCAGAAGTAAACGATAGACAGAAAATGGTAAAAAAAGACAAAGAAAAAGGCTGAAATTTGTTGAAAAATACAGTATGTAAACGGTTGACATATAATTGCGGCAACGGTATACTGCAAGTGAAAGAAACGTAACACAGATTTTCCGTTGCCGGAACGCTGTGACAGGATAAAGAATAAGATAAAGGAGAACGAACAACATGACAGTGGAATATCAGAGAAGACTCGAGAAACACTATGATGAGCTGAAATGGCTCTACTGCGAGCTGTATCCAAACGGACAGGGAAGATTTGAAGAGCTCTGTGCGAGCATGGAGCAGTGGTACAAAGAGCGGAATAAAAAATGGAAAGCACTCGACCGTAAGAGAGAAAAACAGAAGAACTGGTATAAGAGCCAGAAAATGCTCGGCATGATGCTGTACATCGATGCATTCGCAGACAACATCAGCGGCCTTGAGGAGAAGCTGGATTACTTAAAAGCGTGCAACGTGAATTATCTGCACCTGATGCCGTTCCTTGCCACTCCGAAAGGAAAGAGTGACGGCGGCTATGCCGTTGCCGATTACCGTACCGTACAGCCGTCCCTTGGAACGATGGAGGATCTGGCTGCACTCTCTGAAAAATGCCACGACCAGGGCATGAGTCTCTGCATGGATTTCGTTATGAACCACACTTCCGAGGATCATGAGTGGGCCAGACGTGCACTTGCCGGAGAAAAAGAGTATCAGGACCGCTACTTCTTTTTCGATAACTACGACATTCCGTCCGAATATGAGAAAAACCTGCCCGCAGGTATTCCCGACAACGGCACCGGGCAACTTACCTGGAGAGAGGACTGTCACAAATTGTCATGACAACATTCTACCGTACCAGTGGGATCTGAACTATGCGAACCCGGTTGTCTTCAATGAGATGGTCAACAACATGCTCTATCTCGTCAACCAGGGAATCGATATCGTCCGCATCGATGCCGTTCCATACATCTGGAAACAGCTCGGCACCACCTGCCGTAACCTGCCGCAGGTACATACCATTGTCCGCATGATGCGTATGATCACCGAGATCGTCTGCCCGGGCGTTCTGCTGCTCGGCGAGGTTGTCATGGAGCCGGAAAAGGTTGTTCCGTACTTCGGAACTCTGGAAAAACCGGAGTGCCATATGCTGTACAACGTAACGACGATGGCATCCACCTGGCACACCATTGCAACGGCAGATACCCGCCTGCTGAAACATCAGATGGATATTGTGACGAGACTGCCGAAGGACTATGTCTTCCTGAACTATCTGAGATGCCACGATGATATCGGCTGGGGCCTCGATTACGAATGGCTGAAACAGTTCGGCATCGCCGAGGCACCGCATAAAAAATATCTGAATGATTACTTCCGCGGCTATGTGGAGGGAAGCGATGCAAGAGGAGAGCTCTACAACGACGATCCTGTTCTGCAGGATGCGCGTCTCTGCGGAACGACGGCTTCTCTCTGCGGTCTTGAGGCGGCAGGCTTTGAGCAGAATGAAGAGAAGGCGGCACAGGCCATCCAGAGAATCGAAATGCTGAATGCATACCTCTTCATCCAGTCCGGTATTCCGGTCATCTACAGCGGTGACGAGATCGGCCAGGTCAACGATTACTCCTACAAGGAGAGCGAGGACTACGACCGCAGATCCGACAGCCGTTATATTCACCGCGGCCACTTCCGCTGGGATCTGGAACCGGAGAAGGATAAAAAAGGAACGGTACAGAATCGGATTTTTGCTTCGATGAAGAAGATGGAAGAGCTCAAATTCAAATATCGTCCGTTTGATGGGGAGGCGGATGTCTGGACCGAGGAAACGTACGATACCGCACTTCTCTGCGTCTGCAGAAAATCCGGCAATGAGATGGTGACGGGAATCTTCAACTTCAGCAACGAGGACCGTACCGCATGGATCGATATGGGAGAGTTCACCTGGAAGGATCTGTTTACCGGCGAAAAACGCGTTCTGCGCGGTGTTCCGGTTCCAGCCCGCGGTTACGCATGGTATTACCGCAAATGGGATTGAAATCCCTTGCGAAGGAAAGAAAAGTATGATATGCTTTGTAGGCTATCCTGCAATACAAGATGTGTGCAATAATGGGATAGATTCACGAAAACAAAGAAAAGGCGGTTTTGCCAGATGATAAAAACAATCCGCGGTTTTATGAAGCGCCTGAATGAGGACCATGTCGGTGCTTATGCAGCGCAGAGCGCGTATTTCATTCTTCTTTCCTTTATTCCGTTTGTTCTTCTGGTTGTTACGCTTGTAAAATATACGCCGCTGACACGCGACGATGTTTACAGCGTTCTGATCAATATGCTGCCCACGGAGTTTCAGAGCTACGTGGGCGGTATTGTAAATGAGATCTTTTATCAGTCCGTTGCTTATATGCCGATTACGATCATCACAACGCTGTGGTCGGCGGGAAAGGGCATTGCGGCGCTGACAAATGGGCTGAACAGCATTTATCACGTAACAGAGACACGTAATTACATCATCAACCGGCTGCGGGGCATGGCATATACCTTGATATTTGTCGTTGCATTCCTCACCAGTCTGGTGCTTCTGGTCTTCGGAACCCGCATTCAGAATAAGCTGACGGAACATCTGCCGATGGTGGCGCGTGTGACATCCTCTATCATGGGAATGCGTACCCTGATCACGACAGGCGTGCTGGCTCTTCTGTTTCTTGTACTGTATAAATGTATTCCAAACCGGAAGGCGAGCTTTAAGAGCCAGTGCCGGGCGCACTGATCTCATCCCTTGCCTGGTCTATTTTTTCCCTTGCATTTTCCATGTACCTCGACATCGCGCTTGCGGCGTCCAATATGTACGGCAGTCTGACGATGATCGTGTTTATCATGATCTGGATGTATTTCTGCATGTGGATCCTTCTGATCGGCGCGGAGATCAACGCGTATTTTGAGGATAAACTGCGGAAACTGCAGAACGCGGCGATCGAGCATTTTATGGAAAATAAAGAGACGAATAAAGAAGCGGGAAAATAATGGCTTGACATCCGGGGGTCAAGACGGTACAATAAATATTGTTTATGAAAGTTTTATAAATAATCTAACAGGAAAAATGCTGTGAAGATGTTCAGAGAAATATTTTTTCCGCCAGAGAGAGGGAGTCATCGGCTGCAAGCTCCTTCAGGTTCAGGAATATTTCAAATTTCGCATTGGAGCAGATGTCCGGAACGTATAGCAGGATACTGGAAATGCAAGTAGGGACAGACGTTTGGTGTACGTTACAGCACCGGTTATGAGTGTCTGCAGGAAGTATCTGCAGAAATCAGGGTGGTACCGCGAAATTTCAGATCTCGTCCCTTTGTGGGGCGGGGTCTTTTTTTTGTGAGCAACGAGCCAGACAGCCATGCTTGCATGGATATTTGGCGACTGCCACGAAAATCAGATGCTCCGCTGTTTGCAGCGGGGTATCTGACTGTTTTTCACATTTACCATCAAACAAGCAAGAAAAAGAAAGTAGGAGAGTCAAATGCAGGAAAAAAGTGTATTAACCGGCCATCTGTCTGAATTAAAACAGAAGATTGAAAATGGACTGGAAGAGCTGAAAAGCTCCAAAGAACTGTATGAATTTAAGAGCGAGTATCTGGAAGGAAAGAAAAGTAAGATCAGCGGGCTGATGAAAGAAATGAAAAACATTGCCCCGGAAGAGCGCGCAAACTACGGTAAATCCGTCAATGAGTTAAAAGAGTGGGCGCTTGGCCGCTTCCAGAAAGTGGAAGAGGAGATGAAAGAGCGCGAGCTGCAGAAGAAATATGAGTCCGAGAAAATCGACCTGACCCTTCCGGCAGAAGAGACAGCGATCGGAAACCTTCATCCGGTTACCCTGATCCGCAAACAGCTCATCGACATCTTTGCAGGCATGGGCTTTGAGGTATACGAGGGAAGAGAAATCGAGACCGATTACTACAACTTTACTGCACTGAATACACCACAGGATCACCCGGCAAGAGATATGCAGGATACCTTCTATCTCTCCCCGGAATTCCTGCTTCGTACCCAGACATCGGCAGGCCAGATTCATGTCATGGAAAACAAAAAGCCGCCGATCAAGATCCTTTCCCCGGGACGTGTTTTTCGGTCTGATGACGACGCAACCCATTCTCCGATGTTCCATCAGATGGAGGGACTCGTTGTCGACAAAAACATCACCCTCTGCGACCTGAAAGGAATGCTCGACGTACTCGTACAGAAGATCTACGGCGAGGGAACCACAACCCGTCTCCGTCCGTCTTACTTCCCGTTCACGGAGCCGTCCGTTGAGGTAGACTGCAGCTGCTTCGCCTGCGGCGGAAAAGGATGCAGCCTCTGCAAGGGAACCGGCTGGATCGAGGTCCTTGGAGCAGGTATCGTAAACAAACGTGTGCTGGAGAACTGCGGCATTGATTCAGAAGAGTACAGCGGCTTCGCTTTTGGTATCGGCCTGGAGCGTATCGCCATGCTGAAATACGGAATCAACAACATCAAACTGTTATTCGGTTCCGATCTGCGGGTTTTAAATCAGATTAACGAGAAATAAAGACGAAACAGTTTGAATTTGGAGGTTTAATATGTTAGTACCGTTAAGTTGGCTGAAAGAATATGTAGATATCGATGTTACCCCGGAAGAACTGGAGAAAAAACTGTTCGACGGCGGTTTTGAAGTAGAAGAGCGTTATCAGGTGGGAAAAGACATCAGCAATGTTGTTGTCGGTCTGGTGGAGGGCTGCGAGCCGATCCCGGAGACCCATCTTCATGTGTGCCAGGTAAATGCAGGAGAACACGGCACCATGCAGATCTGCTGCGGCGCAGACAACGTGCACACCGGCGGAAAATTCCCGGTTGCCCTTCCTGGCGCTTCTGTTTATGCAACAGCAAAAGATCATAAGACCATCGAGGGTGTTATGACCATCAAAAAAGGAAAATTAAGAGGATATGAGTCCTGCGGAATGCTCTGCTCCGGCGTGGAGCTCGGCCTTACCGAGGATCTGTACCCGGGCGCAGGCTACAACGGACTGCTTGTTCTGCCGGAAGATGCCGAGCTTGGCGCAGATGTCAAAGAGCTGACAGGTCTTGACGACTGGATCTTTGATATCTCCCTGACTGCAAACAGACCGGACTGCCAGAGTATCCTCGGTATCGCAAGAGAAGTATCGGCGATGCTGGAAAAACCTTTAAAAATGCCGGCAACCGATTACACCGAGACGGATGTGGAAAAAGAAGGCTTCTCTGTCCGCGTGGAAGCTCCGGAACTCTGCCCGCGTTACAGCGCTCATTACGTATATGACGTAAAAATCGGAGAGTCCCCGGCATGGATGAAACGCCGTCTGGCACTCGTCGGCATGTCCGCGATCTCCAACGTGGTTGATATCACAAACTACGTCTTAAAAGAGATCGGCCAGCCGATGCATGCTTTTGACTGCTCTTATCTGGAAGGCAATGAAATCTGTGTCAGAAGAGCAAAAGAAAATGAAAAGATTGTGACCCTCGATGAGCAGGAATACACAATGAATGAGAACAACCTCGTGATCTGCGACGGCGTAAAACCGGTTGCACTTGCCGGTGTCATGGGAGGCTTAAACTCCGAGATCCGCGACACGACAGAGGCTGTTATGTTTGAGTCCGCAAAATTCGCACGCGACAACGTCAGAAAGACAGCCCGTGCGCTTGGAAAAGCGACGGATGCCAGTGCAAGATATGAGAAAGGCGTGGACGAGTATTCAACCGTACTTGGTATGAAACGTGCGCTGCATCTGATGGAAGAGCTTGGCTGCGGTAAAGTTTCCCGTACCCATTTCGATGTGAACACCGGAAACTCCATCGATCCGACTCCGATGACCGTCAGTGTCAGCAAAGTAAACGGCGTACTCGGTATCGAAGTTCCGGAAGCAGAGATTCTCCGCATTATGAAAAACCTGAACTTTGCACCGGAAATCAACGGCGATGAGCTGACCATCCAGGTTCCGGCTTACCGTGAGGATATGCTGCCGGAGGGAGAGAACGATGTCGAGCGCTATCCGGACGTGGCAGAGGAAGTCATCCGTATGTACGGCTACGATCACGTAACCGATACCTTCCTTTCCGCTGCACAGGTAACGATGGGCGGCTACAATGAAGAGCAGAAAGGCGAGCTGGCACTGAAGAATACCTTATGCACCATGGGTATCTACGAGTGCATGCATTACTCCTTCTTCTCCCCTGCAGATCTGGATCTTTTGAAACTGCCGGCAGATGCAAAAGAGAGAAATGCCATCGAGATCATCAACCGATCAACCAGGATCTGTCCCTGATGCGTACCACACTGGCAGCTTCCATGCTGAATGCCATTTCCAGAAATGAGAAACAGGGCACCCTTGAAGGAAGACTGTTCGAGGTAGCAAGCATCTACATTCCGGAGTCCCTGCCGCTGACATCCTACCCGGATGAGAGAAAAGTTCTCTGCGTCGGAACCTTCGGAAACAACGAGAGCTTCTTCACTATGAAGGGCATCGCCAACACCATCGCCGAGAGCATGGACATTGAGTTCACCTACGAGCCGGTTCAGAAATCCTTCCTGCATCCGTATCAGGCAGTGAAAGTACTCTGCGAGGGTACAGAAATCGGATACTTCGGAAAAGCAGCATACGATATCCAAAACGAGCTGAGCATGCGTACTTCCGCTTACATCATGGAGCTTGACTTAAAAGAGCTCTCCAGATGGTACGGCAAAAAACGCACCTTCCAGCCGATCTCCAAATTCCAGGAGGAGAAACGTGACCTGGCATTGTCATGGACAAAAACATCAGCTGCGGCGATGTAGAGAACTGCATCCGCGAGGCAAACAAATACGTAAAAGAGATCCGTCTGTTCGATGTTTACGAGGCGGCCAGATTCCGGAAGGCAAGAAGAGCATGGCGTTCACCGTCACCTTTGCACCGAAGGAAGAAGCATTTGACTTCGAAAAAGTACAGAAATTTGTCGAGAAGATCTGCAAGAAACTGCAGAATGAGTTCAACATCGAACTGAGAGCTGATTTTATGAAACTTTTATATCATACGCCACGGTGAAACTGCGTGGAACGTAGAAGGCAGACTGCAGGGCCAGACGGACACCGAGCTGAATGAGAACGGTGTCCGTCTGGCGAAAGTGACGGCGGAAGGACTGAAAAATATCCCGTTTGACCTTGGAATTTCCAGTCCACTGCGCCGCGCAAAGCACACGGCAGAGCTCGTCCTTGCGGGCAGAAATGTGCCGCTTACGACCGACGACCGCCTGATGGAGCTTTCCTTTGGCTCCTGGGAAGGGCTTGGATGCCGGGCAAACAATTTTGAGATTCCGTCTGAACACTTCGACGATTTTTACAGAGATCCGTTCCACTTCTGCCCGGCGGGAGACGGAGAGACGATCCAGGAAGTCTGCGACCGGCAGAAGCGTTCTATCATGAGCTGACTGCAAAACCGGAGCTCCAGGACAAGACGATCCTGATCGCCACCCACGGCTGCTGCATGCGTGCGCTGCTGCGCAATGTCTATGAAGACAAGAACGACTTCTGGCACGGCGGCGTGCCGTACAACTGTGCGGTCAGCATCATCGAAGTACAGAACGGTGTTTCCACGCTGCTTGCGGATAATAAAATCTATTATGATCCGTCGGACTGCGTAAACTTTTATAAAGAAGTAAAATAAAAATGATATTCAGAGGCAGACATAAAAGGAAAGTATTTCCCTTTGTGCCTGCCTCTTTAAATCGCGTTTGCCGTCTGACAGAAAGTGTGATACTATAAAAATAACGGATTTTAACACCAGTAGACAAGAAGTCCCCCGTTTCTGAAGCGGTGGGATGAATTGCTAAAAGAAACATAACGGCATTGGCGGGCGGAGAGAAATCGGTATCCTCCACTGACATGAGGCAAGTCACAGTCGAACTATTTTCGACATGTCAGACTCCGTGAAATACCGACTATGAGTTGAAACAATGAAAGCGAAAAAGGAGGAACATAAGTATGTCCATGGTAACACTGGGAAGTACAGGAATCTGTGTAAACAAGAACGGCTTCGGCGCGCTGCCGGTACAGCGTGTCACGAAAGAAGACGCTGTTTATCTGCTGCGCAAAGCGTATGACGGAGGCATCCGCTTTTTTGATACCGCGCGTGCATACAGCGACAGCGAGGAAAAATTAGGCGCAGCGTTTGAGAAAATGCGTGAGAAGGTCTTTATCTCTACGAAGACGATGGCAAAGGATGTGGAGGGGTTCTGGAAGGATCTGGAGACAAGCCTTTCCCTTTTGAAGACGGATTACATCGATATCTATCAGTTCCACAATCCGTCCTTCTGTCCTAAGCCGGGAGATGGAACCGGCCTGTATGAGGCGATGCTGGAAGCAAAAGCACAGGGAAAAATCCGCCACATCGGTATCACGAACCACCGCATGAGCGTGGCAGAGGAGATCATCGAGTCCGGTCTTTACGAGACGCTGCAGTTCCCGTTCTGCTATCTGGCAACGGACCGTGAGAAAGCACTGGTACAGGGATGCAAAGAGAAAAATATCGGCTTTATCGCAATGAAAGCGCTCTCGGGCGGGCTGATCACAAACTCCGCGGCTGCATATGCTTTTGAAGACCAGTACGACAACGTGCTTCCGATCTGGGGCGTCCAGAGAGAAAAAGAGCTGGACGAGTTCTTAAGCTACATTGCCTGTCCGCCTGCCATGACGGATGAAATCAAGGCGATCATCGAGAAAGACCAGAAAGAGCTCTCCGGCAACTTCTGCCGCGGCTGCGGTTACTGTATGCCATGTCCGGCAGGCATTGAGATTAACACCTGCGCGCGCATGAGCCTGCTTCTGCGCCGTTCCCCGTCCGCCAACCAGCTCACCGAGCGCGGCCAGGCGATGATGAAGAAAATCGAAGGTTGTCTCCACTGCGGCGCCTGCATGAAGAAATGTCCCTACGGTCTGAATACGCCGAAGCTTCTCGAAGAGAACTACGAAGATTATAAAAATGTACTGGCAGGAAAAACGCTGGTATGAGTAATCTGATCTTCAGCCTGAACGCGACGATGCCGATCTTCCTGACAATGATTTTGGGACTTTTCTTTCGAAAGGTTGGTATTCTGGACGAATCGTTCACAAGCAAAATGAACAAATTTGTGTTTAAAATCGCACTCCCGGTGCTGCTGTTCCAGGACCTGTCGGATTCTGATTTCTCCGCTGTGTGGGATATCAAATTCGTTCTGTTCTGCTTCTTTGCAACACTGCTCTCAATTCTTGCGGTATGGGGACTTTCCCATCTCTTAAAAGAGAGAAGTGCAAGAGGCGAATTTATCCAGGCGGCGTACCGGAGCAGTGCGGCGATCCTTGGTATTGCCTTTATCCAGAATATCTACGGAAATTCCGGCATGGCGCCGCTGATGATCATCAGCAGTGTGCCGCTGTATAATATCATGGCGGTTGTCGTTCTTGCAGTATTCCGTCCGGAACGGGAGGAGATCACGGCAGATTTTGTGAAAAAGACGGCGAAAAATATCGTGACAAACCCGATTATCCTCGGGATCGCTGCAGGACTTCTCTGGTCGGTGCTTCGCATTCCAAAGCCGGTGATTCTGCAGAAAACGGTGCAGAATATTGCGGTACTTGCAACGCCGCTCGGCCTGATTGCGATGGGTGCGTCGTTTGAGGCAAAGAGCGCGGCAAAGAATATCCGGCCGTCGATTGCTGCAGCTGCGATTAAGCTGGTCGGTCTTGCAGCTGCCTTTCTGCCGATCGCCGTGATACTTGGCTTCCGTCAGGAAAAATTGGTGGCAATCCTTGTGATGCTGGGTTCCGCAACGACGGTGAGCAGTTTTATCATGGCGAAAAATATGGGTCATGAGGGAAGTCTGACGGCAAACACCGTTATGCTCACAACGTGCGGCAGTGCCTTTACGCTGACGTTCTGGCTGTATCTGATGAAAACGCTGGCGTTTATCTAACCGGATTGCGAATATCCGCTTTGATTTTCAGTACACCAAAAGCGTGTCCGGGATTTTGTCCGGGCACGCTTTTATCAATCATAAAAATCAGAAAAAGAGGGAAAAGAATGGACTTCAAAAATGCGGTCAAAGCATTACAGATTGGAAAAAAGGAAGGAAAAAATTCCGCCTTTCTACGGAATTTGGGAAAAATCCGGAAGAAGAGCTCCCGTTTCCGGAATATCCGCGTCCGCAGATGCGCCGGGAAAACTGGACAAATCTGAACGGATGGTGGGAGTATGCGTTCACGGAAACGCAGAAAATGCCAGAACAGCGGGACGGAAAAATTCTCGTTCCGTTTTCCCCGGAGTGCGATGCGTCCGGCGTGAAGCGGCAGCTGCTTCCAAAAGAATATCTGTGGTACTTCCGCACGATTCAGCTTCCCAAAATTCCTGCCGGAAAACGGCTGCTGCTGCAGTTCGGCGCCGTGGATCAGGATGCGGTAATTTACTGCAACGGAAAGCGTGCCGGAGGCCATCTCGGCGGGTATCTTTCTTTTTCAGTGGATCTTACGCCGTATCTCAAAACGGGAGAGAACGAGCTTGCCGTCAAGGTGCGCGATGAGACGGACACGGACTGGAAGGGCCGCGGAAAGCAGAGCCTTACCCCGGGCGGCATGTTTTACACCGCGCAGAGCGGCATCTGGCAGAGCGTCTGGATGGAATGGGTGCCGGAGACGTATCTGGAACGCATCGTGATCACGCCGGAATATGATACGGCGAGCGTAAAAGTACGGGTTTTCCTCAACGGACCGGATGCGGGACTGACGAAAAAAATTACGGTGCGGGAGAGCGAAGCGCCGGATGCGAAGGTGATCTGCGTCCGGGAGACGAGAGAAAACGAGGCGGAGCTGATTCTCGGTAATTTTGCAGGCTGGAGCCCGGAACATCCGCATCTCTATGGGGTTTCCATTGAAGCGGGAGAAGACCGCATCGAGAGTTATTTCGGCATGCGCAAATTCGGCATTGGAAAAGATGAGAAAGGAATCACGCGTCTTCTCTTAAACGGAAAGCCGTATTTCCAGAACGGTGTCCTCGACCAGGGTTATTGGCCGGAAAGCTTCTACACGCCGCCGTCCGATGAGGCGATGGTTTATGACATTAAGACGGCCAAACGCCTCGGTTTCAATATGATCCGGAAACACCTGAAAGTTGAGTGCGCAAGATGGTATTCCCACTGCGACCATATCGGTATGCTGGTGTGGCAGGATATGATCAACGGCGGCGGCCGGTCGATTCAGACGTTCCTTTTGTACCTTCCGACCGTACTGCCGTTTGTGACAACGGAATTCAGGGATAACTGTTATCCGCTCTTTTCGCGGACCTCAAAAACGGGAAGAGAGTGGTGGAAGCGGGAGTGCCGCGAGACGGTTCATCAGCTTTACAATGCACCGTGCGTGTCGCTCTGGGTTCTGTTCAACGAGGGATGGGGACAGTTTGATGCCAGGGAGATGACAGAAATGGTGCGCGCTCTCGATCCGACGCGGCAGATCGACCACGCGAGCGGCTGGTACGATCAGGGAGCGGGGGACATCAAGAGCCTTCACAATTACTTTCGTCCGTTAAAAGTAAAACCGGAGGAGCGCGCGTTTGCTTTTTCTGAATACGGCGGCTATACGTATCCGGTACAGGAGCATCTCTACTCCGAAAAATCGTTCGGCTACCGCACGTACCAGAACCAGACACAGTACCAGAAAGCGATGAATGCACTGGCAGAAAAGATAAGAGAACTCACAGAACAGGGACTTGCCGCAGCAGTCTACACACAGCTTACCGATGTCGAGGAGGAGTCGAACGGCATCCTTACGTATGACCGGAAGGTATGCAAATGGGAACCACAGGAGGCAAAAGATTTTTGCTCAAAAGAATAATTTGGTAAAATTTTTGTTGACAAAGTGAGGATAAGTTGCTAATATATTGGATAAGGCGTTGGAAGTTGTAAGAAATTGCTGAAAATCCGCGGCGCCTGCGGATGGAGGAAAGTTGGTGTTTATGGAACAGAAAAGAACATTATCCCTGCTGGTGGATAATACGCCGGGACTTTTAAGCAGAGTAGCTGGTCTTTTCAGCCGACGCGGATACAATATCGAGACGATCACCGCCGGTGTGACAGCAGACCCGCGATACACAAGAATGACTGTTGTTCTGTACTGCAGTGATGAAATGATTCTGGAGCAGATCAAAAAACAGCTGGCAAAACTTGTCGATGTGCGGGATATCAAAGAGCTGAAGCCGGACGAGAGTGTCAGACGAGAGCTGATGCTGGTCAAAATCCGTGTGAATGAAAATGACGCCGCAATGTCATCGCCATCTCCGATGTCTTCCGTGGAAGAATCGTGGATGTGGGACAGGAAAGCCTGATTGTAGAGCTGACCGGAAACCAGTCAAAGCTCGAAGGTTCCTGAATCTGGTACAGGGATACGAAATCCTGGAACTGGCCAGAACAGGAGTGACAGGACTCTCCAGAGGAGTCCACGATGTGCGTTACCTCGATTAACGCAGATCACATTACATACGTTTGCTAGAGGAATGAAATTTTTGTATAGAAAAGTTCATTTCCCTGACAAACAGCAAAAGGCAGAAATGCTTTTCGCTGTATAAATTGACCGACCTGCCGCCGGTCAAGACATTCTATATATATGGAGGAAAATAAAATGGCAGCAAGACTTTTTTATCAGGAAGATTGTAATCTCTCTTTACTGGAAGGCAAAAAAATCGCAATTATCGGCTACGGAAGCCAGGGACATGCTCATGCACTGAACCTGAAAGATTCCGGCTGTGATGTTATTATTGGACTTTATGAAGGCAGCAAATCCTGGGCAAAAGCAGAGGCACAGGGATTCAAAGTATATACCGCTGCTGAGGCTGCAAAACAGGCTGATATCATCATGATCCTGATCAACGATGAGAAACAGGCTGCAATGTACAAAAAAGATATCGAGCCAAACCTGGAAGAGGGCAACATGCTGATGTTCGCTCATGGTTTCGCTATCCACTTCGGACAGATCGTACCTCCGAAGAACGTAGATGTAGCTATGATCGCTCCGAAAGCACCTGGCCACACAGTAAGAAGCGAGTATCAGGCTGGCAAAGGAACTCCTTGCCTGGTTGCTGTTGAGCAGGATTACACCGGAAAAGCTCTGGACAGAGCACTGGCTTACGGCCTTGGAATCGGCGGAGCAAGAGCTGGTCTTCTGGAGACAACCTTCAGAACAGAGACAGAAACAGACCTGTTCGGTGAGCAGGCAGTTCTCTGCGGCGGTGTATGCGCCTGATGCAGGCTGGATTTGAGACTCTGTGCGAAGCCGGATACGACCCGAGAAATGCATATTTTGAGTGTATCCATGAGATGAAACTGATCGTAGATCTGATCTACCAGTCCGGATTCGCAGGAATGAGATACTCTATCTCCAATACAGCAGAGTATGGCGATTACATCACCGGACCGAAGATCATCACAGAAGAAACCAAGAAGACCATGAAGAAGATCCTTTCCGATATCCAGGATGGTACTTTCGCAAAAGACTTCCTTCTGGATATGTCCCCAGCAGGCGGACAGGCTCACTTCCGTGCAATGAGAAGAAAAGCTGCAGAGCATCCGTCAGAGAAAGTCGGAGAAGAAGTCAGAAAACTGTACAGCTGGAGCAACGAGGACAAACTGATCAATAACTAATCGGTTTGCTGTCAAATGATCCATATCGGGAGGCTGCCTTTGCGGGCAGTCTCCTTTTTTTGTTCTATCGTTTTATCATAGAAAAAACACTTCCGCGCCATGCATATCCCCCAATATGATAGGGCGCGGAAGTGTTATCTTTTCTGTATTCGTTTTTTTATGCCTCCTGACGACAGGCAGGAAAAGCACGGTAGTATTTGATATAAGAACTTAAAATATCAAAAAATTCGGAATTGGTCGGTTTTGTCAGAACCGGATGCACAGAAAGCGAAAAGAGCAGATCACGGTTTCCGCGGGTCCAGCAGACGGAAATAGCGGTGCGGATGTCTCGTTCGACGCAGGAGGACGATACCTGAAACGTTTGCGCGATCTTTGGGTACAGCGTTTTGCTGACCCGAAGGAGATAATCTTCGTCTTCCATGCATAAAGCGATACCATAGGCGAGATAGCGAAATCCGCGGTATTTTGCACCAATTCCTAAAGAGTGTAGTAGAAAGTAAATTTCAGTTTCCATTACGATGTCTCCTTTTATTCAGTTTTTACATAGTCTTTGCAGACGGGCATGCCAGAGGTGAAAGTTTGTATGGCATACGATTTTCCCCTTTCACTTATGATACGTGGAAAACGTCGAAAAAATTACATATTCAGAAAGAAAAAGTGACAATATAGTAAAATGAAAGAGAATATGACACGAAATAAAGAAATGAATGTAATGAAACGGGAGAGGGAAAAATAACATTGATTTTTCAGAAGTTCGCTGGTATAATGAAAACATGATTACGGGGTATGGCGTAGCTTGGTAGCGCGCACGGCTGGGGGCCGTGAGGTCGCAGGTTCAAATCCTGTTGCCCCGATCGGTAAGAGTGTCGTTTTACGGCACTTTTTTTCTTACAGACAAAGACGTGTGCGGAAGAAAAATGAATTGCGCAGAAAAAACAGGGAGGAAGTTATGGGGAAAGTAACGATACAGAGTATGGCAAAGGAGCTGGGATTGTCCCGGAATACGGTTGCCATGGCATTAAAGGATGATCCGAAGGTAGCTCCGGTGACGCGGGAGAGAGTTCTTCGGATGGCGAAAAGAAATGGCTATCTGGGCGAAAATGTATATGTGGAAGAAGTTCGGGCACCGCAGGAGAAGCATTACAATATTATGGTTCTGCGTACGCGGGATGCCGCTGTTTATTGGGACCGTGTCGTGAGCGGCATCTCCGAGGAGGCGAGCCTCAATAACTGTCAGACGCGCGTTGCGGTCGTGACGGAGCGGGAGGAGGAGAACGGCATTCTGCCGCTCGGCCTGAATGAAAATATCGATGCGATCTTCTGCATTAAAATGCTGCCGCTGGAATATATGCAGAAACTGGTAAATCTGGGATACCGCATTTTTCAGCTCGACCATTACTGCGGTATCGAACAGCGGCCGATGGGCGATATCGTGCGTGTGGACGGTGTGCAGCCGGTGAGTGTTCTGACGTCCCATCTGATCGGACAGGGCATGACGCGTATCGGCTTTCTGAGCGAACACAGCAGTACGTATGAATCGATGCATGACCGGTATATCGGTTTCCTTGCGGCGATGGAGCAGGCGGGCATTCCGATCGAGGCAGATCTTGTTCGTCCGGATATGGAGAGCGATCATTTTTATTACCCGGAAAATTTTGACAAGATTGTGGCGAGCTACGATACACTGCCGGAAGCGATTGTCTGCGGCAACGATATGATCGCCAAAAGACTGACAGAATCCTTCCGGAAAATCGGCGTGCGCGTGCCGGAGGATGTGGCACTGACCGGATTTGATGATGATGAGGACCGGATGCTGTATCCGTTCTTCTCAACCGTTCATGTCGATACGAAGTGGCTTGGCCGCCGTATGGTGCATGAATTTTTATGGCGGGAGGAGCACCCGGAAGCGCGAAAGAGCGGATTCTCGTTTCGGGGGAGGTTGTGGTGCGCCGTTCCTCGTGCAAGCGCCAGGGATAGAAAGAAATAGAAAAAACAGGAAAAAGTGAACAAAGAAAGAAAGCCAGGGACGCCCCGGCGGACGAGAAGAAAAACCGTCTGCCGGGGCGTTTCCGGCTCCCTTTTTGCGATGATTCAAATTCGTGCATAAATGCCATGTAGAAAAACACTAATTAATAATGCAAAATAGTGCATTTAAGGAAAGCTAAACTGAACGAAAATGACAAAAACGCAAGAATAAAAACCTCGTTAATATCACACATTAAAAAATAATGGTGCAAAATAATGCATTATATCGCCGGAAGGAAGGGAGAGAGCGAAATGCAGAAATGGATGGAGGACCGCTGCAACCTGGATATCGATATCATCGCACTGCCGGGCTGGTCGGATGCAACATCCAAAATTTCCCTTCTGATAGGCGATGAGACACAGCGACCGGACATCATCTGGTGGTGGAACATGGAAGCTGACTATACGAAATGGGTAGACGCAGGCCTTCTGGTGGATGTTTCTCCGTATATGAAGAAATACACCAACATGGTTGACTACTACAACAGCGTAGATCCTGGCGTTATGTTCTATGCATCCGGAGACAACGGAATTTACCGTATCCCGGGCGACGTTGCAGAGCCGGCATGTGAGACTCTGTGGATCCGGAAAGACTGGCTGGACAACTTAGGACTGGCTGTTCCGACTACACTGGATGAGCTGGATGAGCTCAAGGAAATCCACGGAAAGCAGGTAGAGGATTACCAGAAATACCTGGAAGAGTACAACAAATAAAACAACGAAATCATGCGTTAGAGTACCCGCCGGAGCCTCCTTTCCGGCGGGTGTATTTTTACGGAATCCTGCGTTTTGCGCTTGACAGAGATGGAGAAAATGGTAACATAAGAGCCAAGTTAGGAAAAAGGCAAAGAAGAGGAATACTACATGGAGCTTCCGAATCCAGAAAGCTGTTGGGTGATGCGAAACAGCAGACGAATTCCGTGGAACTGACCTCAGAGCCGCTGCTCCCAAATTTAGAATAAAAAGAGTAGGTGCAGACGGAAACCCACCGTTAGAAGGGCAGGATATGCAGATGTTTCATCCGTATCCGCAGAGTGTACAGAGAAAATCTCTGTAAAACAGGAGTGGTACCGCGTAAGATAGCAAGTCTTTCGTCTCTTGTGTCAGAAGCCGACACAGAAGATGAGAGATTTTTTATGCTTTCATCCCGAATTTATGTCGGCAGAATAAATTATATTTCACTTTCTGGGAGGAAAAAATCATGATGAATGCAAAGAAGTATCAGAAACAGTATTATATGCCGCCGGTTCCGTGCATGGACTGGGCAGAAAAAGACAGCATTGACAAAGCACCGGTATGGTGCAGCGTTGACCTTCGTGACGGAAACCAGGCACTTGTAATTCCGATGAGCCTGGAGCAGAAGGTAGAATTCTTCAAACTCCTCGTTGAGGTTGGTTTCAAAGAGATCGAGGTCGGCTTCCCGGCAGCATCTGAGACCGAGTACGAATTCCTTCGCACCCTGATCGAGCAGGATCTGATCCCGGATGACGTAACCGTTCAGGTTCTGACCCAGGCGAGAGAGCATATCATCCGCAAGACCTTCGAGGCATTAAAGGGCTGCAAGAATGCCATCGTTCACGTTTACAATTCCACTTCCTATGCACAGCGTCAGCAGGTCTTCAAAAAATCGAAAGAAGACATCCTGAAAATCGCCGTTGAGGGAGCGAAGCTCTTAAAAGAGCTGACAGAAGAGGCCGGCGAGAAATACCGCTTCGAGTACAGCCCGGAGAGCTTTACCGGAACCGAGCCGGAATATGCGCTTGAGGTGTGCAACGCCGTTCTCGACGTATGGCAGCCGACTGCAGACCGCAAAGCCATCATCAACCTGCCGAGCACCGTGGAGCTTTCCATGCCGCACGTTTATGCAAGCCAGGTGGAATACATGAGCAAAAACCTGAAATACCGCGATAATGTCGTTCTTTCCCTTCATCCGCACAATGACCGCGGCTGCGGCGTTCCGATGCAGAGATGGGTATCCTTGCCGGAGCAGACCGTATCGAGGGAACGCTGTTCGGAAACGGCGAGAGAACCGGAAACGTGGATATTATCACGGTCGGCATGAACATGTACATGCAGGGCGTCGATCCGGAGCTTGACTTCTCCGATATGCCGAAACTCTGCCATGCATTTGAATCCTTCACCGGTATGAGCATCAACCCGAGAAGCCCGTATTGCGGATCTCTCGTATTTGCAGCCTTCTCCGGTTCCCATCAGGATGCGATCGCAAAAGGCATGCACTGGATCGAGGAGAAAGCACCGGATACCTGGACCGTTCCGTATCTGCGATCGATCCGACGATATCGGAAGAAACTACGATGCAGACGTCATCCGCATCAACAGCCAGTCTGGAAAGGGCGGTGTCGGCTATATTCTGGAGACGAAATACGGCCTGAATCTGCCGGCGAAGATGCGCGAGGCTATGAGCTATACCGCAAAATCCGTTTCCGATCATCTGCATAAAGAGCTGCGTCCGGATGAGATCTTTGAACTCTTTAAAGATACCTTCGAGAACGTAACGACACCGTACAACATCAACGGCGTTCACTTTAAACAGCTCGATGAGGGCAGAATTGAAGCACAGGTTACCTCCAATTACGAGGGCGGTGAGTATGCAACTGTATATGCAGAAGGAAACGGCCGTCTGAATGCTGTCAGCAACGCGCTGAAACAGCAGTACAATCTGCAGTATGATCTGGTCAGCTATACGGAGCACGCGCTGGAGCAGAGCTCAAGTGCACAGGCAATTGCTACGTCGGCATCAAAAAGCCGGACGGAATCCTTTCCTGGGGCGCAGGCGTAGATCCGGATATCATCCGCGCTTCCATCGACGCGCTGGTAACTGCAATCAACAACCGATAAGAAAAGAGAGAGCATATGCTGTTTAAAAACAAAATTGAATACACCAAAGGAATGTTTGTGGAGATTTACGGCACCGAGATAAAAAAAGTACGTCTGGTACTGCGGATCATTACAGGGATTGCTGTTGTGGCTGCGATCGCTTTTATGATCTACGGTGCAGCAGCGCGGGGATTTATCATGCCGGGAGACTTCTTCAATCTTGGAATCTCCATTCTGATGGCACTTCTGTGTACGTTTCTGCCGAATCTGATGGCACGTTCACAGATGAAAAAATGCAAAAAGAGAGGACTCCTTGGAGAACGTACCCTTCGTTTTACTGAGCAGGTGCTCACAATGACATACGAAAAAGAGGGCAGAAGCACTGATATTCCGCTCGAAGAGCTGACAAAGGTGACGGAGTTTGACAACTTTATCCGCATCACCATCGGAGGCAGAAGCACCTTTCTCGATAAGAAACGCTTTGAAATCGGAGACGCGGCAGCGTTTGTGACCTGGGCGGAAGATAAAATCGCAGAGAATGCGGAAAAAGAGGAAGAGGCACTCGCACTCGAGGAGACAGAAAGGGAAGCTCCGGCGTTAGAAGACGGCGAAGCAAAAACGGAGGAGTCCGACGAAAATTAAATCATACATTCTGACAAAAAATATTTTGGCAGAATGGTGGAAAATGGCTGTGCATTTTTGTGCACAGTCATTTTTTGTATATTTTTGTTGTTTTTTCATACTTCATCCATTATAATAAGAGGAAGCGTACAGGTAAAACTAATCTGAAACGTATCCGGCCGGGAGTTAGAGAGCTCTGCCGGGAGTCAAAGTGAAGGAGAGAAAGAGCATGGAAGTATTATACAAAAGTACCAGAGGCAATGGAGAAACCGTAACTGCATCCCAGGCAATCTTAAAGGGTCTGTCCGACGACGGCGGATTATTTGTACCGACCTCCATTCCAGCACTGGATGTTCCCATGGAAAAACTTGCGGCTATGAGCTATCAGGAAGTGGCATACGAGGTAATGAGCCGTTTTCTTACCGACTTTACAGAAGATGAACTGAAAAACTGTATTGCAAACGCATACGATGCAAAATTTGACACAGAGGAAATTGCACCGCTGACAAAAGCAGACGGTGTTTACTATCTGGAGCTGTTCCACGGCGCAACGATCGCGTTCAAGGACATGGCACTTTCCATTCTGCCGCATCTGATGACGACCGCCGCAAAGAAAAACGGCGTGAAAAATGAGATCGTCATCTTAACTGCTACATCTGGAGATACCGGAAAAGCAGCAATGGCAGGCTTTGCAGATGTGCCGGGCACCAGAATTATTGTATTTTACCCGAAGAACGGCGTAAGCCCGATTCAGGAAAAACAGATGGTAACACAGAAGGGCAAAAATACCCACGTTGTTGCCATCCACGGAAACTTCGACGACGCACAGACCGGCGTGAAGAAAATGTTTAACGACAAAGAGCTTGGAAAAGAGCTGGCAGATAAAGGTTTCCAGTTCAGCTCTGCAAACTCGATCAACATCGGAAGACTCGTTCCGCAGGTCGTCTACTACGTATATGCTTACGCAAACCTGGTGAAAAACGGAGAGATTGCAGACGGAGAAAAGATCAATGTAACCGTTCCGACCGGAAACTTCGGAAATATTCTCGCTGCATTCTATGCAAAACAGATGGGACTGCCGATCGCAAAACTGATCTGCGCTTCCAATGAGAACAAAGTTCTGTTTGACTTCTTCCGCACCGGCGTTTACGACAGAAACAGAGACTTTATTCTGACAACATCACCGTCCATGGATATCCTGATCTCGAGCAATCTGGAGCGTCTGATCTACCGCATCGCCGGAAACAGCGAAGCAGCAGACCGCGAGCTGATGCAGGATCTTGCAAAGGACGGAAAATATGAGATCACCGATGCGATGAAAAAAGAGCTGGCAGACTTCTACGGCAATTATGCATCCGAACAGGAGACAGCAGACGCGATTGCAAAACTGTACAGCGATACCGGATATGTGATTGATACCCATACCGCGGTTGCAGCGGCTGTATACGGAAAATACCGCGAGGAAACCTATGACGAAACTAAGACCGTCATCGCATCTACCGCAAGCCCGTATAAATTTACAAGCAGCGTTCTTGCAGCGATTGCACCGGAGTATGACACCCTTCCAGTACTGGAGCAGGTAGACAAGCTGTCTGCACTTGCCAATACCGAGATTCCGCGTGCGATCGAAGAAATCCGTACTGCACCGGTGCTTCATACGACAGAGTGTGATGTAGATCAGATGCCGGAGACTGTTCGGGCGTTTTTGAAATAAGATAAAGCAGGAGCAGAATTTTAAAACAGGCAGAGCACACAGCAGGCTTTGCCTGTTTTTGCAGGGAGAGAAGAATAAATAATGAAAAATAAAGTAATCAGGGGAGTACTGGCGGCAACCTGCGTGACAACCGCTGTCAGTGCTGCGAACGTATTTGGAGCAGGCACAGAGCAGAGTCTGGTAAATGAGGCTTCTGCTGTTACACAGGAAGAAACAGAAGAAACATCGGAGGCGGAAACCACAGACGAAAATACGCCGGAGATGACAGAAACGGAGACGCCGGATTCGACAGCGGAAAATGCCGCCTCGGATCTTCCGGCGGCAGAAGTACAGAGCGGAAATCCCGAAGAGACGGCGGTATCCGTGCAGGCTGGAAGCTATTACCCATGGGTGAATGAGAACGGGATCTGGTATTTTAAGGATCCGGATGGTACCATTGTCAAAGGAGCCTGGAGAGAGTACGACAAGAACCGTTACTACCTGAATAATGACGGAAAAATGGCGGTCGGCTGGAAAAAACTTGATGGAGCCTGGTATTATTTCCAAAGCTGGGGCGGTGTTTACCGGGATGCCTTTTACACCGTGAAAAATGTACCGTATTATTCTGATGCGGACGGAAAAATGGCGACCGGCTGGAAACTGATCGATGATGTGTATTATTATTTTGATGATCAGGGCGCGATGTACCGGAATCGTTTTTTTGAGTATGACAAGAATACGTATTATGTTGATGCGGATGGAAAAATGGCATCCGGGTTCGAACAGATTGACGGGATCTGGTATTACTTCCGAAGCTGGGGCGGCATGGCACAAAACACCTTTCTGACGCATAAAAATAATATTTATCATGTTGATACGGATGGAAAGATGACGACCGGCTGGCTGCTGCAGGATGGAACCTGGTATTATTTCCGAAGCTGGGGCGGCATGTACCGCAGCACCTTTTTCAAAGCACCGACAGGAAGTGCACTTTACTATGCCGATGAGAACGGAAAGATGGCTGTCGGAAAAAAACAGATCGACGGTGACTGGTACTATTTCAAGGACTGGGGCGGCATGTATCAGAATGCATTCATCAAAAACGGAACGAGTGTCTGCCATGCGGCTGCAGATGGAAAACTGACCGTCGGCTGGCTGCAGCAGGGCAGTACATATTACTATTTTGATGAAACCGGAGAGCAGTATTTTGACCGCTTTTTTGAATATGACAACAATACATATCGTGTGAATGCAGATGGAAAGATGGTAACCGGCTGGCAGAAAATCAATGGTACGTATTATTATTTCCGGGGCTGGGGCGGCATGTACCGTAGTACCTTTTTCCAGCTTGGCGGTGAAACGTATTATGCCGATGCGGATGGAAAGATGGTGACGGGCTGGCTTTCGAAAGAGAACCAGTGGTATTACTTCCGGGAAAATGGTGCGATGTACCGCAATACCTTCTTTACGCATTTAAACAACAGTTACTATGCCGATGCCAACGGCGTGATGGTGACGGGAGAGCGGACTATTAACGGCGCTTCCTATTACTTTAAAGACTGGGGAGGCATGGCAAAGAACCAGTGGCTCAATGCACAGAAACGGATGGTAAGCGGTGATCCGCAGACGGGCTGGTATTACTTTGGAAGCGACGGAAAGATGGTAAAATCGTATTACGCTCTGCTGAAAAAGAACAGCAGCAACTGGTACTACAGCTTTGACGAAAACGGAGTGTGCATTCTCGCTCGAGCCAGTATGTGCGTGCAAAGGACAGCGTAAGCGGAAAATATTATACGATGGAGCATCAGTATTACACGGATCCGTCTGTGAGTGACCGTGATTTCTTTGCGGCTATCTGCAGTGCGGAGGCGGGTGTCCAGAGAAAAACAGGTATGACGGCAGTTGCGATGGTCATCCGGAACCGGATGGCGGCACAGAATATTTCGCTCCGCACCGCGATTTATAAACAGCAGCAGTTTGAACCGGCGCGGAACGGGAAGTCTGACAAACTATCTGACGGGAATTGCGGAGCAGAGCAGTTCGATTATCAATCAGCTGAAAAATAATGGAGCCTACGGTGCAGTGGATGAATCCCAGTCGATCATGGATGCATATCTGAAGAACGGCACAAAGCGTGTGATCCCGGGCTTTGGCGATACGAGAGATGATTTTGATTATCTATATTTCATGACTCCGAAAGCATTTAAAAATCTGAATATGGATAAAGAAAAATGTGTGACATATACATACACCTATAAATGGACAACTTCCAGCGGAACAGCGCGGGAAGATTCCCATATTTTCTTTGTGAACTGGGTGAAAAACAGAGCTGATCGGACGTCATATCGAAAGAAGGGGCGAACAAAAGATGACATTACAGGAAACAATCGAACAGATCCATCCGCTTTCGAAAGAGGCGATGGATCGTGCCAAGCTCACTGGGACGGCATTGCAAAGCCGCTCCACAGCCTCGGAAAGCTGGAGGACGTGCTCATCCAGATTGCCGGAATCACCGGAAAAGAGGAGATTTCGATTGAAAAAAGAGCACTTCTGACGTTCTGTGCGGACAATGGCGTTGTGGAAGAAAACGTGACGCAGAGCGGTCAGGAAGTGACAGCGACAGTTGCGGAAAATTTTCTGCAGGAGAAGGCGACAGCAGCCATTCTCTGCCGCGGTGCGCATGCGGATCTGTTTCCGATTGATATCGGAATGGCGCGCGATACGAAGGTTCCGCGGTATAAGTTGCGTATGGAACAAAAAATATGGCAAAAGGCCCGGCGATGACAAGGGAAGAGGCCGTTCGTGCGCTTGAAACAGGAATCGCCGTGGCGGAAGAAAAAATTGCGGCGGGCTATCAGCTGATGGCAACCGGTGAGATGGGCATTGGAAATACGACGACGAGCAGTGCAATGGCAGCCGTTTTCCTGAATCAGCCGGTTCCGGAACTGACGGGACGGGGCGCCGGGCTTTCGAGTGAAGGTCTTGCGCGGAAAATTGCAGCGATTGAAAAAGCGATTGCCATCAATCAGCCGGATCCGTCCGATCCCATCGATGTGCTGGCAAAGGTCGGCGGTTTTGACATTGCCGGCATGGCGGGTGTCTTTCTTGCAGGGGCCGCACATGGCGTTCCGGTTGTGATGGACGGCTTTATTTCCTGTGTGGCAGCGCTTCTTGCTGCACGGATTGCACCGTTTGCAAAGGACTATATGATTGCTTCGCACGTATCGAAGGAGCCGGCGGCGCATCTGCTGCTTGCAGAGCTTGGAAAAGAAGCCTTTCTGCACTGCGATATGTGTCTGGGCGAGGGAACGGGCGCCATCATGATTTTCCCGATTCTGGATCAGGCAAATGCCGTATACCGCGGCATGGCGACATTTGACGAGGCACAGATCGAAACGTATGTGCCGCTGACTTAAAAAAGGCAGGTGAAACGATGATACATCTGGTTACAGGCGGCAGCGGCAGCGGAAAATCGGCGTATGCGGAGCAGTGTATTCTGGATTTTGGCGGAACACGGAGGGTTTATATCGCAACGATGCAGCCGTTCGGTGCGGAAGGGCAGGCGCGTATTGCACGCCACCGGAAGATGCGCGCGGCAAAGAAGTTTTCGACGATTGAGTGTTATACGAATTTAAAAGAAGTGGAGCTGGAACCGGGAAGCGATGTGCTGCTCGAATGTATGTCGAATCTCACGGCAAATGAAATATTTGATCCATCCGGGGCGGGAAAAGCGCGGACGGAGGAGGAAATTCTTGCGGGCGTTTCCCGTCTGGCCCATCAGGCGCGGAATCTGGTTCTGGTGACGAATGAAATTTTTTCGGACGGATACCGATATGAGGAGGAGACGATGGAATACCAGCGGATCCTGGGAAACATTAATGTACGTCTGGCAGAGATGGCGGACTGTGTGACCGAGGTTGTGTATGGGATTCCCGTCAGAATAAAAAAGAATAAGATGAAAACGATATGGAATAACTTAAAGTGGCGTTTGCCATGTACTCGAAAATCCCGATGCCGCCGGCAGACTGGGAAAAAGAGAACATGAAATATGCGTTGTGTTTCTTTCCGTGGGTCGGACTGGCTGTCGGTGCAGTTTCGGCGGTGCTTTTCTGGCTGCTGCAGCAGATTGGCGCGGGAAGCATGCTGCGGGCTGCAGTGCTGACGGCAGTTCCGGTTCTGGTGACGGGCGGCATTCACCTCGACGGCTATCTGGATACGATGGATGCGTTAAGTTCCTGGAGAGAAAAACAGCGCCGACTGGAAATCTTAAAAGACCCGCACGCCGGAGCATTTGCGATTATTATGGGATGTCTGTATTTTGTACTGTACGCGGGCGCAGCCGGAGAACTTGTCTGGAAGATTTTTCCGGCGTATGCATTTGGCTTCGCAGTTTCGAGATCGTTCAGCGGTCTTTCGATCGCGTTTTTCCAAATGCCAATCCGAAAGGAACAGCGGCAGCGTTTGGCATGAGCGCAGAGAAAAAAAGAACGGCGGCGGTGCTTGTTGTGACGATTTTTGCCGTGACGGTGCTCTCAGCTTCATTCTGCGTCTGGGCGGCACTGGATGTACTGGTTGTATCGGCACTGGTATTCTGTTATTATAAATGGAAAAGCAGTAAGTATTTTGGAGGAATTACAGGAGATCTCGCAGGCTATTTCCTTTCGCTCTGTGAGCTGGCACAGCTCCTGTCTCTTGTGGTACTTTCTCTTGGAATGGAGAACTGGAAATGAAATTAGTAATTGGAGGGGCTTTTCAGGGAAAGCTTGACTTTGCAAAAAAGATGACCGGAAAAGAAACAGGATGGGCCGATGGGGCAGCAGTTTCGAAAGAGGAGCTGTCGGCATGTTCCGGCGTATATGATTTTCAGGAACTGGTCCGCAGATGGCTCCTTCTGGAAGAGGAGACCGGGACTGCACTGGAAGCGGAACTGGAAGAACTGCTGCAGAAAAATCCGGAAATCTGCATTGTTACGAATGAACTCGGTTACGGAGTGGTTCCGATCGAACCTTCGACCGGAAATGGCGGGAAAAGACGGGGCGCATCTGTACGGAGCTGGCAGCAAAGGCTGATTCGGTAACCCGTGTGGTGTGCGGAATCGGAATCCTGCTGAAAGGTGAGGAAAAACATGATTAAAATTGCAATGATCCGCCATGGAAAAACCTATGGCAATACATTAGGACGGTATATCGGCGTGACGGATGAACACTGTGTGAGGAAGGGAAAAAAGAGCTGGAACAGCGGACGATGGATACTGTTGAGCTTCTGTTCGTCAGCCCGCTGAAACGGTGTCTGGAAACGGCAGACATTCTGTATCCGTACGCCAAACAGGTCAAAATCCCGGAATTTGCAGAGTGCAATTTTGGTGAGTTTGAGAACAAAAATTATCAGGAATTAAAAGATAATCCGAAATACCAGGAGTGGATTGATTCCATGGCGACGCTTGCCTTTCCGGGCGGTGAGAGCCGCAGCAGTTCAAGGACCGCTGCATCGCCGGCTTTGACAAGATGGTGGATACGTGTATCCGCCGCCATTACCGCAACGTGGCGATGGTGGTGCACGGAGGCACGATCATGAGTATCCTTGAGCAGTACGGCGTGCCACAGAAGAGTTACTATGACTGGCGAGTAGAAAACGGCTGTGGATATCATCTGTATCTCTCGGAGCAGAACTGGAAAATGGGCCGTAGAGAAGCTGTGGTGGAATCGGAGATAAGGCGGTAAACAAAAATGGTGACAGCAGAATGCCATGCCCATATTTTTATGGACGGTGTGGATTACAAAAAGGCGGCGGCAGCGCATGAAAACGGCCGCGGGAGGATCTGATCCGGGAACATCTGGCGGCGTATCAGAAGGCAGGGATTTCCTATGTGCGTGACGGCGGAGATCCGTACGGGGCGGGTGTTCTTGCACGGAGCCTTGCGCCGGAGTACGGGATCACATACCGCACACCGGTTTTTGCGATTCACAGGGCGGGCCGTTATGGAAAAATTGTCGGACGCGCATTTTCAGACTGGAAAGAGTATTGCGCGCTTGTGCGTGAAGTACGCCGTGCGGGCGGAGATTTTATCAAGATCATGACGACGGGAATCCTGGATTTCGCGACAAAGGGGCATGTGACCAGTGAGCCGCTTTCCAGGGAAGAGGTTTTTGCAATGACGGCTGCGGCGCATGATGCGGGGCTTTCTGTGATGGCGCATGTGAACGGCGCACAGGCTGTGATGGATGCGGCAGAGGCAGGCGTGGACTCGGTTGAACACGGGAACTTTCAGAATGAAGAGAGCATCTGCTGTATGGCAGAGCATGCAACAATCTGGGTGCCGACAATTGTGACGGTTTCGAATCTTCTGGAGAACGGCAGATATCCGGCTGAAACGCTGGCGTGGATTTTTGAGACGCAGAAAAAAGGTCTGCAGCTCGCATTTGAAAAGGACGTTGTGCTTGCGGCGGGAAGTGATGCCGGCGCATACGGCGTACTTCACGGAAAAGGAATCCGGGAAGAAGAGAGTGTAATGCGAAAAATCCTTGGGGCAGAAAATGGGCAGGAGCTGGAAAAGCGGCTTGCGTTTGGAGAAAAAAAGATCCGGGAAAAGTTCTGAAAATTTTCTGCGTTTCAGGCTTTAGAAAAAATTTAGAATTAAACGGGCAGACAATGCTTGCGTTTTCGCCCGGACTGTGGTAAGTTTAAATCACTTTTACAAGAACTTTAGAGAAAATGAAACAGGGATATTCTGAGACAGAGGGTAAATGCTATCCTCTGTTTTTTGTGTGCAAAAATGATTGTCTGGATGTCCGCATCGACGGAAGGGAGAAAATGAAAGCAAAAGGAAAACTGGGGCTGCAGGGCTTTCTTTCCTCCTTTTTCTGGCGGCGGGATGGTATCTGATGCAGTATTTCTGCGCCTATGTCGTACTGTCCGGGTCCATGGAACCGGAGATCCCGAGGGATCTGTTGTGGTTGTGGATGGACGGAAGAAGGAATGGAATCCGGGGGATGTGATTACCTACCGGAGAGGAAATATGGTGGTGACACACCGGATCGTGGAAAAGAGCGAGGAAGGATACTGTACTAAGGGGGATGCCAACGCGGAGGAAGATGCAGGCATCGTTTTGGAAAAACAGGTGATCGGGAATGTGATCGTAGCTCTTCCCTGGCTTGGCTTTGGTATTATCTGGCTCCGGCAGAGAGGAACACTCTTTTTTCTGGCCGTGGGAGCGGTGATGCTTTTTACAATCCGGCAGCTTTGGCACGGTAGAAAAATCATGCAGGAAAACAAGTTATAAAAAGAATTAGCAAAATTATTTAGGAAAACAGGAGGAATTGATCTATGAAAAACAGCGGAAAATCGTATTCTGGGCAGCATCACTGCTTCTGACAGGAGCCCTGGCAGCGGGCGGAACACTGGCGTATCTGACGGATAAGGATTCTGTGACGAACCAGTTTGTTGTGGGAAAAGTAGATATCGAAGGAAATGAACCATCGTACGCACCAGATCCGGACGGAAAGACCAATCATATCGTGCCGACCCAGGTGATTCCGAAGGACCCGCGTATCAAAAATAAAGGTAAAAATGATTCTTACGTTTATATGGATGTTTCCATACCAATCGCAAAAGTGATCGTTGCAGATACATCCGGAAACCGTTTAAACGGCGGGGCAGCCGTCGATACGGAACTGTTTTCGATGAATCAGCTTTCGAAAAAATGGGTGCTGATGTACAAGAAAAAACAGAACAATTCGATGGTATATACATATCTCTACAATGAAGTGCTCGCAGCTGGCAAAGCGACGGATCCTTTATTTACGAGCGTGACAGCAGCTAATATCGTGGAAGGGCAGCTGGATGAAAAAGAGGTCGATATTCCGATCAATTATTATGCAATCCAGGCGCTGAATACCGGTGAGGGAAGTACGGCTGCCGAGCGGGCAGCAAAGGCCTGGGAGAAGTATGTAAATCAGAATAATGGGCAGAAGGGGCAGGTAACGGCACCGCAGTCGGAGCCGGAACAGACAGAAGCACCTGGAATTTAAGCAGTTTTCTGGGGGACAAAAGATGAAGAAAAAGACGAAACGGCTGTTTTTCCTTGCGGGTGCGGCCGGGTGTACGATGCGGCAGCCATTTGGCTGCTGCCGGGAACTTCGGCGTATTTACAGATCACGAGAGTGTCTGGAATCGTATGGTGTTCGGACATAATACAAGTACTATCGATGAAGAATTTCCGACACCGACGCCCGTACCGCCAGGGAAAAGTGTGGTAAAGAGAGTAAAAATCAGAAATGAAGGTTCCGTTGCCTGCTATATTCGTGCGGCACTTATATTCAGTGAACCAATTGAAGCGATTGAGGGACTTGATACGGAAAACTGGGTAAAAGGAGAAGATGACTACTATTATTACAAAAAACCGGTTTCAGAAGGCGAAAGCACGACGGAATTGTTTACCGGAATCCGCGTTGCAAAAGAAATGGAACAGAAAGAACTTGAGGTTTCGGTCTATGAGGAATCGGTGCAGATCCAGAAGGGGAATATGGTATTTCACGGCTATCGGGAGGCATGGGATGCTTATGAGAGAGGTGGTCAGACATGAAAGGAAAACGCGTCAGGATCGGATGTGCGGCGGCGAGTCTTCTGATGGGAATCAGCGGAACGTATGCATATTACCGGAGCAGTGTTGAGACCATTAACAAAATAGCTGTCGGAGATGTAAATATTGGAATCTGGGAATATGAGGAAGACGGGGATGGAGAAAAGAAGTATGAGGGACCGGAAAACGGCATTGTACTGCCTTCCCAGGTGATTTCAAAAATTCCGCGGATCACCAATTATGCTGAACCATGCTATGTCCGGGTAAAGCCTGTGTTTGATGAGGAAGAAACGCAGGATTACCGTCTGGGGGAAGAGGACCTTGGGGGAATCGAGGACGTCTGGCTGAAAGCAGGAGAGTATTATTATTATCCAAAGTGCTGGGAAAGCAGGAATCTGTCGATTTTTTCCGTACAATCACCATTCCATCTGCGTGGACCAGTGAGGCGGAGGGACAGGTGCTGTCCGTTGAAATCCAGGCGGAGGCCGTACAGGCAGCGAATGTGACGCCGGATTTTACGGCAGAAGCTCCGTGGGGAGAAGAACTGGAAATAGAACAGTGTGTCCACGAGGCGGATAATACCGTTTCGGAGGTTTCGCAGCAGAGCTTCCTCACCGTTTCGTACGAAGGAGCAGCGCGGAATCTGATCTTGGCACCCGACAATTTCTTTCGGAACTTTCCAGTGCTGATGCCGGGAGAAGAATGGGAAGATACGTTCACACTGGTGAACACGACAGCAAGCCGTGCAGAATTTTTTCTGCGGACGGAACTTCCGGAAGAACTCAGTGAAGCAGAAAAAGAACTGCTTTCCAAGGTGAAACTGGAAATACGAGAGGGAGACAGCGTGATTTATGAAGGTGATTTAGAGAGTGAGGGACTATGGGCAGCAAAAAGTCTTGGAATATGCAGTCCAGATGAACGGAAAGAAATCTGTTTTTCAATCCGTGTGCCGTCAGAACTTGGAAATGAATGGGCACTTCGGAAAAGCGGGGTAAAATGGATTTTTTCTGTCGAAGGAGAAGATCTGCCGCAGGAAGAAGGCCCCTCTATCTGGCACAGCGCGCCAAAAACAGGTCTGCGCGATCCGTCAGCAGCGGTCCCCATTGGAATTGCCGTGACAGGAGCCTTCCTGTTTCTTGCCGCGGGCCGGTCTGAAAGGAGGAAAGAATGAAAAGAGCAAAGAAAAGCTTCTGGTTTCTCGCAGGAATTCTGCTGTTGTTGGGATTTTGTTTTCGGGAAGATGTTCTGGCTTCGAGTCTTACGAGTCTTCCTTCTCTTTCGAAAGCCGGAATCGGAGAAGTTGTATCATCGGACTCTGTTATTGACGGCCGATATGATTTTACCCCGCTGATCGGAAGTGAGACAAAAATCCGTTTTGGAAGTACAGATGGAAGTACCTGGGACAATCTGTTCTGCAAAAACGGAGAGAGCCATTCGAAATGCTGTTCCACATGGTGGCCGGCGGCCGATGTGAAGGGATGGAGTAATCTCCGTTCCTTCACGCCGCTGGAGTCGAAAAAAGGAAAAATGTATGCGGAATATACGAATGTTGGAGAGTGCCACGGGGAAAATGTAACGATGCGGATCTGGCTGGAAGACTGGCAGAACACGGTTGTACCATCAGGGTATGAGGACGTGGATGCGGTAGTCGTGGCGATTGACCACAATAAGCCGGTCATTGATATTAAAGGTCTGCTCTGGATCAAGGTACGGTTTGCTTATTACGACAGTAAAGGAAATCCGCTGAATGTGAAAGGATATTTTACACTTTCAGATCTGGACTTTAAGCAGGGCTTTTATCTGGCTGATGAGACAGAACATATCTATCTGACGAAGGAGGCAGATGCCAGAATCGTCTACGATGCCAGAACAGAAGCGATCTGGTCGGCAAGACGCGGCTCTGAGCCGGACGGTGGAACAACTCCGGAAAATTCGGAAGGCTGGGTTACAGTTACCTTTGAAGGAAATTCCCAGACGATGATTTTCTATGATGGAGGCACTAACGACGCGGTAACTGGTCCCGGCGGCGGAGTGAAAGCACCGAAAAAATGGCCGGATAATTTTGTAAACGATACTTCCAGTACGTACAACAACTGGCATGGAGCATCCCGGGAAACGGGAATAACTGTTGTGCCGTGGAATACTTCGGAATTTGGTTACACAGCGAACGTTCCCTGTCATCTGTCGAAAGTAGGAGATCTTGTAGTGAAAAAAATGGATGCAGAGACAAAAGAAGCTATTTCGGGTGCAGAATTTACCGTGTACCGCTGGAAAAACAACACCTGGAGTGAATTCAAAAAGATGAACTGGGTGAAAAAAACGGGTTCTTATCTGCTGGAGGGAATTCTGGATACAGACAGTGAAAATGAAAATTCCGTGTTGTGGAGACAAAGAATCCAGCTGGTTATGCAGGAAGCTGGGAGCAGGAATTTTCCATTGACAAGGAAGGCATGCAGACGATCCATCTGGAGGCAGAAAACACAAGAAAAACAGGCTCACTGAAGATAAAAAAGACGGAAGAAAACTCAGGGAAAGTACTTTCTGGTGCAACATATCAGGTGATTGCGAGCGGAGCAATTACAACGGTAAACGGAACAGTGCTGTTTCCGGATCAGGCGGTAGCAGCTGTGCTGAAAACGGATGAAAATGGAGAGGCGTTCAAAAACGGGCTGGAGTACGGAACGTATCTTGTGCGGGAAACGGCGGCTCCAAATGGATATGTGCTGGATCCGACGGAAAAGAAAATAACGATCGGGGAACAAAACGCACAGATCACACTGACGTTTACAAACTGGAAGAACCGTTTTGTTCTGCAGAAAGTAAGTCAGGGAGACGGAAAAGTGCTTCAGGGAGCAGCCTTTCATATCTGGACGAAAGATGGAAGTTTTGATGAGACAAAAAAGACGGATGCAAATGGAAAAATTGAGCTGACGGGACTTTTGGACGGTGTCTGGTACTATCAGGAGACAGCATCTCCGGAGGGCTTTCTGCTGGACAGCACATGCCGGGAATTTGTGGTAGAAAACGGAAAAATTGACGGTAAATCGGAACTGTCGGTGACGGTCGAAAATGATGGAACACATCTGACAATTGAAAAAATAGATGCAGAGAGCGGAAAACGAATTTCCGGCGCAAAGCTGGTATTAAAAGATATGGATGGAAACCGTGTGGACAGCTGGATTTCAGGAGGAAGCGGCCCGCATGAACTGGAAAAATTAAAGCCGGGTTCTTATGTCCTTGTGGAGGAGGCCGCGCCGGATGGATACCTTGCGGCAGAACCGGTTTCGTTTGTGCTGGAGGCAAAACAGGAAGTGCAGACCGTGACGATGAAGGATCTTGCATGTGAAACCTTGACGATTACAAAGAAGATTAAGGCGGATGAGATTACATGGGCGCATGGAAATCCAACGTTTCTGTTTTCCGTGAAGGGAAAGGATCTGTATGGAAAAGAACATACATACCAATGCTATCTTACGTTTACAAAAACACAGGTGGAGAAAACGACAGATCAGGACGGCTACACGGAACAGTCGGTACAGATCCGGGGAATTCCGGCAGGAAACGATTACCGGGTACAGGAGAAGAAGGTGCTGCGGTATTCGCTTATGCAGGTGACAGGTACGAAGAATGTTACCGTGAAAAAACTAGAAGAGCCGGCATATGGAAAAGATCCTGCGCGCGTCTTTTCGGTATCGGTAAATCTTTGCGGACATCCCAAAGAAAGTGAGGTTGTATTTGAAAATCAGAAATACCGCTGGGATGATTATGGACACAACAGTATTGTAAAAACCGGATTCCGGTTGAATAACAAAACGGAAAAACATTCCACCATCGGTTCGGGTGGTGGAATGAAAACAAAATGGAGAGAGAAAAATCAGCAGAAAAAGAAGAGGGATTGCAGTTATGACATTGGCGGCGCTTTTTTTCTGGTATCTGCCGCAGATTCAGGTAAGCCGGCAGATTCGAAAAGAACAGGAAGAAGCGGTGGAGATGTATGTCAGAGAAGAAAAAGAAGAGAACAAAGAGGAAAACGAAAAAAGCGAAGAAGTGCAGGAGCAGGAACCGGGCAGTACAGACAAAAATCTGTTTCGGACAATTGATTTTGCAGGACTTCGATCAAAAAATAGAGAAATCTGCGCGTGGCTCTGGATTCCGGCTGCGCCTTAGATGTTCCGGTTGCGCACGGGCAGGATAACGCATATTATCTGACACACGATGCGTTTTGCAGGGAGCGGATTTACGGCAGTATTTTTGCACCGTGTGATACACCGGAGGATTTTTCTGAACGTCACACGATTTTATATGGGCATAATATGCGGGATGGAACGATGTTCGGAGGATTGAAAAAGTATCGTGAAGCGTCGTGGAAACAGGAATTTCCGTATCTGTACCTGTATTTGCCGGGTGAAGCATGGCAGTGCCGTATTTGGAGTGTGGAGGAGACGGATGCCAAAAGTGATGTTTACCGGCTGGGAGCATGGAGCGATGCGGACTGGAATGCATGGGTACAGGAAAGAAAAGAAAACAGCATTATCTTTGGCAGCGGTGAGGAAAAGGAAGTTCAAAAGATACTTACCCTTTCCACCTGCATTGGTGACGGCAGCAGTTCACAGAGACTGGCTGTACATGCGGCGGTGGAGATGATTTTTGCAACAAAATCTGGAAGGGAAGAGGGTTCTGTGCTAGAATAAGACAGAATCAAAAGACTTATGATACAGAGCAGGAAAAAGGATGGCGATAAGACATGAAAGAACTGTACACGGCAGCAGGAATTTTTGTGGTTCTGATACTGCTGGGAGTTTGGATGGTACAGAATAACAGAAATGAACAGGAAAAGAAGCTGGTACAACTGCGGAAGAAATGGGGAAAAAAGCAGGAGAAACGGACGGCACGGGAAAAGAAAGAAAAACTGGAAGCGTGTCTGAGACGAAAAGCAGGGGAAAACTTCTGCGTGGACGCGATTACCTGGAATGACCTGGATCTCGATGCGGTTTTTGACACAGTCGACCACACAGTGTCGGTGTGCGGGGAAGAATATCTGTACACGGCGCTTCGGATGCCGGTCACAACAACAGAAATCAGGGAAGAGCGGGAACGGCTGATGAAGCTTTTTGCAGAGAACCAAAAAGCCAGAGAAGCAGTGCAGAAAGCACTTCTTTTGATGGGAAAAGAAAAGATGAATCCGCCGACAGAAGAAATAGCCGTACTGATGGAGCGGAGCCGGGAGAGAAGGGGAAATATCTTCTGATGGCCGGTATTGCTGTGCTTGGAATTGGACTGCTGTTTGTACTGCCTCCGCTGGGTGTGGCTGTTCTGTTTGCTTCTATGGTCGGCAACGGACTGATGCATGGAAGGGAGAGCAAAAAGCTGGAGAGTGCATTAAAAGCGTTTGGCTGTATCCTGCGGCTGCAGCGGACAGCCAGGGAACTTGGAAAAGAAAAAATTCCGGACTGGAAATGTATCAGAAGCGTCTGGAAGAACAGGAAAAACAACTCCGTCCGATTACAAGAAAATGCAGAACACTTGTGAATACGAAAGAATCGCAGGGCGGTGCAGCAAACATGATTTTTGCATACTTTCATACGTTCTTTCTGCTGGATCTGATCGAGTATTCTTCGGTTGTTTCCGGAGTGAAATCGTATGAAAAAGCGATTCTGCAGATGGCAGAGGATCTTGGACTCCTGGACTTTGCACTGTCTGCAGCATCGTACCGGGAGAGCCTTTCGTATTACTGCCGGCCGGAATTCCTGGATGAGAAAAAGGCGGGCTGTCGGATCAATGTGGAGGAGCTTTATCATCCGCTTCTGACACATCCGGTGGCAAACAGTCTGTATGCGGAGGGCGGAATTCTGCTGACCGGCTCGAATGCGTCGGGAAAATCCACATTTATGAAAAACATGGCAGTGAATGCGATTCTGGCACAGGCACTGAACACGAGTCTTTCGAAGCGGTACCGCGGTGTTGTGTGCCGGATCATGACATCCATGGCACTCCGCGATAATCTGGCACAGGGAGAGAGTTACTTTGTTGTGGAAGTAAAATCTTTAAAACGGATTCTGGAGGCAAGCCGTGAAAAAACACCGCTTCTGTGCGTCATTGATGAGGTGCTGCGGGGAACAAACACGACGGAGCGGATTGCAGCGTCAGAGAGTGTGCTTGCTGCCCTGCGCCGTGCAAATGTGCTCTGTCTTGCAGCAACACATGATACTGAACTGACGTATCTGCTGGAAGATCTCTACACTAATTATCATTTTGAAGAGCAGATTACCGCGCAGAGTATTTCCTTCCCGTATCGCCTGGAACAGGGGCCGGCAAGAGGAAAGAATGCGATTGTGCTGCTTGAAAATATGGGAATTGATGAAAAAATTGTAAAACAGGCAGAAAGAAGAGCTGCGGAGTTTGAAACAACAGGAAGCTGGGAAAAGAATAAGTTTCTGAGATAGAAAAACAGCCGGGAAAAATTGATCTTTTTTGAAAAAATATGCGAAAATGGTTCAGCATTTTTTCATTGTGTGTTATGATAAAATAGATCGCGTGATCCGGCAGAAAAACCGCCGGATCTGTTAAGGAGAAAAACATGAGCAGAACAGGCTTGGAAGATGCATATATTATGCGCGGCAGCAAGAAACTCCGCATGGGATATACGACGGGTTCCTGCGCTGCAGCGGCAGCGCGGGGAGCGGCGTTTATGCTGCTTTCCGGGAAAGAAATACAGGAAGTGAAAATCCATACGCCAAAGGGCATTGTTCTGAATCTGGAATTGCTGGATATCCGGAGAAGTGCCGAAAAAGTAAGCTGTGCCGTCCGAAAAGACGGCGGGGATGATCCGGATGTGACAGATAAAGCATTGATTTACGCGGAAGTGACGTTTGGAACAGAAGAGGGAATTGTAATCGATGGAGGATTCGGCGTCGGGCGTGTGACAAAGCCGGGGCTGGATCAGCCGGTCGGAAACGCGGCGATCAACCATGTACCGCGCCAGATGATCCGCGAGAATGTGGAGGAGATTCAGAAAAACTCGATGATTTCCGCGCACTGCAGGTTATCATCTCCGTACCGGAAGGGGAAGAACTGGCAAAGCATACATTCAATCCGAGACTTGGCATCACCGGCGGCATTTCAATCCTTGGAACGAGCGGGATTGTAGTGCCGATGAGCGAGGAGGCGCTGATTTCCACGATCCGCGTCGAGATGGAAATGCGGAAAGCACAGGGTGACCGCGTCCTTCTGGTGACACCGGGAAATTACGGACAGGACTTCTTAAAAACGTATCCGTGGGTCCGTGCAGACCATTCCGTTAAGTGCAGTAATTACGTCGGAAAAACACTGGAATTTGCAGCTGAGCTCGGCTTTGACGCCATCCTTTTTGTGGCACATCTTGGAAAATTTGTCAAGGTGTCCGGCGGAATTATGAATACCCATTCCCACGAGGCAGACTGCCGTGCGGACTTCTTACGGCGCAGGCGGTGCGTGCAGGGGCGGATCTTGCACTGGCAAAAAAACTGCTGGAGACCGGAACGACGGAAGAAGCGGTGCAGATTTTAAAGGAAGCAGGATGCCTGAAAGAGACCATGGAAAAAGTGACAGAAAAAATTGCTTTTTACATGAATTACCATATTGAGGGCAGAGTGCAGACGGAGGCGATTGTTTTTCAAGCAATGAGGGCCTGCTCGGGGAAACCCCGGGAGCGGGAGAACTTCTGGAGCGCCTGCGGGAGCAGGAAGAAAAAGAAAACAGAAAAGAGTAAAAACAAAATGACAGGAATTTTATTTGGAACAGGAATCGGACCGGGAGACCCGGAGCTTATGACGTTAAAGGCCGTCCGTCTGATCCGGGAAATGATACGATTGCAGTACCAGGAGAGAAACCGGAAGAGAGCATTGCCTACCAGATTGCTGTTCAGGCAGTGCCGGAACTGACAGAAAAAGAGCTCGTTGCTATTCCAATGCCGATGACAAAGAATGCCAAAGAACTGGAGGAAAATCACCGGCGCGGTGCAGAAAAAATAGAGGAGCTGCTGGATGCAGGAAAAACGTAGTATTCTGACACTCGGAGATCCAACCGTGTATTCTACCTACCTTTATGTACACAGACGGGTACTGGAAGACGGTTACGATGCGAGAATTGTAAGCGGTGTTACATCGTTCTGCGCGGCAGCAGCATCTCTTTCCGAGGGACTGGTGGAAAATTCCGAAGAACTGCATGTGATTCCGGCGTCTTACCAGATTGAAGATGCACTGGAACTTTCAGGAACAAAGGTTCTGATGAAAGCGGGTAAAAAGATGCCGGCTGTGAAACAGTTCCTGAAGGAAAAGAACTGCCGGGCGGTGATGATAGAAAACTGCGGCATGGATACGGAACAGAAGTATTTCAGCGCGGAAGAAATCCCGGACCAGGCAAGTTACTATTCACTGATTATTGTAAAAGAAAAGAGGAAAAAATAGATGGTACATTTTATTGGAGCGGGCCCTGGAGCCCCGGATCTGATTACGGTAAGAGGACAGAAGCTGCTTGGTGAGGCGGATATTATCATTTATGCAGGTTCTCTTGTCAATCCGGCACTGCTGGATCTGAAAAAAGAGGGCTGTGTGGTATATAACAGTGCAACCATGACGCTGGAGCAGGTGATTGATGTTATGAAAGAGGCCGAAAGCAAAGGCCAGACTGTGGCAAGACTCCACACGGGAGATCCGTGCCTGTATGGTGCAATCCGCGAACAGATTGATGCGCTCGATGCCCTTGGAATCGCTCACGATGACTGTCCGGGTGTCAGCTCTTTCTGCGGAGCGGCTGCTGCCCTTGAAATGGAATATACGCTGCCGGATATCTCCCAGAGTGTTGTCATCACCAGAATGGCCGGAAGAACACCGGTTCCGGAGCGGGAGAGCATTGCGTCTTTTGCGGCACATCAGGCAACGATGGTTGTATTCTTAAGCACGGGACTCTTAGAGGAACTTTCCCGTGAGCTGATTGCAGGCGGCTATACGGCAGATACTCCGGCAGCGATCGTTTACAAAGCAACCTGGCCGGAGGAGAAGACGTTCGTCTGCACCGTTGGAACACTTGCCGAGACGGCGAAAAAGAACCAGATCACCAAGACAGCGCTGATGATCATCGGAAATGCCGTTTCCCAGGGAAATTACCGCAGAAGTGATCTGTACAATCCGGCGTTTACCACCGAATTCCGAGAGGCAGAAAAATAAGATGAAAATAGCCATAGCAAGTTTTACAAGAAACGGATGCGCCTGGAATCGAAAACTCTGTGCGGCACTGAAAAAACACAGCTGTGAAGGATATGCACTGGAAAAGTACGGGAAAGAAGCGGGAATTCCTGCGATTGCACCGTCGCTTCCTGCATGGACAGAGCGCATGTTTCAGAAAATGGATGCGATTTTGTTTATCGGGGCGTGCGGGATTGCGGTGCGCAGTATTGCACCGTACGTGAAAAGTAAAAAGACAGATCCGGCGGTTCTGTGTATGGATGAACAGGGAAAGTTTGTGATTTCATTACTTTCCGGCCATATCGGCGGAGCAAACGAGCTGACGGAAGAAGTTGCAGCTGTAACGGGTGCGGTTCCGGTCATTACAACGGCAACGGATGTCAATCACAAGTTTGCGGTCGATGTCTTTGCTGTAAAAAATCATTGTGAAATTTGTGAGATGGAGCTGGCAAAAGAGGCAGCGGCGCTTCTGGTGGACGGAAAAACGGTTGGATTCTGCAGCCGTTTTCCGGTGGATGGAACAAAACCGGAGGAACTGATCCCGGAAGAGGCGGCAAAACCGTCGATGGGAATCTGCATTACCACATCGGAAGAGGATTCGCCATATGAGAGAACACTTCACCTGATCCCGAAGGTGATCACCGTCGGCATCGGCTGTAAGAAGAATACACCGCGGCCGGATTGAAGAAAAGGTTCTTGCGGCACTTGCGGCGGCCGGGATTTCTCCAAAAGCAGTTCGACAGGCGGCAAGTATTGATCTGAAAGCGCAGGAGCCGGGAATTCTGCAGCTGGTGGAAAGTATGGCTGGCAGTACCGGACCTTTTCAGCAGAAGAACTGGAAATGGCGGAGGGGGAATTTACGCCGTCTCCGTTTGTGAAGAAGATTACAGGAATTGACAATGTCTGTGAGCGCAGCGCAGTTCTCGCCGGCGGCAGGCTGATAAAGAAAAAAAGGCAGCGGACGGTGTAACAGTTGCACTGGCTGCGGCGGACTGGAGGGCAGTATTTTGAGTACAATTTTTGTCGTGGGCATCGGCCCCGGAGCATATGAAAAAATGACGATCGAGGCGGCGGATGCGCTGCGGAACTGCGATGTGATCATCGGCTATACCGTCTATGTGGATCTGGTAAAAGAACATTTTGCAGGAAAAGAATTTCTGACGACGCCGATGCGGAAAGAGGTGGAGCGCTGCGTCTAGCATTTGAAACTGCGGCAGAGGGAAAACAGGTTGCTATGATCTGCAGCGGAGATGCCGGCGTTTACGGTATGGCAGGTCTGATGTATGAGCTTTCGGAAGAATGGCCTGATATTGAAATTAAGGTAATTCCAGCGTGACCGCCGCAACGGGAGCGCTGCCGTTCTTGGTGCACCGTTGATCCACGATTTCGCCCTGATCAGCCTGAGCGATCTTCTGACACCGTGGGAGAAAATTGAAAAACGTCTTCTGCTGGCATCGGAAGCGGATTTTGTCATCTGTCTTTATAACCCGGGAAGCCATAAGAGAGCGGATTATCTGGAAAAAGCGTGTGATCTGATGCTTCGTTACAAAGCACCGGAAACCGTCTGCGGAATCGTAAGCCAGATCGGAAGAGACGGGGAGACGAGCCGGACCATGACGCTTGCAGAACTTCGCAATACAAAAGTGGATATGTTTACGACGGTATTTATCGGAAACAGTCAGACAAAGGAAATCCGGGATCACATGGTAACGCCGAGGGGATATCGCTATGAATAAAGTAATCGTCTTTGCCGGAACGACGGAAGGCCGGGAAATCTGCAGTTTTCTGAAGAAATATGAGATTGCATCCCTTGCCTGTACGGCGACAGAATACGGCAAGTGCCGGATCGAGGAGGGCGGTGCCCTGACGGTTCGAAGCGGAAGACTGACAGAAGAAGAGATGGAACAGCTTTTTGGCGAAGAACAGCCGGAAATGGTTATCGATGCAACCCATCCGTATGCCGATCTTGTGTCGGAAAATATCCGGTCTGCATGTGAAAAAGCAGGAAAAACGTATCTTCGGCTGCTGCGGCCGTCGCTTGCGGCAGATCCATCCTGCGTCATGGTCGATACGACAGAAGAAGCGGTATCGTATCTGGCGGGTACAGAGGGAAAGATTCTGGTGACAACAGGAAGCAAGGAACTCGCAAAATTTGCAGAGCTTCCGGATTATAAAAACCGTGTGTATGCCCGGGTGCTGCCGTTGCCAGGCGTAATTGCATCCTGCGCGGAACTTGGATTTGATGCCGCACATACCATAGGCATGCAGGGACCGTTTTCTATGGACATGAACGTTGCAATGCTGCAGTCGTTCCATGCCGAATGGATGGTAACGAAGGAATCCGGAAGAAACGGCGGCTTTGAAGAAAAAATTGAGGCAGCCAAAAAGGCCGGTGTCCGTGTCGTTCTGATCGGCCGTCCGAAAGAGGAAGAAGGACTCTCGGAGGACGAGGTCAAGCGGTATCTCGTTGAAAAATTTGATCTGTCCGTGAAACGGGACGTCGTGATCGCCGGAATCGGACCTGGTGCAGAAGCACAGATGACGCTGGCGCTCGTAGACGCGTGTGAGCAGGCGGATGTGCTGATCGGTGCGGGACGCATGACAAAAGCAGTAGAAAAATATCAGAAGCCAATGCTTGCAGAATACAGCCCGGAAAAGATTTACGAGTATCTGAAGGCGCACCCGGAATATGAAAAGATTGTTCTTCTGCAGTCGGGTGATGTCGGCTTTTACAGCGGAGCAAAGAAACTTCAGGCCGTCCTTGCGGAAGATGCGGATTTTTCTGTCCGTGTAGAGCCGGGAATTTCTTCGCTGGTTTATTTCTGTGCCAAAATCGGAGTGTCCTGGGAGGATGCAGCATTTGTGAGCCTGCACGGGCAGCACTGCAACTTCTGGAGACGGTCCGCCGGAACCGGAAAACTCTGGCGATCGCCGGCGGAAAGGGCAGTGTCAGGGAAATCTGCCAGACGTTAAGTTCGTACGGCTGGGAGCAGATTGTGCTGCATGTGGGAACGGATCTGTCGTATCCGGAAGAACAGATTGTGACAGGAACCCCATTCGAACTTGCTAAAATGGAGTTTGCTCCGCTTGCGGTTCTTCTGTTTGAAACCCGAATCCGGAACCGGAGTTTACAGCCGGCATGGCAGATGAAGTATTTCTGCGTGACAAAGTACCGATGACCAAGCGGGAAGTGCGCAATGCATCTCTTTCTCATCTGCAGCTTTCTTCGAATTCTGTTGTCTATGATATTGGATCGGGCACAGGTTCTGTTTCGATTGAGATGGCGCTTCGTGCAGCACAGGGAAAGTATATGCGATAGAAAAAAATCCGGCAGCCGTTGCACTTCTGCAGGAAAATAAAAAGAAATTTGCAGTGGATCATCTGGAAATTATTGAGGGAACTGCACCGGAAGCACTCGAAGCACTCCCGGTTCCGACGCATGCATTTATCGGCGGGTCTGCCGGAAACTTAAAAGAGATTCTGGAACTGCTCCTGCGGAAGAATCCGAACATCCGCGTGGTATTAAATACAGTAACCGTGGAAACATTAGCGGAGGCAGCATCGTGTTTCAAAAAACTTGCGTTTGAAGAGCCGGAAATCGTCTGCCTGCAGGCTTCCAATGCGAAAAAGGCCGGAAGAAGCCATCTGATGATTGCCCAGAATCCGGTTTATATCTTTACAGCCCAGGGAGGTGCCAAAGAATGAAAGCACCAAGAATCATGCTGGCAGCAGGAAGGAGTGGAAGCGGGAAAACGATGATCACCTGCGGACTGCTCCGTGCACTGCAGCAGATGGGAAAGCAGCCCGCAGCGTTTAAATGCGGCCCGGATTATATCGATCCGATGTTTCACGAACAGGTAATCGGCGCCCCGTCGTGTAATCTGGATCCGTTTTTCACAGAGGAAGAAACAACACAGTATCTGTTCTGCAAACATGCAGCGGGTCATGACATTTCCGTATTGGAAGGCGTTATGGGGTATTACGACGGTCTTGGCGGAATTTCTACCAAAGGCAGCGCCTACGATCTCGCCGGTATGACAAAAACGCCGGTTCTTCTGGTTGTCGATGCCAAAGGCATGAGCGTTTCAGCGCTTGCCTTTATCAAGGGATACCTGCAGTACAAAGAGGACAGCCGGATCGCCGGTGTAATCTTTAACCGGATGTCAGAGATGCTGTACCGGGAGATCGCGCCGATGGCGGAAAAAGAACTTGGCATTTCCTGTGTCGGCTTTGTGCCGGAACTGAAGGAATGCACTTAGAAAGCCGCCACCTCGGCCTTGTGATGCCGGATGAGGTGGAAAATCTGCAGGAGCAGGTCAATCTGCTTGCAGAAACACTGCAGAAGACACTGGATTTTGAAAAAAATTCTTGCGATTGCAGAAGGGGCAGAAGAGCTCTCGGGAAAAATGCCGGAAGTCCTGCGTAAGGTGACAGAAAGCGAAGCAGCCGCAAAGGTGCGTGCTGCGAAGCCGATTCTTGCCGTTGCAAAGGATGAAGCATTCTGTTTCTTTTATCGGGATAATCTGGAGCTTCTCGCGTCACTTGGAGCCAAAATCGAATATTTTTCGCCGCTTTCCGATGCGGAGCCGCCAAAGAATACAGATGGATTTCTGTTCTGCGGCGGCTACCCGGAGCTGCACGCAGAAGAGCTTTCGGAAAACCAGACCATGAGAACGAAGATCCGCGATAACATCCGTCAGGGAATGCCGGTTCTTGCAGAATGCGGCGGTTATATGTACCTGTCAGAATCCATGGAGGATATGGATGGAAATGTGTATCCTATGGTACAGGCTGTTCCGGGAAATGTTTACCGGACAAAAAAGCTGGGAAGATTCGGCTATATCACCCTCACGCCAAACACGAAGGATACCTTTCGGAACGGCGGAAATCCGGTGCGCGGCCATGAGTTCCATTACTTTGACAGCACAGACTGCGGAAGTGCATGGCATGCGGCAAAACCGCTGCGGAAGCGGAACTGGGAATGCATTCATGCGACAAAACGGATGATGGCGGGATTCCCGCATCTTTACTATATGGCAAGTCCGCACCTCGCACTGGAATTTCTGGAGCAGTGTGTCTCTTACCGGAAAGAACAGGAGAAAACAAGATGAAAACAGCATTAGCAGCCCTGATTGTGGGCTATGGATTGGACCTGCTGCTTGGAGATCCCTCCTTTTTGTACCATCCGATCCGTGTGATCGGAAATCTCATTGCCCTGCTGGAAAAATGGCTGCGGAAGGTATTTCCGAAAACGCCAAAGGGAGAGCTTGCCGGAGGAGTTTTTCTCGTGATCCTCGTCTGTCTGGCGGGATACGGTGTTCCGGCACTGCTGCTCTTTGCGGCATTTAAAATTCATCCGGTCATCGGCTTCCTACTGGAGGTTCTCTGGTGCTGGCAGATTCCGGCAACGAAATGCCTGAAGGATGAGAGCATGAAGGTCTATCAGAAATTAAAAGAAAACGATCTTCCGGGGGCGCGCTATGCGGTTTCCATGATCGTAGGACGTGATACGGAAAATCTTTCGGAAACAGGAGTGACGAAAGCTGCCGTGGAAACGATCGCGGAGAATACGTCGGACGGTGTCATTGCACCGCTCCTCTTTCTTGCCATCGGCGGACCGGCATTGGGCTTTCTGTATAAGTCCATCAATACCATGGATTCCATGGTGGGATACAAAAATGACAAATATCTGTATTTTGGACGGTGTGCGGCAAAGCTGGACGATGTCGTCAATTACATACCAGCGAGAATCAGCGCATGGCTGATGATTCTTGCGTCTGCATGCGAGCGCATGAACTGGAAAAATGCAGAAAAAATTTACAAACGCGACCGTTACTGCCACGCCAGCCCAAATTCTGCGCAGACAGAAGCAGTTATGGCAGGGGCGCTGGAAGTACAGCTTGCTGGAGATGCCGTGTATTTCGGCAAAGTCGTAAAGAAACCAACGATCGGCGATGACATTCGCCCGGTCGAGGCGGAAGATATCGAAAGAGCAAATCATCTGATGTATCTGACCTCGTTCCTCGGACTGGTGTTCTTTGCGGGAATCCGCGCGATCTTTTTATTTCTGTAAAAAGAGAAGATAGAAACACAACGGAAAAGAGAAAGGAAGGCATATGGTATGAGACAAAATCCACATGGAGGAGACATTTACACGAAAAAATGCAGAGTCGATTTTTCTGTGAATGTCAATCCTCTTGGAGCTCCGGAAAGTGTGAAAGAGGCGGTGAGAAAGAGCGCGGAATCGGTGGAACAGTATCCTGACGCACTGTGCCGGGACCTGATCCGGGCACTGTCGGAAAAGGAGCAGCTTCCGGAAGAAAATATCCTGTTTGCAAACGGCGCCGCGGAGCTTATTTTTGCCCTGACACAGGCTCTCCGCCCGAAAAAAGCGCTGATTGCAGCGCCGGGATTTGCAGAGTATGAAGCAGCACTTTCAGCGGCAGGGTGTTTTATCCGTATGTATCCGCTGCAAAAGGAAAAAGGCTTTCTTTTACAGGACGATTTCTGCGATGATCTGACCGACGATCTGGATCTTGTCTTTTTATGTAATCCAAATAATCCAACCGGCCTTACGATTCCGCAGGAGCTTCTTTTAAAGATCCTGGATAACTGCCGGGAGCGTAACATCTATCTGGTGCTGGATGAGTGTTTCATAGAATTTCTGCCGGAGCCGGAAAAAGTGACGATGCAGGGAAAATTGGACGAATATCCGAATCTGCTGATTCTGCGTGCGTTCACAAAGATTTACGCAATGCCGGGCCTGCGTCTTGGCTATCTGCTCTGCAGCGACGAGGATCTGCTGGATCGGATCAGCCGCAGCATGCAGTCGTGGAATGTTTCGATTCCGGCGCAGATGGCAGGCCTTGCCGCCTGAACGAGGATGCTTACGTCAAAGAAGCACGGGAACTGATCGGAAAAGAACGCGCCTGGATGAAAGCAGAACTGGAAAAAGCAGGTCTTACCGTATGGGATTCCTGTGCAAATTATCTGTTCTTTGAGGGACCGAAAGGACTTGCCGCACGGCTGGAAAAAGGCGGCATTCTGATCCGCGACTGTTCCAACTACCCGGGCCTTGCCGACGGATATTACCGTGCAGCCGTACGCACACATGAAGAAAACCAGATTCTGACAGAAGCCGTTTCACAGATTCTGCAGTGGTTTTAGGAGGAAAAACGATGGCGAAAGTAATTATGATACAGGGAACGATGTCAAATGCGGGAAAAAGTCTGCTTGCGGCGGGCTTATGCCGGATTTTCCATCAGGACGGATACCGTGTGGCGCCGTTCAAATCACAGAATATGGCGCTGAATTCGTTTATTACGAGAGAAGGCCTTGAGATGGGACGTGCACAGGTCATGCAGGCGGAAGCGGCCGGGATCGAACCGTCCGTTTTGATGAACCCGATTCTGTTAAAGCCGACGAATGACACCGGTTCGCAGGTGATTGTAAACGGTGAGGTACTGGGAAACATGAGTGCGCGGGAATATTTTTCCCACAAAAAAGAGCTGATTCCGGACATCATGAAAGCGTACCATGCACTGGAAGAACAGTATGATATCATTGTGATCGAGGGAGCCGGAAGTCCGGCGGAGATCAACCTGAAAGCCGATGATATCGTCAATATGGGAATGGCAAAGCTTGTGGATGCACCGGTGCTCCTCGTCGGAGATATTGACCGCGGCGGCGTTTTTTGCTCAGCTTTACGGTACCGTAGAGCTTTTAGAGCCGGATGAGCGCGACCGCATCAAGGGTCTGATTATCAACAAATTCCGCGGGGACAAAACCATCCTGGACCCGGGCGTGTGATGTTGGAAGAAAAAACACACATCCCGGTGGTCGGCGTGGCGCCGTATCTCCACATCGAAGTGGAAGACGAGGACAGTCTGACCGAGCGATTCACCAGAAAAGAGGAGATCGGTCTCATTGACCTTGCGGTCATCCGTCTCCCGCGTATTTCAAACTTCACCGATTTCAACCCGTTCGAGCGGATCGAAGGCGTATCACTCCGCTACATAAGCTCTGTCTCCGAACTGAAAAATCCGGATATGATTCTGCTTCCGGGAACGAAAAACACGATGGAGGATCTGCTCTGGATGCGTCAGAATGGTCTGGAAGCGGCCGTACTGAAGGCGGCTGCGGCCGGAAAAGTAATTTTCGGTGTCTGCGGCGGCTTCCAGATGCTCGGAGATACGCTGAGCGATCCGCTGCATGTCGAAGCCGGCGGAACGATCAAAGGAATGGGACTCCTGCCGATGGATACTGTATTTGCCGGTGAGAAGACGAGAACCCGCGCGGAGGGCGCTTTTGGAAAAACAGAAGGCGTTCTTGCCGGGATCGAGGGAACCGGATCGAGGGCTATGAAATCCATATGGGAGAAACGGTGCGGAAAGAAGGAACAGAAGCATTCACGTTCATCGATGATCAGAACCGTGCTGATTCGGATAAGCTGGACGGTGCACAGAAAGGAAATGTGTACGGTACGTATGTGCACGGCATTTTCGACAAAGAAGAAGTTGCCGAGCGGATCGTGGAAGCACTTGCAAAGAATAAGGGAATTGCCATGGAGCAGATTCACGGTGTCGATTACCAGACATTCAAAGAGACACAGTATGATATTCTCGCAGATGCGCTGCGCGAGCATCTCGACATGAAGAAGATTTATCAAATTCTGGAAGAAGGGGCATAAAGATGAAGATAGAACTGGAGCAGGTAAGCCCGCACGAGATTGAAAAGAGAAGCTTTGAAATTATAACGGAAGAATTAAACGGAAGAACGTTTCCAGAGGATCAGGAACTGGTTGTAAAGCGGTGTATCCACACAAGTGCGGATTTTGATTATGCGGATAATCTCTGCTTTTCGGAGCATGCGGTGGCAAAAGGCATCGAGGCGATCCGGGAGGGAGCCTGCATTGTGACGGATACGCAGATGGCAAGATCCGGCATCAACAAAAAGGTGCTTGCGCGCCACGGCGGTGAAGCGCTCTGCTTTATGTCAGACGAAGATGTTGCGGCAAGAGCAAAAGAAACCGGAAGCACCCGCGCGGCAGCCTGCATGGAAAAAGCAGCGGAGCTGGATAAAAAGCTGATTATTGCGGTTGGAAATGCGCCGACGGCACTGGTCCGCCTCTATGAACTGATCGGGGAAGGAAAAATAAAACCGGCGCTGATCATCGGAGTTCCGGTCGGCTTTGTCAATGTGGTACAGTCCAAAGAACTGATTATGCAGACCAATATCCCGTATATCGTGGCACGCGGACGAAAAGGCGGCAGCAATATCGCGGCGTGCATCTGCAACGCACTCCTGTATATGATGGATCAGGACCGCGGATATTAAAAATAGATGAAAAAACGGAAAGCAGAAGTCTTGACAGATTTCGAATCACCGTTTATACTATGGAACATGGAAAAGGCTTGGAAGGGAACAAGTAGACGTACAAAAACGCGGACAGAAAGCAGCCGGCAGATGAGAGGCGCATGCAGGTTCTGTACGATTCGAATACATCCCGGAGTTGCGCACCGAATAAAACGGGCGGCAGAAGAACTATGATGCACGTTTTTAGTAGGCTGCGACGTAAGAGACGAACGTTACAGCGTCAGGGTATTCAGAGGTTTTGGATACCGACAAAGGCAGCTGCCGTGAGACAGCTGTGAAGTAAGGTGGTAACACGGGAGATACGGGCTCTCGTCCTTTGAATCGGAAAGGACGGGAGTCTTTTTGTATAAAAAACTTTGGTCCCAGACGGTAACACATACCCGAAAGTCAACCGAAAAAAGGAGAAAAACAAAATGCAGATTTATGACGAACTGATCGCCAGAGGCCTTCTGGCACAGGTAACCGACGAAGATGAAATCAGAGACCTGGTAAACAATGGAAAAGCAACGTTCTATATCGGATTCGACTGCACCGCAGACAGTCTGACCGCAGGTCACTTCATGGCACTGACCCTGATGAAACGGATGCAGATGGCAGGAAACAAACCGATCGCCCTGATCGGCGGCGGCACCACCATGATCGGTGACCCGTCCGGAAGAACCGATATGAGAAAAATGCTGACCCGCGAGGAGATCGACCACAACGCAGAGTGCTTCAAACGTCAGATGGAGCGTTTCATCGAGTTCGGCGAGGGAAAAGCTATGATGCTCAACAACGCAGACTGGCTGCTGAACCTGAACTATGTAGAACTGCTCCGTGAGGTAGGTGCATGCTTCAGCGTCAACAACATGCTCCGTGCAGAGTGCTACAAACAGCGTATGGAAAAAGGTCTTTCCTTCCTGGAGTTCAACTATATGATTATGCAGAGCTACGACTTCTATCACATGTTCCAGAAATACGGCTGCAATATGCAGTTCGGCGGCGATGACCAGTGGTCCAACATGCTGGGAGGAACCGAACTGATCCGCCGTAAACTTGGAAAAGATGCCTATGCAATGACCATCACCCTTCTGACCGACTCTCAGGGCAAGAAGATGGGTAAAACCGCAGGAAACGCTGTATGGCTTGACCCGAACAAGACCAGCCCGTTCGATTTCTACCAGTACTGGAGAAACGTGGACGATGCCGATGTCTTAAAATGTATCCGTATGCTGACCTTCCTGCCGCTGGAGCAGATCGACGAGATGGATTCCTGGGAAGGAAGCAAGCTGAACGAGGCAAAAGAGATCCTGGCCTATGAGCTGACCTCCATGGTACACGGCGAGGAAGAAGCAAAGAAAGCGCAGGAAGGCGCACGTGCCGTATTCTCTACCGGAAGCTCCGAGCATATGCCGACCAGTGAAATTTCTGCAGAGGATTTCACGGACGATAAAATCGATATCGTAACCCTTCTTGTCAAAGCAGAGCTTGCAAAGACCAGAAACGAAGGACGCCGTGCCGTAGAGCAGGGCGGTGTATCCGTAGACGGTGAGAAAATTACAGATCCGAAATATGCCGTAGAAAAAGCACCTTCGGCGAGGACGGTATCGTTCTGAAAAAAGGAAAGAAGAATTTCAAAAAAATTTGCGTTAAATAATTAAGTGTGCTATTATAAAAGAATGGATTCCCGGAAGAAATTCCGGGACACACTGAATTATTTGGAGGACAAACAGTCATGGAAAAATATGGCGTAAACGAATTACGAAAGATGTTTCTTGAGTTCTTCGAGAGCAAAGGACATCTTGCTATGAAGAGTTTTTCGTTGATTCCACACAACGATAAAAGTCTTTTACTGATCAACTCCGGTATGGCTCCGCTGAAACCTTACTTCACAGGCGCAGAGATTCCGCCGAGAAGAAGAGTAACAACATGCCAGAAATGTATCCGTACCGGCGATATTGAAAATGTAGGAAAAACAGCCCGTCACGGCACCTTCTTTGAGATGCTCGGAAACTTTTCCTTCGGTGATTATTTCAAACACGAAGCAATCGCATGGTCCTGGGAGTTTTTAACACAGGTAGTAGGGCTCGATCCGAATCGTCTGTACCCATCCATCTATCAGGACGATGATGAAGCATTTGATATCTGGAACAAAGAGATCGGCATCCCGGCAGACCGTATTTTCCGTTTTGGAAAAGAGGACAACTTCTGGGAGCATGGCGCAGGTCCGTGCGGTCCGTGTTCTGAGATTTATTATGACCGCGGAGAAAAATACGGCTGCGGCAAACCGGGATGTACCGTTGGCTGCGAGTGTGACCGTTACATGGAAGTATGGAACAACGTATTCAGCCAGTTCAACAACGACGGCGAGGGCCACTACACCGACCTGATCCAGAAGAATATTGATACCGGTATGGGACTTGAGCGTCTGGCCGTTGTCGTACAGGATGTAGATTCCATCTTCGATGTCGACACCATTCAGGCACTCCGCAACAAAGTATGCGAAATCTCCGGAAAAGAGTATGATAAAGATCATGAGACCGATGTTTCCATCCGCCTTATCACAGACCATATCCGTTCCGCAACATTCATGATTTCCGATGGAATCATGCCGACCAACGAAGGAAGAGGCTACGTACTGCGCCGTCTGATCCGCCGTGCAGCACGTCATGGCCGTCTGCTTGGCATTGACGGACTGTTCCTTGCCCGCCTTTCCGCAAGCGTAATCGAAGGCTCCAAAGACGGATATCCGGAACTTGAAGAGAAAAAAGATTTCATCTTCAACGTTCTGAACAACGAGGAGACCCAGTTCAACAAAACCATCGACCAGGGACTTCATATCCTCTCCGAGCTCGAAGAAAAAATGCAGAGCGAAGGCAAAAAAGTTCTGGACGGACAGGATGCATTCAAACTGTACGATACCTACGGATTCCCGCTGGATCTGACCAAAGAGATCCTCGAGGAGAAGGGCTACGGCATCGACGAGGACGGTTTCCATGCAGCAATGGAAGAGCAGAGAGAGCGTGCAAGATCGAGCCGTGAAGTAACAAACTACATGGGTGCTGACGCAACCGTTTACGATGAGATCGACCCGTCCGTAACAACTGAGTTTACCGGATACGATCATCTGGAGGATACCTCCAAAGTAACCGTTCTGACGACAGAGACTGAGATTGCAGAATCTCTGATGGAAGGCAGAAGGAACTATTTTCGTAGAGAAAACTCCGTTCTACGCTACCATGGGCGGTCAGGAAGGCGACTGCGGTATCATCAAAGGAGCAAATGGTGTATTCGAAGTAGAAGATACCATCAACTCCGCGGCGGAAAATACGGCCACGTCGGTGTCATGAAATCCGGTATGATTTAAACGGCGAGGAAGTTACACTTCAGGTCAACGAAGAGGCAAGAAAAAATATCGAGAAGAACCACAGCGCAACACACCTTCTGCAGAAGGCATTAAAGACTGTTCTCGGTGCACACGTAGAGCAGAAAGGTTCTCTCGTAACCCCGACCAGACTCCGTTTCGACTTTGCCCACTTCCAGGCTATGACACCGGAAGAACTGGAAAAAGTTGAGAATCTGGTAAATGAAAAGATTCAGGAGCAGATCCCGGTTGTAACCGACATCATGGATACTGAGGAAGCAAAGAAATCCGGCGCGATGGCTCTGTTCGGTGAGAAATACGGCGACAAAGTACGTGTCGTTTCCATGGGAGACTTCTCCAAAGAGCTCTGCGGTGGTACCCATGTAAAGAATACCGCTGAAATCGGACTGTTCAAACTTGTTTCTGAGGCAGGCGTTGCAGCAGGTGTCCGCAGAATCGAAGCTCTGACCGGACCGTCTGTTACTGCATACTATAAAGCACAGGAAGAGAAAATACATGAGGCAGCAGCTCTCTTAAAGACAACACCGGCGGATCTCCTCGAGAAGATCGCTCATCTGCAGGCAGAGGCAAAAGCACTCCAGGCAGAGAATGAGTCCTTAAAGAGCAAACTGGCAAAAGAAGCGCTCGGCGATGTTATGGATAAAGTAACCGAAGTCAAAGGTGTAAAACTTCTCGCTGCATCCGTACCGGATGTCGATATGAACGGACTGCGTGACCTTGGCGACCAGCTGAAAGAAAAACTGGGAAGCGGCGTTGTTGTTCTGGCATCTGCAAAGGACGGTAAAGTAAGCCTTCTTGCCATGGTAACCGATGATGCGATGAAGAAAGGTGCACATGCCGGAAAACTGATCAAAGAAGTGGCAGCCGTTGTCGGCGGCGGCGGCGGTGGACGTCCGAACATGGCACAGGCCGGCGGAAAGAATCCGGAGAAGATCGACGAAGCAGTTGCAAAAGCTGCTGAGGTACTGGAAGGCCAGATCGCATAACAATAAGCAGGAAAAACAGCACAAAATCCTGCCGCCTGCAGGGCAGAAAAAGGAGCCAGGCAGGCGGCAGGGAAAAATTTGCAAAAAAATGAAAAAACTTGTTGACGTACGAGATTTTTCTGGTATAATAAGAACAGTGCAAAAAATACCCATACAGTTGTATTATGCACAATCTACAACTGGAGGGAGGTTAGGTGTGAGACTATGTCAAATGTAATCGTTAAAGAAAACGAAACGTTGGACAGCGCTTTACGCAGATTTAAGCGTAGCTGTGCAAAAGCTGGCATTCAGCAGGAGATTCGTAAAAGAGAGCATTACGAGAAACCAAGTGTTCGTCGTAAAAAGAAATCTGAAGCTGCCAGAAAACGTAAGTATAATTAATGTGCAAAAATCCCCGGCGATCTGTTTTGCCGGGGATTTTTATACTTTGTAACTTAAAGTCGCAGGTTTTGACAAAACAGCAAGGCGGTGACAAATGAGAATTTGTACAAAATAGCAAACAAGCTGTTTCGTATCGTGAAAAAGATTCTGAAGCTGCTTACCAGCCGTATGGTCATTATCGGTGTTGCACTTCTTCTGGAATTTTGCTGGCTGGCCGGAATTATGATGCAGCTCAATGAAAAATCTGTCTACATCAACTATGCGGTCACGATCCTTTCCCTGATTGCAGTGCTTTCGATTATCAATAATCCGAAAATGAATCCCGGCTACAAACTGATGTGGGCAGTCTGTATCCTGCGCTTCCGGTAACCGGATCTGCCTGTACGGCATTCTCGGCCATTCCAGTGTGGCAAGAAAATTCCGTACACATTACGATACAGTTCTGCTTTCGCAGGGAGGCGTTCTTGGAGAGGAAGAAGAGACGCGTAAAAAGCTCGAGGAAGAAAATATCCTGGCAGCGGGGCAGTCTTCCTATCTGACCAATTATGCGCATTATCCTGTTTATGAAAACACAGAAACAGAGTATTACCCGCTGGGAGATGTATGGTTTGAGCACTTTATTGAGGAACTCAAAAAGGCAGAACACTACATTTTTATGGAATATTTCATCATCAGCGAGGGGTATCTGTGGGATACGGTGCTGGAGATTCTGAAGGAAAAAGCGGCCGCCGGTGTGGATGTGCGGCTGATTTACGATGATTTCGCTGCGTGACGACGCTGCCGTATCAGTATTATAAATCGCTGCAGCAGATGGGCATCAAGTGTGCGGCGTTCAATCAGTTCCGACCGGTGCTGAATGTCATTTTAAATAACCGTGACCACCGGAAAATTGCCGTGATCGACGGTCATACGGCTTTCACGGGCGGCATTAATCTTGCGGACGAATACATTAACCGCAAGGAGCGGTTCGGCCACTGGAAGGATTCCGGAATCTGTCTGCATGGTGAGGCGGTATGGAGTTTTACGGTGATGTTTCTGCAGATGTGGAGCACAATCACCGGTATGGAATGCAATTTCGAATCATACCGGCCGGAGATCTATCACGAGGAAGCGTTTAAAAAAGACGGTTTTGTGCAGCCGTACGGCGATTCCCCGCTGGATGGAGAGACAGTAGGCGAGCATGTTTATCTGAACATTATTTCACAGGCGAAAAAATATCTTTATATTTTTACTCCGTATCTGATTCCGGACAACGAGACGCTGACCGCTCTCTGCATGGCGGCAAAGCGCGGAGTCGATGTGCGGATTGTAACGCCGGGCATCCCGGATAAGAAGATTGTCTATATTCTGACGCAGGCCAATTACGAGATCCTGCTGGAATCCGGCGTTCAGATGTACCAGTATACGCCGGGCTTTATCCATTCCAAGAGCTTTGTCTGTGATGATGAAGTTGCGACGGTCGGAACGATCAACATGGATTACCGGAGCATGTACCTGCATTTTGAGTGCGGTGTCTGGATGTACGGCAGCAGTGCGGTTGCCCAGGTAAAAGAGGATGCGCTGACCACGTTTGAACAGTGTGAGCAGATCAATATGGACTACTGCCGAAAGAAAAATTTTGCAGTCCGTGCACTACGCGGTGCGCTGAAGTTTCTGGCACCGCTGCTGTAAACGGAACAGACAGCATAGTTCTGCGGTCGTCTGCATAGCCTGTAGGGAAGAAAGAGCAGATGTTTCGAGGGAATATGAAGAGAAGAACACGAAATATCGTCTGGAGCCTGCTGATGATCCTGGCGCTTCTTGCAGCGCCCTTGAAAGTGACTGCGGCAGAGCAGAATGGAGAATCTTCCGACAAGCAGCAGAACGAAACAACGGAACAGAAAACAGAAGAGACGGAGGAGACAGCACCGGAGATGACAACGGACCTTGGGCTGGCTTCGCCGTCTGTTCTTTTGATGGAGGCACAGACCGGAACTGTTCTGTATGAGAAAAATGCGTCGGAACAGCGAAGCCCGGCGAGCATCACAAAAATCATGACGCTGCTGCTGATTTTTGAAGAGCTCGAAAAAGGGACGCTCCAGCTGACCGACGAAGTGACGACGAGTGCGCACGCCAGAAGTATGGGCGGGTCCCAGGTTTTTCTGGAAGAGGGCGAAAAGCAGACCGTTGAGACGATGATCAAGTGTATTGTCGTTGCTTCGGGAAACGATGCATCTGTAGCGATGGCAGAGCATATTGCGGGGACAGAAAGCGAGTTTGTCAGCCGGATGAACCAGAAAGCAAAAGAACTCGGCATGAACGACACGAAGTTTGAGGACTGCTGCGGCCTCACGGATTCCGACGGCCATTACACGACAGCGGCAGATGTGGCGAAAATGTCTCGGGAGCTGATCGAGCGCTTTCCGCAGATCCTGAACTATTCCTCTATCTGGATGGAAGAGATTACGCATGTCACACAGAAGGGAAGCAAACCATTCACCCTCACCAATACAAATAAGCTGATCCGCGGCTATGAGGGCTGTGTGGGACTGAAAACAGGAAGCACCTCGAAGGCGAAGTACTGCGTCTCGGCAGTGGCGAAGAAAAATGATCTGACAATGCTGGCAGTCGTGATGGGAGCACCGGACTACAAGGTGCGGTTTGCAGATGCGGCGTCACTGTTCCAGTATGGGTTTTCGTCCTGCAGCATCTACATAGACCGGGAACGCGATCCCCTGCCGGAACTTTCGGTTGTTTATGGAAAGCAGGATACGGCAGAACTGGAATATGCGGAAGAATTCCGCTATCTTGCGACGGGCGGGACGGTGATCGGTGAAGTGGAAAAAACGATAGAACTGCCGGAAGAGGTGCAGGCCCCTATCCAGAAAGGCGAGTGTGCCGGAAGAGTTGTTTACAAAGCAGACGGTGAGGAACTTGGTTCCGTTGCGATTTTATATGGAGCAGACGTGGCAAGAGCCGGCATGTGGGACCTGTTCGGATGTACGATGAAACAATATTTTCTTGGGACGGCATAAAGCCGGAGTATCATGCGCGAAAAGGAGAAAAACATGGCAAAGAAAAAATTACTATGCGGTAAAACAGGGAAAGGTTCCGGGCATCTACCGGACATGGGATGCGTGCAAAGCGCAGGTACACGGTTATCCTGGCGCAATTTACAAGGGATTTGAGCGTCTGGAGGAGGCAGAGGCCTTTCTGGGCGGCGGTAAAATGCCGGAGCCATTGCTGCGGGAAACAAAAGGAACGTATTTCGCTGCCCCGGAACGAAAGGCAGTACAGAGCACGGCAGCACCCGATCCTTCTTCTTGGGACTGGGAACACCTGATTCTGGCGGAAAAACCATGCGAAGACCCGGAATACGCCGGTGTCGGCAGGAGCGCCGTCGCATACGTGGATGGAAGCTATCAGCATGCGCTCGGAAAGTTCTCCTGCGGTGTGGTCCTCTTCCTGGACGGAAAAGAGTTGAATCTTGCAGAAGAATACAGCGACCCGGATCTCGTCTCCATGCGGAATGTGGCAGGCGAGATCAAGGGCGCAGAGCTGGCCATGGCTTACTGCCTGACACATGATATTCCGGAGCTGGCCATCTATCACGATTACCAGGGAATCGCAAGCTGGTGTACGAGAGAATGGCAGGCGAAAAACAGGGAACCATCGATTACCGGAATTTTTACGATCTGGCATCGGCCAAAGTTGCGATCCGCTTCTGCAAAGTAAAGGGCCACACCGGCGTCACCTACAACGAAAAAGCCGATCAGCTGG
>ENA-OQER01000014-OQER01000014.1-human-gut-metagenome-genome-assembly--contig:-NODE-14-length-83973-cov-10.459414_pt1 | contig 83973 bp, 86 predicted proteins | sample MGYA00242797_ERZ504639 | MGnify/ENA primary metagenome ERZ504639 (study PRJEB26092, sample SAMD00036306) | human gut metagenome | host: Homo sapiens | study: EMG produced TPA metagenomics assembly of... | reverse complement strand
CAATTGGATACAATAGCTACTCAAGACTTCTAAAAAAGAGGCTTTTATATGCAGCTATTCGTTTTCATCCGCAAAAATACGAATATTTTTGAGAAACAAAGGCATCTTTGCATTTTTTTAGATTTCCACAAAACTATCATGCAACAATTAGAAAGCCACCAGAAAGACTTTCCTATTTTTTCTTTGACTATCTAAAAACGAAAAAAGCACTTGAGAACTAATGTTCACAAGTGCTTCTTCGTAGCGGGACGGGCTACGATCCCGGGACCTCCGGATTATGAATCCGACGCTCTAACCAACTGAGCTATCCCGCCATCCGAGCAAACGTTTGCTTGTTTGCGGGTGCAAAGGTAATACAAAGTTTTGAACTGAGCAAATTATTTCGAAAGAATTTTGCAAAAAAGTAATATTTTTGCTTTTTATACTCTTCCGAAAGACACTACACCTTATTATATATAGCAGCATTATATATTCAACTTCCGCAAGTAAGCAACACACAACACGAAGGGACAGAAGCTCATAGACCAGGGCGTGCTACTTCCATATAAGCCTAAGACCTTCAGGGCGTGTGCTTCTGTAAACCTATGATCGTAAGTCTACGTGAATTATAAATAAGTAATAACTGAGTCAACTCATATTATCAATAACGAAAAAATAATTCGACCACAGGACAAATCTTCGTTCCATGATACGGAACGGCCGTTCCAAATCACGGAACGGAGATTTTGTTGCTAAAGCAAAACATTTATACAGCATAAGAGCAAGATTTCTCCAGTATGAAGCCAACATTTCATTGGGACTTAAGGCTGACAACACGAGTAAAGCAACTGAAACAATCATTTCTCCCTATGGGTGCTGAGTAGCGGCAAACATGATTTAAATATATAAAAAAACAAAAAAAGAATGATTTTTGAGTTTTTTATGTTACTTTTGCAAGCTGAAATGAGAATCAAGAAATTAGATATATTCATCGCGAAGCAATTCGGGCTGCTTTTCGTGGGAACATTCTTCATCTGCCAGTTTGTGCTGATGATGCAGTTCCTGTGGAGATACATCGACGAACTGATAGGTAAAGGTTTGTCGGTGGAAGTCATGGCGCAGTTCTTCTGGTACATGGGACTCATGCTTGTACCACAGGCCCTGCCTTTGGCCATCCTGCTCTCTTCGCTTATCACCTTCGGCAACCTGGGAGAAAGCTCTGAGCTGACAGCCATCAAGGCCGCAGGCATCTCGCTGATGCAGGCTTTCAGGTCGCTCATCATCATCACGGTCCTTGTGATGGTCAGCTCGTTCTACTTTCAGAACAACATCGGTCCCAGCTCCAACATGAAGTTGGCACAGCTTCTCATCTCGATGAAGCAGAAGAGTCCTGAGTTGGAAATCCCTGAGGGAATCTTCTATGATGGAATCCCCAACTGCAACCTCTACGTACAGAAGAAAGACCTCAAGACGGGCAAGTTGTACGGCATCATGATCTATCGCATGACCAACAGCTATGAGGATGCCGCCATTATCCTCGCCGACTCGGGTATGCTGCAGAGTACGGCCGAGAAGAAACACCTCGTACTGAGCCTGTACAGCGGAGAATGGTTTGAGAACATGCAGAGCAGCGAGCTTGCCAACAGCGCCGCAGTGCCCTACCGAAGAGAGACCTTCATCTCGAAGAAAATCGTGCTCGACTTCGACAACGACTTCAGCCTCACCGATGCCAGTTCGCTGTCAAACAATGCCAAGGCGAAGAGTCTTGCCAAGATAGAACACGACATCGACTCCATCAACCAGTCGTACGACTCGATAGGAAGAATGTACCTGGCTGATGCCAGAATAAGATACTATCACCAGCCATTCATGAGCAAGCAAGACTCGCTACAGGCTGTGAAAAAAGCTGCTGCAACAAAGGTGAATATCGACTCTCTGTTCGAGAAGATGCCTGCAGAGCGCAGGCTGTCGGTAGTAAACTACGCTTCATCCGACGTGCAGCAAGCCATGAACGACCTCGACTTCAAGAGTATGATCACCAATGTGGGCGACCGACTGATAAGAGACCACAAGATAGAGGCCATCAACAAGTTCACGCTGGCGCTGTCGTGCCTCATCTTCTTCTTCATCGGAGCACCGCTGGGTGCCATCATCCGAAAAGGAGGATTGGGATTCCCTGTCATCATCTCGGTGCTGGTTTTCATCACCTTCTTTATTCTCGACAACACTGGATACCGAATGAGCCGAAGCGGAATTTGGGCTATATGGTTTGGAAAAGGACTTGCCACTGCCGTACTGGGACCTTTAGCGGTATTCGTCACCTACAAGGCAACCAACGACTCGACGGTATTCAACATAGATATGTACAAAGAGTTTATATTCAAGCTTTTGGGAATACGACTCAAACGACATATCTTTGGCAAGGAGGTCATCATCAACGACCCAGCATACACTGAGGACGCCGTCAAGCTGAAACACATCAACGAAGATATCGAGGCATACAACAAGGAGCACAGACTCAAGAAATGGCCCAACTTCATCAATGTGTTCTTCAAATATCAGCCCGATCATGAGATAGAGCGCATCAGCAACGAACTGGAAGCAGTGATAGAAGACTTATCGAATACAAAGAACAAATATATCCTGCACAACATCAACCAGTATCCCGTACTCTCGCCCAAGGCTCACACACGTCCATTCGAACATAAATGGCTCAATATCCTGGCAGCCCTCATCGTTCCTTTAGGCACTGTGCTCTACCTTAGAATGTGGAGTTTCCGCCTGCGACTGTACAGAGACCTGAAAGTGGTGACGCAGGTGAACAACGACATCATCATGAGAACTAAAGAAATGTAACTATATATAATAAGGTATCAATTAGAAAATGGAAGACGTAAGATTGAATAGCATAGAAGAAGCCGTAGAAGACTTCAAAGAAGGAAAATTCGTCATCGTGGTAGACGACGAAGACCGAGAGAACGAGGGCGACCTCATCATAGCAGCAGAGAAGATTGATGCAGACAAGGTAAACTTCATGCTCAAACATGCACGTGGCGTGCTCTGCGCACCTATCACCATCAGCCGATGCGATGAGCTGGATCTGCCCCACCAGGTTTCAGAGAACACATCCATGCTTGGAACTCCATTCACCGTCACCGTCGACAAACTCGAAGGATGCAGCACTGGAGTATCTGCACACGACAGAGCTGAGACCATCAAAGCCCTGGCCGACCCCAACTCCACATCCAAGACCTTTGGACGTCCAGGACATATCAACCCTCTATATGCACAAGACAACGGAGTGCTGCGCAGAAGCGGACATACCGAGGCCGCCATCGACCTTTGCAAGATGGCGGGACTCTACCCTGCCGGCGCACTGATGGAAATCATGAACGAAGATGGCACCATGGCCCGCCTGCCACAACTCCTGAAGTTTGCTAAGGAATGGGGTTTGAAAGTCATCTCCATCAAAGATATGATAGAATACCGACTCAAGAAAGAGTCGCTGATAGAAATAGGTGAAGAGGTAGACCTGCCTACAGAATACGGTCACTTCCATCTCATTCCTTTCCGCCAGGCAAGCAACGGACTGGAGCACATGGCCCTCATCAAGGGAGAATGGAAAGAAGACGAGCCTATCCTCGTACGTGTTCACTCATCTTGCGCCACCGGCGACATCCTGGGAAGCAAGCGCTGCGACTGCGGCCAGCAGCTTCACAAAGCCATGGAGATGATCGAGAAAGAAGGCAAGGGAGTACTCATCTACATGCAGCAGGAAGGAAGAGGCATCGGTCTGATGAACAAGATTGCCGCCTATAAGCTTCAGGAAGAAGGCTACGACACCGTGGATGCCAACACCCATCTGGGCTTCAAACCCGATGAGCGCGACTATGGCTGTGGAGCACAGATGCTGCGCCATCTCGGTGTACACAAAATGCGCCTGATGACAAACAACCCCGTAAAACGTGTCGGACTGGAGGCCTACGGACTGGAAATCGTAGAGAATATCGCCATCGAGACCACTCCCAACAAATACAATGAGCGATACCTCAAAACTAAGAGAGACCGCATGGGACATGTGCTTCACCTGGGTTAATCATGGCAGAATGTAACAATTTAGATACAAAAAGTTAAATAATAACATGTTTCTTTCCGCAAAAGAAATAAAATGATTACTTTTGCAAGCGAATTATAAACATTGATATAAATTATGGCACAATTATCAGATCGTCTTAACAGATTGGCACCATCAGCAACGCTGGCGATGTCGCAGAAAAGTAGTGAAATGAAGGCTCAGGGAATCGACGTAATCAACATGAGCGTGGGAGAACCCGATTTCAACACACCTGACAACATCAAAGAGGCAGCCAAAAAGGCTATCGACGAAAATTACTCTCGTTACTCTCCTGTTCCAGGATACCCAGACTTGAGAAAAGCAATTGTTGCCAAACTGAAAAACGAGAACAATCTTGACTATACTGCCAATGAGGTAATCGTAGGTACTGGCGGCAAGCAATGCGTCTGCAACGCAGTACTCGCTTGGTAAATCCTGGTGATGAGGTCATCATCCCTGCACCTTACTGGGTAAGCTATCCACAGATGGTGAAACTGGCTGGCGGTGTACCTGTCATCGTAAACGCAGGTTTCGACCAGGACTTCAAAATGACAGCCGAACAGTTGGAACAAGCCATCACTCCCAAGACCAAGATGCTCATCCTCTGCTCACCAAGCAACCCTACAGGTAGCGTCTATTCTAAGGAAGAGTTGGCAGCACTCGCTGATGTACTGAGAAGACACAAGGAAGTTTTCGTATTGGCTGATGAGATTTACGAACACATCAACTATATCGGCAAGCACCACAGCATCGCACAGGAACCTGACATGAAGGAACAGGTCATCATTGCCAACGGTGTATCAAAGGCTTATGCCATGACAGGTTGGCGTATCGGATTCCTCGCAGGTCCTGAGTGGATCATCAAGGGATGTAACAAACTGCAGGGACAGTACACCAGCGGTACATGTTCTGTGAGCCAGAAAGCAGCCGAGGCTGCCTATACACTCGACCAAAGTGCAGTAGAGAACATGCGCCAAGCTTTCGAACGCCGTCGCAACCTCATCGTAAAGTTGGCTAAAGAAGTACCAGGTCTTGAGGTGAACATGCCACAGGGAGCCTTCTATCTCTTCCCAAAATGCAGCAGCTTCTATGGCAAGAGCACAGGCGACCGTACCATCAACAATTCCACAGACCTGGCTATGTATCTCTTGGAAGAGGCTCACGTGGCTACTGTGGGAGGTGACGCTTTCGGAGACCCAGATTGTTTCCGTATGAGTTACGCCACAAGCGATGAGAATATCATAGAGGCAATACGCCGAATCAAGGAGGCGTTGGGCAAGCTCAAGTAATCGAAAAGAAACAACAGCAAACGAATAAGAAATCGGTAAAAACGCACAATAAAAGCGTAGAAAACGACTTAAACAACGAGATATTGATTAAATACATTCAATATCTCGTTAAAACTTCTTAAATGCGTTTCGTGTTTTATTTTTAATTATTATCTTTGCCCTTAGTAACAGAAAAAACCAAACTTTGTCTTGACACAAATAAGGTCTACAAAACATTAGAGAAAAAACATTCAAATAATTTATTAACTAATAATTTAAAAAAAAGTAAAATTATGGCAACTACAAAACAAGCAGCCCCTAAGAAAAAATCTGAGGGCTTTCAGGGAGTAAGAGGCGCATTCTGGATCATCGTGGTATGTGCTATCATCGCATTCACTTTGTTCTTCACATGGTTCGGAAACGACATGCACTTCCAGGATCCAGGTGTACAGGATCACCCAGCAGACATTTGGGGTACAATCTACAAAGGTGGTGTTATCGTACCTGTAATTCACACATTGTTGCTCACCGTATTGGCAATGACTATCGAGCGTTGGATGGCCCTCAAGACCGCTACTGGTACAGGTGCTCTTCCTAAGTTCGTTGCAAACATCAAGGCAGCTTTGAACGCTAACGATTTCGCTAAGGCTGAGCAGCTCTGCAACAAGCAGCGCGGTACTGTAGCCAACGTTGTTATGGCTTCTTTGAACGCTTACAAGTCAATGGAGTCTGGCGCTAACGCTTCTTTGAAGAAGGCTCAGAAGGTAGCTAAGATCCAGCAGGCTCATGAGGAGGCTACTCAGTTGGAGATGCCTACTCTGACAATGAACTTGCCTATCATCGCTACAATCGTAACTCTTGGTACTCTTACTGGTCTTCTCGGTACTGTAACCGGTATGATCAAGTCATTCCAGGCCATGGGTGAAGGTGGTGGCGCTGACTCAGCAGCACTTTCTGTAGGTATTTCTGAGGCGTTGATCAACACCGCATTCGGTATTTTGACATCTTGGTGTGCTGTTGTATCTTACAACACATTCACCAACAAGGTTGATAAGTTGACATACGCACTCGACGAGGTAGGTTACTCAATTGCTCAGACATACGAAGCTAACCACGCAGAAGAGGCTTAATTTTTGCTAACCCTTTAAAATTTTATCGCTATGGGTAAAGTAAAAATTAAGAAGAGTGACATCTGGATCGACATGACGCCTATGTCAGACGTTATGACCCTGCTGCTTACCTTCTTCATGCTCACCTCTACTTTCGTAAAGAATGAGCCAGTTAAGGTAAATACACCAGGTTCTGTGTCTGAGATTAAGGTGCCAGAGAACGGTGTCTTGACCATCTTGGTAAGTCCTGAAAAGGACAAGGCTGGTAATCCTACCGGCGAGGGCCAAGTATTTATGAGTATTGATAATACTGATCAGTTGGGAGCTACACTGAGCACAATGACAGGAGCATTCGGCGTGTCATTGAACCCAAAACAGATTGAGACATTCAAGAGCGAAGGTATGTTCGGCGTACCTATGGGCGACTTGAGTACTTATCTGACAATGAACGCTTCTAAGCGTCCACAGTATCTCCAGACTAAAGGTATTCCTCTCGACAGTATTAAGGGCGGTATGAGTGAGTTCCAGCAGTGGGTTGACGCAGCTCGTAACGTAAACGAAGACATCAAGATTGCCCTCAAGGCAGATGCTTCTACACCTTACAAGACCGTTAAGAGAGTGATGAACGAACTCCAGGATATGGACGAGAGTCATTACTATATGATTACACAGTTAAAACAACAGGGGGACGAATAAATGGCAAAGAAAGAAAGCAAACAAAAGAAAATGAATGTCCGCGTAGACTTTACGCCTATGGTGGATATGCTCATGCTGCTTATCACGTTCTTCATGCTGTGTACATCTTTGAGCAAACCTCAGACTATGGAGCTGACTATGCCAAGTAATGATGAGAATACTCAAGAAAATCAGAAGAACGAAGCTAAGGCTTCTGAAACTGTGACACTCTACGTAACAGCAGACAACAAGATTTATTATGGTGCTGGTATTCCTAAGTACGATGATCCAACATGGATCAAGGAGACTACATGGGGAAGCCAGGGCATCCGTAAGGTCTTGAGAGAGCACGCTACAGAAAACGGCACACGCCCTGTAGAAAGAATCGCACTTGCTGTCAAGGAGTTGAACATGGACCGTCAGAAGAATCCTAAGCAGTATCCTGATAGCATCTATCAGAAGAAGTTGAGCGATTTGAAGGCTGGTAACTTGAAGGACGGAAAGATTCCTACTCTTACTATCGTCATCAAGCCTACAGATAATGCTTCATATAAGAATATGGTTGATGCACTCGATGAAATGCAGATTTTGAACATTGGTACGTATGTCATCGATAAGATTAGCGGAGACGATGAGAAGCTTCTCAAGTCTAGAAACGTTAAGATGTAAGATGTGTACTAACAATTAAAACAAGAAAGAAATGGCAAAAATTGATCTTTACGATCCAAAATGGGTCGAAATGGTTTTCGCCGGAAAGAACAAGGAGTATGGTGCATACCAGCTCCGTAAGGGTACTTCTGGCCGAAACATCAAGGCTCTGCTTATCTTGGTCATTGCTGCAGCTCTCGTGGGTGGTTTTTTAGCTTGGAAGGTTATCGAACAGAAACAGGCTGAAGAGCAGCAAGCATATATGGAAGCAATGGAGTTGGCTAAACTCCAGCAGCAGGCTAAGAAGGAAGAAAAGAAGAAGGAGCCAGTGAAGCCTAAGGTTGAAATGAAAAAGGAGATTCCTGTGGCTCGCGAAACTCAGAAGTTTACCGCACCTGTCATTAAGAAGGATGAACTCGTAAAAGAGGAAAACCAGGTTAAGCAGATGGATAAACTGGATGACAAAGTTGCAGTCGGTACTGAAAACAAGGAAGGTGTGAAGGACCGTACAGTTGAAGCTGTAAGAAATGATATTGCAGTGGCAGCTCCACCTCCACCACCAGCACCAAACCTGAGGTTGCTACTAAGTCTTCGACGTCGTAGAGGAGATGCCTTCATTCCCTGGTGGACAAGGCGCCCTGATGTCTTATCTTGCAAGCAACATCAAGTATCCTGTCGTTGCACAGGAGAATGGTGTACAGGGCCGTGTTATCGTATCATTCGTGGTAGAACGTGACGGTTCTATCTCTGATGTTAGGGTAGCTCGTTCCGTAGACCCTTCACTTGACCGTGAAGCACAGCGTGTCGTTAAGAGCATGCTAGATGGAAACCAGGTAAGCAAAACGGTTCAGCTGTACGTGTTAAGTATACTGTACCAGTTGTATTTAGATTGCAGTAATAGAATGAAAAGAACATCTTATATTTTTTTAGGTATAGGATTAACAGTACTATCAATGGCTTTCTTCTCGTCATGTGGCGAGAAGAAAGCCAAAGATGGTAGAACTGATACTCCTACTTCAGGCACAATTGAATTTGTGGCTGACGAGAGTTTGAGTCCTATCATTGACGAAGAAAGAAGTCAGTTTGAGTATGAGTTTCCAAAAGCTAAACTCAAGCCGAAGTATACAGATGAAGTCACCGGACTTCAGATGATTAAAGATTTCAAAACAGCGCTTTTATTCACTACACGTAATTTGAAAGATAGTGAAATAGCCTACTTGAAGTCTAAAAGCAATGTAATTCCTTCTGTTTTCCCCATCGGTTACGATGGATTGGCATTTATTGTAAACAAGCAAAACAATGATACTTGTATTACGGTAAAAGATATCAAACGTATCCTTACAGGTAAGGCAACTAAATGGAGTGATATTGTGAAAGGTTCAAAGAGAGGCGACATCGAAGTCATTTTCGATAATACCCGCTCTGCAACAACCAATTATGTAGTAGACTCTGTACTGCACGGAGCTAAAATGGGTGCAAAAATCATGGCCGCAAAAACTAGTAAAGAGGTTATCGACTATGTGGATCAGAACCCAGGCTCAATCGGTGTAATTGGATCTAACTGGCTCAACGACCGCCGTGATTCAACCAACACTACATTTAAGAAGAATATTCATGTCATGCGAGTATCTATCAAAGATGTGGCAACACCATCTAACAGCTGGCAACCATATCAGGCATACTTGCTGGATGGAAGATATCCGTTCGTCAGAACATTATATGCTATTGTAGTTGACCCTCACAAGGCATTGCCTTGGAGCTTCGCAAACTACATTTCAGGCCCAAGAGGTCAGCTCATACTGTTCAAAACCGGATTACTTCCATACAGAGGTGACATCACTATAAAGACCGTTAATGTAAAACGCTAAAGAAAAAGCTAAGAAAGAGGCACATAAAAAAATTGAATTATGAAAGCAATTAAATATTTAGTAGCAGGTTTGCTCGTCATGGGTTTGGCAGCACCTGCAATGGCACAGGATGTCAACTATAAGGACATGCTGAAACCTATAGAGACTACATTGAAGGCTGGTAATACAGATCCTAAGGCTTTTGCCAAGGAAATCAAGGAATACCAGAAGGAGTTCAAAAAGGATCCTAAGGCATTGGTAGCTTTGGGTAATCTTCTTGCAATGAACAAGAACTATGATCAAGCTAATGCCGTTGCTGATGCTGTCATCGCTAAGTTCAAGAACTATGGTGACGCTTACATTCTGAAAGGCGACATCTATGCAATGCAGGACAATGGTGGTGAGGCTGCTACATGGTATGGTCAGTGTATGACAATGGATCCTAAGAATCCTCAGGGATATATCAGCTATTCTAACGTGTACCGTAAAATTGACCCACAGGCTAGTGCGGAAGCTTTAAACAAACTGAGAGAAATCAACCCTAACTACCCTATCGAGGCAGAAGCTGGTCACAACTTCTTCAGCGCTGGCAACTACGAGAAGGCATATGAGTATTTCTCAAAGGCTAAGCCAAACACACTTGAAGAGTATGCTCAGTACGAATATGCTTTCACTGCTTATATCGTTGGAAAGAAGGAAGAAAGTTTGAGCCTTTGCGAAAGTGGTATCCAGAAGTTCCCTAAGGATGCAGCTATGCAGGTTTTGGCTATGCGCGCTGCTGTTGACGTAAAGAACTTTGAATCTGCTCTCAAGCATGCAAACATCGTAATGAACACCGATTCTATCAAGAAGAATGCTAGTATCATTTCTTATTACGGTATGGCTTTGGCTGGCAACAAACAGTATAATGAGGCTATTGCTCAGTACCAGAAGGCATTGGAGATGAAGGCAGACGATCCTAAGCCATTGCTGTATATCTCTGAGGCTTACAAGGAGTTGGGCGATGAAGACAAGGCATTGGAGTACAACCAGCAGTACATGGATAAGAATCCAAATGCTGCTCCTACAGACTTCATGAAGCTTGCTGAAATCTATGTAAACAAGGCTAAGAAAGATCCAGCCAAGAAGATTGAGAACATTGACAAGGCTATCGGCGTATACGCTAAGTTAGCAGAGAAGTATCCTACTTTGAAGCCATTTGCTAAGCTTCAGGAGGGTAACACTGCTTTCCAGAACGAGTTGGACGACAAGGCTATTGCTGCTTATACAGAAGTAATCAATGAGTTGGAAGCAAAGCAGTGTGATGAAGATGAGCTCAGCTACCTGAAGACATCTTACCAGTATATGGGCTTCATCTATACCTACGACAAGCAGGATTTCAATACAGCTAAGCCATACTGGGATAAGCTTCTGAAGCTTGATCCACAGAACAAGTTAGCTAACGATGCTTACGAGAAGGCAGGTCTCAAGCCAGGCGAATAAGCATAACATTATTAACTACAACATATTGGGGATTGCATCAGATATTGATACAATCCCCTTTTAGTTAATAAGATTTGTATTATAAGCAAATAAAAGGATATAACGATAAAACAAAATCTTTAAACAATAGAAAATAGAAAAGAGCGATTCCAAAGGAACCGCTCTCAATGTTTTATGTAACTAAAAGTATCTATCCTTATAGATTAAGGAAGACTGATTGCCTCGTTAGGGCAAACATCAGCACAAGTACCACACTCTGTGCAGAGGTCTGGTTGATTGAATACTTCTCGCCCTCAGAGATTGCACCTGATGGACACTCATCAATACATGTACCGCAAGCGATACAATCGTCACCAATTACGTATGCCATAATTATTAATGTTTAAATGTTTATAATGTTTTTGTATAATATGCTTTTAATTTGTCTTACTTCATAACATCAGGTATATAACCTAATAATTATGGTGCAAAGATAATAATAATTTCTGAAATACCTACAATTAGGTATAAGAATTTTCAAGAATTTGATTAATTTATACATAATCGAAATAAAACGGAAAGCAATATGAAGAGGAATATTCCGTTATAAATATATGAAACAGAAACTATTGACATTCATCATAAGCCTTGCCATCACAATCCAGGCTGGCGCACAGGAAAGAACGGTAGAAAACCGTCCTTATACCGATTTGCGCCCATTCCACTTCGGTGTATTAGTAGGCACCCACTTCCAGGATATAGAATTCCAGAATGCAGGAGCGATGACTTATCTTGATGCTGACGGCATTGAGCAGCAAAGCTGTGTAACAGTAGACCAGGACAGATGGGATACTGGATTTACAGTAGGTGTACTAGGAGAATTCCGCCTCAACACCCACTTCCAGCTACGCATAGCACCAGCCATGTATTTCGGTACCCGACATCTCTCCTTCTACAACATGCTGGAAAAAGATGGAGCCGGCAATCCGATCCTACAGAAACAGGAGATGAAGACGGCTTACATTTCCAGTGCCCTCGACCTGATATTTGCAGCACAGAGATTCAACAATCACCGCCCATACATCATGGCAGGAATCAACCCGATGATGAATCTGAACAGCAAGAACGAAGATTATATCAAACTGAAGAAAACAGATCTGTTCCTAGAACTGGGGTTGGGGTGTGATTTCTATCTGCCTTATTTCAAACTTCGCCCTGAATTGAAATTCATGTATGGAATAACAGATACATACGATAAGAATCACATCAAAAAGATAAAAGACAAGAGTACACTTCCATATACACTATCAGCTAAGTCAGCACATAGCAAGATGATAGCTCTCACATTCTATTTCGAATAATCGAACAATACTAAGAAAAAGAGGCAGACTCCCCACAGCGAGAGTCTGCCTCTTCTAATTGATAAAGAATAGAAATCTTTACTCAACAACTTCCCATGTAAAAACACAGCCGTTCTTCATGCCGGCATCAGCACCTTGGTAATCTGCAGAATAAGGACTTCCATCCACAGGATTCTTACCCACATAACGCTGAGTCTTCAGAGAAAGCAGCATGCAGCGGTTATAAAGCATATCCTGCCATACAAACTCCTCTGCCTTGGAAGAGTCGAAAGTCAGACGAACATCACCAGATAAACCAGCACCAGCAATATAAACATATCGTCCGTCAGCCGTCTTCAAAGCAATCTTTCCCTTACCTCTATCCTCCACAACAAACTTCACCTGATTTCTCATGTCCTTTCGGTTACTAGAACTATGTATCAACCCATGTCCGGTAGCATCCATTAAACTTCCATCAGCGAGATTAGAGAATCTTATGGTCTTTCCGATAGGCAAATTGGCTGTTCTGTCTGCCATCGGCTCCTCCACCTTGAAATCATCAAAATCAGCCACACCGCCACTCAATTCCTTCTTGTTGAATGCATAAAGTGCCACACGAACACCCTGGAAGGTCTTCAACTGATAAGGTGAAAGCATCTGCTCACCGATATTCTCCCAGTTCTTACCATCCAGAGAGTAGGAATATTGCAACTGGCTCTTATCGTAATCACCCCAAAGTCGCAACCATACTACCTTACTTTTAGCCAACGGCTTCAACACTTCCTTGTTGGTATTCTGGTCATAACATCTCAAGTTCAACCCCTTATCCGTCTTGACAACGCCCAATGAGGCGTATGGCGTATTGATGGCACCCAAACCAGCCTCATCACCTACCTTCAAGCGGGAAGCATCCAACTTAACAGATGTATAAGAAACAGGCCCGATGGCACGCTGCGTCAATGTATTCTTTGCCCAAAGCAGTTGCTTGGCAGGCATGCAATGCAAACGGAGCCATCCCTTTCGCTCCTTATTCAGCGACCACATCTTGTCGTTCGGATTATGATTCCATTGCCAAACCGGCTTGAAAGTCTTGCCAGAGAAATCATCACATCTGTCGTATGGAGCCTGTGGTGTCTTTACCATATCATTCGGTTTGAACCAGGTACGAGGCGAGCGTCCAGGTTCTTCTCTAATCCGAAGTAAGGCCAGCCGTCAACCCAAGTGATAGGCGACAGGCACACCGTTCTTCCCACGGCATTGAAGTCCTGCATCGAAACGCCCCACCATTTTCCGTCAGGAGCCTGCACGATGCCACCCTGATGAATGGTAGCACAGCCCAGGTTCAGACCATTAGGCATGTTGTTCTGGAAACTGAAACCATCTTCCGGCAAAGGACGACCGATTCCCATATTACCTACGCTCCATCCCGCAGCATAACCATACGATTCACGCTCGCTGATTACGCAGGTTTCATAAGGTCCCCAAATGCTCTTGCTTCGGGCACACTGCATGCGGCCCATCGGTGAATAATCTGCAGAGAGGATGTAGTACATACCATTGATTTTATAAATATGATGTCCCTCACCCATCGCATTACCTTCCGGAATGACCACCTTACTGCTGCCCTCTACCGGACCGCTCAAATCAGGCTTCAACTCCGTAATGGTCACGTTGCCATACTTGTGCACGGCATAAATCTTGCCATCCTCATCGAAAAGCACAGAGAGGTCGTAGATATCGCCATTAACTTTATGATGCGTCCAAGGACCCTTGGCACTGTCCGAGATATACACCTGCAATCCATGCCCGTTGATATTGGAGAAGATATAGAACTTGCCGTTGTGATATCGGATGGCAGCGCCAGATACCCTGTCCGTAAGCCTCCTTGCCATTGCGGAGATTGAAATCATCAGAATCATCGAATCGGTCGAAACAGTAGGAAGAGAATTCCCAATTCACCAAATCCTTGGAATGGAGAACCACCAGTCCCGGCACACTGTGCATCGTGGTACCCGCCAGATAGTAATCCTCCCCCACTCTGATAATATCAGGGTCAGAAAATTCGTCGTAAAACAAAGGATTGGTAAAGGTACCATTACCATTATCAGCCGACCAAGACTTCCCTTTCAAAGTCTGTGTCAGAACATTCTTGCTGCAGATTTTTTCTGCGCCGCAGCTCCCAAAGAACCGCTCAAAAAAGCGATGCAACAGGTTGCAAATAATAATTTCTTCATTCTCATTGATAGGTCTAAAAGATTATTATAAAAAATATTGCCACAAAAGTACGAATAATTATCCAACCAGAGGTGGACAAAATGATACTTTTATGGCAACAAATGTAATTTTAGAACATTATTTGATCAGATAAGTCTTTCCTGGTTCTGTTTCCAAGTCATATTCATATACGTCAGGAATAGGAACCTTCACTCCTTCTGCTATCCGATGCTGTTCCATTACAGGCTTCACTTCTGCAGATGCAAAAAGGATATTTGGACATTTTCCTTCTGCCTTCTTCAGCTTTTTCGCCTTCAGCGGTACGTATGAGCGGAGACGCAGGATGCCTCCGATGGTGGAACGGATCTTCGCCTTCATCAGTCTTCCATTCTTCCAGTCCATACCCACCACAAAGCCGCCACGGGCACGAAGTCCCTTTACGCTTCCTTCTTTCCAGGCATCAGGCAAGGCTGGCAAGAGATGCACGGCTCCATCATGACTCTGCAGGAGCATTTCGGCGATACCGGCTGTTACTCCGAAGTTGCCGTCTATCTGGAATGGCGGATGGGCATCGAAGAGATTCGGATAGGTTCTGCCATCAGGATACTCCTTTGCCTGCGCATCAGATGGCAACAGACGAAGCATATTGCTGATGATTCTGAAAGCATGATTGCCATCGAGCATACGTGCCCAGAAGTTCGTTTTCCAACCCAGACTCCAGCCCGTAGCCTGGTCGCCACGATGCTTCAGGGTGGTGGCTGCGGCATGGAACAGTTCCGGATGAGAGAAAGGAGAAATCTGATTGGATGGATACAATCCATAGAGATGCGAGATATGGCGATGCTCATTCTTCGGATCATCCGCATCCACAAGCCACTCCTGCAACTGTCCGTACTTTCCTATCTGCATCGGCGGAATCTGAGAAACCAGCTGCTGCATCTCCTTGCGCTCTGCCTCATCAACTCCCAATATTTCAGAAGCCTTCACGGCACTGGTCAAGGCATCGAAGGCTATCTGGTTATCCATTGTACATCCCGCCGTTACGGCAGTTCTCTTACCCATAGGTCCCTGTTCCGGACTCACCGACGGCACGGTTACCTTCCATTCGGTGCCCGGCAACTTCTGCATATAGTCAAGATAGAACTCAGCTGCACCTTTTATTACCGGATACCACTGCTTGAGGAAAGCCTTGTCGCCCGTATAGAGATAATGCTGCCAGAGATGGGTAGTGAGCCAGGCTCCGCCATTCGGAAACATGCCCCACTGCGCACCGTCCACCGGACCTGCTATGCGCCAGATATCGGTGTTATGATGTGCCATCCAACCACGGCAACCATACATTTCCCTAGCCGTCTGTGCTCCCGTTACGCTCAAATCCTTAATCAGCGAATACAGAGGTTCCGTGGTGTTACCGAGATTCGTTACCTCGGCAGGCCAGTAGTTCATCTCCGTATTGATGTTGATGGTATATTTACTGTCCCAAGGTGCATTTTTGCTGTCGTTCCAAACGCCCTGCAGGTTTGCCGCCTGTCCACCAGGCTGGGAAGAGGAGATGAGCAGATAACGACCATAGTTATACATCAGCGCTACCATCGCCATATCCTTGCTGCCCGCAAATTTCTCCAGGCGCTGATTGGTAGGCAACGAAGCATTGGCATCGGTTGGCAGAATCAGGGAAGAAGTAGCGAACTGCTTCTGGTAAGCTCCACATGGCGCTTCTCCAACTGTGCATAGCTCATCAGTTTCACCTTATTTATATAGTCAGCATTGCGTTGGGCTGCATTGCCCGACACATCCTGATAGTTCACAAAATTAGTGGCAGCACTCACGATGATGGTTGCCTCGGTGCCATCTGTCCTTACATCCGCCACACATTCGGCAGCGAGAGCCGCCTTGATGCCTTCCTGATCTTGTCCCTTCACCTTCAGCATAACCCCTGAAGGCGTTTTCTGAGTCTGATGTTCAAAAGGCGAATCCAGGGTAACATCAATATTTAGGGCACCCTTTCTACTCGCCTTGATGTGGCAAACGATAACGCCATCAGCCAGCGAAGCAAAGGTAGTACGGGTATATCTTACGCCATCCATCACGAAAGAAGTCGTAGCAATCGCCCTCTTCAAATCCAGGTTGCGCACAAACTGCTCAGTCTTTCCCCGGTTCTTCATGGTGATATGCAGATTTGCCATCGGCAGGAAGCGCATGCCATGAGGACCTGGGATGAAGATCTGGTTAATGAGAGCCGCTGCCTCCTCTTCCCTGCCATTGAAGATGAGTTCCCTCACCTTTGGCAGATTCTCCAGGGATTTCCTGCTATTGTTGTTATGGGGACCGCCACTCCAGAAAGTCTCCTCATTCAACTGGATATTCTCATCCGTGGTTCCGCCATACACCATACCTCCCAGATGTGAGTTTCCGATAGGCAGAGCTCCAGCCACTGCTGGCTGGGGCGTTATACCAAAGTCGAGTACTATTATCTGTGCAACTTGTCTTAGCCATCATCTCTATCGGAAACAATAGTCCCAAGACCCAAGCCCCCAAAATCATCTTATTTCTGTTCATAAAATCAGCATTGATTAGTTATTAAAAACGGCACAAAGATAAGGAAACTTTTTGATTTTCCTTCACTTTGTGCGTTAAAATTTAAAAAAGCTCAAACTTTAAACCTATTTTCTTTTAGAATACTCAAAAGAATCAACATCTATATATCCGCCAGCAGCCTTTGTGGCATAGTTATAGATGGCAATACGGGTGCCCATGAAGAAGCGGCGATAATCATACTGCATCTTGAAATCCTTGATGGCAGGAATCCAGGTCTTGCCGTCTATACTATATAATAAGGTGGCGAGATCCTGATGAAGACGGAAATCGCAACTCATCTTCAGATAGATGATACTTGATTTCGTTGCCTTATCCTGCTTCAGATTCAAAGGCTGGCGATACACCTCCTCACGCTTCACATCGGTCACAGCCTTTTCCTTTTCAGTCAAAGCTACACTCTCCTTGGTACCTACCACAAAGAGTTTCTTGCCTTCCCTTACGATAGAAAGCAGGGCTGCATCACCCTGGAAGGCTGACAGACCAGCCACATCGCCATCCTTCATCTTGCTTACATCCATCTTGATGATTCCCTCGCAAGCAGGTCCCTCGGTACGGGTACTGATGGTATTAGGAGCCAGGAAGATATTAGGAACGATACGGGATGTCTTCAGGCGGAGCCAGCCCTTACGCTCTGTGAGCGACCAGGCATTATCCACAGGATTGTGGTTCCACTGCCACTGCAGTTCCAGTTTATCCCTCGAGAAATCGTCACTATACACGAGTCCCTTGCCATCGTAGCCCAGCACAGGCTTCTGCATCTCGGCAGGAATATTGCCTTATCATCGGTCAGTATAGGCCATCCGTCCTTCCAGGTACATGGCTCCAGCGTGAGCACTCTGCCCACACCACCACGGTCTTGGAATACGATGCCATACCAGTTGCCATCCTTATCATCTACAATTGTACCTTGTCCCACGCCGTTGAATCCGGCAAACTCCGTTTCCAGAATCACCTTCTTTTCGTAAGGACCCGTTATCTTATCAGCACGATAACAAACCTCACGACGAGGATGTCCCTGTGGCCACGAAATCATCAGGAGATAATACTTGCCGTTGTGCTTGATCATGCGGGAGCCTTCGAGCAAACCCGTTTCATCAGCATCACGCTCAAAGAGTTTACGATGGCTGCCAGGCACTACATTAGTTAAGTCTGCATTCAGCTGCACCATCTCTCCTGTACCATAAACCACATACGCCTTGTCATCATCATCAAAGAAGAGAGCGGCATCATGGAAATGCTGCAAACGGCTGTGGATAGTCCATTTGCCCTCGATATCATCGGCTGTACAGATATAAGTCTCTCCACCAGGATTATCGTTTGGAGCAAAGAGCGCATAAAACTTGCCACGATGATACTGCAGAGAAGTGGCCCACTGACCACGACCATACACCGTACCCTCCTTCATGTCATACTTAGGTGAATCGGTAAGTTTAGGGAAGATATAGTTCACGGTTTCCCAGTTCACCAGATCCTTCGATTTCATGATAGGCGCACCCGGCATCAGATGCATGGTGGTGCTTACCATATAGAAGCTGTCACCCACACGGATTACATCCACATCAGGCACATCAGCCCAAACCACAGGATTGGCGAAATTCCTCTCAAACTTCCACCAGTCGAAATTGAAGAGTTTGCTTCCCTTCAATCCCTTGAACACGAAGTATATATCATGCTTTCCTGTCACATTCTTTAGCATTTGTGCCGAGAAAGTCTTCCACTTTTCCCAGCCACCCGTCTTGGTAACATCAAGTTTAGCTATCAGTTCGCCATCTTCCTTATCAAGATGAACCTCCAGCGAACCTCCAAGCGAAAAGCACGCCGCTGAGATGGCAAATGCATCCGGACTCTCATTTCCGAAATCCACCTCACGTACCTTGATATAATCGCCTGTATGAATTTCTGAGATATAAACACCCGTCTCGTCGGTCTGCTCCGACTTCACTCCCTTAGAGAAAGCGATGGTTTCTGCTTCCTGGCGCTTGTAGGGATTGAGGGTTGCGATAGGAGCCACTCCTTCCTGAGTATGGTGGATAATTGGGAAAGTGCCGTCGGCATTATATTTGAATTCTTCCACAGCCACACTGCGTCCGAATCCGCCACCCAGTTTACCCGTATGATAGAAGAAATAAGACTTGCCCTTGAAGTCGGTCACACCGCAATGGTTAGTAAAGGAACCCGTATCTTCCAATGGCATGATTTCGCCATATACTTCCATGGTCCGAAAGGCTTCTTGCTCATGGAATAAGCGATATGCTCAGGCACTCCACCTGCAGCATAGAGCATATAATAGTTCTTGCCACGCTTCATGAACCAAGGTCCCTCTGTGTAGCAATCCTTATATTTTCGGGTTGAATCGCGCTTCTCCATGTCAGGCGAACCGAATCCCTCCTCAGTCATCACGATTCTGCCCACTTCGCGCTTTTCATCAACAGCAGCCTTAGCATCTATACCACCCTTGAAGCTGATCATATCTTCATTCAGTTTGGCATAGTAAAGATGCGGATTACCCCAATAGAGATAAGCCTGACCATCCTCATCCATCCAGACGGTAGGGTCGATATTGTCCCAACTTCCATTATCGAAAAGCGGTTTTCCCAGCGCATCCTTGAACGGACCGGTAGGAGAATCAGCCACAGCTACGCCGATAGCCATTCCGCCCGTCAGTTTAGAGTGCGCACAGATATACCAGTAATACTTACCATTACGTTCGATAGTCTGTGCTGCCCAGGCACGGTCGTCTGCCCAGGAAAAAGAACAGAGGTCGAGCGGAGAACCATGGTCTGTCCAGTTCACCATATCCTTGGTGGAATACACACGCCATTCGTTCATCCAGAAGAAGTCAGCCTTATCTTCATCATGACCGGTATATACATAGAGACGGTCTCCGACAACCAGAGGTGCTGGGTCGGAAGTTAACTGTGTTTGCACGATTGGGTTCTGTGCATAGGTAGCACCCTGCATGGCAAGCAGCCATGCACTCATCAGTAACGGCTTTCTGAGAGCCAAGTTTTTCGTTGTATTCATCATTATGATTGTTTATTCGTTTAACGCTGCAAAATTACGAAAAAACAATCATAATGACTTTATCGAATGTTTCAAAAACTTTATTAAGTTTATCTTACTCCCCAAACTTCCACCAATCCAGGAAGAAGAGGTTCAGCTTCTGGATGTTGCCTCCCTTAAAGACGAAGTAGAGATCATGAACCCCCTTTACCTTCTTCACCTGGGTAGAGAATGTTTTGTATTCATCCTTGGTGTTTTTGATATCCACCTTGCCGATGCACTGGCCGTTTACCCCATTAAGACGGATTTCGATGCAGCCGCCAAACATGTGGCAAGAGGCTGACACCTCAAACTTACTTGCACCCTTCCTGAAGTCAACACCCTTCACGAGGATATACTCATCCTCATCAATATTCGTAACCACCTGGTTCCATCTGTCCTTCTGCGCCCATTCGTTCTTAGGCTGCGTCTTCAATCCATAGCCCCAAGCCATCGTCTCAGCCTCAACCTGGCGATAAGGGTTGAACCATTCTATCTGCTCCAACTTGCAATCCTGGAAGTATGGCAACTCCTGGATGGTTCCGTCAGGATTGTAAGTCATTTCGGCCGCAGATACCGAACGCTGCTCGGCATGACGCCCCGTCTTCAAACGGAAGATATCATAATTCAAGCCGAAGCAGTAACTCTTGCCCTTATAGTCGATGATGCCTGGATGATTGCCACGAGTACGAGGCGTATGGTTCATGATATGTCCCTTATATTCCCACGGTCCGAGCGGATTCTTGCTCATCGCATAACCGATGCCCTCAGGACAGCAGGTAGAAGCATAAGCAAGATAATAATTGCCATTGCGCTTCCAGAACCAAGGACCTTCCTGATAATCCTGAATCTTCGGGAAGTGCATGATGGAATCAGAATAAGAAATCATGTCCTCGTTCAGTTTCACTGCCTTCAACTCCGGGTTGCCCCAATACATGTAAGCCTGGTTATCATCATCTACCCATACAGTAGGTCGATGTCGAACCAGTCGCCCTCCCATGCCAAAGGCTTTCCGATAGGTCCTTGAACGGTCCGTATGGATTATCAGCTACCAGCACTCCGATGCCATGACCATGGATAGGGCAATACATATACCATTTGCCATTGCGCTCGATGACCTGCTCTGCCCAGGCACCATTCTCGCCCTTGAACCACTTGAAGTCTTTCAATGAAGCCACGGCACCGCGGTCTTGCCAGTTTACCATATCCGTTGAGGTGTAGAGCAGCCAGTCTTTCATCAGGAAGCCTTCAGCCCCATCCTCATCGTGGGTGGTATAGAGATAAACCGTATCGTTGTGCACATAAGGTGCAGGATCGGCTGTGTACTTGGTCTGGATGATTGGCAAGTTGATGTTCTGTGCTGTTGCTACAGTTCCCATGCCAGCCAAAAGCAGGGATAAAATCATTCTGTATCTAGTCATTTTATGATTTAAATTAATTATTAGTTGATTAAATTGTTATTTATGGATGCAAAGGTAAGCAAAAAAACAGAATTCTACTTTTTCACATGTTTCAAATACTTTATTCTATGTATAAAATAAATAGGAGTAAACACTAATCAACGGTGTTTACCTCCTATTATCATATTTTCCTATTTCTCAAACCTGCAACTATCTGTTACCAGGTAACGCTCATACCCAATGCGATGCTGGCATTGGAACTGAGAGGAATGAACTCTTTGCTGGTCTTGCCCAAGATGTGATCCATACCGATGAAGAAGTTGTAACCCTTTGGTGGATATTCAGAACATAACCCATACTTGTAGCAAAACTGCTGACTGCAAAGTTGACACCACCATCCAACCACTTCAATGGTTTCCAGTTGGCACTGAGTCTACCCTCGCTCCAGGTATAATCACCATTGATGCGAGTGCTGCTCAGCAAACCGAAGGACAACTTGTCGTATGCTGGCAAACTGTACTCTGCGCCAAAGTTGAGCGTAGCTGCCAGAGCGGTAGTACGGCTACCCTGGTCGCCCAAGTCCTTCAGGTTGACGAAGTCGGTAATCTGGTCGCCGTAATCATCCAACTTGTCATCGATGGTAGAACCGCTGTTTTCTCTTACCGCAGTATCATGGAAGCCATTGAACTCAAAGCTCTCCGCTCTGTTCACAGCCTTCATATTGTTGCTCCAGTTGATGAAGCCCAAATCGAGAACAGAAGCACTCAGGGTCAGGTTGTCGTTCAATTTATAGACACCACCGAGGTCGAGCGCCATACCGAAGCCGCCCAATCCTGCGCCATCAACATCTACATCATCAATCTTTTCGTACTCTCCCTTCTCCGGGTTGTTATATTCATCTCTTGAAGTCTTATAAGTAAAGCCCTTCATAGAAACCTGAGCATTCGCCTTGCCGGAAACAATCCACTTGTCTGTACCAGAGAGGTCAGCACGCAGGTTTTCCAGACGAACATCACCGTCAGCCACACCGAAGAGGAACTTCAATTTAGCACCGATGCGGAGTTTCTTGTTAATCTGATGAGAGTGACCCAATGCCAATTCAGCATAAGAGCGAGCCATCATGCTCACATCACCAATCTCATAATTCTGGTTACCCGTGTTCTTGGCAAATTCAAACAACTCATAAGGCAGGGAAGCACCGAAAGATGCCATGGCATTCACCTCGATGGTATTATAACCGCCAAAACCCTTGAAACCAGCAGAAAGTATGGAGATGCCCACATCACCCTGTATGCGGTTGTTGCTCTTGCTGAAACCCTTCAGCGCCTCATCGGCAGAAATATAAGGATTCATGAAGGAAGTCATCTTCTTGGCACCCGCTCCTGTCCGTACATCGGATTGTTCAGTACAATATCCTGGTAGCCGAAGTTGCCCTGCAGGTTGACATTGATATTACCCAAAGCTGATGGTGATATAGTTCTGCTTGTTCTCAAAAGCCGGGTTCATATCGTGACGGAACTTGTAGTCGTCAGTAAAGTAAGCGGAATTGAGTGTCTGAGCCATTGCGGTGCCACCTGTCATCAGCAGAGAGGCAGCCACGAGATGCTTATATATTTTATTCATCATTTTCTTTGTCTTTTATGTGTGTTATTATTCTGTTACTACTCTCTGTCATTAATTGAAGTTACCAATCACCTTACCCACGAGTTTCACATTGATGTTTTCCAACTTCAGGGTATGCTTCTCAGAGTTAAGGTTGATACCGGTCACGGTAGTTCCATCATGGCTTGCCTTACCTTTTACCTTATAAGAGAGTCCGTCGAGCTTCTGCAATCCGCCCTTTACCTTTTCACGGAGTTCTATTTCCAGCGGAGAGTTCACGGCTGTCACGCCATCAGCAGATGCTTTCACTGTACCCTTCTTGACATTCACTTCTATCAGGTTGCTGATGTCTGTACCACCCACTCCGAGTGGAGTTGCCTCTACGATGAGGGTAGCAGGAACCAGGTTCTGCGCATCGGCTGTCAGTCGAACATAAGTTCCTTCAGACAATTCCAGATCATCCAGATCATCATTCCAACCGTCGAAATCATCAGCATATTCGATGACTGCATCCTCGGCAAATGCCAACGGTGCATAAATCTCGTAGCTTGGAACAACTTTGTAATAGCGGCCGAACTCGATGGTCATTTCCTGACTGGGATCAGCCTTCGTCTCTACATCGGTAATCTGTACGTAGTCTGGAATATGCTGGTTGATGAGTGTAGCCAGGTTGCTCACCTCATATACATTGGCAGCACCATACTGAGCAGTCAGTTCTGCAGTCTTATGGCGGCAGATACAGATCTTGGTTACTGGCGCAACAGTAGTCTTGCAGATATTCATCTCAGGGAGTTGCACGATAGCCAAGTTCTGATCGTTCTTGGTAGAAATCACCTTTGCACTCACCTTTGCCGCTGCATCCATATCATTTTTGATAGAAAGAATAATCTGAGGATTATCCAAGTCAGCTCTTACGCCATCTTCTGAAAGGAAGTCAGGAACGCCAGTCACAGATACATCACCCAAGCTTGAGATATTGATTTCCGGGTCGAAGATACCGGTAGCAGACTTCAAGGTAATATTATTGACATTTACGTTGGCACCGATGGTCAGTGCAGATGTAGGAACCCTCGTTACATTAGCCTCAATACCAAGGTCGAAATAACCGTCCATCTTGATAGAGCCATTATTGCCGATGTCTACCTTACCATAAGCATCCTGGTTTTCAAAATCCAGTTTTTTAGCCTTGATGGTGAGTTGGAGGTTGCGACTTGTTGAAACATTCTCCACGGTAATCTTCGAGCCGTTGACCATAGGAACGCCATTGCCATTACCTGTTACCTGTGAAATCTCCAGATAGCCAGGAAGAGTGAGGGTTGCCTTATCTATTGTGGCGATAGCAGAAGAAAGACCACCAAGAGTGAGATTAATCTTCAGTTCGATTTCGTCAGCCACCTCAGCACTTTTCAGGTCCTTCACGGCAGCATCCGTACCATTATATTCGAACATCTGTTGCTTAGGAGAGACAAAACTGAGATGAGTACCAGCAGCACGGGTTCCCTTGGCAGCAGAACTGGCATTTAAAGTTAGCGTACTAGAATAAGAATTACCCCTCAGAACAATAGGAGAAATCATTGGTGAAGCAGATGATGCATCAGAACCTGTCAATTGGAACAGATAATCACCGTTTGCGGCAATCTTCACACTACCACCCTCTTCCAGTTCCAGAATATCAGACAGAGGTATGTTCATGGTAGAACTGGCAGGTATTTCCAATTCGCCACTACCAAATCCCATCGTAGCATCAATCTGGTCAAAATCATAATCGTCATTTGTACACCCGGTTACCGAGAAACCCAACGTCAATAAAGACGCAAGTAATAGACTTGCTTTCATTTGCTTTTTCTTCATAGTTTATGAATATTTGATAATTAGATGATCATAGCGCTAAAATGATACCACCTGTATCACTCAAATGATACCGCTTTGTTAGCGTGGTTACAGGTATCGCTTTTCACGTGGTCGGCGATACCTGTTTAAAGAGTGATAGTCACGTGTCATAAAATGACATAAGCCGTGACGAAGATATCGGATTTTACGTTGTCAAGCCATAACCAAAAGTACCCGACTATCGTTTCCTTCTTTGACGCATAGACGGTCCTTCCAGTTTGATAAGATTACTGCTGTTCACCAATCTATCCATGATAGCATCAGCCAAAGTTGCTTCTGCAATGTAGTCATACCATTTATCGACAGGTAACTGAGATGCTATGATGACCGACTTCTTCTCATATCGGTCTTCTAGGATTTGCAGCAGTGCGATACGGGTATCCGCATTCATTGCCACCAAGCCAAAGTCATCAAGTATGATCAAGTCATTGCGGTCAAGACGCTTCAACAACTTCTGGAAGGTGCCATCCATTCTTGACTGGGCTATCGTATCAACAAAGTGATTCATATTCATGTACTCAGTTCTCAAGCCCAGCATACATGCCTGCCGTCCAATGGCGCAAGCTAAGTACGATTTGCCGCAGCCAGTGAGTCCTGTAATGAGCAGATTCTCTCCATTGCGTATAAATCTACAGTCGGCAACCTCGTCAAGCATGGCTCGTGTCAAGTTTCTTGCAGTCGAGCACTCTATGTCTTCCACATACGCAGTATAGCGCAGGTGGCTAGCCTTCAGAAGCTTTGCTGTAAGCGCATTACTACGATGGCATTTTTCTGCTCTATCATTCTAGCCATAGCCTGTTCAAGCGATGGACGCATGTTGATTGGAAGGTTCATCATCTCGTTGTAAGACTCAGCTATACCATTCAGCTTCAGGCTTTTCAGCATATCCACAGTTTCGTTGAGTGTCATGCCTGTTCCTCCTTTCCGTCGTTAGCATAGAGTTCCATTACAATGGAGTATTCGCCAGCCCCACGTACATTGTCGTTCTTTGGCACTTGGGATACGATTTCTCCATTTTCCATGCTAAGTCTCTGTTGTTCATGAGGATGTTTCGGGCAACTTGAAGCGAAGCCGTAGATGTCTCCATCTTCATCATGTGACATGCTCTTTCCACACGTTCCTTGCCATATTTGTCCACCAGGCCGAGAAGTGCGTTGCAGTTACCATAAGCCTGTTGCGGGAAGCGAGTCTTCTTCAGCATGGTGTCAACAGCCCATTGAGTAGATGCACCGATGAAGGATGCTCGCCAAAGCAAGGTAGAGGCATTCTGCTCCTTGCTTCTCTCGTAAGCCTTGTGTGCCTCAGGCATGTGCTCCTTCTTTGTGGAGTAAGCATAGGGCGTAAAGCTGCGAGGGTGTGAACAGACGAACTCTGTACCGCAATATACCTCGACAAGTTCTGTGTCCCACATAACCTTTACCTTTTGCCCGACATACTTGTAGGGAACGCTGTAGAAGTGACGCTCCGAGCCGACGCACACATGGTATGTGCTGCTTAGCTTTACCTCCTTGCGGTAGCGAAAACGGTGCATGGTCTGTGGGAGAGGGTTCATGTTGGGGAGTTCCTCGCTCCTGAAGATGTCCCATCTCGTGCTGCCCTTGTATGGCTTTGAGCAGTACTCGTCAAGAAGTTCCCAGAGTCTGCTGTTCAAGGCATTGATGTCGTAGAACACCTCGTCCTGGATTCTGGCATAAATGTAGGTGTAGAGCTGGTTTACGGAACTCTCAACTGGTCCCTTGTCTCTAGGCTTTCTCACTCTGCAGGCTGTTGGCTGGATGCCATAGTAAAGTCCCCATTCCATGCAGGCATCTGCCAGGGATGGACTGTATCGGTCTGATTTGCTTACCCACTGGCGCATATTATCGCTCTTTGCTATGCGTGGAAGTGCACCCATATACTCCAAGCCCTTGTTGAGTCCGTGGAAGAACCATTCTGTCGTGGCGTTCGGCAATGCCATCAGGAAAGGAAGCTCGCTGTATGGCATTACGCAGACCAGAACCGTGACTTTGGTCAGCTCACCTGTCTTTTTGTCTGTCAGGTAGAGCGCATCGCCAGCGAAGTCTATCTGCCACTCCTCACCGGGAGTGTAGGTGTTGTGATAGGAGTAGCTGTGGGCTTCCACATATGACTGCACATGGTTCTTGAACTGGGTGTAGCCATAGTGCTCCCCCTCCTGCTTCAGATAAAACTCCTCATAAACAGCTGGATGTTTGCGTAGCGTTTGCCCAGACGTTTGATGATTTCCGGCATCATCTCCTGCAGAGGCGCCTTGCGGACATCCTCTGCAGGCTTGGAGAGTTTGGAGAAACGCAATTTTTCCAACTCGGAGTCGCTCTTTTCGAGTAGCTCCACATAAGGTAACTTGGTGTCATCCACAAGTTTCTTGTAAATTGACACCGTTGTCTTGCTTGAGTGGGTGTCCTTACAGATAGCATTAAAGGATTTACCCTCACTCAACATTTGGATGATTCTTTTAAGTTTCATCATTGAAATGTTTTTGTTTGACATAATGTTAATTCTAACAGTGAACTACTGTGTTCACATGTTGAAATAACGTAGTCAAACGTCGTATAGTACATCGGTATCATTTGAGTGATATAGCCGGTACTGTTTGAGTGATACGGGTGGTATCATTTGAGTGATATGAATGCTATCTTGAGCGGTATCGTCAAAGTGTCATGAGCGGTATCATTTGAGTGTTATGAGCGGTATCATTTGGAGTGATACAAGCGGTATCATTTGAGTGATACAGGTGGTATCATTTGAGTGATATTATCAATTAGAGAACTTTACACTTTTAAAGAGAACTCACATAAATTAAAATACATTTGCAAATATAGCATTTTTTATTAATAAGCATGTAAAATATTCAGAAATCTTCGCTCAATTCCTCAATTTATACACAAGACACCGCTATTTTAAGAATATTTCCACCTCAAAAGTCAGTTGACCACACATCATGATTCTTCAATAATCTCCCCCCACAGGATGGCGTCCCAGCAGATGAGTTCCCAAATAGAAAACGCTGACTTCAGTCCCAAGAAACTATGAGTTTTAGAGGAGAAAGCTATGAGTTAGGATTTTTAACATAAAACACTAAAGCAACCGCATAAGAGGAAAATCAAATTTGCTTCTCTAAGTATTTTATCGCTACAACCTTATATATATTCGCAAATTGCACTGAGCAGAGTGCAATTTACGTTAAAAATGCACTCTATCAGTGCAATTTCGTATTTAATTTGTATATTTGCACCCATAAAGAGCAATATAACAGGCATAATATGGAACAATTACAAGCAACATTCGATAAATTGCTGAGAGAAACGAGTACTACGTTTCATCGCTATATGTATAATCGCATCAATGGGATGCTCGTATGATAGGATTAATGGGACCAAGAGGTGTCGGTAAAACAACTTTGGTGCTTCAACACATCAAAGAACAACTACCAAGAAAAGACTCTCTCTATGTACAGGCAGAAGATTTTTATTTTGCCAGTCACAGACTCACCGAACTGGCAGATTCATTTGCAAAGATGGGAGGAAAGTATCTTTTCATTGATGAAATCCATAAATACAAGGATTGGGCAAGGGAGCTGAAATTGATATATGATTATCATTCTGAACTCCATATAATGTTTACAGGGTCATCTGTTCTCGACATAGCAAAGGGGGCATTTGACCTGAGCCGTCGTGCACTTATGTACGAGATTCAAGGACTCTCATATCGCGAATATCTGGAACTCTTTCATGGAATCCATTTTCCTGCATGTACTTTAGACCAGCTCATGCAACAGGAAGTCGATATACCAAATGGTTTCTTGCCTCTAGAACATTTCGCGGACTATCTGCAACGAGGATATTATCCTTTTTCTGATGGCGACATCAAAATGTATATTCAGCAAGTAGTCAATGCAACGATAGAAACCGATATTCTGCAATATGCAGACCTTACGGTTTCAACTGCAAGAAAGCTCAAAAGACTACTTGCCATCATCGCTCAAAGTGCGCCATTCAAACCTAACATGAGTCAGATAGGAGGTCAACTTGAAGTTTCAAGAAACAATATAGCCGACCTTTGCGCCTACTTGGAGAAAGCAGGACTTATTGGGCAACTCCGTACTTCAACAGGTGGCATTCAAGGTCTAGGCAAAGTGGATAAGATCTATCTGGATAATCCAACACTCATTTATACCCTTGCTGGAAAGAGTGTGGAGATAGGAACTGTTAGAGAAACTTTCTTCTTCAATCAGACACGCTCTCTCATGCCTGTCACAGTATCCCCTATATCAGATTTTCTGATTGACGGGAAATATACATTCGAGGTTGGCGGAAAGAAGAAAAAGCAAAATCAGCTACAGAACATAGAGAATGGATATGTGGTAAAGGATGATATAGAAACGGGCTATGGCAACATCATTCCGTTATGGATGTTTGGCATGCTCTATTGACAGATAATCCTTTATAATAGAAAAGATGACCCCGCATTTTGCAAGGCCATCTTTTCTGTTGCTACTCCCCAAACTTCCACCAATCCAATACGATAGTCTTATCTTCATCAATCATAAAGTTCATACCAATCTTTTCCACGGTTTTGCCTCTTAGGGAAAAAGCATCAGCATAATGCTTGTTGTTGATTTGGTCAAGAGCCTCTTGTGCCGACTTATTAAATTTCAGTTCTATCACATAGATGGTATCCTTTGTTTCCATCGTAATGTCTGTTCTTATACCGAGACTTAAAATCTCTTTTATGAAATATAGGAGTAGAAAAAGAATACTGAAAAAAGAAAGTCGCTGATTATTAGTCCAATACGTGATTTTTAACAGTTTTTTCTTTTTCAGACCTTTTTTTTTATGCCATTACTTTATATAATATTTACTATCAAATCGAGTGCCCTCTTTTTCTATCTCCTTCCCAACCATAGAATAGAGCATCTTTCGAATCTCTTTCATATCTATATCAGGAATGCGCTCTGCTATATCAGATATTTTACTCAAAGGATGCACACGGAGATCTTCCATAATTAGTGCCTTAAGAACATGTGGTTCTATAGTCTTCAAACTAGTAACAATGTTAGATTTTGCATTTTTCAGCAAAGTTGTATTGATTTGGAAAAATGATCCTTTCTTGACGCCACCTTTCGTTATCAGATTGCTTTTGTCTAAGTTATCGATATAGCTTCTCAATCGTTCTTCTGCAGATAGCTGGAGGATTTTAGATAAATCAGTTGCGGCAATGCGTTTCTCTCTGGCTATGATACCGAAAGCTATTTTGTTTTTTTGGGAAAGCTGATAATTATGGTCAACATAATCCATCAGGCGAACAACTTCTTTATCCGTAATCTCTGCACTTTGATATACCGTGACAGTGTTTACACCCAAAGGGAGACCATCAGGATTGGAGATGCTGATATAACCTGGATATACCTTGATTGTGATGTCGTTAGAGATGGTTCTTGAACTATGAGCCAAACTGTTAACAAGCAACTCTCTGATTAAGTTCTCGTTATAATAGCGTACTGTCTTACGGAAGAGTCCATTAGGCATCTCATAGCTATAGGTCAACTCTACAGCCTTGTCCATAATATCTTCCAAAAGTTCTTTCGGATTACGAAAACCTCTATGTATGGGCTAAACTAAATGAAAGTATGTGAAATGAAGCCTTACTTTTGGCAATCACTATAGATAGGCATCGACCACATACGTGAAAAAAGTTTTTTAGCGAAAAAAGTCTCATAGTCTCATTTTTACCCGAAAAACACGACTTAAATACTTGATATATAAAGAATTAACATCAATGAGACTTCTCGGTTTTAGCGCCGAGAAGTCTCATTGATGTATCATGGAAGTATCATTGACTGCACTTTTAGCTAATGCGTCTATTATTTCAGTTTTATGAAATTGATAGTGTCTACCTTTCTTGTTTATAAAGTAAAAAAGTGTCTATTGAAATCAGGAAAAGTCAGTTCATCAGATGGTCCCTTTATGCCCTTCGGTTGGTCTTCCTGTGCCCGTTACACGGGCATCCGTAGCCCACCAAGTGGGCATCTGCAGCCCCTGTGCTGGGTAACCACTGCCCATAACGCGGGCAACGAGTACCCAAACATCGGACTCATTTTTGGGCAATATTCTTTTGATTCTTTGCGATATTTAGCATGTCCACGGCGACCAAGAAGGGTGTGTCATGGACTTATGACACACCCTCTTTTCATATTTACTCAGCTCCTTGATGATTTTCTCAAGTTACTTAATATTCTATAGAAACATCCAGTTTCTTCAAATCCTTATCAGCCGAACTGCTGCCGTAATAAACCTCATACTTTCCTGCCTTGGCACGGACGGTATTGGTGGCAGCATCGAAGAGTTCGAAGTTCTTGCTGTCCAGGGTGATGACGGCTTGAGCTGTTGCACCGGCTTTTACCTCCACTCTCTCGAAAGCCTTCAAGCTCTTCAATGGTCCTTCGGTATCGGCAGGATCCTTCACATACACCTGTACCACCTCGGTCCATCCTTCTTTCCTACATTACTTACAGGCACCTTCAGCGTAATCTTCTCACCCTTCTTCAGGATAGAGTTGGAAAGTGTAGCATCGCCAATACGGAAAGAAGTGTAGCTTAAACCATAACCGAATGGGAAGAGCGCATCGTTCATATAACGATAGGTTCTGCCTTCATGCTGTAATCCTTGAAATCAGGCAACTGCTCAGAATTCTTATAGAACGTAATAGGCAACTTGCCGGCAGGATTGTACTCTCCAAAGAGCACACGAGCCACTGCCTCACCACCTTCCTGACCAGGATACCAGGCCTGGAGAATGGCATCGCAACTCTCTGTCTCTGGAGTCAAGGCGATAGCCGAACCCGAACAGTTGACAAAGACAACCTTTTTGCCCGCCTCCTTCAAAGCCTTCAGGAAATTGCGCTGAACCTTAGGCAATTCGATGTTGGTGCGGTCACCACCCTTGAAGCCAGAAATCTCGATAGGCATTTCCTCACCTTCCAACTGTGGAGAGATGCCACCTACGAGACTACTGTCTCGCAATCCTTCAACTGCTTGAGCGAAGCCTGATAGTCGATAGGATTCTCATGACCGATATTGATCTTCATATTGGCATTATAATTTGGCATTTCCGCATATCGTATTTCTATCTGATACTCCTTGCCTTTCACGCCCTCAAACTCGATGCGGGATTCTGCTGTGCGCCAATCGCTCTTCTCTGACTTTTTCTCACCATTCAGATAAACCTCATAATGACCGCAGGCAGCCACATCGAGCAATACCTTGGCGTTCTGCTTAGGACGGAATACGGTTTCATACTTGGCAGAAAATCCTGTGAGCTTCACGTTTGGAGCAAAGGCATGCTGACCATAGGTAGTTACCTGCACAGGATTCTTTTCCTGGGTGATGGTAACAGGCTTACCTTCCATTTCACGATTGTTCCAGAAAGTACCCTTAAAGCCCATCTTGCCATCCATGCTACACTGGTCGAAGTAAGAATCCAAAGTCTGGTCGTTCACCAGTCGCACCCTTTAAAGGTGACGACCTGGTTTTTCTTCAAACGACTCTTGATACCATCCAGGATGGTAATTGTCTGTCGTGGAGTACCATTATAGTTTCCCCACATCATCGGTTCGTTATCCACATTTGGTCCGATGAAAGCAATCTTCTTTACCTTTTTATCGAGAGGTAACACCTCATTCTTGTTTTGGAGCAGCGTCATGGTCTGCAGAGCCATATCGAGCGAGAGCTGGCGATGCGCCTTGCTGCAAAGCACAGATACTGGAATCTTCGACCATGATACTATCTTGTTGTCATCCATCTCACCCAAGTCGAAACGACCTTCGAGCAGACGAATCACATGCTTATCAACTTCTTCTTCAGTCAGGGCACCATACTTCACAGCCTCTGGCACCGATTTATATATATAATTAAATCCACATTCTACATCGGTTCCTGCCAATACACCCTTAGCTGCTGCATTTCTGTGATTGCTAGACACCTTATGATTCTCCCAGAAATCAGTAACAGCGCCACAGTCAGAAACTACCAGGTACTTGAATCCCCACTCATCCCTGAGAATCTGCTGCAAAAGGCGGGTGTTGCCGCAGCATGGTTCATCATCCCAACGCTGATAGGCACACATTACCTCACGCACCTTGGCATCCTGAACCAGTGATTTGAAGGCAGGCATATAAGTTTCCCAAAGGTCGCGCGGTGTAACATCGGTAATATTGTCTGTATGGCGAGCCCATTCTGGTCCGCTATGAATTGCATAGTGCTTGGCACAAGCCCAGAGTTTGCGGTATTTCGTATCTTCAGGTCCCTGCAATCCGCGCACCACGGCACATCCCATCCTACTGGTAAGATAAGGATCCTCGCCATAGGTTTCCTGTCCACGTCCCCAGCGAGGATCACGGAAGATATTCACGTTTGGAGTCCAGACCGAGAGGGCATGGAAACGGGTTACATCTCCTCCCTTCTGCTGCAGTTCATTCCATTTGGCACGCATCTCATCAGATGTTGCATCAAAGACTCTATACACCATTCTGTCGTTAAACGAAGCTGCCATTCCGATAGGTTCCGGAAAGACGGTTACATCTCCCATGTTCGCCACACCATGCAGCGCCTCGCTCCACCACTGGAATCTCTTGATTCCCAATCGTGGGATAGCCGGCGAATCATCCAGCATCAGAGAAGCTTTCTCTTCCAAAGTGAGACGACCACATAAATCTACCGCTCTCTCATGAGCCGAGAGAGCAGGATTCTGATAAGGAAACTGCTGAGCTGAGGCATTGCCGGAAGACATAGTTACCACAAACATCAAAGCTGCGTATATAACATTCTTGTTCATTGTAATTACTATTAAGCTATTAGTATATTAAATTGTTATTTTGTGCTGCAAAGATAAACAAAAAAGCAGAATACTACTTTATCACAAGTATCAAATACTTTATATGATGTAACTTACATTTGATGATGATGCTCATGCCTCTATCACCAATCCTCAATAGTACCTTGGGTAGAATCGAAATTGATGCCAACCTTGGTAATTGGCAAGCCACAAAGAGCGAATCGCTGGCGATAGTTCTTCAGATTGATTTGCTGCATTGCCGCCTGAGCACTCTTATTCAGCTTCAATTCAACCACATAGAGGTCGGTCTTGGTAAGGAGCACAATATCTACCCTGCCACGTGGCGTATGCACCTCCACGTCCACCAGGTAATTGGTTAAGAGAGTAAAGATGATGTAGAGCATCTGCTGATAATGCCCCTCATAATTGGTCACGTTGCAGTATGGCACCGTACCCAGGAAGTCTTGCAACAGATGCAAAGCACCATCCATGTTGCGCTTGCCAATAAGCAATGCCATTTTGGCTATTGCCACATTGCCCCGTTCGGCAGAGACACCATCCACGTAGTTTGGCAGAAGATTATCAAACAACCCTACCTTGATTTCCTTGTTTGGAATATCTAGAGTATAAATCCTCGTTTCCGGATCGTACTCCTTAATGGTAACATATCCACTCTGGTAGAGCAACGGCGTGATGGTCTTCATATTCTCCGTTGGTGCATTAAAGGATGAGCTGACTGCTTCTGTCGGGGCTATCTCCGTTGGCAACACGCCAAACTGCCTCAACATATTAATAAGATAAGTTGGCGTACCAGAACTGAACCAGAATGCCCCCAATTCCTTTTTCGAGAAACAGTTGAGCAGACTGTATGGATTGAAAACGTCTGGCGATTTCTTAGAGAAATGATAGCCATCATAATTCTCCTTGAGCTTTGCAATCATCATTCTCTAGAATATCCAAGTGCGTCAGCAAGCATATCGATGTCATCCGACATATTTTCCAGAAGTTCTTCTTTGGTGATGCCGCAGATTCCTGCATATTCATCGTCCATCGACACATTTGTGATATTGTTCAGTTCACTGAAGATGCTAACTTGCGAGAACTTGGTGATACCTGTAAGGAAAAGAAAACGCAGTTTTGCCTCACTATATTTCAGAGGACTAAAGAAGTTACGCATGATATTGCGCAACACATCCAGTTGCTCTTTCTCGTGAGCCACATCCAGCATAGGCGCATCATATTCATCGATGAGCACAACCACTTGTTTTCCGCTCTTCTCATAAGCAGTATTGATGAGGTCGATGAGTCGGTTATTTGCCCCGATACGTGGCTCGTTTATACCCCATTTCTTCTCTTGATCTTCCAGGATATAACCCAAATACAATTCCAGCTGCTCTGGTTCCATGTGCTTGCCACCGCTCATGTCAAAATGGAGGACAGGGTATTCCGTCCACTCCTTTTCTAATTTTTCAACTGCCAATCCCTTGAACAATTCCTTCTTTCCCTCGAAATAGCTCTGCATAGTAGAGACGAGGAGTGACTTTCCGAAACGACGTGGACGACTCAAGAAGAAATACTTTCCACTCGTATGAGTCATACGATAGATGTACTCCGTCTTATCTACATAAAGAAAGTCCTCCTCTCGAATCTCAGAGAAGGTCTGCATGCCTATTGGATATAACTTCGTTGCCATATTATCAACTATTTACCATTAACGTTGGCAAAGATAAGCAAAAATCCCGAAACCGCCAAGCGATTTCGGGATTTATTATGTATTCAACTGTGTACCCAATACCTTGAAGGGAATTTTATCACTTTATCAACGTTTATCAAAGAGTTATATGATGAACACTTACAGCTGTATCTTTACAACCTTTCCGTCATATTCCACACTCTTGCTTGCCTGCATAGGCTGATCGCCCGCTCCACTATTGACATCCACCAGTACGATATGGAATCTGCGATGCTGGAGCATTCCCTTATAGCTGCCCTTGCGTGGAGCGATGTTCAGGGTTCTGTCTGCTTCATTCCATACAAACTGGATTTCCGAGAATTTACCCTTCTCGTAATTATAGTTGTCACCCTCGTCCTCATAGAGCGTAAATTTACCATCAGCACCTGGATAAACACGGATTTCCAGCTCATCCCAAGGCTTCTCTGAACTATACTGCACTTCAGGACCGAATGGCAGGATGGTACCAGCCTTGATGAATACAGGCATGATGTCGATAGGACAAAGGCGCTGGATATCCTGACCGCCCTCATACTGGGTGTTGCTCCAGAAATCATACCATTTATTACCCTTTGGCAAATAAACATTTACAGGCGCAGCTGCCTTCCTTACATCAGGATAGATGGTATGGCCCTTCTTCTCCTTATCCTTCCAGGTGTATAAAGGATCGGTTACCGGCTTCACCAGGATGTTGCGGCCGAAGAGATACTCATCGTTCAGACGGGAAGCCTTCTTGTCTGCCGCATAATCCATTACCAGGGCACGCATCATGCTTCCGCTATTCTGTACACAGTCGCCAGCCGTACTGTAGATATAAGGCAAAAGGCGATAGCGCAGCTTGATGGCCTTAATCATAGCATCATAAGCCCAGTCGCCCTGCTTTCCGAATTCATACAGTTCGCTTACCATCGGCGAAGAACAGTGGTTGCGCATCAATGGCATGAAGGTTCCCCACTGCATCCAGCGGGTCTGCAGTTCCTGAATGGCTGGATTCTTTGGATTCTGTTCAAACTCCCAGTAGAAGAAGCCGCCCAGGTCGGTGTTCCAGAATGGGATACCGCAGAGCGAGAAGTTCAAGCCCGATGGAATCTGATTCTTCATCTCATTCCAGGAAGCCACCACATCACCGCTCCAGCAGAGGGTGCCATAATGCTGAATACCGAAACTGCCGCTTCGGGTCATCTGGAGCGAACGCTTTGTGTTGCCCTTCATCGCTCTCTGGTGCTCGTAGATGCTCTTGTTGTGCAACAATGGGAAGGCGTTCTTCACGCCCAACCATGAACCATCGAAGGTCTGATAGTTCTCATCGCCCGGCTTCTCAAAATGGTCTGGCTCCGTAGAATCGGTCCACCAGGCATCAAATCCCATCTGGTAGAGATGAGTAAGATATTTCCAGTAGAGGTTGCGAGCCTTCGGATTGAAGACATCGTATGGCATCACGCCACTGTTTCTTGGCCACGTTTCAAAAGGAAGGAGGGCATTCATCTTTTTCAGTTCACGATACTGCTCTGTCCAAGGACCGAACTTGCCCAGATGGAAATCATCAGATGGGCATCGTTCTTGTGAACATACTTCACCATCTCTTCCGGACTCTTCAGGCGGGGTTCTCCCTGTGCCTTCATCTGCTTCATATCGGTAGGAAGATACTTGGCATAGGCTGGATCGCCCACCTTATTTATATAGTATGGGTTCTGGAACTTCATCGCATTCCAGTTGGAGTCGCAGCCCCAATACTGCCAGTCCTGCACGATTGCATCAGTAGGAATCTTCAGTTCGCGATACTTATCCAATACGCCAGCCAGTTCATCGCTGGTCTTATAGCGCTCACGGCATTGCCAGAAGCCCATCGCCCATTTCGGAACATCGTAGCCTGTCCGGTCAGTTCTCGGATGCTGGCGATGACTCCATCCTGCGTACCATCCTTATACATGAAATAGTAGTCGGCACAGGTTCCCACTTCACTGGTGAAGGAAGTGCAGGATGCTGGTTGCCATTATCCTTGGATGCTACGATATCATTGAAATAGGTTTTTCCTGCATTGTCCCAGTAAAGACCATAGCCCTTCTCACTGGTGAAATAAGGGATGGCGATATAAGTATTATTATTCCAGAGTACGATATTCTGTCGGCCACGCTGATTCATGTAAACATCACGCAACTGTCCCAGACCATAGATGGCCTCGTCATCAGCAAGACGGAAGTCTTGCTCTATGCGGTACTTGCCCTTGTTGGCTTCATCCTTGCGAGCTTCCAGACGGGTCTTCGTATCAGTAAGCAGCAGCTTTCCATCCTTCGAAAGGAAGCGGATTTCGCCAGTCTGCTGATTCAGTTCAACGGAAATAAAACTAGAATTGATTTTTACAATATCACCATTTTCCTGTATTTGAACGTCCTTCATCTGCTGAGGTTTCAAGATGACAGAATAGCTTTTCTTCTGAACAGGAGCACCAAGTCCGGCATCAGATTTCAAGATGCGGACGATGGATGGAGAATAGAATTCGATGGTTACATTCTGCTGAGCCACCTGACGGGTGATAGACTTGGCAGCCGCACCTTTCTGGGTGCCTGCCACCTTTACATTCTTGGCGCTGAGTTCACTTGGAACGCCAACGACAGCGATGCCCAAAAGGGCAATGAAAGATAAATTCTTTAGCATACTTCTGTTTATTTTATTAGAGGGTTTATGATTTGTACTGTTCCAAATACATAAGATTGTATTTCGACTGCAAAAGTAATGCTAAATGGTGAAAAAGGGATAAAACAAATGAAGATTCGAGTGGTACATTTGTTGAATCATACCGAAAAAGCCCCCTTTTTAGGGCTATTCCGGCATCATTTATCTATATTCAGAAGGCAATACGCCAAATTCCTTCTTAAAACACTTGGTGAAATAGCTGGGCGAACTGAAACCCGTTCGCTCGGCAATTTCATTCACGGTGAGCTTTCCTTCCTGAAGCAAGGCAGCTGCACGACGAAGGCGGATGCTGCGGATAAATGCCACAGGAGTAGTATCAGTCAGAGCCGTCAACTTTTTATAGAGTCCCGTCCGCTCCATGCAGAGGTCCTGTGCCAGTTGCTCCACGCCATATTCGCCATCTTCCAGATGCTGCTCTATCAGAGTACGCACCTTAAGAATCAGCTCGGGCTCCCGATTGATAGCTTCGGCTGTTTCCAGTAGTAGGCTATCCTCTGGCAAGGAAGGAATGTTATCTTTTGTGGAATCGGTATTTATTACATTTATTTTCTTTCCTCTACGAAGATAAAGAATGATGATGCCCACCAGAATCACGAGGAAAAACACCAAGCCAGCTATCGCCCATCCCGACTTCCACCAGGGTTGGTCTATGGTAAAAAAGAGACCCAACATAGGCGAAACATAAATCAGACCATCGTGATAGGTTCCCAGCCAGATGGCTCCTTCCTTATCCCGATAAACCGTATTGATGCCCGTGGTGAGGGATTTTCCATCAGGCAAAGCCAATTCCTTTACCTCGCGTGGAGTAATTCCCAGCTTGAAGTCGAACATCAGATAACCATGCTGACTGCTAATCAAAGCCTGATTGTCTGATGACATATTCAATGTATGCAAGAGGTAATCGCATGTGTATATCCTGGAATATTTCCGGGTTTCCGGATTAAAATGCAGGAAGATGGAAGCATCCGTCTTGTTCTTTTCATCACGTCCGGTTCTTATCTGGTAAAACTGTCCGCTCGATGTCTGAACGGTGAGTGAGGTAATTCTGTAGCACTGGACTTCTGATGCAGAATAGGCAGAAGCGGTATAGGTCAGCTTATCATTCTGAAAAACCGCCACGATTCCTGAATCCATGAAAGCATAAACCTGTCTGCCATCGGTATCCAGATCCTGCAGACAACCCCATTCTTTCTTCAACCTGATAAGATTGCCATCCTGCGTATTGAGCAGCGAATCACCCATAACAACCCAGACATTCTTCCTGCTATCTACAAACAGATCCTGAATGTCATTCCGGGTCGGGCCGTTTCGCATCATTTTCATCTTATCCTCTTTTCCTTTTCCTGACAGAGCGTCAAGGGGATGTTCCAGAATTCTGCCCTCTGCAAGCAGAATACAGAATATCTTCTGGTATTCCTTTACCCATAACCTGTCCTGGCTATCGGCATAAAGATGCGTATGCCCCTTGTATTTCATAATGTTTTCTGCCTTTTCTTCAGGAAGGGGAATAAAGGAGAAACGCCTTCCATCATAGAGATTGATGCCCTTGGGAGTTCTCACCACCAACCTGCCATCTACCAACTGCATCATCTGTAGAATACAGTTATCAGAAAGGCCCTGTCGGGTATTGAGCACATAGAAATAATCGTTTGTCTCTACCTTCTGGGCTGAGCTGGTAAATATCCAGCCCCAAAAGCAGAGAAAAGCGATGCTTAGCCTGATGATATATGGTTTATCACTTTTCATGAGTCATATTTGCTTATTCTTTGCAAAAATACAAAATAAATTGAGACAGACAAGACAAACTGACAAAAATAACCTCGTATTTTGCGAGGTCATCATTTTGTTACTGTTTATCGTTCAGGAAATATATCGGTGAACGGGGATTACCATCCTTTACCAACAAACCCATAATTCAAGTTTCGCAAGCTCAGAAGTTAAAGGAGTTAAAGGATTTATCGCTCCCTACGGTCGCTGAGGAGTTAAGACAATAGTCTTTTTTAGCATAGTTTTTAAACTGAAAGACATACGTCTTAACTCCTTAACTTCCTTAACTCCTTTAACTTCCTAATATGCGAAAGTTCAGTAACTTATCAAATCATCATGTATTTATTGTTGCCTGAAATTCCATTTAGAATTGTCGCTGTTGAAATCGAAAGGAGCCAAGCCTGGGGTACAGTCGCCTAATGAAACCAATGCAAGCTTCTCTTCTGTGCCTGGTATAGCCTTCGGCATAATGCGATAGGTACCATCGGTAAGTTGTTCGATGCGCCAAAGCTGGGCATCTTCACCAGTAAACTCAGGTTTGGCGATGACATCATGCTGAGCGGTTGCGGTAAGATAGCGAGTAGTGCCTTCTATGCAGATCTTATAATAAGGGCCACCCAGATAACCACCCTTTCCGGCAGGCATGATACTCCACTTCTGATGAGGACGGAACATATAATCGTTCATTCTTACCTTTACCTCGCCCTTAGGCCATCCTGCTTCTACCTCCTTCAAGGTCTGAGGTTCAATATTCTTCAAAGGCTTGGTTGGCTTTATCCAGAAAGGTTCGATATCCCGTTGCATTCTCACGAAATCTACGGCAATCTCCAGGGCATAGCCTCTTCGTTCCGATTCTATCTCGTAGGTTCCGGCATGAAATTCATCACCAGCCACAGGCCAGTCGTTCTTCCATAACAAAGGACGGATAGCCAACACGCTTCGTCCCCCCTGTCTGAAATCAGACTCATAGTGGAACGACATCTTTTCTACACCCTCTTCCTCGATATAGCGTCCGAAGTGACCGGGACCCGTCTTCAGATTGTTGGCAGCAATCACCATCTTTCCACCGCCCTGCAACATCTCTCTGCCCACATTATCTACGTATGGACCGGTTATCTTTCTCGAACGTCCCACCACGATATTGTAGGTAGAATTAGGACCATCGCAACAGGTGCCATGAGTGCCGAGAAGATAATACCAGCCGTTGCGGTAAATCAAATCAGTAGCTTCACAGTCGATGGCGATATTGACGGGTTCGTTGCCTTCCATCCGCTTACCCGTCTTCGGATCAAGTTCTACCAGACGGATAAATCCGAAATAGGTACCATAGCTGAGCCAGAGTCTGCCGGTAGTAGGTCGAGCAACAAGCCCGCATCAATGGCATCACAGTCTTCATCATCTAAGGATGAGGCGACCACCACCGGTTCGGTATATTTGAAATCAGGCGATTTCGGATCGAGCGTTTTGTTCCACATCGTCAGGACATCACCGCGATGACTGCCTCCCAATCCACCACCCGTAGTACTGTAGGCTACAAGATAACGGTCGCCAATCTTCAACACATCAGGAGCCGCTCCTCTTCCGGGACGAACAGCACCACCCTGCCAGGTCCAGCCATCCTCCGACCAGATTCCATCTTCACCCGTTCCAAAGGTATAATACTTTCCATCACACAGGGCAATGGTAGAAGGATCATGAATGAAAGGTTCGCCCACCTGGGCTTCTGCCTCGTAAGCAGAGGAAGACAACAAGGCAACCAAAGCAGCGGCATAAAGTTTCTGCTGAGCAGCAACCGGGCTAAAATATCTGAAAAATATATTGTTCTGTTTCATAACTTTCTATATTGATTGCACTACTTTACAAGAACAGACAGGTTTCTGACAGGCTTGCCCTGTCCGTCGATAAATCGGACACAGAAGTCGCTCATACCAGGACCATTGATGACTGCACCACGAAGAATATTCCTACCTTTCTTCAAGATAAGTTTCTTAGAAACCACATCATCGCGAACCATCCTTCGGTCGCCTTCGAGCATCACCGCCTCCTCGCCATTGAGCCACCACATGGAAGCACCATTCGAGCCAACAGACAAGCGGACGTCTTTCATCTCCTCAGGCAATCGAGAATGGTAACCGCCCAGAACAAGACACCATACTTGGGTTTCTTAAACGAAGTAGCGAAACGGAAGAGCTTCACATTAAACAGTTTACTGTCCAGCGCATGCCATTTCAGTTTTTCCTTGCCCACCTTCACGACGGCTCCATCCTTAGGAACTGTTTCCATCTGTTTAGGGAAATACTGCGTATGGAATATCTCCTTCAGATAAGAATCTGTAAAAACGACATTACTCTTGACCGGCATAGAGATGGGCTCCAGGAGCAACCATCTCTGAATAAAACCAGCCGCATTAGGCATGACAGGCTGCTTGCCGACTGGTCCGAAATAAGGATTGATGTCTGCAGGTAAATTCCTATTTGCATCCGCAGAGGTATGCCCAAAAAGGAATACACATAAACAAAACAATCTAACTATTTTATTGGAAATGTTGTACATAGACTATTCATTATTATTGAGGTTCGATAATCTGATAACGGCCACTCAGATGCATGAAGGCGAAGAGACGCAACAGAATACTGTCCGCTGATAATCGGGTTCTGAGCCGAAACTCCCAAAGGAAGCAAACAGAGCAGGAATAGCAAAACAAACGGCTTTTCAATCATTTTTAAATTCTTCATCTTAAAAATAGATTAATAGTTTTACTTACTAGTCAGTTGTTTAATACTACATTATTATATTCTACATCCTAAATTTTCAAAAATTTCATTAAGGATGCTGAAACACGTCGCAAAAATAGATAAAAACATTAAAACGCATTTTACTTCAAGTAACAAATACTTTATCAAACATAACATCTACCCCAAAAGAAACAAAATGAAACATATTCTGAAACCTGAGAAAAAAAAATCACCTTATTATATAAGAATGAGAGAAAGGGAAAAGTTATTGATATATGAGACAAAGCACGTATGGAAATCTTTTCATAACTTTGCAAACAGAACAGAAGATGAAAATCAATCTAATAATTAATTAAATATAAACTATGAAGAGATTATCAATCTTAGCATCGATGCTCGCGATGGCGTGCCTACCTATGATGGCACAGAAAACGGGCAGTAAGGTTCAGGAAAAGCCTGATCCTAATTTTCAGATTTATCTCTGCTTCGGACAGTCGAACATGGAAGGAAATGCGGCTATCGAAGACATCGACCGAACGGGCGTGAACCCGAGATTCCAGGCTATGTATGCCGTGGATGATGAAAAGGCGGGATGGAAGAAGGGACAATGGCACACCGCTGTGCCGCCACAGGCAAGACCCTCTACAGGACTGACTCCTGTTGACTATTTCGGAAGAAAGATGGTGGATAACCTGCCAGACAGCATCAAGGTGGGAACCATCACCGTGGCCGTGGGCGGAGCCAGCATCGACCTCTTCGATAAGCGTACCTATAAGGCTTATCTCAAGAAACAACCCGACTGGATGAAGAACTTTGCATCCCAATACAACGGAAATCCATACGCCCGGCTGATAGAACTGGCAAAAATAGCCAAGAAGCAGGGTGTTATCAAGGGCATTCTCCTGCATCAGGGCGAAACCAACAACGGCGATGCCAACTGGCCTAACCGTGTAAAGACAGTTTATAACGACATCTTGAAGGATTTGAATCTGAAAGCAGAAGACGTACCTCTGCTCGTAGGCGAAACCGTACAGAAGGATATGGGCGGAAAATGCTGGGCACATATCACCATCGTTGATGATATTGCCAAGACCATTCCTACAGCCCACGTCATTTCTTCAAAGGGCTGTCCGCAGCGTGGCGACGGTCTCCACTTCATCGCAGAAAGCTACCGCACCATGGGCAAGCGCTATGCAAACATGATGCTCGCCCTGCAGGGAATCATTCCAGACAGCAACTATCCGCGCGTAGATAAGGACCGCAGAGCTTATGTAAAGCTCCATGCTCCTGAGGCAAAGAAAGTAATCTTCGACATCTGCGGCAAGCAATATGAGATGAAAAAGGATTTGGATGGCGACTGGTACGGCGTGAGCGATCCGCTGGTAGTAGGATTCCACTACTATTTTCTGAATGTAGATGGCGTGCAGGTTGTTGACCCTGCCAGCGAAACCTACTTCGGCTGCTGCCGTGAAGCAGGCGGTTTGGAAGTACCAGAAGGAGCAGAAGGCAACTACTATCGTCCTCAGCAGGGCGTAGCCCACGGTCAGGTTCGTTCAGTATCTTACTATGCAGCCTCCCAGAAGCAGTTCCGCCGCGCCATGGTTTACACCCCTGCCGAATATGAAACCAACACCACCAAGCGCTATCCTGTGCTCTATCTGCAACACGGCATGGGCGAAGACGAGACGGGCTGGAGCAAGCAGGGAATGATGCAGCACATCATGGACAACCTGATAGCAGAAGGCAAGGCTGAGCCTATGATTGTGGTCATGGAGAGTGGCGATGTAAAGAAGCTTTCGTTGCCCGTCCAGGCAAGAATGTAGATGAAGAGCGCAGCCACTATGGAGCTTCTTTCTATGATGTGATTATCAAGGATCTGATTCCGATGGTTGACAAGACATTCCGCACTTATACCGACCGCGAGCATCGTGCGATGGCTGGATTGTCATGGGGCGGTTGCCAGACATTCAACACGGTATTGCCTCACATGGACAAGTTCTCTGCCCTTGGAACCTTTAGCGGTGCACTCTTTGGCGTGGATGTAAAGACCTGTTTCAATGGAGTTTTTGCCGATGCAGAGAAATACAACAAGAACATTCATTATATGTTTATGGGCTGCGGTTCGGAAGAGAACTTCGGTACCGAGAAGATGGCACAGCAGTTGAAGGAACTGGGCATCAAGCTCGATGTTTACGTATCACCAGGCACTCATCATGAGTGGCTCACCTGGCGCCGCTGCTTCAAGGAATTTGTTCCTCACCTCTTTAAATGGTAAACAAACTATCAGACACAATAAATCCCAGAACTGCTTGGAAGAGCAATTCTGGGATTATTTATATACTTCTTGCCATTGAATTCCCGCACTGAAATTACGTCCGGACGTATCTTTTACTACGTCCGGACGTAACTTTTGCTGCGTCGGGACGTAGCAAATCCCTCAAAAACACCATTATTTTGCTGATTTTATGCCAAAAGTGGTAATAGGTGGCAATAAGGTGACAATAAAAACACCCCTTATTGCCACCCGTTATCCTCTAATAATCAAAGGGTTAAGTATAAGTGTGGCAAATGTGACATTAAATTAGAAAAATATGCACATGTAATACTACAGAATACTGATATAGCTCAGTCAGCTAACTCAAGTAGTTCAATCAGCTAACCCAAGTAGTTCAGTAAGCTAACTCAAGTAGTTCAGTAAGCTAACTCAAGTGACTCAATCAGCTGACGCAGATATCTCGACAAGCCGAAGGATACGTCTCCGTTAGCCTACGGAGTCGTATCCGTAACCCAATGCAGTCATATTCTTAACCCAATGCAGTCATATTCTTAACCCCACGCAGTCATATTCTTAACCCCACGCAGTCATATTCTTAACCCCACGCAGCCATATTCTTAACCCCACGCAGCCATGTCTGTAAATTATTATTCTACTTTATTGTTACTTTCTTGTATTTTTGATTGCTTGCCGTAGGATTTTCAGGGTTTGTCATCTGCAAATATCCGGCTGCAACAAGGGAGGTAATGTAACGTTCACGGTTCTTGGTTTGATTGGATAGACCAAGGCGTTCCATGATCTCTGCGGTGGTTCGAGGAACTGAACAGAAATTGACTATATCCCTTTGCTTATTAGACAATGACACTTTTTTAGTGTTAGAGTGTCTAAGTCCAGTGTTATGGTTTTCGACTTGGTTACTTTTATCATGGACTTCGTTACCGACTTGGTTACTTTTTCCCTCGACTTGGTTACTTTTATCATGGACTTCGTTACCAACTTGGTTACTTTCTCCCTCGACTTGGTTACTTTCAACTTCGACTTGGTTACTTTCTTTTCTCCAAACAGTAATCACGAATTCCTGTGCCTTGTCATTATTCATAAACGTGACATTGATATCTTCGTCCAGTGCACGAGTGATGCCGCTACCAACACCAGTGTATGGCAGCAAGTATATAGCATTGTTAAAAAGGAACATATTGCGAGGCATGGAAGTTCCAGCCTTGATGTCATCAATAGTGAGTCCGTTAGGCAATGCACCTGGACTGTGAATCTCCACACGATTGTCGAAAATGAAAATGCGAACAGGGGCCTTCATGTTCAACGAACGGTGTACAAGGCTGTTTACAGTGAACTCAACCAAACTGGTATAAGGTATTTCCAACTTACCCATGCTGTTGAATTCATCTTCCACCTGCACATTATGCAGATTACGAGTGAAGAAATCCATGATCGTGTCATACTGATGAAGCAGATTTCCCTCCATAACAGCATCATTTACCTTGTCACGGAATATCTTGCTGCCGACACTGTTGCCTGCAAAACAAATACACTTGGCTGTCATCATTGGCATCCAGCGTTGGGTGTATTTGCCAAACAGAAGCATGGCAGCAACGGTCAGTGAACCATCAGGACGGATAAATCGCAGATTGCGAAGTATCTTCTCACAGTCATGTCCCTTAGCTATGGCAGAGCATATCATATCAAGTGATGCTTCATTAAAAGCATCACCTGTCAAGCCTTTCTTTTCCAACACTCTATCAAAACGGTTGCCAAGAAACTGCTTGATGGTCGTTGCATCAAGGTCGTTGACAGTTGCATCCCTAACACCAGCCTCGTCTGGTGCAAAACTACCGCAGTCGGTCATCATTTCTGCAAGTTCAGCATTATCGAACACTTTACGCTTGTCGGCACCATTCTTCACCCATACGATTCCCTTGTTGTCATGATAAGGCTTGTTGAGTCCTTCCTTCACAGTAGCAACAACCAAGTTGCCATCCTCGACCTCAACAGTATCTATCTTTATCAGAATGGATGGCACTACGTTTTCAGAAGCAATGTCACTCAACAAGTTGGTTGCTTCTTGTACCTCAGAATACGACAAGGCATTGGTTTCTCCGGTCTTATCCTTTATGCCAACTACCAATTTGCCACCATGTGAATTACTGAACGCCACTAACTCACAGGCAATATCGTATTTGTCGAGAATGCGTTCCTTGAACTGCACCCCCGACACCTCGCCAGCGTTTATCTGTTTCAATATATCGTCCATCATTCTCTGCTATACATTATTATAATATAAGTGAATACGCTTGCAAAAGTAAGAAAATAATTTCAGAAAAAGGGAAAATGTTCTTAAAAAGTTTACAAAACACGCAAATAATTGAGTATTTCACAATATTATTCCTTTCGTTGATAATCATAAAATATGAGCGAAAAAGTTTATCTCGGATATTTTTTGAATTACTACTAACACACTCCAACAGCATCACAACCAAAGGCGCAACCTCAACCTACAAATAATGATATGATACAACGTCAACACTCAATTTCCGAATACCTTTCTTACTGCATACGATGTGAAGGAAAAAGCCATCGTAACATCAGAGAATTGGTTGGAGTGGGTGCTATAAATAAAAGGTAAAAGCTACATTTTCAGCCATTTTCTCCCGCCATTCGGCAGGTGTACAGCCTTCCTTTAACTTGAAAATGCGGTACAGATAGGTGCGGGCAGAGGAGATAAAGATGCAGAAAGCGGAGATGTAGATTACAAATATCACCATATAATCAAGGATCTATACGCCACCTTTTCATCGTGGCATATAGACCCTTATCCCAAATTTACACAGATATTTACCTTATAACATAAAATATGTGAGTTCCTAACTTTTTCCGTAACTTTTCCCAGAAAACTCTTGCAGATATGAAAATAAAACCGTAACTTTGCGCTATAGAATTTTAAAACAGATGGTTATGAAGTACTTAGACCCCAAGGCAGACCTTACGTTCAAGAAGATATTCGGCAATCATCCTAAAAGACTGAGCAGTCTTCTGAACGCCCTCCTGCCACTCAGCGAAGAAGAGCAGATACACGAGATAAAGTATCTGCCTACAGAACTTGTGCCCCAGCTCGAAGGGGGCAAGAACACCATAGTGGATGTACTCTGCACGGATGTCAGAGGCAGGAAGTTCTGCGTGGAAATGCAGATGGAATGGTCTGACGCATTCCAGCAGCGAGTACTGTTCAATGCATCCAAGCTCTATGTGAGTCAGGCAAAAAAGGGAGGCAAATACAGCGAACTGCAACCAGTGTATTCTCTCAACCTGATAAATGATATCTTTGCGCATGATACTCCTGATTTCATCCACAACTACCGCATCGTGCACGATAAGGACAGCAATAAGGTCATCGAGGGCTTGCATTTCACCTTCATAGAACTCCCTAAGTTCACTCCTCATTCTATCGCCGACAAGCGCATGATGGTATTGTGGCTCCGTTTCCTCACAGAAATAAATTCCAATACGAAGGATATTCCTGCCGACCTGCTCAATGACCCGGAGATTGGAAAAGCCGTAGAGGAACTGGAGATTTCCGGTTTCTCGGATGCCGAGCTCAGAGCCTACGACAAGTTTTGGGATTCCGTAAGCGTTGAAAGAACCCTCATAGATGACAGCTACCAGAAAGGTAAGGAAAAAGGTAAGCAAGAAGGTCTTGCGGAAGGTATGGAGAAAGGTAGAGCAGAAGGCAAGCATGAGGCCAACACAGAAACAGCACAACGATTGCTGGCAATGGGACTTTCTGCCGAACAGGTTTCCAAAGCTACCCAGCTACCTTTGGAAATCATTAAGAATCTGAACAATTCATAAAAAACTCAAGTTTCGCATGTAAGCTCCACACGCCCCAGGCATCAGAACACCATCATGTCCCCACACGCCCTGAAAGGGCAGAAGCTCCTAGCCCAGGGCAACGCCCTGGGTATTATGATATACAAACCAACGCCCTGTAAGGGCAAAAGCTTTAAAAATATGGCGCAATCCTTATCAAAAATTTACATCCATTTGATTTTCCACATCAAATCAACGAGCCCCCAAATCCGTGAACATGATTTGGAACGACTCCATTGTTATATCGGCAAACTTGTAAAGACAGCGGGATGTACCGAGATAAAGGCTGGTGGTATAGGCGATCATGTTCATGTATTGTTCATATTATCAAAAGATGTCACGATTTCCGAAATAGTTGAGGAAATCAAGCGAAACAGCAGTAGATGGATAAAGGACCTTGATCCGGGTTATTATCATTTTTTCGCATGGCAAGGTGGTTATGCCGCATATTCCATCAGTCAATCCGTTGTGGACAAAACATTGCAATATATTGACAATCAGAAAGAGCATCACAGCAAGCATTCGTTTGCAGAGGAATATAGAGCATTCTTGGAATTATATAATGTGGAATATAATGAAAAATTCGTGTTCCGGGATTAAGGAAGATTGGTGTTGTAAGGCTTTTGCCTTACAGGGCGCCTTGCTGATTGCTATTATACCCAGGGCGATGCCCTGGGCTAGGAGCTTCTGCCCTTTCAGGGCGTGCTGCTTCTGGGGCTTTTGGCCCTTCAGCCCGTACTTGAACCACATGCGAAACTTCTGTTTGTTATTTAATCACGATTTTCTTACCACCATGGATATTAATACCCTTGGTAGGACGAATAACCTTCATACCTTGAAGAGTGTAGTATGCCTTATCCGCAGATTTCATCATGGTTGCCACAGCTGGCTTCTCGATGCCTGTTGATGCATAGGCTTCGCTGGCAATAAAATAGCTTGGACCATTCCCGTTGGCGCTCCAGCTTAATATTGCGGGCTGAGAAATCGGCGTTGGCTATCAGATTCTCTGATGTTCCTTCCTTCACCAACACCATATCGTCAATATCGAGTGTACCACCGTATTTGCCAAATACAAACTGGAAGGTATCCAAGGTGAAGTTGGCTGTGAAATCCCAGGTCAGCGTCTTCCAGTCGCCAGCCTCTACAGAATAGGCTGCCAGATACTGCACATCAGCACTTCCACCCCACTCGTTCTTGTTGGCACTTGCATTCCAGATAGGCCAGAATCCCAGTTCATCGCAATTTGCTGAAGTTCTCATCTTCATGGTCAGCGTATACGTGGCATCCTTCTCCAAAGCCTTTGGCAAGGTGTAGACAGCCTGACAGTCCCAGAGGTTCTTGCCCACAGTACTCTCGTAACGGATGAAATAGTTGCGGTTTTCCACAGGCACCGAAGACTGGTTCAACTGATGACGCTTGAAGAAGTTCCACAGTTCCTGGTAGAATTTACCCCGTTTGCTTCGTTGGAATGCCAATGTCCCTTGTCGTCGATGGCAATCAGGTTCACCTCTACTCCTTCGTTCACATTATTATATATAGTACGTGTAGCTTTGGGACCTGTGCTGCCGGCAGGATAAGGACGGATTACCTGCGGATTGCTTGTATCGCAACCTTCGTAGGCAGCCCACTTCTTTACATATTCCTCAATGCTAGGATAACCGCCAGCCATGTGATAAGGATCGCCCGTATATTTGAACACATCATCAGCGGTTCCGTGAATATGCATGATAGGCACCATGCGGTTAGCTCTAGGCTGCTTACCGATGTCCACACCGCTTACTGGTCCGAAGGCGGCAATCTTATCGCCAAGCGTTTCCAGACAGTGGTAACCCAGCCAGCTACCCATGGAGAAACCCGAGAGATAGATGCGGTTCTTATCCACATGGTGCTGGTTTATCATTTCTTGGATGACAGCATCCACAAACTCCACATCACCCATACCGTGAGTGTCCACATATTGTTATTACCCAGCGGATAAGTAACAATAAAACCCTCGGTATCAGCCAGCGCATTCCATTGCGTCTGATTCTGCTGATACTCAGGTCCTGGTTCATACCATGCAGAGAAATCACCAGAGCCGGTGCTTTCTCTACATTCTTTGGTACATAAGTGAGGGTCTTGCGAGTAGAAGACCCCACTTTTACATCTTCCCAGGTCTGTGCCGCCATTTGTAGGCACAGAACCATGAGGAGAGATGCGAGTATTGAAAGTCGCTTCATCTGTTACTTGATAACCATCTTTTTACCATTCTTGATGACAACGCCCTTATAGTTCTTACCTACCTGCTGACCAGCGAGGTTGAAGCACTTGCCATCCTTAGCTACATTTGCACTCTCAATTTTAGAAATGCCTGTAGTAGGCTCTTCTACAATTTCAAATGTAGCAGCATTCTGCCAACCTGGATAGTGAACAGTCTTATTAGTATCATACTCACCAACTGTTGCATTATCAAAATTCTCTGTTGAAAGGAGGTTGCCATCTGCATCATACACCTTAATGCTACCAATATAGATGACTGCATCCTTAGGCATCTTTCCTACATTCAGCAAGAGTGCAGTAGCTGCATACTCATAATTCTCCAAAATTTCCGGATCACAATTTTTGGTATTACCACCTGTATGATCTATCTCCATTCCTTCCTTTGCAGTACAGTGGGAGTGACAAGTAACCTTGGTCTTACCAGGGAAGTTTATTACTGCCTCTGACTTTTGATTAGTCAAGGTAAGTTCCTCAGTATAACTGAACACTGCAGAAGCATTCCACTCCGTCATATGCTCTGTCTGAGTCTCGTCAATAGCCTCTGTTCCGATTTTGAATTCGGTACCAGCTGTAGTGTACACATCAAACTTCACGACATAAGGCTTGCCCTTCTCTAGATTCTTAAGGTTGATAAAACACTGGCTATCCCAAGGATTAGCCTTGTCAGCGGTGCCAGTAATCTTCAGCACCTTGTTAGCTGCACTCACGTTAACTGCCATCAAGGCAGCAGCAATCAAAGTAAATAACTTTTTCATAAGCTTTACAATTTGTTATTAAGTTAATAAATCATGTTATAAAATTGAGAAGTTTCTCATTTCCGCTTGCAAAAATAACAGAAAAGGCAGAAAAAGACTTTGCGTGGTGTAACAAATACTTTATCTGGATTGAAATTATGCAGCCAAATGAAAGATTTTGGCACGAAAACGCACTTTTTCTCGAAAAAAAAAGTGAGAAAAAAGTGCGTTTTCGTGCCATTTAGTTTTTTATTGCTTAACAAAAGAATAAGTTTTCTCCGTTCCATCCTCATAACGCGTCTTCACAATGTTTAAGCCATGCTGAGATCGCGGTAACTTTACACCTGACACATTATAAAACTGGCGAGAAACAATACGTTTAGTCTTCGACTCTACTTGCTCAATGGCAGTCAAATCGTTGAATATATTTTCATCAACAGTCTCTTCTGTCGAGAACCAATCCACATCCACATAGCCTCCATTCTGCTGGGTTGCATAATTAAAGATGGCAAAGCGATTGCCTGTGAATATCTTGAGGGTATAGCGCATCTCGGTTTCGATGTCCTTGCCCAAATCATACCACTTCTGATTGTCCCAACTGATATAGAACTTCAATTTATTGGTTTTGAAATTGGCCACTGCCCGAAGATAAATCTTATCGTTGTGTGAATCGGTAGATGTACTAAACGTCCTATAATGTTCCGTATCATCTACTACACCCTGCCAATCAGCCTTTGGTTCCCACCAAGGAGCACGATAGTAAACCACTCTTTTCTTGCCGTCAATCATCTTTACTGCAACATAAGCATGGGGGTCTTGGAATACACAAAGCCCAGCCACATCACCTTCCTTCATATGGGATACATCTAAGCAAATCGTGCCATACGTATCGGTGGAAGTAGAGGCACCCTCCTTATCGTATCCAAACATGCGTTGGGTCAAGGTATTGCGCGCCTGTAAGAATTCGTTGAGCTTGGTATCGGTGCCTTCCTTCACAATGCCCGACGTGTATAAGCGCAAGAATCCAGGTCGTTCGGTCAAAGACCATGCCGAATTGTCAGGATTGTGGTTCCATTCCCACTGCATCCCAAGCTTGTCGGTGTTGAAACCATCATTGGTTGGCAAGTATGTTTTTGGATATTCCTTACCTACATTAGGCTTCTTGTACGACTTACCACCCTTGCTCACATCAATGCCATTGTTACCGAGAATAGGCCATCCATCTTTCCATACCACAGGTTCGAGATACGGAATACGCCCGATAGTACCTGCATCCTTGAAGAGAATCGTCCACCATTCGCCTGTCTGCGTCTGTACCAATCCCCCTTGATGGATGTCCTGCTTTTCGAAAAGCAATCCATCGTGCTCCTCGTATGGTCCGAACGGATTCTTGGAACGGAAGATGGTTTGGCTATGGTCATAACCTCCACCGTATGTGGCATAGATATAATAGTAATCACCGATATGATACATGTGACTGCCCTCCAATCCAGAGTTTGGCTTATTGATAATCCGCTTAGAGGAACCGATGGCATTGAAGTTTTCATCCAACTCGGTCACACTGATTTCATTGATACCTGCCACCACAAAGCGGCGTCCCGTTGCCTCATCTAAGAGAAGACCAGAATCATAATAGAAGCCATTCAGTTTTTGCACCTTCCACTCACCCTCAGGGTCTGTAGCCGTTAAGAGGAAGTCACCACCATCGGCAAACTTTTCATGGTTGAAGGCGATGAAGTGAAGGTAAAACTTGCCTTGGTAGTATTTCAGACTAGGAGCCCATTGCCCTTTGGAATACTGATTATATCCATTCTGAAGATTAAAAGGCTCCGACTCCGCTATTTTTTGGAGAGGATTGGCACAATATTCCCAGTTCACCAAGTCGTGCGACTTCAAGATTGTCGCACCAGGGAAATAGAACATTGTGGTAGATACATAATAATAGGTATCCCCCACGCGGATAATGTCAGGGTCAGGAAAGTCTGAGTTGATGATTGGATTGGTATAAGTACCATCACCATTGTCAGCACACCACTGCTTGGCATAATTTTGCGCATTCGCCTGCAAAGACACCAATAAACCTGCTAAAATTATCAGTTTCTTCATCATTCAATTTATTGAGTTAAGTTTTTCAAAGATATACCTTTTACACTCAACGCCTTTGCGTGGTGTAAAAAAGAGAATTCAAAAAGGTCAGTCGAGCCTCATGGCTCAACTGACCTGTCACGACTAACATATATTTCGGTTAATCTATTTATATGCTAAAACCTAAACTAATGTCCTATTGCTGCTTATTTGCAAGACCATCAGCAAAACCACCGTAAGCAGGCTTGCGCTGATAGTTGAGGTTCCAAAGACCTACAGGCTGTCCAGGACGCCAACCGCTGTCTGTTGGTGAATCGGTGAGACACCACTGGCAGATACCATACTGCTGACTGACAGGAACGATCTTGAAATACTGCTCGATAATCCACTTGTAGTGTTCAGCCATAGCCTTTTCCTTAGCCACACGCTCTTCAATAGGAAGCTTCTCCAGCTGAGCAGTAGTAACATCTTTGCCATCTTTATCTACATAGCCCATATCGATTTCAGAGATACGGACGAGCTTGCCAGTCTCTGCCATGATCTTGAGCATGTTCTGGATGGCCTTCTTCTTGCTTTCCAGAATCTGTGGATCCTCGTAGTAGCTGATGTGCATCTGTGATCCGATACCATCAATCTTGGTCTTCCAGCCGAGTTCCTGACCCTTCTTTTCCCATACGCCAATCCAGTAAACGAGCGACTTCACCTTCTGGTTGTCGTCCCAGTCAGACTCCAGGTTGTAATCGTTGATGAAGAGCTTGAGGTCTTCAGGTTTTGTACCCTCTACCGCAGCATAAGCATCACGTGCCGCCTTCTCTACGATAGGACCATACATCTCTGGTGTAAAGTAATCCTGCCAGTAGAAATCTTGTGGATTATGCTCACTGGTAGCCTCAGTCTGAAGAGCATAGAAGCCATTCACATTGCCACCACCTGAGATAGCCTCGTTGATGAGATCCCAAGCCTTCACCTTGCCTCCAGTAGCCTGCATCATGCCACTTATCCATTTGTTCATAGCCCAGGTAAGAGTATCTGATTTCTCCTGAGGAGTGAGAGGGATAGAGTTCATCTTGACAATCTGCTTTACGGAGACAGACTTCAAGTCGAGTGTTGCATCGAATGTCTCTGGCTTGAGGATGAAGTCGTAGTTACCACCCTGTTCAAGTGTCATCTTGAATCTAGCAGTTGTCCAACCTTCCTTCAGAGCTACATTGCCTGTGAAGCTCTCGGCATCACCACCCCAACCGTTCTGAACTGTCATTTTGATGTTTCCTGCCTTGGTTGACTTTATCTCTACATCAACAGCATAATTGCCTGGTTTGAGAGCCACTCCGGCAACACAGAAGAACTGAGACCAGTCGCCAGTTGGCACAAAGTGAATAGAACCATTAATGACATCAGGAGCACAGCCCATCTGATAATATGGGAAAGCACCATCTGTATATGTCTGAAGCTTTACCTCCTGCTCCATCTCCATGGCTGGACTCTCATACTGACCAATAGTGACAGACTGAAGATCAAGTGTACCATCAAAAGTCTCAGGCTTCAGGATGAAATCATAGTTTCCACCCTGGATGTCATTGAGAGCAACCTCAGCATCAACCCATTCATTAGCCTTAACAGTAAACTTCTGGGTGATATTCTGAGAATCACCACCCCAACCATTCTGTGCGGTGAGTGAAATCATACCATCCTTAGTTGACTTGATATGCAAGATAGCAACATAGTTGCCAGCCTTCATACTACAACCCGTCATACAGAAGAACTGCGACCAGTCGCCTGTTGGCACAAAGTGAATAGAACCATTAATGATATCAGGAGCACAGCCCATCTGATAGTAAGGGAATGGACCATCCTTATAAGTCTGACGAGAAAGTTCCGTAAAAGTCTTCTGATCAGGATCTACATCCAGTTCCTTGTCTGCAATAAGTTTCTCAAGCCATTTCCTAGGCTGCTGAGCATGCCAGGCAAGCGTATGACCATAAACTGTTAACCCTGCATCCTCTGCTGCGGAAACAAAAGAAGATACCTTACTGAAATCCATCACACCCTGGTCGTTGACACAGGAAGCCATCTTCATGGCATTGCCTGCAACAATCTCATCGAAGTTATGGGCTGCAAGACGGAAGAGAGGACCCTGCTGGTTGAACTCGTCCACGCCAAGTGCAGCACTTACCTTAAAGCCAGGATGAGCACCACGATCCAGATACTCCTTCAATGGTGCATAGTCATTGAGGTACTCATACTGAGCGATGGTCTGAGGCTTCTCGACGTCATATTTCCAGTCATCCCAGTCTGCACAGCTGCCCAAAACAAATGGGCAGACCAGTGCAGATATAATATATTTATTTACTTTCATACTACTAAATTCATTTTCATTAGTTTGTTACGAAATTACTTCCATGACTCAAGCTTGTTGCCACGACTCATCATAGACATCACATAGTCGGCAGAGATGTTCCATGTTTTCTCGTGCTCTACATCACCGGCGTTGGTCACTACAGTAGCATTAAACTTGATTTTCAGACAATCAGCCATACGGTTCTTGTCGCTGAAATCCTGAATGCCACGAGGAGCAAAAGTACCAGTACCGATCTCCTTGCCATCCTGAAGAACCTTACAGTTTTCACCATTGAATGCCAGCGTCAAGGTCATCTCCTTGGTTGCATCAATCTGGCTCCAGCTATCCGTTGCATCATCATGCTTCCACTCCTTTACCGGATAAGAGAAAGTGATGGAAGATGCGTTGAAATCTACAGTTGAAACCACATCCAGGGCATCCTCATTCTTGTGGGTAATGGTCTTCAAATCCTGGATATTGGTAGTTCCTGTCTTGCAATACATACCTGAGTACTGATTCTTGTACTTCACACAGATCATCTGGTAGTTCTGCTTTTCAATGATAGAATCACCAGTGAGGGAAGAAACGAGTCTTACAGGCAGCACATAGTGAGTAGTAGCAGCCTTCGGATCGTTGAAGAAGGCATCAGTAAGATGAACGATTGTACCACCAATGATTTTTCCCTTAGGAATAGTCAGGGTGGTAGGATCCTCCAGGGTATAGTAGGATTCAGGGAGCACCTCCATACCACTACCTTCCTCGAGAAGAGATGGATCTATCTGATAGCTGATCTTACAGTCCTTGGTATTCTTGTAGCCACCGCCCAAGTAGCCTGCAGCTTGAACTGATGAGCGTTGTCGTCGGTATTTACTGCATCATCGTCATTGCCGAGCGTGATAACGCGGATAGGTGCCTGCATAGCGAAATATACAGATATCTTACCATTGTTACCGCCCTGGCCGATACCGCCCTGAAGGTTATCTTCCCAATCGCCGTTAGAGCAAGAGGTAGAAAGACCAGCTACCAAGGCAAGTCCCATGATTGCAGTTCCTATTTTTCTGAATGTTTTATTCATAATCTTCTTTTTTCTTTTATTACCAATGTTGTTCTTTTTACCATCCAGCGTTCTGAACGAGTGATGGGAAATTAAGAATCTGGTCGTATGGCACAGGACCATAGAAGGCATTCTCCTTGAAGTTACGTGTTTCCACTGAGATAGGAGTATATTTCTTGCCAGCCTCTTCGTTGGTGATGCTCATACCCTTTGCCTCCTCTGTGAGGTTAGCCTTCCAGCGACGCAGATCCCAGAAGCGGAAGCCTTCGAAGCAAAGCTCTATGCGGCGCTCGTTTCTAATCAACTCACGCATCTTTTCCTTGCTCTTTGCACACTCTTCCAGATATGGATCTTCACCAAACTCTCCCAAGCCTGCACGCTCACGGATTGCCTTGATGACATCGTAGGCTGAGTAATCTGTGCCGCCCTTAGGACCATAAGCCTCATTGGCTGCCTCGGCATAATCCAGATAAAGCTCTGTGTAACGGATACGGGCTGTATAATGATAAGCCTTGCCGTTAACCGTAGGATCCAGATTGATGTCCTGACGGAGGAGTTTCTTCATATAGTAACCTGTGCGGGTTGACTTGGAAACGTCCTTGTTGAGACCATCGAGATTAGTTGCATTGTCTGCCTGTGTATTGATGACAGTGTTTCCAGAACCGGCTGTCTGTCCGTTATAGATGATGTACTTAGCCAGACGTGGGTCACGGTTAGCGTATGGATTAGCTGGATCATATTCGCTGTTGGCATCTGTAATAGGATAACCGTTGGCAGCAGGGAATGCATCTACAAGATTCTGGGTTGGATTGATACGACCCTGACCATAGATTGATGGTGGGTAGTACTTGGTCTCCAAATCATTGCTCTCGCTCTTCTCTGTACGCCAAAGTACTTCCTTAGGACATTCAGCCGCTGTAAGATTCTTCATGTTTGGGTCTGCATACCACTCCAGACCATTTGTATCGATGCCTGAGATGCCACCATTGAGGTCGAGCACAGCCTTGGCATATTTGGCAGCCTGCTCGTAGGTTACGCCGCTGCCATCGGCAAAGGCTGGAGATGCAGCCATCAATGTAGCCTGTGCAAGAACGGCACGGGCGATACGACCACTTAAGCGTCCGGCGAAGTTGGAACCAAGTACACGATTGTAAGTTGCCTTTGTAACTGTATAGGATTTGCCAAGACAATTAACGGTCATTGTCTCGTTATCCGTATCCTTGTAGTCAATAGGAAGTACACGTACAGCCTCTTCTGCATCCTCAATGAGCTGCTTCATGCAGTCGGCAAAAGAAGCACGCACCTCGAGAGAATTGAAATCTGAGCTTACATCCGTTGGCTCAAGAATATTAGGCACACCGAGGAGTGTTCCATTGGCATCCAAACCACCATGGGCACGGAGCAGATAATACATGAAGATTGCTCTCAAACCCTTTGCCTCACCGATGTAACGCTGTTCATACATGGCACGCACAGCCTCATCGCTGTTCCAGTTTACCTTATCCACATTAGCGAGGAAGAGGTTGATATACTGGATGGCTGCACGGCAGTTGCGCCAGGTTTCCACAGGGTTGCTGTTTGAAGTCCAGCTATCTACACCTGTCATCTTGCGGTAGCTGTCGGTAGCGTCGTTGCTCACGGCATCGTCTGTAGCGACATCGTTGAACGAGTATTCGCGGTTTGGCAAACGGGTATAGGCGTTGCCAAGCACACCATCAGCATAGTCAGGATGGTCGTACATATACTCGAAACCCAGATGGTTTTCGATGGCAGGCTCGAACATATCGTCGCAGCTTGTCAGTCCTATCGAAAGAGCCAGTCCGAGCACCACTCCACCAATTTTATATTTTGATAGTAAGTTGTTCATCACTTTTGTCATTTTCGTTATCTTAATTTTCTATATTAGAACTCAACCTTTGCACCGATGGTGAAACTGCGGGTTTGAGGAGCAGAATCAACATTGCGTTCCATCTGCTTGCGCTCACCGGCTATCGTCAGGAGGCTACTGCCATTAACATATACCTGCAAGCCCTTCACCAAACTGTTGTCTCCGAAGAGAGACTTGTTGAAGTCGTAGGTAAGCTGCACGCGGCTCAAGTCGATACGGTCTGTTGAATACATCCAGTAGTCGGAAGCATTGAAGTTGTTGTCACCACTCTGTGTTGTCAGACGAGGATAGGTGATAGACTCACCGTTCTTGTACTTATCTTCTGTCCAGGCACCGAGTACCACATCGCTGTACTTACGCTCACCGTAAACCCAGTTGTAGGTATCGTTCTTGATGGCATTTCCACCAAACTGACCGGTCAACATGGCGAAGAGGGTGAAGTTCTTGTACTTCAAGGTAAGATTCATACCTCCGGTAAACTTGGCACTCCAGCGACCGATAACCACACGGTCCTTAGATCGATAACTCCATCACCATTCTGGTCCTTGTATTTCAAGTCACCAGGCTTCACAGTACCGAAAGAGCTCTTAGCCTCAGCATTGTCAATTTCTTCCTGACTGTTGTAGTAGCCTAAGCACTCATATCCCCAAAGGCATCAGTGAGCTTGCCTTCTGTACGCATGTAGTCATACTCTACATTCTCTGCAACCTTCAGGTTCTTTGAACTGTTGGTCTGTCCGAATGCCTGGATGCCATATTCGAAGTCTCCCACCTTGTCTTTGTAACCGAGAGAGAAGTCAACACCTGTGCGGCGGTTCTTGCCGTAGTTGATGTATGGTACGAATGTAGATACAGGCCAGTAGGTATGCATGTAGCTTGGATAGATGTAGTCTGGCTGAGCAAGCAAACCATCAGTTACCGTGTTGTAGTAGTTCACGGCGAAGGTCAGTCTATTGTTCAACAACGCACCATTCAAACCTACGTTGAACTCCTTACGCTTGATGAAGCCCAACTTGTCGTTACCACCACGCTGTGAGTCGGAAGTCTGGATGCTGTTGTTGGCGTCAGACCATCCCCACCATGTACCGGTAGCCGTGAAGATATTCTCATACATGAAGTACTCTTTGATATCAAGATCCTGGTTCAATACGGTATAGCCTGCGGTAAGACGGAGGTCATCGAGCCAGTTTACATCCTTCAGGAAATTCTCTTCAGAGAGTCTCCAGCCGAGAGTTGCCGATGGAGAGATGGCATTACGGTTGCCCTCAGGAAGCTTGGCTGAGTGTACTGCATTGGCAGCCAGGTCGGCATAGTACTTATGTGCATAGTTGTATGACACGAGAAGTCCCAGGTTGGCATTGCTTACCTTGTGATATTCACCGCTGATGGTCTGCTGATAACCATTGGCGAGCAAGGTGGCATTCACATTGTGATTGCCGAAGGAGTTAACGTAGTCAAACTGACCGGTCCAGGCAAGCGTCTGCGCTCTTTTGAGTTGCTGGAGTTCAGCGTACCTGTATGCTTATCCTCACCATACTGTGTGACGGAACCGATAATCTGCTTGCCGTCAAACTGAGTCCAGCTGGCACCGAAGGTTGCATAACTGTCGTTCAAGGATGTGGTGTATGACGTAGAATAGTCAACCGCAAACATGGTCTTGAAGCTCAATCCCTTGAGTACAGAGGACAGATCAAACTTGACACCCGTATCAAACTGCATCTGACGGGAAGTCCAGGTGTTGTAACCTGCAGCATACATATCTGCGAAGGCATTGGTCTGGTCTTCCTGTGTAGCACCCAGGAAATACTGTCCGGCTGGCAATCCCGCAGGATTGGTGATGATATTTCTTGAGTTATTGATGAGAGCCAGCGAATTGGCATCCATCGGGTCAAGATATGATAGCGGGATGAATGGAGCCACACGGTTAGGACGCAATTTGGAAGCAGCCTCCCAGAACTTGGAGTTTGAACCATGCTGGTTATAGTAGGTAGCGTTGGCATTCACCCAACCAGAAGCCCAGTCTGCGAGCTGGAGGTCGATGTTACCACGTACGTTCAGACGGTCGGTATAGTTGTTCTTTCCTTCACCGAAATTGAGGAAATCGCCCTCGCGGTAGTAGCTCACGTTGGTATAGAACTGTGCAAACTTTCCACCACCTTCGAACTCAGCCGTCACATCGTAGCGAGACTTGGTCTTCTTGAGATAATCAGAATTATAGAACTGCTGGTTTGGATAACGGTAAGGATTGGTACCCGCAGCCGTATTATAGATATCTTCATCTGAATATTTAGCAGAAAGACCGTCGTTGGCAAGTGCCTGATTGTAAAGCGTCATATACTGCGCACCATCGAGGTAGGTAGGGAAAGACTTCGCTACATTCATCTGATAGTTGGCACGTGCGTAATCTTCAGCGGTTCAATCTTACCACGCTTTGTAGTGATGAGGATGGCACCCTTTGCAGCACGGCTACCATAGAGAACAACGGCAGAAGCACCCTTGAGGAAGGTAATGTCTTCAATCTCCGTTGGCAAAACATTGTTTGCATCACGTGGCACACCGTCAATCAGCACGAGTGCATCACCCTGGTTCCACAGCGATCCGTTATAACCTGCAGCCAAAGCCTGCATATTGTCGAGGCTATAGGTATTGTAGTTCTTCTCCAGCAGATTCTTCACATTAACTGTGCTTACAGGAGTGATTACATCACGGGCATCCGCCTTGCGGAATGCCACGTTGATGGTGTCTGCTTCTGTGGCATCCTGTGCCATCACTCCTTGTGCAGACAGAGCGAAGAGGGAAACCGGAAGAATCGCTTTATATCTTGAAATTATGTTGCTCATAATTTTTTCTTCTTTATTCTTTTAATTGTTTTCTTGATTCACACTCTATTACCAACCTGGATTCTGGAACATCTCAGGATAGATACTGGTGTCTTTCTTCTTCAGAGGCATCCACCAGTGCTTGCTTGTGAAGTTGCGGGTAAGAATGGTCTTCTCCTTGAAACCGGATACCTCGGTGTCCTGTGGATTCTTTGGATCAAACTTGCCTGCACGTACAAACTCCTGAGAGGTCTTGATGTTGTAAGGTGCCTTGTCGAGAAGCAACCAGCGACGCAGGTCGTTGAAACGGTGACCTTCGAAAGCAAGCTCTACGGCACGCTCGCGGCGAACCTCATCCATGAACTTGTCCTTGTTGCCGCTAAACTTGGCTGCAACGTCTGCTACTCCGGCACGCTCGCGAATCTTATTCACTGCATCGAGAGCTGTGAGTGAGCACTTGGCTGAAACGGTGGCTCCACCTACGGCTGCACAAGCCTCGGCATACATCAGATAACAGTCGGCAAGACGCAGGTAAGGCACATCAATGTACAGCTTGTTATAAGTACTACCCATATCATAGTTGTTGGCGATCATAGGAATGAACTTATAGAGCAGGTAACCTGTGCGGCTCCCGTTGATGTCATCACGATAGGTACCTCCTGTATAGAGGTTGGCATATCGGTTGGCATCCGGCTCGATGGTTCCCTCTACCACCTTTACTCCATCATATACGATGTCGTGATAGAAACGTGGGTCACGGTTCTTCCAAGGATGGGTTGGATCGAAGCCAGACTCAGGGTCATCAAGAGGAAGACCATTCGCCATACCATAATAGTTTACGTAGTTGGCTGTAGCTGTGAGAAAATCTTACCACCTGTAAGAATCTGACCGCCAAACTCGGTGAACACTCCGAAGTGAGAGTTCTGCCATGCATCGGTTGGAATATCACGGAGAATATTCTCAGTAGAGCCTGGAGGAAGCATGTTCTTGTTCCAGGTATAGAACAGGTCTGAGTAATCAGCAAAATCCACGAGCTTGTACTGGGTCTGCCCCGTCTCTACAAGAGTAAGAAGTTCGCCAAGAGCCTCGGCTGCCTGCTGTGCATAGTTGGTATCGTAATCGTAGGTGCTGGCATTGCCGTTTACATTCATCTTGTCATCGCAGTTCTTCACCAGTGGAGAAGCTGCCCACAAGAGTGTTTTACCTTCATAGGCAAGTGCTGTAATCTTGTTGATGCGGAAGCCATTCTTGCCTAATGTATTGCGACCTACAGGAGACTTGTCCCAGTCGATAGGCAGAAGTTCTGCAGCCTCACGGAAGTCTTTAGCAGCCTTCTCGGCACATGCCTGGCAGCTTTCACGAGGAAGAGTCATTGGCTTGTCTGCAGCTACAGTATGATCAATATATGGCAGACCGCGAAATACTGCATCAGCTGGAAATGAAGCCATCCACGGAAGAAGAGCAACTGACCCTTGATGGTATTCTTCTCCTCCTGGGTGGCAGCGGTCATCAGGTCCATATTCTCCAGACCCAGATTTGCCTTACGGATGCCATACCATGCAGCCTTCCAGAGACCACGTTTGAAACGGCCTTCAGGAGCAAGAGGATCAAACGTATCACTCTGGTCCATGAAGCATGCGTGCCATCCGTCGAACTCATACTGCCAGCCCCAGAAGTCACCCTGGTCAACCTTGTAGTTCATCATGTAGTTGATACCCACAGCCTGGATATCATCCTCACCCCAGTTCCAGGACGTGTTCCAGTAACTCTTGGTGAAGTCAGGAATACAGAGATAAAGTTCCTCTGTAAAGCCCTGGAAATTCTTGAAATTCTTGAAAGCAGCCTCTGCAGATACATCCGATTCTGGTGACTTGTCAAGATAGTCTGTACAGCTGGTGGTCATCGCAAGAGAACATCCCAATGCCAACGCCAGGCAGGCAGACTTATATTTAGAAATTATTCTTGTCATAATAAATAATGTGTTATATTAACGCTGTTTACAACTCTAACTTGAAACCGAAGTTGATACGCTTCATTGTTGGGTAAGCACCCTGAGAAGCAAGACCTGTACCTGCGAAGTTCGACTCACGGTCGTCAGGCATATCCGTCCAGAGGAAGAGGTTGTTACCATTTACATAAACCTTCAACATAGAGAGACCGAGACTCTTGATCCATCCACCGTTCCAGGTATAAGCCACCTCCAGGTTCTTCAAGCGGCAGAATGAGCCATCGTAGAGGAAGCGGGTACCCTCATAGTAACTTGGAGTAGAGTTCATACGAAGTGAAGGAATTCCGTCTGGAGTTGATGGTGACCAGTAAGCACCCTCCTTGAACACCGTGTGAAGGTATGACTTAGGCAGTGAGTTGAATGCTACATAGCGGCTCACATTGGTTACACCATAGAACTGCGCATAGATGCTGAATCCCTTGTAGTCAATACCGATAGTGGCATTGTAGGTATTCTGAGGAGTACCTGTGTAGCCATAAGGCGCACTATCATTGGTATCAATCACACCATCACCATTGAAGTCGGTAATGATATACTGACCTGGCAACTTCTGGTTGTCGTTGGTATTATGAGGAGTCATAGCGATGACATCATCCCAAGACTGTGCAGTACCATTGTCAAGATAGCTCTTTGCCTGTCCGATAGAGTATCCCACGTTCTTCTGATATGAAGGAAGCATCACTGGGTCATCATGCTCGGTAACCACATTCTTGGCATGAGTCATGTTCATGTTGGCATAGGCATGGATACCATTGGCAAAATCATACTTCAGTCGAACTTCAAGCTCATAACCTGTGGTCTTGGTCCTACCCTTGTTCATATAAGGAGCAGAAGCACCGAAATAGAAAGGAACCGAACGGCTGCTGCCGGCAATCATGATGTCTGAACGCTTCTCGTTGAAGAATTCAAGCGAACCGGCTACGAGACCACCGAGGAAAGCATAGTCGATACCGAAGTTCTGCTTGATTGCCTTCTCCCAGTGGATGTCTGGGTTACCTACCTTCGCTTCCTTATACCAGGTATAAATGGATTCGTTGCCTGGGTTGGTTGAGTCAAGGTGTGTCTTGCCACCATAAGCCAAGTGGTCTGGTAGAGCCAGCGCTCCCATACATTATCCTCACCAATCTCACCATAAGAGTAACGAAGCTTGAGGATGTCAACCAGGTTTCTGCCGAATACCTTTGTCTCAGCCACTGGCTTGAACCATTTCTCGTTGGCAACGTTCCAACCGATAGCACCTGAATTGAAGAAGGCGAAACGGTTGTCCTTGGAGAACTTCTCAGAACCGTTGTAGGCACCATTATACTCGAGCATGTAGCGGTCGGCATAATTATAGGTGGTACGGAATGCCCAGTCCTCACGGTAGTTGGTAAACTGAGAACCTGTAGCACGCTCAGAGCGGTTGAACACGCCCATGGCGGTTACATCGTGCTGACCGAACTTGCGTCCCCAATAGAGCTGTGCCTGATAGAAGAGGTTACGCTGGGTAAGATTGTTGTTGAGCGCACCCGCATCAGTCTTCCATGCTTTGGTCTCCACAAAATCGAAGTTATTTTTACCGCCTGGCTTCTCCTTATAGGTTACCACACCCGTTATAGGGTCGATATACTTATACTGGGCAGCATGGTTGCGGTCGTCGATACCTCGGCTTGCCTCCACAAACACGTTGTCCCAAGATACGAGGGCAGATGCCTTCAATCCCTTTGTAATAAAGGAAAGATCCTGCTCGAGCGTAAAGTCGGTGTTGATACGGGTTGTGGTGGTTGACTGCTCACCGGAAAGTGCAAGATTGGTTACAGAGTTTGGAGAACCTTGCGGATCTTTAGGGAAATAGCCCCACGTACCATCACTATATTGTGGCAGGAAGGTATCATGTGGTGCAGAGTAGGCTGCCTGCCAGAGCTGGGTCTCTGCCCATGAACCCTTGTCCAAGCCATAAGGTGACTTGCGGATACCATGGCTACCCGAAAGGTTTGCCTTCAGCGTGGTAGTCTTGGTGAGCTGGAAGTCGAGGTTGGAACGAACGTTGATACGGTTGAATCCGTAACCGCTGGTATAACCACGATTGTTATTCCACTCTCGGAAGAGGTCACCCTCGTGCTGATAGTCGATGGCTGCATAATACTTCACAGCCTTGGTACCACCAGCGATATTCACATTGGCATTGTAAGACATGGCGTAGTCCTTGAAGAGTTCCTTCTGCCAATCTACATCAGGATAACGCTCGCTCATCAGGAATCCGGTCTCCGGATCAATACTGCCTGCAGGAGCATTGTATTTGTCGATGAAGTCGGTAGAGCGGATGTCACCCCAGCTTGAAGGTGAAAGTCCCAACTCATGCTTGATTGCCTGGTTCACATAATAGAGCGCATCGGCAGAACCGTAAGTCTCAGGCAACTTAGATACCAGCTTGAGCGCAGAGCTTGCACTGGCAGAAATCTTTGCCTTACCTTCCGTACCACGCTTGGTGGTAATCAGGATGACACCATTCGCACCCTTCACACCATATACGGCGGTGGCAGAAGCATCCTTCAATACAGAGATAGACTGTACGGAATGGATATCCACACTTGACATAGGTCGCTCGATTCCATCTACAAGTACCAGAGGGTCGGAAGAGTTCCAGGAGCTCACACCACGAATCACAATCTTAGGATCCTCATCACCAGGCATACCTGATGAAGATGATGTAATCACACCAGGCAGATTACCTGTCAGGCAGAACCGATATCAGAAACACCACCTGCTCGCTCCAGCACCTTACCGGTAGTCTGGGTGATGGCACCTACCACGGATGCCTTCTTCTGCTGACCATAACCAACAACTACAACTTCGCCGATGGCGTTGTCGTCTTCAAGAGTAAGTTTGAACTCTCTCTTCGTACCAATCTTTACTTCCTTGGTCTTCATACCTACGTATGTAAATACGAGGATAGAATTCTCTGAAGGAACACTGATACTGAAATTACCATCAAAGTCGGTGACCGCACCGACGCTGGCATTACCTTTCACTTTTACAGTGGCACCTATCAGAGGCTCACCTGTACCGTCAACAAGATTACCCTTGACCTGAATCTTCTGAGCCTGAGCATTCAGGCTGCAGAAAGCTCCGACCAAGCATAAGGCTGCTGTCCGTTTCATTGTTAACACTTGTTCAATCATGTTCTATTCATTTTTGATTTATGCTTTAAAAATTTAGGCGTGTACTAAAATGTTTATTCACGGCGGCAAAGGTATGGATTTCTTTCGAAACATACTTTGCGTGGTGTAACAGAAGTTTATCATTTTAGAAAAATCTTGCGAGAACGTATTTTTCCATTACTTAACAGTTGTTTTATTATATAAACACCAGCAGTTGGCTTTTCAACTTCTTTTCCTTCTATATTATAATATAAGGTGGAAACCACGTCTGCCTGGGTTTCTAATTGTTTAATTCCTGTTGTATTTTGTTTCAAATACCACTCTTTATACCAGTTCATACAGGCATAGCCGCAACACTCTTCGAACAGTCCGTGTTTCTTGGCATTCTGGAAACCCGGCTGCACAATTCCGCTCTTCAAGTACTCATCAATATCGTAATATTCCTGCGGATGGGTAAGGGTCATACCGATATTGCCAAAGTAATCGTGAACTGCTTTCCATGCCAATCCCCATTTCGAGGTAGATGCAGTTGCCCAGCTTCCCAGGTTAGGTTGTGTCCACTGTCCCCACTCATTCCAGTGACCTTCGCTCGCCTTGTCAGGATCTTCCGGACTCCAGTCTATCTCCGTTACCATGATAGGCTTCGTCTCTACCATCGGCACCTGATTTTTGAAGTTGCGGATGAAAGTATCGTGATCGTAATTCTTATCGGTCATATTTCCATACCATCCGGAATAAACATGTACTGCATAAGAGAAGTTGTTCTCGCTATCGGTGATAGGATACTTGACGTAATCCTGATACTGGCTCTGATAACCTGCACCCGGAACCCAGATGATTCCCTTGAAGCCCTGCTCGCGAATCACATCCACTACCGGCTGGAAGAAATCATGCAGTGCTTTATCCGAATTAGAGCCATCTTCCAGATGAACCCTCACCGGCTCATTGGCAAGTTCGATGGAGATGATGCCCGAATTCTGCTGGATATACTCATCGGCAGCGAAAGCTTTCCAGACAGCCTTCAGATAGCGGTTGTACTTGTCGCCAACACTGATATCGCCAGGACAGACACCCGGTGGACGTACGATGACGTAGAGTCCATGTGCTATAGCATCCTTGATGAGAGGAATGTAGAGCTTCTGGAGATAGAGACGATAGCGCGCCATGTTGAATGCCGAGATATCAGCCTCGTTTTCTGCTTTCTTTGTCGGATCATTGGTCCAGCATGGATCCATGTGCAATCGGAACACGGTACAATAAGCTCCCTGCTTCTTGTCGGTGATAGCAGAAAACTGCTTAGAGAAATATTCCAAACAAGGCTTAATGTCGGCTTCAGAATAATCAGCCTTCCACTCTTGCCATCTCCACCCGTTGAAGTAGCGGTTTGGCGTATCCATTACGCCATGCAAGACAACAGTCTTACCATTGGCATCCACCAGGTTCTTACCCTGCACACGGAGTCCGGCAGATTATCGGCAGCCAGTCCCGCCATTGACAGCATAGCCATAGCGAGTGATATTAACATTTTCTTTCTGTTCATTGTTATAATTATTTTTAGATTTATCATTTATTGTCAGTCACCTTATTATATTATAAAGGATTGTCAGGTTCCAGTTTACAGAAAAGGATGCTGCTCTTTTCAAATAGAATGGCGCGTAATCACTACGCACCATTCCCGAAAACCAATTAATCATGATTCTATATAAAAACCATAATATCAAAATCTTTTAGAAATTCTAAACCTATTCTACTAACTATTATGTATAAACCTAACTAACCTAAATGTTCCGACATATACAACTTTAAAAACCAATGCAAAGATACTCCTAATCTATCATATATACTTTATAATAAGTAACCAATAGTTTTCCTCTCGTACCACATGTAACATTATCTTTACTCTACGTAACATTTTAACATCTTTTTAGCACAAATCTATAAAAAACATACATTTCCGTGCACTTTTTCCCCCATAAAATTTTGTATTTTTGCAAAACGAATATAAAAAAAGCCAAAAGACAATGAAACCAAGAATCATGATGATTTCCATGAAATCAAACCTCAGAACAATGAGATACATCGGTCTTTTACTGATGTTTATCTTCTGTCTCACTGCGCAGAACATGATGGCGCAGCGAGGAAAATTTTTCTATTCAGACAACCAGCTTTCGAGCAACCTTGCCACTCAGGTGTTCCAGGATTCAAATGGTTTCATTTGGATTGCCACCCGTAACGGCTTGAATATCTATGATGGCTATAACTTTATGGTCGTCAAAAAAGCCTACAACAACAGTAACGGGCTCAACAGCAACTATATCAACTGTATAACACAGGATGAAAAGGGGCGAATTGTGCTGGGAACAAACAAGTCGCTACTTATACTTAATGGTAGAAGGTTCTGCAACGTACCTATGCTCGATTCAAGAAATAAGCCTATAAGCACTTACGTTACCCAGGTAAGCCGTTTGCACAATGGCGATATTGCTGTCGTTACCTCCGGTTACGGCATCATGACCAAGAAAATAGATGCAAACGCCTGTTACACCATGAAAGGAGAAGTGGAGAACCTGAAATACATACATAAGATTCTGGAAGACAAACAAGAAAGGCTCTGGATTATCCTGGAAAACGGAAAGCTGTTACGGAAAGAAAAGAACGGCAAGCTTGTTTCACGCATCATGGGAACAGAGCAACTTAACACACAAGATATCAGGCAAGACGACAAGGGCAACATTTATCTTGCTACCAAGAATGATGGTGTTTACCTTCTCAAGGCAGGTTCAACCATCTTCACCAAGATAGCCGGCATAGGCAATCTTCCTATTGACAACATCTATATCAGCCGCGACCAGCGCTTGTTTATCGGTTGCGATGGTATGGGTATCTTCGTGTATAATCCTGTAACAGGATTCTTGCAAAATAATCCTCTGTTCTGCCATGAAGTAAATATTGCCAAGAGCAAGATTACCAGCATTATAGAAGATTTTACGGGAAATATCTGGGTGAGTATGCTCCAGAAGGGCGTATTCATGCAGTCGCAGGCTCAATGCGATTTCAACTATATGGGCTACCGTTTGGACAGCCGCAACGTGATAGGCGAAAACAGCATCATAAGTCTGTGTGCCAACCAGGGCGATCAAGTCTGGGTGGGCACCGACAAGGATGGTCTTTACCTCTTTGACATAAAAACCGGCAGCATCAAGAGCCATTTATTAAGCAACACCACGGTACTGGCACTCTGCAAAGACAAGAAAGGCAGAACATGGGTAGGAACCTATAGTAACGGCATCGGATTGATAGATGCGGGGGGATCTTTCCATCCATTCAGCCTAGGCATTGGCAACGAGACGGGCATCTTCGATATCCAGGAAGACCCGCAGGGCAATGTATGGTTTGCTACCATGGGCAAAGGACTTTTCCGCCTTTCTCCAGATGGAAGCATCAAGCAATGGAAAAAACAAGATGGTGCCGACAACAACCCGAAAAAGAACAGTATTCCTAATGATTACCTCGTGAAACTTAGCATCTCAAAAGATGGTAAGCGGGTTTTCGTAGCCACTTCTGTGGGTCTGGCTTGCTATGACCGGCAAAAAAACAGCTGGACTTCCACTTTCGGTGGCATCAACTGTCTGAACAAGGGCAGTTTCTCACATTGCGTTTATACTGACAGCAAGAACCGCGTATGGTTTGGCACTGAAGACGGCGCAATCTGCTATGATCCGAAGCAGGGATATGCTCATCCGAAGATCTATAACACAGAACTTGGACTTTCAGACAACAGCGTAGCCAGCATCATAGAAGATTACAAGGTAGAATCTGGATAGGAACTACCTGTGGTTTAAACCAGATAGATACAGAAAAAGGTACCATCAACAAGTACTTCTCGGACAATGGCTTGCAGAGCAATGAGTTCAGCGATGCAGCAGCCTGCACGCTCTGGGGAGGAAAAATGCTGGTGATGGGCGGAACCGGCGGTATCAACTGGTTTGATACGGACAAGGTGAAACAGCATCCTTGGCAGGCAAAAGTTACCATATCAGGACTTTTTTTGGGCAACCAACCTGTATACCCGGATATGGAATCGGGCATCTATACTATCACCGACAAAGCCGCCTACAACAGCGACAAGTTCTCCTTATCTCATGAAGACAACACCTTCACCATCCACCTGTCTACTCTTACATATAATAATGTAGAGCAGATCAGTTACGCCTACAGCATCAATGGTGAGGATTGGCGAACCATACAGTCTGGCATGAACGAGCTGTCATTCTCACACATGCCAGCAGGTACCTACAAGTTCCGTGTCAAGGCCATCTGCAACGGATACGAAACCCCTGTCAAGGAGTTCTCCATCATCGTTCACCCAGCCTGGTACGCCAGCATCTGGGCAAGAATCTGCTATCTGCTTGCCTTCCTGGGGCTCTGTCTGCGCTATATCAAGCACCGCAAACGCAAGATGGAAGACCAGCTCATATTGCAGCAGCATATCCATGCGGAAGAGATGGGCGAAGCAAAACTGAAGTTCTTCATGAACATCAGCCACGAAATCCGTACCCCATTGACCCTTATCCTCACTCCGCTGTTCACGCTGATTAAGGAAGATAAAGACGCTCACCGACAGGGCATCTACGATATGATGCGCAAGAACTCGGAACGAATCCTGCACCTGATTAACCAGATGATGGACCTGAGAAAGATTGACAAGGGACAGATGGTGATGCACATGAGCGAAACCGATATGGTTGCCTTTATTGGCGATGAATACAAACTCTTCTGCCAGCAGGCGATAGCAAGAGCATCCAATTCACCTTTGAGCACGAAGACGAAACTCTCCCGGTATGGATCGACCGCGACAACTTTGACAAGGTATTGATGAATGTCCTGTCAACGCCTTCAAGTTTACTCCTGCAGGCGGCAGAATCCGTATCACCCTCTCCCACTCGCCTCATCATGTCCGCATCGCCATCAAGGACAGCGGCAAGGGCATTCAGGAGGAAAAGCTCGAAACGATTTTCCAGCGCTTCTATCAGAGTACCACCACTTCTAATGACCGGAATGTAGGTACGGGAATCGGTCTCGACCTGACACGCTCGCTCGTGGAACTGCACTACGGAACCATTACAGCCGCCAACAACAAGACACTTGATGAAGCCGACTGGAAGGAAGGAAGCCAGTTCCTCATCACGCTGCCTCTGGGCAACGAGCATCTGAAACCGGAAGAATGATAGATGCACCGGAGCCACAGACTGCTGAAGACATCAAGGAACTGGAAGAAAACATGAAGGAAGGAAACGAAGAGAATGCTGCCGATACAGCCAATGACGGCGAAGAAGATTTCAAGAGCAAGGCAAAGAGCACCATCGCTGTGGTAGAAGACGATGAGGCAATACGTAATTTCCTGAAGACCCAACTACAGGAAACCTACAATATCCTTACCTTCTGCAACGGAAAGGAGCACTGCCAGAGATTATCAAGCAGAAGCCAAGCCTCGTTATCTCAGACATCATGATGCCAGAGATGAACGGCAATACGCTCTGTACCAAGATCAAGAACAATGTGAACACCAACCACATTCCGGTGATTCTGCTTACAGCGATTAGCAGAGAGGAAGACCAGCTGACCGGTTTGCAGTCGGGTGCCGATGCCTATGTGGTGAAGCCGTTCAATATGGACATTCTGCGCCGCACCATCATCAACCTGCTCAACGTGCGCCGTACTTTGAAAAACAAGTTTATGGGCAACGAGAGACAGAGCGACAGGCAGATTGAGATAGAAAAAGCCCTGTCGCCAAAAGACCAGCTGATGGAACAGGTGATGAAGATAATCAATGATAACATCGGTAATGAGGACCTGAGTGTGGATATGATTGCCCGCGAAGTAGGACTGAGCCGTGTGCATCTGCACCGCCGAATGAAGGAACTGACCAACCAGACACCACATGCCTTCATCCGCAATACCCGTCTGCAATATGCCGAAAAGTTGCTGAGCCACTCTAACAAGACGATATCAGACATCATGTTTAGCTGCGGTTTCTCCAACCCAGCCAGCTTCAGCACCATGTTCAAGAACTTTTATGGCTCTTCACCTCGCGATTATATGCAGGCACACCGGAAAATCTAGCCTTTTCACTGCAGAAAAGACCAGATGTTTCCCAAAATAAAGTATTTGTTACAAATAGAGATGTTTATGATACGCCTCGCAAAGTGTTGGTAACATTCTGTGGGGGTATATTTAAAAGGAAAGCGGTAACTTTGCAGCAGAATTCTGAATACATGTTTCAGCCATGAGTTCAGATACTCATTCTGTAATTTTAAACCCAATAATAAAATGAAGAAAATTGCAATCTTATCGCTTTCCCTGACGCTTGCAGCCGCTGCACAGGCGCAGACAGCTGAGTTTGACTATTTCAAGTATGCGGGAAATGACGCTCGCTTCAATGTTGAAATTGACAAGACTCACCAGTATTACAACCCGGTACTGGCTGGTTTCTATCCAGACCCATCACTCTGTCGCGTAGGCGACACCTACTATCTGGTAAACTCTTCGTTTACCTTCTTCAGTGTGCCTCTCTCAACCAGTAAAGACCTGGTCAACTGGCAGCCTGCCGGTCATGTCCTCGACCGCACATCACAGGTTCCATTGAAGGGCCAGCAGGTATCAGCCGGTATCTTCGCACCAGCCATCAGCTATAACAAGAAGAACAAGACCTTCTATATGATTACCACCAATGTGGGAGCCGGCAACTTCTTTGTGAAATCAAAAGATCCTTCCAAAGGCTGGAGCGAGCCTATCTATCTGAAGAAGATTGACGGCATCGACTAGCTTCTTCTTCGATGACAACGGAAAGGGATATATCGTGCATAACGGTCCGGTAGTTGCGGTGCCGACTATGAGGGTCAGCGTGCTATCCGCTGCTTCGAATTCGACGTGAAGGGCGACAGCATCAAGGGAGACTTCAAGGAGATTCTGCGTGGCGGAACCCATGTAGAGGCGCGTCCTATCTGGATTGAGGGTCCTCACCTCTTCAAGAAGGGCAAGTTCTATTATCTGATGTGTGCAGAAGGTGGTACAGGCGGATGGCACAGCGAGGTTATCCTGCGTGCCAAGAATCCAATGGGACCATGGGAGGAATGCCCTAACAACCCTATTCTTACCCAGCGAACCGGTCTCGACCCTAACCGCAAGGACCCAGTATCAAGTGCCGGTCATGCCGACATCGTAGAAGATGGCAAGGGTAACTGGTGGGCTGTATTCCTGGCTTGCCGTCCATACGAAGAGGATATGTACAACACAGGTCGCGATACTTATCTCCTGCCTGTAACCTGGAAGAATGGATGGCCAGAGATTCTTGCCAAGAATACTCCTATCTCTACCGTTGGAGAGAAGGCTGGTTTGAAGCCTGCCGCAAAGAATGAGTTCTCAGGCAACTTCTCTTATGTGGATAACTTCGAAGCAGATAACAATAAGGCGGGTCTGAAAGAGTTGAATCCACGCTGGATGTTCCTCCGCGACTTTGTTGACTGTTACAAGGTAGAAAACGGCAAATTGAAGTTCAATCTCCTGCCAGGCAATATCTACAAGCGTGAACCGATGTCTGCCATCTGGGCACGTCAGCAGCACGGCACCTTCACAGCTGAGACAGAAATCAACTTACTCCTCGCAACGACAAGGATATCGCAGGCTTGGCACTTCTCCAGAAGGAAGACCACAACTTCGTATTGGGTAAGACCATGAAGAATGGCAAGCTGATGATTACCCTGACCCGTGCCGAGAAGAACAACGTTACTATCGCCTCTGCTCCTATCAAGGGAGGTAAGCTGAAGCTGAAGGTAGAAGGTCATGACAGATATTATGATTTCTATTATGCCGAAGAAGGCGGCAACTGGCAGCTTCTTGCCAAGGGTGTAGATGCCTCTAACCTGAGCACCCAGAAGAGCGGTGGCTTCCTCGGTGCCTGCATCGGTCTCTATGCTTCTTCCAACAAGGAATAAGGATTTGAGCAAAGATGAACATTTTAGGAATAGATAATTAAAGAAAAGGTTGATACCTCGCGTTTTGCCTGGTATCAACCTTCTTCTTTTATTTATTCTTCACAATATCCAATGTCATTTTTCCTACCCAGATGGCGCTCTTGCCGTTCTGGTCGATTGGCACCGGTTTGCCATCGAGATTGTTCAGATACTCCAACTGCTTGAAGTAGGTATGGCTATGACCACCCAGTATCAGGTCGATGTCACGGGTGGCTGGGGCTACCTCGGAATCGTCGATGCCATCTATCTTCCAGCCCAGGTGGGAGATGCAGATGATGACATCACACTTCTCTTTCTTCTTCAATATCTCAGTCATTTCATTTGCCTTGGCGATAGGATCGAGATACTTGATGCAGCCATAGTTGGCTTCGGTTACCAAGCCGGCAAGTTCCGGACACAAGCCGAAAACGCCAATCTTCAGTCCCTTGCGCTTGATAATGGTATAAGGCTTTACGACATTTGCCAGTTCGGTACCGGTGAAATCATAGTTGGAGCAGACGATAGGAAACTTTGCCATCTTGAAGATGCGCACCATGTTGTCGATGCCGAAATCGAACTCATGGTTTCCGATGGTAGCAGCATCATATTTCATCTCGTTCATCAATCCTACTTCCACATCTCCCTTGAAGAGAGAGTAATAAGGTGAACCCTGTGAGAAATCGCCACTGTCAAAGAGCAGCAAGTCGGGATTCGCCTTACGCTCCTGACTGATCATCGCCACCCTACGGAGGAAACCGCCACGGTTGGCTGTTGCGGTATCTGCGAGATTCGGATTGATGGGCATCACGCATGAATGCGTATCGTTGGTATGGAGCACTACGAGTTGCTTTACCACCTTTGCCTCTTTCCTAGTTTTAGCCTGAACGGCTGCCGGCTGCATCATGAAGGATGCCAGAGCCAGACCTATATATAATAATGTATGTTTCATCAGAATGATCAACTATAAACTATTAACTATCAACTATTCTACCACGCAGCGGCCTTCAATCTTAGATTCCACCATCTTGCCCTGTGCCTGCATCTCACGGAAATAATTCATGATGATGTAGCGCACATTGTTCTCTTTCTGCTTAGGAGCTAAGACATCGGCTCCGCTCTTGAAGGCTACGAGCTGGTCATTACCTTCGGCAAGATAATCGAGGGTTGCAACGCGGTAACTCTTCTCCGGAACAACTGGTTCACCGTTCAGCGTAACGCTCTTCAGTTTGCCATCCTTGGTGATAACCATTCTTACAGCATGGCTCAAGCCTTCGCCGCCACGATGAGCTATCTGCTGGAAAAGCTCCAGAACCTTATCGCCCTTCAGGGTCAGGAAACAGATTTTGTTCTCGAAAGGAGCCATATCGTTCACATCGCCTACAGTAACCTTACCCTTGGCAAGATTAGAACGGATGCCACCCATATTGTAAACAGCGAAAACAGGCTGTTCTTCAAACTGCTTGCCACCCCATACAAGGATGTCACAGAGCAAGTTACTGAGTTCACTCTCCGGACGGTGACAGGTCATATCATGAGCAATATGACCTACAACAGGACCATGATACTGTCTACCTTACTCTTATAAGGAGCGATAAACCTGGCAGCCTCAGCATCAGGCTGTGCATCCCATTTCTGATCAACCAATATTCGGGTTCTCTCCACCTTTGCCACCTTGTATTTCTGGGCGAAAGCCGGACTTGCCATCAACAGCATGACTGCCGAAGCAAGGTAAATCTTGATCCTATTTTTTTTCTTCATACTTAATACACTAAATACTTTTAGAACGCAAAGATACAAAATAAATCTACGAAATCGGCAAAATCGGGAAGAAAATTCCATTGCAGAAGTAAAGAAAACAAAAAAATAAAGGGAAAAAGTGAAGAAAGTGTCTGAAAATTTGCGAGATACAAGAAAAAGTAGTAACTTTGCACCCGCTTTTCGGCGTAACCGCTGTTGTCTGGGCAGAAGTGTTGTCCAAGTCCATGTTGCGTTGGAACGACAAACAATTTTTAATTTTATACAAAAAATGGATTTGATTAAAGTTGCTGAAGAAGCATTTGCAACCGGCAAGAAGTTCCCTGAGTTCAAGGCAGGTGATACTATCACAGTCGCTTACAAAATCGTCGAGGGTACTAAGGAGCGTATCCAGCTCTATCGTGGTGTTGTTATCAAGATCTCTGGTCATGGTGACAAGAAGCGTTTCACAGTTCGCAAGATGTCTGGTACTGTAGGTGTTGAGCGTATCTTCCCTATCGAGTCACCAGCTATCGATTCTATCGAGGTGAACAAGCGTGGTAAGGTTCGTCGCGCTAAGTTGTATTACTTGCGTAAGCTTACTGGTAAGAAGGCTCGTATCGCTGAGAAGAAGACTGTAGCTAAGGGTGAAGAATAATTTTTCTTAGGAGACCTAATCAGAAAAATAAAGGGAATCCAGTCTCACGACCGGGTTCCCTTTTTATGTTAATAATCTTAACCGAAAAACAACTATCTTTACCATTAAATTAATCATGGCAGCCTACTAAACCAACCATGCTCCATTCTTTTATTTTTCGCCCGCATCATAATTCACGAGCCCATCCTCCGTGCCGTGTAAAGCACCTTGGAAATCATCCCAACTCTGGAATCCGGCAAGCAGCGCCAGCTTGTCCAAAGTCTGGCGGGAAGCTTCTCCTTCCCTTTCAAAACATCCCACATTTTGTAGAAAACATGTGCCTTGCCAACCTTCTTTTCTATGTGTTCAGCAAGGACTTTCAAATCCTGTTTCATAACAATCCTCTCATATTTACTAACTGGGAGCAAAAGTACTGAAAAAGAATGAAACAGAGTACATTTTTCCCGACTTTTTTATGTTTTGGGGTAAAAAAAATGCTTTATATCATAAAAATGCTGTTTTTTAGGGCTTTTTACGAAACAGAAGTCCAATATCTCAATCATTTTTTGTAACTTTGCGCCAAATTCCAAAATACATTTCTTAGAAGATGAAAGAATTAGCACTTAAGTACGGATGTAATCCAAATCAGAAACCTTCTCGCATCTATATGGATGACGGAAGGGAGCTTCCTATCGAAGTGATCAACGGCCGTCCTGGCTACATCAACTTCCTGGATGCCTTCAATTCCTGGCAATTGGTCAAGGAGCTCAAGGCTGCTACAGGAATGCCTGCTGCCGCTAGTTTCAAACACGTTTCTCCTGCCGGTGCAGCTATCGGCTTGCCTCTGAGCGACACATTGAAGAAGATTTACTTCGTTGATGATGTCAAGTTTGAGCTCTCTCCATTGGCCTGTGCCTATGCTCGTGCGCGTGGCGCTGACCGCATGTGCTCTTATGGCGACTTTGTTGCGCTGAGCGATGTATGCGACGAGGCTACAGCCCTCCTCATCAAGCGTGAGGTGAGCGATGGTGTCATTGCTCCTGGCTATACTCCTGAGGCTATCGAGGTTCTGAAGGAAAAGCGCAAGGGTACCTACTGCGTTATCAAGATTGATCCTGACTATGTGCCAGCTCCTATCGAGCGCAAGCAGGTGTTCGGTGTTACCTTCGAACAGGGACGCAACGAGGTGAAGCTTGATGATCCTGCTCTCTTCGAGGATGTTCCAACCAAGAACAAGACTTTCACTCCTGAGGCTAAGCGCGATCTGATTATCTCGCTCATCACCCTGAAGTATACTCAGAGTAACTCTGTATGCTACGTAAAGGATGGTCAGGCTATCGGTATCGGTGCCGGTCAGCAGAGCGTATCCACTGTACCGTCTGGCTGGTTCTAAGGCTGATGAGTGGTGGTTGCGCCAGTGTCCTAAGGTGATGAACCTGCCTTTCAAGGAGAAGATCCGTCGTGCCGACCGCGACAATACCATCAATGTCTATATCTCTGATGAGTGGGAGGATGTATTGCAGGACGGCGTTGGGAGCAGTTCTTTACGGAGAAGCCTGAGCCATTGACCCGCGAGGAGAAGAAGGCTTGGATTGCCCAGAACAAGGGTGTATCTGTAGGTAGTGATGCTTTCTTCCCATTCGGCGACAATATTGAGCGTGCTCACAAGAGTGGTGTTGAATACATAGCAGAAGCAGGTGGTAGTATCCGTGACGATAACGTTATTGATACCTGCGACAAGTACGGCATCGCTATGGCGTTTACTCACGTTCGCCTCTTCCATCACTAATTTATTATATAATTAAGGTATATGAGTGACATTGACGATATTATCATGGGCGGTATGGTCTTCAAGGGCGGCGGTGGTCCTAAGAAGGATGACGACGACAAGGTGAAGACCAAAGCCAAGAAGAAAAAGTACATAACGGGTGCTCACGGTAGTGGCTCTGCCCGTCAGAAGGCAAAGTATCGCCAGCAGAGAGCCAATCGTAAATCCCAGAAGAAGAAATAATACTTCTCTATCATAAATATATGTTTCGCCCGAGTGCTGTATGATAACAGCGCACGGGCGAACTGTTTTCTGATAATGGAAAACATGAATAGAGTGCTGGCAAGCGAAAGACAGGATACTTGTATCAGTAAGACAGCCCACTAGCAAGCGTATTGCCAGTGGGCTGTTCTTCTTAGTTACTGCTTCTTTACACTCTTAACGCCCTTGCCCTTCGTTAGATGGAGGCTACAGGCTTCAATTGATGCTTGCCGTGGTCATAAATGATGGCTGGGTCCAGTCTCTACCATCAAGCTAACCTCGAAATGGAGGTGCTCTGTGGTTGCCCTACCGGTACGGCCCGTCAAACCGATTACCTGACCAGCCTTTACCTTATCGCCCTTCTTCACCTTGTTCCTACTCTGATGGCTGTAGAGCGTCTCGAAACCATAAGCATGCCTGATACGGATGCAGTTGCCGTAACCATAGTAGGGTCCTGATGCAACAACAGTACCGTCAAAGGCAGCCACAATCTCATCATTCGGGCGCGTCTTGAGATCCACACCCGAATGGCGACGCTTGCCACCATAAGGACTGATTACCTTGGCACCCGGCAAAGGATAAGCCCAGGCTGTCTTTTCTATCTTCTCCAAATCAAGCTCGAAAGTATTGGTAATGGTAAACGGATCATAAACCTCATCAGGATCGAGCGTCATTCCATCTCCTATTCTACTTTTCTTGCCAGATGCCTCCTTGTCAGCCTCAGCATTTCTTCCTACAGAAGAATCCTTTCCGCCGATAACCGAAGCGATGACACGGGCACCATGCTTGCGGAACTGCACGGTCTGGCGGCGCAACTTATGCGATTTCAACTCTATGAAAGTTTCCGGATTCAACCTACCGCCATTCACCATGATAGAGAAGTCGCAATAAGTTTCACCCTCCTTAGAGCCTACAATGGCAATCGTCTGTCCGGCATCCACATGCTGTCCAACCTTAACCAGGTTCTCGGCATTGTTGGCATAAACGGTTTCCAGACCGCAATCGTGGCGCACCACGATGACATTACCCATTGATTCCGACTTTCTGGAAAGTCGCACATAACCTTCGAGCATCGCCTTGACAGCATCGCCTTTAGAGGTAGAGATACGCAACACATGATTGTTCAGAAGGGTTGCTTTGCCCACAGGAAGCGGGAAGGAATATTCCTTAGCACGGAATATCTCAAAGTCTACATTAAATGCCTGACTCTGGCAAAGAGACCGGGTGTTGCAATACTCACCTGCTGCTGTTCGGCTGCCGTGAATACATTTTTAGCAGGCATAAAGCTGCTCAGCGAGAACACCATGAGTCCTGCCACAGCCAATAGCCGCAATCCTTTTTTCATTCTTTTCATTAATCTGATACTTACCTGCTACCAGGCTTTTACTTCAACAAGATGCCTGTATAGATTCTGCCACTCTCTATACCCAGCTTTCTGGCAGAGAAGTACTCATCGCTATGGGCAAAGGTACAGATGCCACAATCCTGGATATTCTCTTCGGACATTCCACAATGCAGAAGAATCTGTCTGTTGCAGAGCGGAAGATTGAGATGCCATTTCAGCGGCTGCACGATATTACCCTCAGCTGCCAGCGCTCACGCTCAGCAGGATCAACCGAGAAGGCGGCATTAGGACGCTGTTCGGCAATCTCTTCCATAGGGAAAGCTGCCTGCTCGAACGCCTCGTAAACTTCATCGCCCACCTCGAAATGGTCGAGCGAAATGCCCGGACCTATCACCGCCTTCAACTTCTTCGGGTCGGTATGATAGGTAAACGCCATCTCCTGAATGGTTTTATGCACGATGCGAGCCAGCGTGCCACGCCAGCCGGCATGGATGGCAGCCACAGCATGATGCTCCTCATCATAAAGAAGCACAGGGATGCAATCGGCAGTAGAAACACCGATACATACACCTTTCTGGTCAGTCATCACGGCATCTACACCTTCGAGCACCATCTTGCGAATATTCTCAGGCATGGTGAGAAACTCACCGGCAATATTGCGCACCTCTACTCCATGCACCTGATGGGGCATGATGATATGGGCTGTATCAATACCCAACTCTGTGGCAAGACGCTTGCGGTTTTCAGCCACATGTTCTGCATTGTCACCGCAAAACTCATTGATATTAAATTCGCCATAGTTGCCCTGGCTTACTCCTCCCTTGCGGGTAGTAGAGAAAGCCTTGACGCCAGCGGCTACCTGATATTCTTTGATCATAACATTTATTCGTATTCGAAATCATCGAGGTCGTCAACATCCTCGATTTCATCCTCATCAATATATTCTACTACATCCTCGCCCTCTGCAGCCAGTTCCTGCTGGAAGCGAGACATATCCTTGTCACGGTGAACAAGCGTATCTTCGGCAGTAATCTCCTGAAGCTTGTTGCTCTCAGAATTGAGTTCCTTCCAGAGCACGTCCTTCAGTTCCTGGATACCCTGTCCGGTAACAGACGAGATGAAGACCACCGGAAGATCGGTAGGCAAAGTTTCCTTGAGCATTTCAATCAGTTCTTCGTCGAGCAGATCGCACTTGGTGATAGCCAGAACGCGATGCTTGTCGAGCATCTCTGGATTGAAGTTCTTCAGTTCGCCCAGCAATACTTCATATTCTTTCTTGATGTCGTCAGTATCGCCCGGAACCATGAAGAGCAGCAGAGAGTTGCGCTCAATATGGCGGAGGAATCGCAAGCCCAAACCTTTTCCTTCGCTCGCGCCTCGATGATGCCAGGAATATCAGCCATGACAAAACTCTGGTGATCGCGATAATCTACGATACCCAGCGATGGTTCGAGCGTAGTAAACGGATAGTTTGCAATCTTAGGACGGGCACTTGATACGGCACTCAGCAAAGTTGACTTACCGGCATTAGGGAAACCTACCAGACCTACATCGGCAAGGAGCTTGAGCTCCATGATGATGGTCATCTCCTGCATAGGTTCGCCCGGCTGTGCATAGCGAGGAGCCTGGTTGGTAGAGGTACGGAACTGGAAGTTGCCCAATCCGCCACGACCGCCCTTGAGGAGCAGAACTTCCTGCCCGTCATAAGCCACATCGCATACAAACTTGCCTGTTTCGGCATTATATACCACGGTACCGCAAGGCACATCGATATAAATATCCTTGCCATCGGTTCCATGACACTTATCACGGCCACCATTTCCACCATGCTCGGCAAAGAAGTGGCGCTGATACTTGAGGTGCAGCAACGTCCAGTAGTTATGGTTGCCGCGGAGATAGATGCTTCCTCCACGTCCGCCGTCGCCACCGTCAGGACCGCCGTTAGCTGGTACTTTACGTGGCGCAGGTGCATGGAGCCCTTGCCACCCTTACCAGAGCGGCATTGTATCTTTACGTAGTCTACGAAATTGGATTCAGCCATTTTTATATTGTAATGTTAAATGTTAAATGTTAAGTGTTAAATTATCCCGAAAGGAATATTCCGTTTCAACATCAGGCTAGGTTTTCCCCGAAAGGCGTACGCCCAACTTAACATTTAACATTTAACACTTAACATTATACTAAATACTAATTAGAGATTGTCGATTACATTGCAAACACGAGCGAAGATCTCATCTACAGTACCGAGACCCTCGATGTGGTGATGAATGCCTTCCTTCTCATACCAGTCGATGAGCGGAGCGGTCTGTGTATGATAAACATTGAGACGCTTCTTGATAGTCTCCTCGTTATCATCAGAACGGCCGCTTTCCTTACCGCGGTTAATCAGGCGAGCCATCAGCTCATCCTCAGGAACAGCCAACTCAATCATCGCAGCAATCTTATGACCACGCTCAGAAAGCATCTTCTTCAGAGCCTCAGCCTGTGGAGTAGTACGTGGGAAACCGTCGAAGATTACACCAGCGTGATCCTTACCGAAGCTATCGTATACGTTTGCGAGATGTCAATCATCAACTCGTCTGGAATCAACTGACCATTGTCGATATAACCCTTAGCTGTCTTACCAAGTTCTGTACCGTTCTTGATTTCGTTACGAAGTACATCACCTGTAGAAATGTGACCGAGACCATACTTCTCGATCATCTTGTCGCTCTGTGTGCCTTTACCTGCACCTGGAGCGCCGAAAATTACGATATTTTTCATTTTTACCT